>Ga0126310_10001039_pt1 | contig 10322 bp, 13 predicted proteins | sample Plot60_FD_92540 | JGI IMG/M metagenome (GOLD analysis project Ga0126310, IMG submission 92540) | Serpentine soil microbial communities from UC McLaughlin Reserve, CA, USA - Plot60 | ecosystem: Environmental > Terrestrial > Soil > Grasslands | place: USA: UC McLaughlin Reserve, Lake County... | reverse complement strand
TTCTCCTTGGCCGTGTCCGGGAGAACGATGCCCGACGCCGTCGTCTCCTCACGCTCGACCGTCTTAACCAGAGCCCTCTCGCCGAGTGGCCTGAACTTCATCCCTCTACACCTCCTTGAGCTCTTCCGACTTTGCATACCGTCCGGTACGCCCCGAACCCTCGAGGCCCGCCGGACCCCACAAATCTTATGCCCGAGATTGTAACCGGCCGGGTTACGAGAAGCAATCGCGCAACGCGGTAGCGGCTCGCGCTCCCCGGCCTCGACGGTTAGAGCCCGAGCTGCGAGGCAAGCTGGTTCTTAGGTAGTGCACCGACGGCCTGCTTGGTGACACGGCCGCTCTCGAAGCGGGCGATGGTGGGGATGCTCGTTATCTGGTAGCTCATCGCGGTCTGGGGATTATCGTCCACGTTCAGCTTGACGAAACGCACGTCGTCGCGACTCTCGCTCATCTCGTCCAGGATCGGGGAGACGCGCCGGCACGGCACGCACCACGGCGCCCAGAAGTCCACTATGACCGGCTTCTCCGCCTTCAGAACCTCGCCCTCGAACGTGGCATCCGTGACCTCGGCGACAGCCATAAAAACCTCCGAATCTTCATCGAACCTCTCCGACGGGGACAGTCTACCACGCCCCGGCGCTAGTTCGTTCGCCGATGGTCGTGCGCGAGGTCGCGGCAAAAACTTGCGCCTCAGTGACCGTCTGCGGCCCCGACCCTCATCTAGGCGCGGCGGCCAAGAGCTACACCCCGCCCAGGCTTGGGCTGTCTGCCAGGACCTCTACCTGGACCGCTTCGGCGAGCTCCTCGGCTCGCTGCGCCTCAAAAGAGCCGGCGCCCAAGGTTTCGGCGTTAGCTGCGGCGCAGCCGGCGGCCATGCGCACGGCTTCGACCGCCGAGAGTTTGCGGTGCAAGAGACCCGCCAAGAGGCCCGCGAGGTAGGCGTCCCCACTCCCGATGGTCGAGAGGGCCTCCACCTTGGGAGCCCGGGCAGAGACCACCCCGTCTTCCGCGGTCAGGTAGGAGTAACCCTCGGGCGAGGTCATGCACGCGTCTTTGGCCCCGAGCTCGACGAGTCTGCGCGCCCCCCGCAGGTAATCCTCCCCTTCGATAAAGTCGAAGCCCGCGGCGCTCTCGGCCTCGTGTTGGTTGGGGCTCACCAAGGAGGGGTTCGCCTTCAGCGCCGCCTTCAGAACCGTAGGCGGCGCGTCGACGACCGTGTACAAGTCCTCCTCGCGAGCCTTGTGCACGAGGCCCGCGAGGAAGTTCGCGTCTAGGTTCGTCGGCAGGCTTCCAGCGAACACGACCGCAGTCGCGTACTCCATCAGGAACGTGAGGCGCCTGGAGAACTCGCGGGCCTCCTCGGGCGAGACCACGGGGCCGTGTTCGTTGATCTCCGTCTGCGTACCCGTGGTCGGGTCTACGATGGCGGTCGAGGTCCTCGAAGGGCTTGAGATCTCTACGAGGTCGAAGGGGATAGCCGCTTGCGCGAGCCCGTCCCGGATGGCGTCCCCGTTGCGCCCACCCACCAAGCCGGTTGCCAGAACCGGCACGTCGAGGGCGCGTAGGGCCCGGGCGACGTTTATGCCCTTACCGCCCGCGAGCGCTATGCTTTCCGGTGCTCGGTGACGGTGCCCGAGCGTCAGGCTCGGGACGACGAGGGTCCGATCCACGGCGGCGTTGAGGGTGACGGTCAGGATCATCTTCGTACCTCCCCTTTCCCCGAGACCTTCTACCCGAAGATACCCCTCTATACACCACACCGGCGACGAGCAGACTTTTCCTAGCGTACCCTCCCTCGGGAAAAGGCCCTCGTGGGACGCTACAATGGGCGCGCCATGCGTACCACGCCTCGCCCTTCGATACCGTGAAGCGCCTCCTCGTCGTCGTGGTCCTCGTGCTCGCGACCTCGGCCGCCTACCGATTTTACGGCTCGCCTGAGACGGGTACGGGCAGCCTTACGCTCCCCCAACCGGCTCCCAACCCGGGCGAGAAGGCGCCGATCTTCGAGGCCCCCCTCCGGAACGGCGGGGAGTTCGAGCTCTCCGAGCAGGGGGTTTACGTGCTCACGTTCTGGAGCACCCTGAACAAGGACTCCGCCGACTCTCACCCAGAATTCGACCGACTGGCTCGCGATTACGAAGCTAAAGGGGCCTCCTTCGCCGCCATCTACGTGAACGATATCCCCGAAAGCGAAAAAGACATCCCCTACACGGTGCTTCAGGACAGCTCCGGGGAGCTAACCGCCCTGTACAACGTGAAAAGGGTACCGAGGCTGTTCCTGATCAACGACGGCACGATAGAGCTCGTGCAGAATGGCTACTACCCGGAGAACGAAGAGCGGCTGAGGGAGGAACTCGACCGGGTTTTGTGAGGCCAAGCCCGAAAACCAAAACGGTCGCGGGCGAAGGAAAGGAGAGCATGACAAAGGAGACCATAGTACAAACCATAGGGGTGTTGGTAGCCGTGGCAACGGTAGCGATGACGATCGCCGCGGTTATCCACGAGTTCGTCGCCGGCTGAAAGGAAGCTCCCGCTATACCCGGATCCCCGCGCCCGCCAAATCTTCACGCATTCTTCGGGCCGCGGTCCGGGCGGCGCTTTTGTAGTCGCCCGAGCTCGGCTCCTCGAAGGCGCGCAGGATGCCTCGGCTGCTGTTGACCAGCACGCCCGCGTGATCGGCGTCGAGCAGGGCTCGCACCCCGGAGGCATACCCCTTCTGCGCGCCGTAGCCCGGTGCCAGAAAGAGCGCACGAGGGAGTAGCCGGCGCACCTTCCGTGCGACCTCCGGGCGGGTCACGCCAACGACCGCCCCGGCGTCCGCGTAGTCCGACGCCCTAACCTCGCCAAGGTCCGCAACGAGCCGTGCCGCGACTTCGTAGAGCGGCGGCGTCGAGGAGCCCTGAAGGGCTAGGGCGGAGGGGTTGGAGGTGGCGACGAGAACAAAAACGCCCCCGCCTCGCCCCAAAGCACGCACTTCGCGAAGAAAAGGGGCCACCGCGTCCGCGCCCATGTAAGGGTTGACCGTCACGCTCGTGGCGCCGTAGACTGAGAGGTGGGCCTCGGCGTAGGCGGCGGCCACGGGCCCGATATCCCCACGCTTTACGTCCGCTATGGTCGGGAGTCCTAGAGCGTCGGCCATTCTCAGCAGATCCGCATACACCTTGGCCCCCTCGGGTCCCAAGCGCTCGAAGTATGCCGATTGCAGCTTGACGGCCGCCGTCTCCGGCTCGACCGCCTCGAGAACGCCTAAAGAGAACTCCCGGACAGCCTCGGCCTCCGTGAGGTGACGCTCCAAAACCTCCGGAGGCAGGTGCCGAGGGTCCGGGTCGAGGCCCACGACGACGACGCTCCCCTTGCGGCGGCCGGAGCAGACGAGGGCATCCATTAAGCTCGTGCCGGCGAAGGTTCCCACAAGAAGGCGGGCACGAAAAAGCCGCGGGCCTTCCCCCGCGGCTTGGAAAGGCCCCCTTTCAGGTTACTTGATAGAGTCTTTGAGGGAGTTGCCGGCGGTAAACTTCGGCACCTTCGAGGCGGGGATCTTCATCTTCTCCTGCGTCTGGGGGTTGATGCCTTCGCGGGCCGCGCGCTCCTGCACGTAGAACTTGCCAAACCCGGTGATCTGGACCTCTTCGCCCTTCTTGAGTTCCGAAGTGACAACGTCCTCGAACGCCTCGAAGAAGCGCTGGGCCTCGCTCTTAGAAGCGTTGGCCTTATCGGCTATCTCCTGGATCAAGTCCGTTTTGTTCATGGGTGTGCTGCCTCCCTTGTCCGCTTCCGTTTCCGGCTCTCCTCCCCCGTGATTGCCGGGGACTATACCAGAGGGTCAAATGTGGCTCAAATCCGGTTGGTTACCCCTAGATCTTCTAACCTAAGCAATGCTTGAAATGGGTAACCGCCGAGCCCGCTGGGTTGCACCTCGTCCCTCCTGTCGAGGACGGTCACGATTCCCAATACCTCTGCCCCTACCTCCTCAAGGACTACCGCCGCCTTTAAGACCTGGGTTCCTGTGGTGACTACGTCCTCGATGAGGGCGACCTTCTCCCCGACCGGCGTGCGTCCCTCGATCCTGTTGCCGGTTCCGTACTCTTTGGCGCTCTTACGGACTATGCTGTAAGGGAGATTGCTTTCGAGGCCCGTCGCCGTGACCAGCGGCACGGCACCGAGCTCGACCCCCGCGAGTCTCTCGGTGCCAGCCGGGAGCCTGGCCGAGATCTCGCGGGCCAGATCCCGCAAAAGAGCAGGCTCCGTCGAGAAAAGGTACTTGTCCACGTAAAACCGGCTCTTCTTGCCGCTGGAAAGCACGAAGTCGCCCTCGAGCAGGGCTGCCTCCCGCACGCGGGAGGCGAGATCCGGCTTAGCCCCCACCCGGATCATCCGAAGGGCGTTGCAGGCCGTCCAGCGCCTCGTCGAACGGACCGAAGTCTACCTCTTCCAGGAGGTCGCCCAGCTCCTGCGCCTCGCCCTCCGCTTTGGCCAGCCCGGCTTCGATCCCAGCGTTGACCTCGGCGAGGAGAGCTACCGCCCGGTCGAGGACGCCCACTACCTCCGCACCCGAAACGCTTTCCAGCTCCTCTACGAGCTTCTCGAGCTCCGCGAGCCGCCCCTCAAGGTGCCCGATGTCCGTCCCTCGCCCGTCGTCCACAGTGCCCCGACTATACATCATCTCCTCGGCGCGGTCCTCCGCGAGACGGCCCTCGGGAAGGTGAATTGCCGCGTGGTCCCTCCTGGGGACCAGCCTGCCGCCCGCTGCTCGGCAGGGTACTGCCCGCGGCCCACCAGAGTACCGCACCGAGGACGAGAGCTATCAGAAGCAGCGTAAGAAACGGCACCAGCCCCCACACCGGAAAGCTATACCCCGCGCGCAGCAGGAGAAAAGAAACCACGCCTGCGCCACCACCGAAGAGCATTAAGATCAGCACAGCCCCCGTCAGGATAAGGACGAGGGTGCGCGGTTGGACGCGTCGCATTAGCAGTTAACCCCCTGGTCCACCCTACTTCACCACCCGGTCTATGGCCTTCACGAGGTCCTTGACCATCTCCTCGGAGGCCCCTTCCTCTTCGGCGCGTTCCTCGACAAAGTCCTTTAGCAGGACGGCATTGATGCGGCGGATCGCCGAAAAGATAGCGTTCGTCTGCTGAACAACCTCGGCGTAGGTGACGTCCCCACCCTCGACCATTTTCGCCACACCCCGGACGTGCCCCTCGACGCTCTTCAAGCGCCGGAGCACCTCGCTCTTGGTCCCGTCTTGCAAATCACCCACCCTTTCCTCTGTGCTCTTCCAAAAGCTCCCGAACGACACTCGCATCGTGGAAGGGCACGTCGCCCTCCGGGAGATGCTGGACCCTCTCGTGGCCCTTACCCGCCACAACTACTACGTCCCCAGGCCCGGCCCCCCTCAAAGCCCGCTCGATCGCTGCCCGACGGTCCAACACGACCTCGCACCGTCCGGGGCCGCCATGAGTCCCCGCCGCGACCTCGCGGGCTATCTTCCCCGGCTCCTCCGTGTAGGCGTCGTCGGTCGTTATTATGCTCAACTCCGCGAGGTTCGCCGCTGCCCGACCCATCAAAGGACGCTTCGCTCCGTCCCGATCGCCCGCCGCCCCGAACACGCATATGACGCGACCCGGCCGCCGGTCAGAGACACCGTCGCTCTGCTCCGCCACCACGTGAGCGACACGCAAGACGGCCTCGAGCTCGGCTTCAGTGTGGGCGTAGTCCACGATCACCTCGAAACCGAACCTCTCGTATAGAACGCTTCCCGGTGGGGAGACCCGTTCGAACCGGCCCGGCACTTGCCCCAACTTTCGTACACCCTGGCCCACCGCCTCCTCCCCCACCCCCGAAGCCAGCGCGAGCGCCGCCGCCCCGGCTACGTTTTCGACGTTGTACCCGCCGAGCAGGGGACTCTCGATCTCCAAAACGCCGCCCGGGTGCCTAAGCAGGAAGCCGGTCCCCCCCTGCACGACTCGGACGCCCTCTACGCGGTAATCTGCGTCCTCCGCGACGCCGAACGTCTTCGTGTCGGGGATCTCCTTTAGGAGACGCCGCCCGTAAGGGTCGTCAGCATTGGTGAGTTTCGGGCCCGCCGTCCAGCGAAAGAGCTCGCGCTTGGTCCGGTAGTACTCCTCCATCGAACCGTGCAAGTCAAGGTGGTCGCGGGTAAGGTTGGTGAAGAGGGCGCCCGAAAAGCGCGTGCCCGCCACGCGCTTGAGGGCGATCCCGTGCGATGAGACCTCCACGACGGCGTGCTCGACCCCGACATCGAGCATCTCCCGTAAGGTACCCTGCACCTCGACGGCTTCGGGGGTCGTTCGCACGACGGGGCGCCGCTCCTCACCGAGTACTGCCTCCGCAGTGCTCATGAGGCCACACTTTTTGGGTGTATAGGCGGCGGTGAGAATCGAGTATAGGGCATAGGAGGTTGTGGTCTTGCCGTTGGTGCCAGTGAGACCGTAGACCGCCATGCCTTCCGACGGGTCCCCGAAAACGGCGCACGCCAGGGCCGCTAAAGCACCTCGAGCATCGGGGACCACGGCGACGTGCACCTCCGGGGGCAACCCAGGGATCCCACGCTCGGCCACGACGAGCGTCGCCCCGCGCCGCAAAGCCTCCGGGACGAACTCCACGCCATCGCGCCTGAAGCCAGGGATGGCCACGAAGGCGAAGCCGGGCTCGACGAGGCGCGAGTCGTGGGTTACTCCCCCGATGCCCATCCCAGGCGGCAACTCCGTCCCCAGACTACGAACCAACCGTGCGCGATCCAAAAAAACCACGCCCCGTAGTGTAGCAAGGGCCGCGGCGGGTACGCCGTACCACGTCTGCGGTACGCCCACTCGAGCCCGCTTCCACCGAGCTCCCACCACCGTGCAAACGAAACAAAAACGCTAAATCGTCTTAATAAATTTTATTAATATCCGGCGTCCGGCCTTGGGAGTCCCCAGACCGTGTGTTACCCTAGGCGGGTTATTTTTCACAGAAATTTAGTAGAACGCCACGAACGGAGGTCTGAGGAAGGCGTGGCGAACTGAGGGTCCGACGCAGGAGAGGAGACGGATGTCGACCGAGAACACCACGATGCTGGCGGAGCGGACGGACGAGCTTCTAAGCCGAGGCCGGAGCCAGGGGTTCATAAGCACCGAGGACGTCCAGGATCTGTTGCAGGATGGGGAGCTCTCGGCGGCCGAGGTTGAGGAGTTTTACGCCGCCCTCGAAGAGGAGGCCATAACCATCGTGGAGGGCGAGACCTCCTTGGATACGCCCGGGGTCCCTTCGCCTGTTGCGGCACAAGGGGTTCCGGAGACGCCCGCGGTACAGATAGCGCACGCGGTGGCGACCGGCGACTCCATTAGGATGTACCTCGCTGAGATTGGACGCGTCAGGCTCCTGACGCATGCCGACGAAATACGCCTCGCCAAAGGCATCGAACGCGGGGACAAGCGGTGCAAGGACCGGCTCGTCGAGGCGAACCTGAGGCTGGTGGTCTCGATCGCCAAGAAGTACCGCAACCGCGGGGTCTCGTTCTTGGACCTCATCCAGGAGGGGAACCTCGGCCTCATACGCGCGGCCGAGAAGTTCGACCACACGAAGGGCTACAAGTTCTCGACTTATGCGACGTGGTGGATCCGGCAGGCGATAACGCGGGCCATCGCCGACAAGGGCCGCACCATCCGCATCCCGGTTCACATGGTAGAGAAGGTTAACAAGTTCCACCGGACGCAACGCCGCATGACGCAAGCCTTGGGACGCGAGCCCACCGACGAGGAGATCGCCCAAGAGCTCATGGTATCGGTCGAGGAGATCCTGAGGCTGCAGGAGATCAGCCAGAGGGCCATTTCTCTAGAGACCCCGGTCGGCGATGAAGACTCCTCGGCTTTGGGCGACTTCCTCGAAGATGCGGGTACCGTGACGCCGACGGAGGCGGTCTCGGAAGCGCTCTTGAAGGCGCACCTCAGGGAGGCCCTCGACGAGTTACCAGAGAGGGAGCGTCAGATCATCGAGCTCAGGTTCGGGATGAAGGACGACCGGCCCCGCACCCTCGAAGAGGTCGGCCGAGAGTTCGACATCACGCGCGAGCGGGTCAGGCAGATCCAGATGAAGACCCTCAACCTCCTTCGCGAACAGCGCCGCACCCAGAACCTGCGTGAGTACCTCCGGTAGCGAGGCTTCTTCCGAAACGGAAACTTCCTTCGAAGAGATCCACCGCTTCGTCCGAGACCTCGCACGCCGCACGGGAGAGCTGCAGCTCTCCCGCTACCAACAACCCGGCGAGATCAAGGAGAAAGCCCCCAAAGACCTCCTGACCGAGGTGGACCTCCTCTGCGAGGAGTTCATGATCAACAGGATACGCGAACGCTACCCTGAGGACGCGATCCTCTCCGAGGAGAGCGGCGGTGAGATCTCACCCTCTGGTCGCACCTGGCTCCTCGACCCTCTAGATGGTACGGCCAATTTCTCCCGCTCCAACCCTATCTTCTGCGCGTGCGTCTCCGTCGTCGAAGGCGACGAGATAAAGCACGCAGCCGTCGCAGCCCCACGCCTCGGCGACGTCTACCACGCTAGCCTAGGCGGCGGGGCCTTCCGGGATTCGGGAGGAGAAACCCACCCTTTGCGCGTTGGGAAGACAGAGAAACTCGAGCACGCCTTCGTTGGGGCAGATGTGTCTTTCTTAAGCGCGAGCAAAAATCCTCGCAAAGAGGGCATCTTGGAGGTCTTCCGCTCTTGCTGGCAGCTCCGCTCGCTCGGGAGCGCGGGTATGAGGGGCGCCTGGCTCGCGGCGGGCTATGTAGACGTCTCCATCGGCACCCGCAACACCGTCTGGGACTACGCCCCCACTGCCCTTCTCGTCCCCGAGGCCGGCGGTCGCGTAACGGACCTCACCGGAGGTACTTGGGCCTACGACTCCGACGGCCTGCTCGCCAGCAACAACGAAGCCCTCCACGAGGAGATATTGGGATTCATAACCGAAGGTTGAGCGCCAACTACCGGCGGTCATCGACCACCGGCGCAACCGGAGAGCGCGACGATCAAGATCAGGTAACCCGAAATGAGCTCGACGAGCGCGTCCTCGCAAAAGCTACGTCCGGTCGCACCTACGCCGCTCTGCATCTGGTTCCCGAGCCGTGGTCAACCCTTGGCGCTCTGTAAAGCGCGGTTATCATACGAAAAGACGAGTCCCCTACCCTAGCGAAAACGAGAGAAAGGGCGAAGCTTCGTGTACCTCCCGCGCAAGATGTTCCCCGCCCTCGCCGGCAACTCCTACGCCTACCTCAACGCCGGCGGCAGCGGGCCACCCTCCTACGAGACGATCCGCGCTATGCGCGAGGTAGACGACCTATGCATGGGCCCCGCCTACCTCGAAGGCGTCGACTTCTACGCCCACCAGGACGAAGCGTACGCCCGCGCCCGCGAGGCCGCCGCCCGGCTCGTAAGTACGAACCCCGAGAACATCGCTCTCACCCAGAACACCACTCACGGCATGAACCTCGGCATCTTCGCCCTCGACTGGAGGGAGGGCGACGAAGCCGTCTCGAGTCGGTCCGAGCACCCGGGCACCCTCGTACCCCTGCACGCCCTGCGGAGGCGTTACGGTGTCCGGCTCAGACTCGTCGAGCCCCCGGTGACGCCGGAGAAGGTCGAGGAGGCGTTGGGGCCCAAGACGCGCCTCGTCGCGCTCTCGCACGTGGACTGGACCACAGGTGAGGTTCTGCCGCTCGAAGAGATCTCGACGCTAGCCCGCGACCGGGGAGCTTTGACCCTCGTGGACGGAGCGCAATCGATTGGCAACCTCTCTATAGACATCCCCGAGACCGGCGTGGATATGTACGCCTTCACCGGCCACAAGTGGATTTTGGGGCCGGAAGGCATGGGCGGCTTCTACGTCCGGCCCGACTGCCAGGTGTGGAGCACGAGCCTCGGCTACGACTCCCTCTCGGATCCCACGGAGTTCCGGGCCGAGGGCGGCTACTGGGGATGCGTCTACCATGGCGCGAGGCGTTTCGAGGCCTCGACCATGAGCCCGGGCCTAGCCGCAGGATTCGCCACAGCGATCGATGCTGCTTGCGAGCGCGGGGCAGAGGGATTCGCCGGGATCCGACGCCGTGCCGAACTTTTGTCCCACCTTCTTGAGAAACTGCCCCGCGTGACACTCCGCTCCCCACGTCCCGCCCGTTCGGGGCTCGTGAGCTTCGATATCGGGGGTGTAGCGGCAAAAGAGGTCGCCGAGAAACTACTGGCAAACAAGTTCGTCTTGCGCTACATCCCAGAGCCGTACTCCTACGTGCGGGCGAGCACCCACCTCTTCAACACCGAGGAAGAGCTGGAA
>Ga0126310_10001037_pt1 | contig 10327 bp, 5 predicted proteins | sample Plot60_FD_92540 | JGI IMG/M metagenome (GOLD analysis project Ga0126310, IMG submission 92540) | Serpentine soil microbial communities from UC McLaughlin Reserve, CA, USA - Plot60 | ecosystem: Environmental > Terrestrial > Soil > Grasslands | place: USA: UC McLaughlin Reserve, Lake County... | reverse complement strand
GAGGTGTTCATCAGTGGCGGAGCCTGAGCAAGACACGGGACAATGCCCCGGGTCACAGGCAACACCGGGGCATCGTCGATTTGAACAGGTCTCGGCGGGACACGGCCCGGAGTGTGTAAGGGCACCCGCCTCCCCGTTGCCTCCCCTGCAGCAATAGACGCTAAGAAGCGCGGCGTTCGTGGCGTACCCCCAGAACGGGTGGTGTCGACCGATGTAAACCGTTCCCGGTGCACCGTGAAGGGTCAGGTAGCCGATGATGAACTGCTTGTGCTGCGGATCGTAGGTCACGCTCGGCCACCTCTGGTGGTCCACAGCCATCAAGGCTGGTGGCGTTCCCCTGGCACTACTGAAACGTCATTGGGCACAATGAGTCAAGTGGACCCCGAAGTGGCTCGACTCAGCAGGACAGTGGATCCGGTAGTCCTCGGACAACGCATCCGCAACGCCCGGTTGGCCGCGGGCATGACACAGACGCAGGCGGCCGCGAATCGCGTGTCGGCGGCGTACATCTCCCGCATCGAGATCGGCAATCGCCGTCCGGACACTCGTCTGCTGCAACATCTGGCCGACACCTTCGGGACGACCGTCGAGGCCCTCGTGATGGGCGTCAACCGTGATGAGCTCGCGGAAGCCGAGCTGGCCCTGGACCATGCCGAGCTGTCGCTGAAGTCGGGGGACGCCGCGTCGGCGCTCACCCAGATCGACACGGTCCTCCGCGACGAGTCCTCACGCCACGTCGAGGCCGTTGTTGAGCGCGCGCGGAGATTGCACGCGGGAGCCTTGGAGGCCGTCGGACGCTACGACGAAGCGATCTCAGAGCTCGAGAGCATCGTCGCAAGTGCCGAGCGGGACTCCTCCTGGCTTCGCGCATTGATCTCCCTCAGCCGGTGTCACCGCGAGTCGGGCGACCTGGGCCGAGCCGTGGAGGTCGGGCAGGCCGCTCTCGCCGAGATCGAGCCCCGTGGACTTGCCGGCACTGATGAAGCGATCCAGCTCGCCCTCACCGTGGCCGCTGCCAGCTACGAGAGGGGCGACGTCCACCATGCCATGCGGCTATGTCAGGAAACCGTCGACAAGGCCGAGCAGATGGACTCGCCCAACGCACGGGCCTCTGCCTATTGGAACGCCAGCCTCATGCAGGCCCGGCAGGGTGCGGTGGCTGCCGCGTTGCCGTTGGCGCACAAGGCGATTCAGATCATGGAGCTGGGTGAGGACGCCCGGAACTTTGCCCGGCTGAAGGGCGCGCTCGCCAGCCTCCAGCTTCGCCTGGACCCTCCTGACCTCGAGGGTGCCTCCAAGAACGCGCGGGAAGCCTTGACGAACATGGAGTCCTCCGATGCCAGCGTGTTGGACAAGACACGGGTTCGTTTGACGCTGGCCAAGATCGACTATCTAGCTGGACGCAACGACGACGCCTTGGGTGGCGCCACTGACTGCTTCGAGGCTGCGCGTGACTCTGCCCCGCTTCTTGGCGCGGAGGCATGCGTGGTGCTCGGTCGCGTCCAGTTGGTCAAAGGGTCCACGAGTGCCGCGCGCACGGAGTTCCAGAAGGCCATCATGACGCTGACCGCGATCGGGGCCGATCGGAAGGCCGCTGAGATGTGGTTCGAGCTCGGGGGGCTGCTGCTGCAGGTCGGCGACGAGTCCGCGGCGTTGGATGCCTACCGTCGAGCCGGTGCCTCAACCGGGCTGGTCCAGCCCACTGGTCTCGGGATCCCGGCGTTGGAGCCTTACTGACCCAGCCTGGCCATGCCGTCGCAGAAGGTCCGTAACGTGCTCGGGTCGGACCGCCCGATCGGTCCGACCCGCTGGGTGGAGATCAGCAGCACCAGTGTTCGTCGGCCCTGACCACGTGGTGTGCGGCCCCCCGGCCTTCACCCACCACTACTCCGCTGACCCCCACAGCCAGCACAGCCAGCACAGTGAGGACGGCAGCAAGGCGGGTGCGCAGCAAGACGTTCATCACGGTTCCCTTCTGTCGGGCACGCTCGGTCGAGCGGCTTGACACAAGGGCGTAACAGGTTGTCACGAGATCTGGAAGAAGAAGTCATGTATTGCTGTCCAAACGTGTACAGTCCAAGCGCATGGGCCGTCGGGCTCGCATGCGTGGCGGGGCAGGTCGCAGCGTGGGGGACTTGCCAGGCGATAAGTGGCCCGACGGCCACGGGGACGTGCCACGCCCTGGTCAGCCGCTCGGGGCTGACCAGCGTGTGTCCACGGCTTGCTGCGCCTTGACCGGACAGTCGGCGCATCTCGCGGAGTTGCGCCAGCTCGACGGGAATGTCAGCCGTCGGGGTCAGGTTGCCGACACGTGACGACCTTCTCCGCGCCCCGGGTCGCCCGCGCCGACGTCGGACTGCGCAGCGAGCGGGGTCCGATCCTGTTGGCCGTGATGCTGAGCATCGGCCTGGTCGCGATCGACTCGACGATCCTGGCGACCGCCGTGCCCTCGGTCGTCGCGGATCTCGGCGGCTTCACCTCGTTCCCGTGGCTGTTCTCCATCTACCTGCTTGCACAGGCGGTCTCGGTCCCGTTGTACGGCAAGCTGGCCGATCTCTACGGCCGCAGACCACTGATGCTGCTCGGCGTCGGAGTGTTCGTCCTCGGTTCCCTGCTGTGCGGAGTCGCCTGGAGCATGCCGGCGCTCATCGTCTTCCGGCTCGTCCAGGGCCTGGGCGCCGGCGCGATCGCGCCGGTCGGGATGACGATCCTCGGTGACATCTACAGCCTGCAGGAGCGGGCAACCGTGCAGGGGTACGTCGCGAGCGTGTGGGCGATGGCGGCCCTGATCGGTCCCACTCTCGGTGGTGTCTTCTCCGACTCGATCGGCTGGCGCTGGATCTTCTTCGTGAACCTGCCGCTGGGCGCGGCCGCGATCTGGGTGCTCTGGCGTCGGTTCGAGGAGAACATCGATCGGCGTCGACACCGCATCGACGTCCTCGGGGCCTCGCTGCTCGCCCTGGGCGGGACCCTGCTGTTGTTGGGCCTGCTCGAGGGGGGTGTGGAGTGGGCGTGGGACTCCGCCGCCAGCATTGCGCTGTTCGCGGGTGCTGCCGTCCTCCTTGCGGCCTTCTTTCTCGTGGAGCGTCGCGCATCTGAGCCGGTACTGCCGACGTGGGTCTTCCGGATGCGAGTCCTCAACGTCACCAACGCCGGTTCCCTGGTGGTCGGCGTCCTCCTGATGGGCCTGTCGTCCTACGTGCCGCTGTACTGCCAGAAGGTTCTCGGCACCGGGGCGCTGGTCGCCGGGCTCGTCCTGGCCGCGATGACGATCGGCTGGCCGATCGCTGCGTCCACTGCTGGGCGCCTTTACCTGACGATCGGCTTTCGGGCCACGTTCGCGATCGGCGGCGCCGTGGCGATGCTCGGCAGCCTGATCCTCGTCACGGTCGACGACGACAGCTCGTTGTGGCAGCTGGCGGCCGCCTGCTTCGTCATGGGCTTGGGCTTCGGGTACATCGCCAGCCCCGGCATTGTGGCAGCGCAGACCGCGGTGTCGTGGTCGAGCCGTGGCGTCGCGACGGGGACCAACATGTTCGCCCGGTCGATGGGCAGTGCCGTCGGCGTCGCGGTCTTCGGTGCCGTGGTGAACAGCTACGTCAGCAGCCGTCTCGCCTCCGCCGACCCGGACATTGAGCATGTGTCTGCATCGATCCTCGAGCCGGCCGTGCACGATGTCTTCTTGTTGACGGTGGTCATCACCCTCGCACTGCTGGCCGTGGCAGTCCTGATGCCGTCGCGGGTGACCGAGCCGGAGCCGGTCTAGACCGGGGCTCCTACACCCTCGAGGGGGTACGGTGGCCCAGTCGTAGGGCTCACGTGCGTTCTGCGCGTGCGCTGAAGCGCATCGGCTCTAGCAATGTGGCCGTCGTGGGGCTTTCTCGGGCAACACCCCCGCCGACTGCCCCCCGTCAGTCGGCGGGGGTTCCACCGCCGGTTCAGAGCCCCAGGTCGCCGGGGAGCCGTCCGTGGATGTGGCAGTCCTCGCGCTCGTCGGCGCCCGGGACGGCGTACGCCGATCGGGCGGTGCCCTCGAGGACGAAGCCGGCCGCCTCGGCGACCCGGCACGATGCCGCGTTCTGCACCGAGTGCTCGAGCTGGACGCGCATCAGCCCCCGGGACTCGAAGGCCCAGCGGGTGACTGCGTCGACCATCTGACGGGCGACTCCGCGGCTGCGGGCGGCCGGGAGGACCCGATAGCCGATCTTGGCGACCCGGTCGTCGGTGTCGATGGCGAAGAGACTGACGTTGCCGACCATGCGTCCGGTGGCCGGGTCCACCGCGTGCCAGGTCGCGTGGCTGCCGTCCGCCCAGTCCGCCCCGGACCGGCACCACGCCGCGGCCGTCTCGAGGTCGGGGCACTCCCGGGCGGGGTTCCAGAGCTTCACGTCGGGGTCGTTGAGCAGCTCGTACGCCTCGGGTGCGTCTTCCTCGATCGGAGGCCGCAGGACCAGCCGCGCGGTCTGGAGACGTTCCATGCCGACATGGTAGGGACGGCCCAGACCTCAGTCCGGAAGGACCAAGGCCCCCGCATGCGGCGGCAGAGCGAGCCCGTTCGCACCGAGGGAGGCCGCCGAGGGGGTGGTGAAGAGGAGCTCGCCGGAAGCGGGCAGCGTCGCCGGCGCCGCGCCGAAGTTGGCCGCGATCAGAAAGGGACCACGCCGCAGCGTGAACACCCGGCTCGCCTCGTCGGCCGTCGCCGCGACCGATGAGAACGCCGATTCCGTGAGGGCGGGGAGCGACCGGCGCAGGGCAGCCAGCTCTCGGTAGACCGCGAGCATTCGGGCATGCCGCCCGCTCGAGAGCTCCGTCCAGTCCAGCTTCGACCGCTCGAACGTCGCCGGGTCCTGGGGATCCGGCACGACGGACGGATCCCATCCCATTCTCTCGAACTCGGAGATGCGGCCTTCCGCGGTCACCCGGCCGAGCTCCGGTTCGGGATGTGAGGTGAAGAACTGGAACGGCGTCGACGCCGCCCACTCCTCACCCATGAACAGCATGGGCGTGAACGGTCCGCACAGCGTCAGCAGCGCCGCGCACGCCAGCTGGTCGTCGTCGAGGTGCTCGGTGAGCCGGTCACCGCGGGCACGGTTGCCGATCTGGTCGTGGTTCTGGCTGCACACCACCAGCCGCCACGCGGGCAGGACCGCCGAGTCGATCCGTGCGCCGTGGTGGCGTCCGCGGAACGACGACCACGTGCCATCGTGGAAGAAGCCCTTCTCGCACACCTTCGCCAGCGCCGACAGCGGCTCGAAGTCCGCGTAGTAGCCGGCCGTCTCGCCGGTGAGGGCGACGTGCAGCGCGTGGTGGAAGTCGTCGCTCCACTGCGCATCCAGACCGTAGCCGCCCCCTTCGCGCGGTGTGACCAGCGTCGTGTCGTTGAGGTCCGACTCCGCGATGAGCGTCAGAGGACGCGCCACGCGCGCCGACAGGGCCGCCGTTTCGGTCGCCATCTCCGCCAGGATGTGCACCGGCGAGGAGTCCGCCAGCGCATGGACGGCGTCCAGGCGCAGGGCGTCGACGTGGTAGTCGGCGAACCACATCTGCAGGTTGTCGAGGATGAGACGCCGCACCTCGGCCGATCCCTCGCCGTCGAGGTTGACCAGGTCACCCCAGGTGTTGCGGCCCTGCTTCAGGTAGGGGCCGAACAGCGGTAGGTAGTTCCCCGACGGGCCGAGGTGGTTGTAGACGACGTCCTGCACGACGCCGAGTCCGGCGCCGTGACAGGCGTCGACGAAGCGCTGGTACGCCGGTGGCCCGCCGTACTGCTCCGCCACGGCGAACCAGTCCACGCCGTCGTATCCCCAGCCCCAGACACCGTTGTAGGCGTTGACCGGCATCAGCTCGACCAGGTCGACGCCGATCGAGCGCAGGTGATCGAGCTTCTCGGTTGCGGAGTCCAGGGTCCCGGACGGCGTGAAGGTGCCCACGTGGAGCTCGTAGATCACCGAGCCGGCCAGCTTCCGCCCGGTCCACGTGCCGTCGGTCCAGGTGAACGTCGCGGGGTCGTAGGTCTGTGACCTCGCGTGGACTCCGCCGGGTTGGCGTCGCGACCGCGGGTCCGGGTAGGCGCGGGCGTCGTCGCCGAGAAGGAACCCGTAGCCGGCGTCCGGCTCCAGGGCGCGCGGCGGAAGCTCTACCGGCATCCACCAGCCGTCGTCGCCTCGGCGCATCTCGACCACGCCGTCGCCCTCGCCGTCGATCGCCAGTCGGACCCGGTCACGCGCGGGCGCCCAGACGGCGTACGGACCGTGCGTCCCGGTCCACGCGCTCACGGTTGGTCCCTGGTATCGACCGGGCCGTCGACCGGGCCGGTTGAGATCAAGAGAGCGACCGGATAGTCGGCCAGCAGGTCAGCCAGAGCGGTGTCACCGGCGTACTCGCGGCCGGTCAGCAGGTCCGCCCACGTGCCGCCCGGAAGCGGGAGTACGGTCTCGCCCCAGCCCCGGGCCATCAGCCCGACGGGGAGCCGCGTCACCACGGTCAGTGCGCCACCGCGGTCGAAGGCCAGGACGTGGTGGGCTGCTTCCCCCAAGGCGAGAACGGGCGTGTATCTCGTGAACCGGTGCCGCTGGTTGCGCCGCAGCGTCAGCGCCGCCTGCGTCACCAGCAGCTTCGCGTGCCCGGGCTCGTCCGGGTGCGGCGTGAGCACCGGCCGCTCCCCGGCCAGCACGTCCTGGAGCACCGTGCGTCGTACCTCGAAGTCGACAGGGCGCCTGTTGTCCGGGTCGACCAGTGACTGCTCCCACAGCTCGCTGCCCTGGAAGACGTCCGGAACACCAGGCATCGTCAGAGCCACGGCCTTGGCCGAGACCGCGTTGCTCCAACCAGGACCGGCCACCTCCTCGAGCAGCTCGTCGAGCAAGGCCCTGGCCTCGGGCAGGTCGAACACGGCATCCACAGCGGCGTGGACCGCCGCTTCGTACAGTGAGTCCGGCTCGGTCCACGTGGTCCGTTCGCCTGCCTCGCGCATGGCCTTCTCGGCATACCCGTGCAGGCGGGGACGGGACGCGGGCCACGCGCCCAGGACCGCCTGCCACAACAGGTTGCCGAACGACGGGTCGGGGATCGGCGCGAGAGCCAGCAGCCGGTCGAGGGTCTCGGCCCAGAGCCCGGGCACCTCGGCCAGTACGGCGATCCGGGACCGCACGTCCTCGCCGCGCTTCGTGTCGTGGGTCGACGTGGCTGTCATCGCGTGCGGCCACTCACGCTGGCGCACCGCCATCGCGGCGTGGAACTCCTCCACCGTCAGGGACCACTCGCTCGGATCCCCGCCGACCTCGGTGAGCGAGGTGAGCCGCGAGGTGCGGTAGAAGGCGCAGTCCTCGACCGCCTTGGCCATCACCGCGCCGCTGGTCTGCTGGAAGCGCAGCGCGGCCGGCTGATCCGGGTCGGCGAGGACCGGCTGGAGGGCGTCGAACGTCGACCCCAGGTCCGGACGTCGCCGCCGGGCACCGGCGAAGGCGGCGTCCAGGTGGGCGCGACCCTGGGGAAGGTAGGAGCGGTAGACGGGGAAGCACGCCAGCAGCTCGGCCAGCGCGTCGAGCAGCGCATCGACCGGCGGCACGTCCTTCGCCGGTCGTGAGCCGGTCGTCGAGGAAGGTGCGCCGGCGCCGGTTTCGAGCCGATGACCAGCGACCGCCTCGCGTGCGACCCGGCGTACCTCCGACCCCATGATCCCCTCGGCCACGGCCCGCTTGGTGTCGTGGACCAGCTCGCGCCAGTCGAGCGGACCTCCGCGGAGCCGGGCCTCGAGGGCGGTGAGCGGCTCCTGGCCGGCCGGGTCGGTCAGGACCCGGTCGACGAGACCCAGCGCGTCGTAGCCGGTGGTCCCGGCGGTGGCCCAGGACGACCGGAGCGCCTCGCCCGGCTCGAGAATCTTCTCGACCAGGACGTAGGCCCCGTGGCTGAGGTCACGCAGATCGTCGAGGTACGCCGCTGGGTCGCGCAGGCCGTCCGGGTGGTCGACCCGCAGCCCGTCGACGAGGCCCTGGACGAACCACCGCCGGATCTCGACGTGGGAGTCGTCGAAGACCCGTCGGACCTCGACGCGGATCCCGGCCAGCGTGTTGACCGCGAAGAAGCGCCGGTAGTTCAGGGCGGTGTCGGCCAGCCGCCAGCTCACCAGCTCGTAGTTTTGCCGGGCGTGCATCTGGTCCGGGTCGACCCCTTCCGCCGAGGCCGAGCAGGGCAGGAATTCGGAGCGGACCGGGAAGCGGTGGTCGTGGTAGCGCAGTTCGTCATCGACGACGGAGAGGTTCCCGATACGCCCCTCGTCGAGCAGATCGTCGTCGCCGACCACCGGGATCCGCAGGCGTCCACCTCCCGCGTCCCAGTCGATGTCGAAGGCCTCGGCATGCTCCGACGCACGGCCGCGGGCCAGCACGTCCCACCACCACGCGTTCTCGCGCGGCGTTGCGACGCCGACGTGGTTCGGCACGATGTCGACGAGCACGCCCATTCCCAGCCGGCGCGCCTCGGCCGACACCGCAGCCAGTCCCTCTTCCCCTCCGCGCGTGGGGTCCACCAGGTGGTGGTCGACGACGTCGTATCCGTGGTCGCTGCCGGGCTCCGCCTTCAGCAGGGGCGACAGGTAGACCCAGTCGGCGCCGAGGTCGTGGAGGTACGGCAGAGTGGCGGCCGCGTCGTGCAGCGTGAACCGCTGGTTCACCTGCAGCCGGTAGGTGCTGGTCGGCTCGCGCATCGCCCCGTGGTACCCGGAGACGCGACTGCTCATCCGCGCGTGGCGCCGCCGTTGTGGGCCTGCGCCGACACGGCGGCGACGGAGGCCGCAGCGGAGGTGTCGGGGACGCCCGTAGGGGCCGTGTGCTCACGCAGCACCAGGACACTGCGCCCGGCCACCTGGGTCCTGACGCCGGCCTTGATCGGGCCCTTGCCACGGCGTACCTCTCCGGTGTCGATGACGACGTCCCAGGCCGTCGCATACTCCTCGGGAGGAAGCCTCAGCGGTACCTGGTCCGCCCCGGCGTTGAAGTAGAGCAGGAAGTGGTCGTCCTCGACCAGCTGGCCACGGGCGTCGACGCCGGCGATGCCGTGACCGTTGAGATACATGCCGATGGACCGGCCACCGGGAGCGGTCCAGTCGCCGTCCTGCATCGGATGACCGTCGAGGTGCAGCCAGACGATGTCGTTGAGACGTTCGCTCTCACCGGTGCCGGTGCGGGCGGACCTCCCGGTGAAGAACCGGCGCCGCCGGAACGTCGGGTGGTCTCGGCGCAACCGCGCGACATCCGCGGTGAACTCGACCAGCGGCTCGTCGAGCTCCTCCCAGTGCAGCCACGAGAGCTCGTTGTCCTGGGCGTAGGTGTTGTTGTTGCCCTGCTGGGTGCGGCCGCCCTCGTCGCCGTGCAGCAGCATCGGCACGCCCTGGCTGAGCAGCAGGGTGGTGAGAAAGTTCCGCTGCTGGCGGGCGCGCAGCGCGAGCACCTCGGGGTCGTCCGTGGGTCCCTCGACGCCGTGGTTCCACGAGCGGTTGTGGCTCTCGCCGTCGTTGTTGTTCTCGCCGTTGGCCTCGTTGTGCTTGTCGTTGTAGGAGACGAGGTCTCGCAGGGTGAAGCCGTCGTGCGCCGTCATGAAGTTGATCGATGCGACCGGCCGTCGCCCGGACTGCTCGTAGAGATCGCTGGAGCCGGCGAGCCGGCTGGCGAACTCGCCGAGCGACGGCTCACCCCGCCAGAAGTCCCGCACGGTGTCGCGGTACTTGCCGTTCCACTCGGTCCACTGCGGCGGGAAGCCCCCGACCTGGTAGCCGCCCGGGCCGACGTCCCAGGGCTCGGCGATGAGCTTGACCTGGCTGACGACCGGATCCTGCTGCACGAGCTCGAAGAACGTCGAGAGCCGGTCGACGTCGTAGAACTCCCGCGCGAGCGTGGCGGCGAGGTCGAAGCGGAAGCCGTCGACGTGCATCTCGGTCACCCAGTAGCGCAGTGAGTCCATGATCAGCTGCAGCGAGTGGGGATGGCGCACGTTGAGGGAGTTCCCCGTGCCGGTGTAGTCCATGTAGTACTGCGGCTCGTCCTCGACCAGGCGGTAGTAGGCCGGGTTGTCAATGCCCTTGAAGCTCAACGTCGGGCCGAAGTGGTTGCCCTCCGCAGTGTGGTTGTAGACCACGTCGAGGATCACCTCGATGCCCGCCGCGTGCATCGACTTCACCAGTGACTTGAACTCCTGAACCTGCTGACCTTCCCGCCCCGGTTCGCGCGCCGAGGCGGAGTAGTCGGCGTGGGGGGCGAAGAAGCCAAGGGTGTTGTAGCCCCAGTAGTTGCGCAGCCCCTTCTCCAGCAGGGTGCTGTCCTGGACGAACTGG
>Ga0126310_10001036_pt1 | contig 10329 bp, 9 predicted proteins | sample Plot60_FD_92540 | JGI IMG/M metagenome (GOLD analysis project Ga0126310, IMG submission 92540) | Serpentine soil microbial communities from UC McLaughlin Reserve, CA, USA - Plot60 | ecosystem: Environmental > Terrestrial > Soil > Grasslands | place: USA: UC McLaughlin Reserve, Lake County... | reverse complement strand
GCCGGTCAGCAGATTCTCAATGGCGTGACGCTTCCTGGTCTTGCCAATGGCCACAGCCACGCCTTCCATCGGGCCCTCCGGGGCCGGACGCACGCCGAAGGCGGCAGCTTCTGGACCTGGCGTCGGCAGATGTACGCCCTCGCAGCTCGCCTCGATCCCGATTCCTACCTCGCGCTCGCCCGAGCCGTCTTTGTCGAGATGGTGCAGGCCGGATACACCGTCGTGGGGGAGTTCCACTATCTGCATCATGATCATCGCGGTCGCCGGTACGCCGATCCCAATGCCATGGGCAAGGCGCTGATCCAGGCGGCCACCGATGCTGGCGTCCGGCTCACGCTGCTGGACACCTGCTACCTGGCCGGCGGGCTGACCCGGACCGGTCATCTTCCGCTGGATCCGGAACAGATCCGCTTCAGCGATGGAGACGTCGATCAATGGCAGGACAGAATGAGTCAACTCACCGCAGCCGGCCGGGTGCGCATCGGCGCCGCCGTACATTCGGTCCGCGCGGTACCTGCCGAGTCCCTCGGCAAGATCGGTGAGGTGGCAGGGGAGCACGCTTTGCATGTGCACCTCAGCGAGCAACCGGCTGAAAACGCCGCTACCCGGGCCTTCTACAGTCGCACTCCGACCGAGTTGCTGGATGATCACGGCCTGCTTGGACGCCGCACGACCGCGGTGCATGCCACTCACCTCACCGACACCGACACCAAGATGCTGGGTAGTAGCCAGACGTCGGCGTGCTTCTGTCCGACCACCGAGCGTGATCTTGCCGACGGCATTGGTCCTGCTCGGAGGTTGGCCAGCGCAGGCAGCCCACTAGCCCTCGGTTCCGACCAGCATGCAGTGATCGACCCGTTCGAGGAGATGCGTGGACTTGAGCTGCACGAGCGGCTGGCGACCGGTGAGCGTGGCTGCTTCACTCCGGGTGATCTGATCATGATCGGCAGTGCAGCCGGGTACCGCAGCCTGGGCTGGCCCGAAGGCGGCAGGATCGCTGATGGAGATCTCGCCGACTTCGTCGTGGTCCGCACGGACTCCATGCGGACGACCGGCGCCCGGCCCGATCAGATCGGTTTCGCTGCCACCGCCGCCGACATCGACCAGGTCGTCGTCGGCGGTGAGGTGATCGTCCGGGATGGGCAGCACCGGCTCGGTTCATCAGCCCGGCTGCTCACTGGGGCTCTTGACCAACTAGGTGAGGCATGAGCAGCACGGCGGTCACCGGGATCGGCGAGCTGGTCACCTGTGACGGCACCGGTCCTGAGCGGCTCGGCCTCCGGTCCAACGCGGCGCTCGTCATCAAGGACAACGTGATCGTTTGGATCGGCTCAGCCGCCGACGCTCCCCCTGCCGACAATCGGATCGATGTCGGCGGGCGGGTCATCGTTCCGGGCTTTGTCGATTCCCACAGCCACCTGATCTTCGCTGGAGACCGAGCAACGGAGTTTGCGGCGCGGATGACGGGCCAGCCGTACGACGGCGGTGGCATCGGCGTCACCGTTGCCGCTACACGCGCCGCGACTGAGGCCAAGCTGACCGGGCTGCTTGCCGCTCGGATCCGTGAGTTACGGGCACTCGGCACCACCACCATCGAGATCAAGAGTGGCTACGGACTGACCGTTGCCGACGAGCTCCGGTCACTTCAGATCGCTTCCCAATTCAGCCCCGAAACCACTTTTCTGGGCGCCCACGTGGTACCGGCCGAGTATGTCCACGACCGGGAGGGATATGTCGATCTTGTCACTGGGGCGATGCTGCACGCGGCGGCTCCGTACGCACGCTGGATCGACGTCTTCTGCGAGCCACACTCGGCGCACGCCTTCGACGCGGACGAGGCCCGCCAGGTGCTCACCGCTGGAGCCGCGGCCGGCCTCGGGCTGCGGGTGCACGGTAACCAGCTCGGTCTGGGCCCCGGCGTAGGACTGGCGGTTGAGCTGGGGGCTGCCAGTGTCGATCACTGCACCTATCTCGACGACGCCGACGTTGACGCCTTGGCGGAGGCGGCGGAGCACACGGTGGCGACGCTGCTTCCTGGGGTGGACTTCTGCACCCGCTCGCCCTATCCGGACGCGGCTCGGCTGCTCGCCGCAGGCGCGTCGATCGCCTTGGCGACCGATTGCAATCCGGGGACCTGCTACTCGAGCTCGATGCCGTGGGTGATCTCGCTGGCGGTTCGCGAACTCGGTCTTACGCCGGCTCAGGCGCTGCTGGCAGCCACAGTCGGCTCGGCAAAGTCGTTACGGCGAAACGATATCGGTCGTCTGGTGCTGGGAAACCGCGCGGATCTCACCATGCTCGACGCACCCTCATACCTCCATTTGGCCTATCGCCCTGGTGTGCCGATCGCACGCTCACTGGACGTCGGCTTCACCGGCCAACGGGCCAATGCTCGACCGTCAGTTCTCTCATAGGGAAGTCCTTCGGGTTGCCAGTCGCCAGGGTGCCTTCGTGTGCCCAGGTCGTCGCGGCAACCAGGCAATCACTCTGATACAGGGTCATTCCGCGAGCAGCGAACGTGCGCCGCCACATGCCCGCCTGCCAGGCAGCCCGGCTATCGATCGACAGGATAATCAGTCCGCTGAACAATCGGCGTGCTGCTTCGGTTTCGTCGGTGCGGAGGCCCCGCACTATCTCCTCGACATTGATCGCTGTCGTCGCCGGCACATCACCACTGGTGCGCAACCCGATGACGCGTCCCACCGCTGGTCGCCCCCTCAGGAAGTCGATCAGCACCGTCGAGTCAAGAACCCGAAGCACAAATCAGCCGGCGCGACGCGTGTCGGCACGGCGCTGCTGCCGCACCCAAGCAGCTGGATCGGGATCCCACTCGTGATCGTGGTTCTCGATAGTGCCGGCTGCAGCCTCGATATCGGACCAACGAAGTTCCTGCCGGATTGCACGCTCGATCGCTGAACGCACGAATGCACTGCGACCTCGAGGCCCCGTCAGCTGATCGATGAGAGCTACGAGTTCATCATCGAGTTCTATGTGCATTCGCATGTGCAGAGCTTAGCCCATTTGCCATTGGCCTCATCCTTCCGCGCGCCACCGGCAGTGTGATCTGCAGGTTCTTCCAGACCAACGACGCGACTCACGAACTGATGCGCGAAGTCGGCGAAGCCGATCAGCTCTGTGTCGTGCTTGTCGACCGAGAAGCGCATCACGCTGCCCTCGATTCGGAAACCCGACTCCGGCGCAGGTCTGGATTCGAAAGTCGAGCCGCGACGCCGGATGATTAAGAAGGCAGAACGAGTACCAGGACAGCAATCGCGATCAGGATGATCACGATAGGGCTGTTCACCCCGTGTACTCCTTACTCCTCAGCAGGCGTCTCTCCGGCTGCTCAACGAGGTACATCGCCGACACGATGGCCAGCCCACCGATGACCATACGTCCGGTGACGCTCTCGCCGCCGAAGGCCACCGCGAAGGCTGCCGCCCAAACCGGTTCCATGGCCATGATCACTGCAGCTCGGGGTGGCTCGATATGCGCCTGAGCCCAGGTCTGCAGCACCATCGTCAATGCGCTTGCGACGAGTGCGAGGTAGAGCACCACGAGCCAGTCGTGTCCGTTTGCCGGCAGCTGGATGCCGGAGCCTGATCCTGGCGTCAGCCACAGAGCCGCCACTGCGCACATCACAGCGATCACGATCAACTGGACCAGGCTGAGGCTGATCGCGGTCTGCGGCGTGCTGGACTTTCCCAAGGCCACGATGTGGCGGGCGTAGAGCAGTGCTGCGATGACAGTCAGCAGCTCACCATAGCCAAGGGTGAACCCGCGCACTGCCAGCACGCCGAGCCCGAACAGGGCTAGGAAGACCGCAAACCACGTGATGTTGGCGATCCTGCGGCGCAGGATCACTGCTGTCAGTAGTGGTGTCGCAACGACGTACAGCCCGGTGACGAAGCCCGACACACTCGCTGCGGTATGGGCCAGACCGGCGGTTTGCAGAACCTGCGCTGACCCGTACAACAGCCCGAGCAGCACGCCCTGAGTGAGCACCGAACGGGAAATCTGAATGCGTGGCCCCACAATGGCTCCCAGCGCCAGGGCGGCAATAGCGAACCTAAGCGCGAGGAGGTCGGCTACCGGAACACGGGTCACCAGGTCCTTGATCAGAAGGAAGGTCGATCCCCAGACAGCGGCCATAGCCAGTAGTGCCAGGAACGCTAGGCGCGTGTGGGACCTGGCAACCAGCACCGACCCAGCCTAAGCCACGCTCGCGCAAGCCCACCTTGGAGTTCCGTCGGCTACCAGTTGGAAGATCGGCCGCCCGATCGGGTCGAGGGTGTCAGCTGTCCGCACCTTGTCTGCCCTTTGTCCACAAGAGCCCATCCGACGGGGTTTCTTTGCGCTCCGGGACCAATGCACGAACTGCTGACGATTCACCGCTCCGGCTGGGCGGGTGGAGTCGTTTTGCCAGCACCTTCTGCTGGAGTCGGAAGCGTCGGTTTGTGGAGCTCAGACCACGTACAGGGTGACCCTTGAGCCTTTGGCCGCCATAGCGCCGCCGCCGGGATTCGTGTTGACCACGTAGCCGAGTTCGGCTCGATTGACGCCGACCGGCTGCACCTGAATCTTGAAGCCGGCCTCCCGCACGGCCTTGCGGGCTACCGGAAGCGTCATCCGCTGAACATCGGGCACCGTGATGAGCAGCGGTCCCAGCGATCGAGTGAGAGTGATGGTCTCCCCTCTAGCCGCGTGACCAGAAGGTGGATCCTGCCGCAGCACGAGGTCCTTGCCGACCTTGGTGGAGTATCCGCTTCGCTCGGCGACTTGGAAGCCCGCTGCCCTGAGGGCCGCGGCTGCCGCATCGTACGGGGTGCCTTGGTAGTTGGTGATCGAGACTGGCTTGGGCCCGGCGCAGACCACGAGGGTGATCGCGGTGCCCTTCTTGAGGCGGGCGCCCTGTTTCTCCGACGCACGGAGCACGGTACCGGCGGCGACCTGGTCGCTGTAACCATCAGCGACCTTGCCCACAGCCAGCTTGGCGTTCTCGATCTCGGCCTCAGCCGCAGCCTGGGACAGACCCACGACAGGCGGCATGGGATAACGCTCAGGGCCCTTGGACACCGCAGCTTCGATCTTGCCGCCCCGCAGGATCTTGGTCCCAGGTCCGGGCTTGGTAGAGATCACCATGCCCCGCGCGACCGTTTCACTGTGCGCCTCGGAGAAGTCAATCGAGAGACCCACCTTCGCCGCCACTCGGTGGGCCTCAGCTCTGCTGAGAGAATCAAGGACCGGCGCAGTCGTGAAGCGGCCCTCCGTCAGATACCAGCCCGCCAGGGCGGCGGAAGCGGAGAACATCACCACGAGCAAGAAGGCCAGCCAGCCCCGGCGCCGCTTCCGGGCCCGGCGCTCCCGCTCGCTTGCGGCCAAACGCTCCGCAATGGGCGGATATGGCGGTCTGTGAACGGCAGGCGGCGGAGCGTCGAGCGCGGTACGCGGCGTGGCCATCGGGCGAGCCTGGGCTTGAGGGGCCGGCATTGGGGTCGGCACCATCTGGGTCACTTCGTAGTCCGCGCGGTCGCGCCGCCTCGGCGAGCCGGCTCCCTGCCTGGGTTCGGCGCGCAGCTCACGAGTGAGCTCAGGGTCATCGGCCAGACCTTGCTGGAGGGCTATCCGAGCGCGCCGTACCTGAGCCAGCAAGACTTTGGCGTCGGGCTGCCGGCGGTTCGCGTCGCGAGCCGTCGCCCGGGTGACCAGAGCATCCAGATAGGGCGGAATCCGACCCCCGGTCGGGCCATCCGATGGCGGAGGCACGTCGCGATGTACATGGGCGTACGCAATCTGGATGGGGGTGTCGCCAGTATGTGGCTTGCGTCCGGTCAGCAGCTCGAAGAGGACGACGCCGGCGCTGTACACGTCCGATCGTGCGTCCGCCCGCCCGGCCACCACCAGCTCCGGAGGGACGTAGGAAACCGTCCCGATCAAGAGGCCTTGGGTGGCGGTTGAGCTCTGCGAGGAGACCGCCTTGGCGAGCCCGAAGTCGGCCACCTTGATCCGGCCGCGGTCGCTGATCAACACGTTCTCCGGCTTCACGTCGCGGTGAACCAGTCCGGCGTCGTGCGCAGCGGCAAGGGCGGCGAGCACCGGCTCCATGAGCTCCAGCGCCCTGGCAGGCGGCAGCGGCGCTTCCCGATTGAGTACGTCGCGCAGCGTCTGCCCTTCCACGTACTCCATCACGATGTACGGACGGCTGTTCGGGCCCTCGAGATCTTGACCCTGGTCGAAAACCGACACCACATTCGGGTGGGACAGCCGGGCAGCCGCTCGCGCTTCACGATCGAACTTGCGCGCAAACTCGGCTTCATCACCGAGTCCCACATGCATCACCTTGACCGCCACGGTACGAGTCAGGCGCATGTCGACGGCCCGGTAGACGGTGGCCATCCCGCCACGTGCCAACCGCTGGGTGATCTGATAGCGACCGTCCAAAAGACGACCCACCAAGGGGTCGCCAACGGCCGTCATTGTCACATTTGCTCCGAACACGGTGGGGAAGATGGCCGTGTTGGCCTCGGGGGCGAGTCTAGAAGTGACCTCGTACTGCCACGGCCGAGGCGCGCCGCGGCCAGTCGGTTCCTCTGGCATCAGATAGTGTCCTGAGCCGGGAATTCGCCACCTTCGGGCGCCGTCCATGCGGCGCCTCGCGGCGTTCTCCTCGGTCGGTAAACGTCCGTCGGCCTTGCGAGGCATCCACTTGATCGACCCACAGATGCACCGGTTTCCCGGCGCAGGACACTAGTCGATTCGTCCGGCATGCTCACCGGGACAGTTTAGTGTTGCCTCAGCCAAGCCTCCTTGTGACAACTGCGCGGCCGCTCGCCGTCGGCTTGGCCCGTGATCCTCTGCTCATCGCACAGCAACTCACCACTTACTGTGATGGGGTATTCGTTTGGAGGTAGCAGGCGGCATGGAACTCGGACTCACGACATTTGCCGAGATCACTGAACCCAACTCCTCCCCCGGCGAGCGACTGCGGCAGGTCGTTGCAGAGGCCAGGCTGGCTGACGAGCTGGGCCTGGAGGTCTTTGGCGTAGGTGAGCACCACCGGCCGGACATGGCCGCATCAGCTCCGGAGATCGTTCTTGCCACCATTGCTGGAAGCACGAAAACGATCAAACTGTCCAGCGCGGTTATCGTGCTCAGCTCGGCCGATCCGGTCCGGGTCTTCCAGAACTTCGTCACACTCGACCTCTTGTCGGGTCGACGCGCGGAGCTGATGGTCGGCCGGGGTTCGTTCACCGAGTCATTCCCCTTGTTTGGCTATTCACTGACCGACTACGACGAGCTCTTTGCCGAGAAGCTCGAGCTGCTGCTGAAGTTGCGTGAAGATCAGCCGGTGACCTGGCACGGCAAGTTCCGGGCACCGCTGGACAACGTCCAGGTCTATCCCCGTCAGGAAGGCCGCCCGCTGCCGATCTGGGTTGCCGTGGGCGGCACACCGAACTCAGTCATCCGGGCCGGTACGCTCGGTCTTCCGATGGCGCTGGCGATCATCGGTGGCAGGCCGGCGGCGTTTACCCCGCTCGTCGATCTCTACCGTAAGGCCCTCGCGTACGGGCATTATGATCCGAATACGCCACTGGCGATACACAGCCACGGCTATGTCTTCACCGACGAGCGCGCAGCACGAGCGGAGTTCCTGCCGGCGTATCGCCAGACGTTCGCCAAGATCGGCAAGGAACGTGGCTGGTCCCCGATGTCGGATGCGGCCGTCGAGGATCTGATCGGGCCCGAAGGCGCCCTGTTCTTCGGTCGGCCCGAGACCGTGGCCGACAAGATCATCCGGTTGCATGAGCTGATGCATATCGATCGTTTCGAGCTGCACGTCTCCCATGTTGATCATGCAAAAACCATGCGCTCGATCGAGCTCTTCGGAGCCGAGGTTGCTCCGCTGGTCCGGCAGGAGCTGGGCGCTCGATCGCCGGTCTGACGCCCACCCGCCCGCCAGGAGTGCATAATCCTGTCCTGGACGAAACGAACGAGCAGACACGCTTTTCGTCTGCGAGTGAGAGAGGAAGGCAGCGGCTCCAAAGCGCGATCCTCGCGAGCGGAGCCAGCAATCGAACATTGCGCGAGCAGCTCTATATAGAAGGATGACGACATGCGCGAAGTCGTCGACGGCGTGATTGAAATTCCGATCGGGTACGTGAACGCGTACGCCGTGGTCGTCGATGACGGCGTAGTGCTGGTGGACACCGGCATCCCCGGGCGGGCCGAGAAAGTGGCGCGTGCCGTCGAGGCCGCACGCCGATCGATCGGTGAGGTCCACACGATCTTGCTGACACACTGGCATCCCGATCACATCGGCGGCGTGGCCGAGCTGCGTCGCCGGTCCGGGGCGCGCGTGGTTGCTCATGCGATGGATGCACCGCTGATAACCGGCGTCGTGAAAGCCCGTCCCCCGAGGGCCTTCATGCGTGTTGTAGCAGCCATCATGCCGCCGCCGGAGCACGTTCCCGTAGACGAGGCGCTGACCGCGGACGGTCCGATATCGGTGCCAGGTTTCACGGCGATCCATACCCCCGGCCATACCCGTGGGCACATGTCGTTTCTCCTTGATCGCGACGGCGGCGTGCTCTTTGCCGGTGATGCTGCCGGTGGTCGGCGCAGCGGGCGGATCCGGCGTTCGCCGCGGATGGTGACCGAGGACCGGGCGGCCGAGCTGGCAAGCATTGCACGGCTTGGGGACCTCAGTTTCGAGTCGGCCGTCTTCGGCCACGGAAGGGCTATATCTCGTGAGGCGGCGCAGCGGTTCCGGGAGTTCGCCGCGCTTGGGTAGCGGCGCAGCGCTGGGTCAGCGCGTGTTGTTCGATCGCCGGTTTGAGACGACTGACCGGCCGCGGCCGGGAATGGCAGGATGCGCTGGTGGTTGCCATCCAGATTCGCGGCGTCTCAGAGGTCACCCGTCGTACGTTGTCGGCCGAGGCGAAGGCACGTGGGGAATCCTTGCAGGAATACCTCCTCGATGTGCTGGACCGTGAGGCGGAGGAGATCGACAACCGTCAGCTGCTTGCCGATTGGGCGGCTGGATCAGCGGCGGGTGAACCGCAGCCTGTCAGGTTTGTGGAACTGCACGACTTCGAGCCGGAGAACGCCAAGGCCATTCGCTGACAGCGGCATAGCTCGCCCAGTCGTCAGCACGCTGGCCACTATCGTGGCCGTGTGACTGTGCTGATGGGTCTGGAGGCCCGCCTCCGCCTCGCCCGGCTCTACCTGTGCACGGACGCACGACAAAAGCAAGGCGATCTCGAGAGCTTCCTGCAGGCGGTATTCGCCGGCGGTGTCGATATCGTCCAGATCCGCGAGAAAGACATGAAGCCTGAGGCAGAGCTGGCGGCTTTGGAGATTGCCCGACAGGTGGCCGGGCCGTACCAAGGCATCGTCTGCGTCAACGATTCCCCTGAGCTAGCCGGACGATTCCAGGCCGACATGTTGCATCTCGGCCAGGCCGACGGTTCAGCTGCCCGCGCCCGCCGGCACCTGCATCGCTGGGCACTCATCGGCCGGTCCACGCATGCGCCACGCCAGGCCGACAAGGCGATCAAAGACCCCAACATCGACTATTTCTGCGTGGGACCTGTTTACGCCACTTCTTCCAAACCCGACTACGAGCCGGTTGGCCTGGACCTGGTCCGCTATGCCGCCCGGAAAGCTCGAGTCGGAAGGATCAAGTCGAAGCCGTGGTTCGCCATTGGTGGGATCTCGCTGGACAACCTCGACGAAGTGATCGAGGCTGGAGCGCGGCGGGTTTGCGTCGTACGCGCCATCACCCAGGCCTCCGATCCCCAGGACGCGGCGCAGCGGCTCAGTAGCAGGCTTCGCGCCGCCTGGAACGCTGATCCGGCGATGGAGCGATATACCTTCCAGGCGTTGTCGGAACCGGCCTCGAGGTCGTGAACCGCGAGAAGTTTCAGTGAGGAACCACTAGAACTCACGCCGCACGGCGGCGTCGGCCAATGCCGTCAGGCCGGTTTGGCCTTCGGAGGTGATCTCGGTATCGTGCAACGACTTGAGGGCGCGCTCGTAGTTCTCGTTGATCATCGACTCCACTGCGTCGCGGGCGCCCGACTCGACAATCACCTGCTGCAGCTCACCGATCCCGGTTTCGTCCAGCGCAGGGTCCCCAAGCCGTTCCAGCAGGAGCTTCTGGCCGGCGTCGCCGGCATGTGCGTAGGCATGGGCGACCAGCACCGTACGCTTACCCTCGCGAAGATCATCTCCGGCAGGCTTGCCGGTGACCTTCGGATCTCCGAAGACGCCCAGCAGATCATCGCGGAACTGGAAGGCCCGGCCCAGCGGTGAGCCGTACGCGCCGAG
>Ga0126310_10001035_pt1 | contig 10330 bp, 11 predicted proteins | sample Plot60_FD_92540 | JGI IMG/M metagenome (GOLD analysis project Ga0126310, IMG submission 92540) | Serpentine soil microbial communities from UC McLaughlin Reserve, CA, USA - Plot60 | ecosystem: Environmental > Terrestrial > Soil > Grasslands | place: USA: UC McLaughlin Reserve, Lake County... | reverse complement strand
TACATCAATGTCCCACCAACAGAAAGATCGCATTGGGAGCAGTACGAAATACCAGAAAGCCAAAATACAATTCAAGTAAATCAAATTTGATGTCATATCGACGATAACGGCGATTATAAGACCTCTGTGATATCTTTGGATCTGTCATATCATACCAGCACGATATACAGCAGTCACAGCAATCATTATAGATTTGAACTTCGTTCTTTTTGCATTTGTCACATAATAAGGTCGTTTTCATGTTAGTAGATAAAACCCACTGCAACAGCTCAAAATACGCATAAAAACCTTGAACTAAAATCTAAATTACCTTGAGTGTAATTTCTGTGTACATATAACCATAGTATAGTCCGCTAACGATTGTACTTTTCAACTACCATAATTATATGAGACAATGAGTACAACAGGAAAAGAATGGTCAAATGGAAATGCTCTTGTGGCAAAATATGCATAGGTAAACGGCCTCTTTATCATCATATCGATAAAAGCCACTGAACAGAAGTTCTAAACAAACTTCTACGAGATATTAAAACAAATCGATGCCATTACTGCGATAACAAACCTATCATTCAATCGTCATCAATATGTGAACATGCAGAAGACACCATATGAAAAGCGGCATACAAGACTTCATTACATTCCAGTGCGTACGCATTTGAGAAATTTGGTTCCATTTAAGTCAACGTCTTATTATTTACGCAAGCAGAAAATATACACACTTTGGTGATGCATTTTAGTCTATTCTGATTTGATTATAGTGTGATTTGGATACAATCAGCTTAAGATTTACTGGACGGAGCTGCCATTACATGGACCTTTAGCTCCTATCTGACACTCATTTGGGGAACAGGAAATATCTGCATGCTGCAGATATAATATAATGAAACACTAAGCAGGGATCGAGTATACTACAGAATACGTTAAATGTCTGATATTGTCCATCTCCAGCATGGAGGAGTTCAGGGAAAATAATGCCTAGCACAACAAGAGTATGTAGACATTGCCAAATGGTAGTAAAATCCTCGTCGATAATGTTACGGAAGAATCATACAATAACATAACTAATCCCGAACCTGATTATAACACAGGAATCTAGATTGTCATATAGATGCTATTACTGCAATTATTGTGCAGACAATAAAGACGACTATCAACGTCATACAATCGGCACGCACGGCTTACGACATCCTTGTTATCCTAGCAGCGCCGACATTGAGAAGCTAAAGCTAAAGCCGCAGGGTAAGGTGTGGGAGATTTAATTTAATTTAATTTAGTTTAGTTTAGTTTAGTTTAGTTTAGTTTAACAGCGCCATAAGATGAGGAGTGGATATCCACTCCTCTAAAGAAATAACACCTTAGAAATATTACGCTAACACAATAGTAAGAGTACACTCATTTCTATTACCCAAGCTCGCCGGACTAGGTGACAATGATGGACCGGAATTACGGAGGGTTTAAGACATTACTCCAGCCAAATCACTTTATGTTGTCATGTTATTGTTGTATGCTTAAGTTTTTTGGTCTTGTAATTGTCAGGATGTATTAGTATATTAATTGTATTTTCTTCTAAAAAGTCAGAATAACAACCAATAATACCATGATGATACATTCCCAAGTCATAGTATAAAGTTGACATATCATCACGATGACGACGATACTTCATTTTTTGATAAGTTTGACCTATTGCATAAGTCAGTATATTCCGATGATGATAAAAAAGTAGGATTCGTCAAAAAGGTTCTTTCAGACAATATAATTATACAAAGTGAATTTACTTGGCTCAGAAAATATATTGTTTCCAAGTCCTTAATCGCATCCGTAAGTAAAAAAGATATCAAACTGAAAATAACTGCCTACGAGGTAAGCCATAGATACTCTTATCCAAAGATGAAAAATCTTCTCATACCTTTAAAAACTATCGCAAAAGCATCTGGTACTACTACTGTAGCCACAAAAGTAAAAAGAATATTTCCTGAAATATATGAAAGCATACAATATAGCAGGTGGCAAAGAAATCAGCTAGCTGCAGTTATTGCTTTTATTTCAGGAATTATCTTTTTGATTTCTGGCTATAAGGTTGATGTAACATTTTATTATTTAATTCAAAAAGAGGTATTGTCTAATCTTCCGAGCAACCTTTGGCCACCGGTTATAGTTTCAATAGGGATTCTAGTAGTTATCAGCCAGTTAGGAGGAATTACAGTACTTATAGGTGCGGCCTTGTTTGCAGCAAATAGAGTTAACCTCGGAAAGCTTTGGATTGGAATTGGTACAGGTCAAGGGTTATTCATGATAGCTTTGCGAATCATATATGATATATGGTCTGGAAGGATAGATCTTGCAAATAACTATGTTCTGTGGTTGATGTCGTCCGCGGCAGGTCTAGCAATTTTGTTTTCGGTTGTTGCAAGGAGTGTATCAAAAGGGGAAAGTGAAAATACATTTATTAGAATAATTAAATTTATTTTTAGAAATAGGAGAACAAACAGCTAATAATATTGTATTGCAAAGGTAAGCCGGAAAGCCTTCTATCAAGCCAACTACCAATAATCCTAAGAATGTCTATCTATGCTTGAGGAATCAAGTTACATGGCCACTTGGAAACCTGCCTTCGCCTCTAATTTCTGAGGTAAAGTTTGTTACTCCCTCGACTGGATGAACTCTTGTTATTTTAAGCCCTGTTGTATTGCCACTCTCTTCAAAGAGTTTTTCTCCCAACGCCATACTATGGGAGCATCTGACAAGCTTATATTAAGATGCCTGATTTTCCTTGCATATGTGGAGAAGATTTATTTCAAAAACTCAAAGGCGATTATACATTCAAAAAGGACTGAAATAACAGGTTTTTGAGTTCACCTTCTTATTATGACGAATTGCTCTTAACCCTATCGTGCATATGTCTTTCACTCCATTGTTGTATAAATTCCTGTGTTGTCTGATCAAACCTTGCAGAGGAATGAAAATAAAAATAAAGAGAAAAATTGTCTGCAAATCTTTCGCACTCATCACAATTGTAAAGCGGTGAGAATCCATGAGCCTCTCCTACAATACATTCAGAGTTAGAGGTAACTTTGGACCACAGGCGAAACCATGTTGTTGAAAGAGGAGTAGGTAGATGCAGTAATGATTGCTTGCTTGATTTATCAAGGCGATCAGACCAGATGGGGCAAATATCCCTTAGGGATATATAGTCACTGTTTCTAATTTTTTCTTCCTCTGAGGTTGCAACGTTGCTGTCCATCTTCATTTGATGACCTCAACTGAAATATGGCTAGTACATAAAAAATTACTTTACTACTAAACGTGACAGTCAAACATTTTACAACTAGACAAGACAATTAAGCACATGTAACCTTAAATTATACTATACATATGACAGCTAATAATCCACTTGACCACGGAATTAGCCCTTGTTGTGTATGGAACAATAGCAGTTGCTCTATCTTTTGACTTTATAAATGGTTTTCATGACTCTGCTAATTCTATTGCAACCATAATAGGAACAAGAGTCCTAAGACCCTTACATGCTGTGGGTATTGCAGCATTAGGGAATATGGCTGGTCCATTCATATTTGGAACATCCATAGCAGCAACTGTTGGCAAAGGTATTATTCAACCAGAATTTTCTACTGTATATGTTATTCTTGCAGGATTAATTGGAGCCATTATTTGGGATATAATCACTTGGTATTTTGGACTTCCTTCTTCAAGTAGTCATGCATTGATTGGTGGTTTGGTTGGGTCTGCATTAATAGCAGGTGGAATAAATGCAATAGTGCAATCCGGCGTAGAAAAGGTTCTGATATTTATGGTTGTGTCGCCTATACTTGGTTTTATCACAGCTTATGGATTTTCAATGATATTATTATATACACTGAAAAATAGACATCCAGCGAAAGTAAATCGAGTCTTTGGCAGGCTGCAGATACTGTCTTCTACATTTTATTCGCTTACTCATGGTTCCAATGATGGTCAGAAGACCATGGGAGTAATTACTGCATTATTGATAGCAGGAGGTTTTTTGAGCTCAAAATCTTTTGTCGTTCCTATTCCTGTCATACTAATTGCAGCTACGGCTATCGCATTAGGGACTTTCTTTGGTGGATGGAGAATCGTAAAAACCATGGCTTTTAAATTGACTAACTTGAGACCCTATCAGGGATTTTGTGCAGAGACTGGTGGTGGAGTAATACTGACAGCAATGGCTTGGTTTGGCATACCTGTTAGCACTACACATTCTATATCTGGTGCGATAATGGGTGCAGGTGCGACCAAGAGGTTTTCTGCAGTCAGATGGGGACTTGGAAGGCGCATAATTTATGCATGGATAATAACAATTCCAGCGGCTGCAGCTATTGCAGCGCTATCCCTTATCATCATAAGAACGATAACAGGATAGTTGACAGTAGTGCCTTTGCTACCACACATTATAGAGTAAATTAATCTAGACTTTTGTCTTCTACTTCTATTTTCTCAATCATCTTTTTACGTAAACCAAATGCAGTAATTGCAGTCCCTACAAATGTAGCAGACCAATAAACCCACAGATCCGTAAACATACCTGATAATAACGAAGGTGCTAGCGAGCGCGCTGGATTCATAGAAGCACCAGAAATAAACGACAAGAAGAATTATCTAAGCCAACAATTCCACCTATTGCTATTCCGCTGAAGCCTCTCAGTCACTTGGTATATACTGCTGTCAGAATCACAGGCATCAATAAGGCCGAAGCCAAGACTTCAATTCCAAACACTAGTGAAATTGGATATGAATCATTGAAACTATTAGCTCCTAGATGAGCCTCATTACCAATAAAATATTTGATAAAAATACTTGCCAATATCGCCCCAATGATTTCAGCAGCAAAATAATACAGTAACTGAATGCGCCTAATATGTCCTGTAATAAGATAGCTTACAGTAACTGCTGGATTAAAGTGTGCCATAGATATTCTTCCAAAAAGATAGACACCTATAGTGACACCTACGAATGGAGCAAAGGCAATAAACTGAACTCCTAACACTCCATGCATTTGTGCATCTATAACTACAGAACCTGTAGCAAACACAACTACAATAAAAGTGCCAATAATTTCAGCTATAAACTTTCTCTGTTATATCTAGCAATCGTCAAACAGACAGAAAGAAGCTGAAGTAACAACAGCAAAGCCAAGCAAGGCGTAGTCATTTTCAATTACAAACTCCAAATATCGTGATAAGCTAGTTTAGTCAACCATCTTCTTACTATGCAAGCAATTGTTTACAGAGGGACAAAATTAAAGTTTGGACGACCATAAGTTATTGTTTTGATCTATATTGTTGCTAAGTTTTCAAAGTCTTTTTTATAATCTTCATTATGTCATCATGAACTTGTTCTTTAGTTTTTTCACCGTTAACTATTTTCCATTTGAATTTCCTTGCAAGTTTATGATAGTTCTTATTTACTTCCAACAGCAATATCCGATTCATTTCAAATGAATCACGACGTTCAGGTACTGCACGTTGAAATGAGATATTTGGACTAACATCAAGTAATATGACTAAATCTTCTTTTGGCAATCCCTTGTCTAAATTCCTCAACCAGTTAATATTAAGACCATTGGATATGCCATAAACAAGATTTGAGTGATAGTATCGATTCAATATCACTATCGTACCATTATCTATCATGCTTTCTATCTCTCTCTTCTTTTCCCATCTGTTGGCCGAAAGAAGCATGTGTTTTAGTTCATTAGGGTAATCTCGCTTTCCATCCAAAAATGCCCTGATCTCCGCTCCAATCGGAGTTGTATAATCGGGCAAATCAATTACTACGCAAATTTTACCTAGAACTTTTAGAGCATCAAGGAGTAGCCGTGACTGAGTTCTCTTGCCTGCCTTATCCGTGCCTTCGATGACTATGACCTTACCTTTATTCACTATATACAGCTGCGAATAGGCAACAATAAAAAGATGCTGAAATATTTTATGTATATCATTATATATATTCCCGTTATGGATATTGTATTTTATAACTCGCACTAAATTCAATAGATTGCTTGCAGCAGTTCATTCTTATTCATTGCTTCTTGATTTTATGACTTGCCTAAGCTTGCAAGTCTTATAATTTCACTTGATGTAGCAATACCGCATAGTTCTTGCAGCAGTTGCAAACTGTCTGTTGGCTCATTTTTCGTTCGTCCCGTCCCTCAACACGCTGTTCCTATCTTCCCTATTCTGCGTTCCGCCTTTCCCCTTCCTTCCACCAGCATCATTACATGCTTATAGATACGGTCTGCTCGCTTTATCAACTCGTTTTGAACATCGCTTAGATGTGTCGTTCTGCATATTCTTACACTGGATACATCCCTTCGATCTCTACATATGGTTGCAAGGTATTATAGCCAAGTCCTACGAACTTACATTCATTTTTCATCCGGATTGAGCTCTCCGAGTTCACTTGCAAGTCGATTCTTTTCCAGCTCTTTCCATCCTCTACAACTAGGAAGGCGATACTTTGGACTTGCAGCTAACCGTTGTCAACGGTAAAATGGTACTCATGGTGGAAAAGGAACAAGCCTCAGCTAAAAAATGAAACATCAATCACTAATCTATATTCTACAGTAGCGTAGAATTAAGCGGGAATCGATCTTATATCAATTTATTATTCCTTTTGCGTTGTTCTTCCTCTTTCACTGTTTCAGAAGGGAGATCTATTTTCGTAACTACGTGTTCTATTCTCCTGTTTGCTTTTTTCCCTTTACCTTCTAATTTCTGTTGTTTGTGTAGTTCTGAATCATAATGTCTGATAACCCAGCGTTTTCGCTCGTATATATAAAACGCAGTCTTGCTGTCTGTTTCCTTTTCTTGTGACTGGCTCTGTTGTTGTTTCCCTGCCTCCTCGTTATCATACTCAACTGCATATCTGTTATAGATATTCATTAAATGAGGATCAATAGCGATCGTATCTCGAATGAATTTGGTTCGTGTGACTAGTACATGATCATAGTGTTTTCGAGTATTCCAATAAGCTTCCACTTCTGGTATTTTTTGTTTTATATATTCTGGAGATAAATCTTCGTATATGCCATCAGGTGTTACACCTGAATATTTTCTGGATGCTTCCTTAGCTGTCTTGTCGTTGGCATATTTTACTATCAATTCCCATTCTGATAAACTCCTCTTGCACCTATCGTCATTGGCAGACTCCCAATTTTTAAAATAAACATATTGAGCATACGTACATTCCCTTACTATTTTTTCTAAGAAAGGAAACTCTTGTAGTACCAATGGCAGCATCCTGTAAAATACTGCGTATGCCTTAGTACCTCTAGTCATTTTTTTACAATTCAGTGTTTTCGCCTAGAATCTTTTGGTTTTGGTGGGTTTATAATAGGCTTTTTATCTGGATGTAAAACTCCAAAAACATTCAAGTATTTATATGGATGAAGATGCTGAGCCCTTTTAACGTACTTAGTTTCTTTATAATGTGTACGAAAGTCTGTCGTTGTTACAGGCTTTTTTTTGTTTTACGAATTTTCTTTTTCTCTATCTTTACCTTACACTGCCACCCGTTCGACCACATCCTTCATAGGGACAAAGAAAATTAGCTGGAAGTTTAACCATTTTTGGGGGGCCCCAAAACATTGCTGTTATAATACCTATAAGGATTGTGAATGATGGCTATTAACGAGAGAAATCGTTTAACCACAATCGCGATATCAAGAAAGAATCGTGAGGCTTTAGTAGATTTTGGGCTAAAAGATCAGTCATTTGACCAGATCTTAGGGCAGATTCTAGAGCGGATTAAGAGCAATGCTGAAGGAGAAGGGCTAGAACTATAATGGCTTTGGTATCAGACGGATATAAGCAGCTTATAAACAAAGCTTCCGAGCAAAGGACATCTTTAAACGATGAGCAAATAGAAACAAAGACAGTTGAGGCATTTTTAAACGCTATTAAAGTGGCCAGGAAGTTTATTAATTGTTCTACCATTATTTTCATTAGTGCAAGAATATGATTTGACTTACAAGACGGTTATGGACTTACCAACAGGTTACCCGCTATTATGTACTTCACTTCTGTATTTTTATTATATTATAGTGTATCGTGTGTATTGACAACAATACCTTCTAATTTTCAGAAAAATCAACTAGGAGTACTCTTAATAGCAGTTACGGCATCAAGTTTATTCCTAGTAACATCTCTAATTAATCCAATAGGTCAAATATCGCAACAACAATATGCATTTGCTCAAAAGAATGCTGGCGTAATAATAGATAATAAAACAAGCGACAATAACACAACTTTTCCCCGAATCCATAATTATACTTCAGCTCCACCCGCGCCAGTCAACTCATGGATTATAGAAAGCAAAAATGGAGTCGTCGTAGTCGATACGCAACGCCAATTTTCTGAAGCTAAAAACGTTTTAAAAGAGGTTGAAAATATAAACACACCTATTCTAGCTGTTATTTTTACACATCCCCATCCAGATCATATAAACGGGGCAGCAGCATTGTTAAATGGAACTGCCAATGTACCAATATACGCAACCCAATCAGCATTTAATGTTTTGAAAAATGATACTGGAGGATACATAGCGTTATCAAAGCAGCTCCTACCCCAAAATGAGTATTCTAAGCAAGTAGAGTTACCTAACAGAATTGTAAGCTCAGGAGAAAATATCACAATTGATGGAATAAGTTACCATTTTGTTGATCTTGGGATAGGAGAGGCTGATGATATGATGGTAGTTTATCTTCCATTGCAGAAGTTAATGTTTACTGGAGACATAGTCGATAATCATATGCATCCTTTCTTTGCAGGGGCAATTAGTCCAGAAAGCCGTTCACATATTTCAGAGTGGATTAAACAGATAGAATATCTACAACAAAAATATCCCGATGCAAAAATTCTTTTTCCAGGACATGGTCCAAGTGGCATAGCAAAAACTTTACTAGATGAACAAATGAATTATCTAAATACATTCAGATCATTAGTTAGGCAGCAAATGCAATTGGCACCAACAGTTGGAGGAGGAAGTGCAGTAGCAAATATTACTGAACAAGGTAAAGCATTGATAAAAAATGAGTTGCAAAAGCTATACCCTGGTTATGAACCAGTAGCCACCCTACCAAACATGCTTGATTATAACATAGATGCTATTGCAAAGGAAATAAGTCAAGAGAAGTAACAATAATGACAAAAACTCAACAGTTGACTTTTTTTATATCAAAGCTAGCTTGCACTAGCGTGTATACCTTTCATAACACTTTGAACATAGGAATTTCCAGCCAGTAATTCTGCGTCTACTGTCTCTAGCGCTTCAATGGCTTGCAATCGCTGCCGTTCCATTTGTTCTATTTCCTCTAAAGATGGAAGTTCAAATGGCTGATTCAATACTTTAGTTCTTATGTATATCCCTGGCTAGCTATAATCTTATAGCATTACATTTTCTTGTCTTCTGCTGTATTATTATTATACTTCTGAGTAGAAAGATGCTTATTATCAACACATATACGATTTTGCCTATGGTTGAAGGTATTGTAATAGGATTTTCAGATATGCTGAGTATAGCACAAACAATCGGATTAGTAGGAACAATGGTATTGACACTAATTTTCTCAAAAAGACACATACAGAGTCTATCAAGTCATCAACAAACTACGGTTCTAAATGACCTAGATGAAAAAGTTCGCAAGATGGCAGAGATTATAATTGAAAAACCATCAATGCAAAAAGTCATATATAAACTTGAGAAGCCATCAGAGGAATTAGCATTTGCGTACTATATCTTGTTTATTAGTTCCCATGCATATTCTATGCGTCAAAAAAATGTGCTCAACGACGAGGAATGGACAGGATGGCTACATTGGATGAAAAATTGCTTCAAATATGGAACTATAGGCGAACAATGGGCGCAAATCCGATCAGAGGGATGGTTGAATCCTGCTTTTGAGAATTTTGTAAACAGGGAAATAATTCAAGACAGATTATGATGATTTACTCTACAACTATATCGATAAAGCTAAAAATCTGGACACCATAATATTTACGAAGGAAATTTCTGGACTTTGAGCACAAAATCTGAACAAGTAGAATGGCGTAGATCCAAAGTAGTAGAGATGAGAGCAAGAGGTATGAGTCAAATAGAGATAGCACATGAGCTGCAAGTTTCAAAGCAATCAATCAGTTCTGATGTGCAATACTTGCGCATTCAAGCCAAATAATCCATCAAAGAATATGCTACTGAGTACTTACCTGAGCAGTATCAGGTTTGTCTTACAGCATTAGACGAAACAATCAAGCGTGCATTTGAAATACTGGAAACCTCAGACGACGTTTCGTTA
>Ga0126310_10001034_pt1 | contig 10331 bp, 9 predicted proteins | sample Plot60_FD_92540 | JGI IMG/M metagenome (GOLD analysis project Ga0126310, IMG submission 92540) | Serpentine soil microbial communities from UC McLaughlin Reserve, CA, USA - Plot60 | ecosystem: Environmental > Terrestrial > Soil > Grasslands | place: USA: UC McLaughlin Reserve, Lake County... | reverse complement strand
GGGTACGAAAGTTCAAAGGACACAAGGAGAGAAGGGAGCATGGCGGCACGTCTCCTCCTGTTGGTGGTCATGCTAGTCTTCGCGGCCCTCTACGGCTGTGCCCAGGAGGCCGCAAAAGACCGGCAGCCGATGAAGAGGGTAAAGGAACCTACCACGGCCAAGATCGCTCCGCACGCGCCGGAAGAATCGGGTGACCATGCACGGCGGAAGAAGAAGGCGGGTGTCGTGGTGCGCGCTGGAAACTCCGCAGTAGTAGCACGGGCTGGGGAGGCCGTGGTGAGAGTGGGAGGTTTCAAGACCGCGAAGGGAGAGGGTGCCAACGTCACTGCTCCCTCCAGGGAGGTCACGCTGAAGATCGAGGGTAGTCCAGGAACCGAGTTCTCCGGCACGTGCATCATCGGTGGCGAAGAGGAGAAGATCAGCGGAAGAGTCCCCAAGCGTTTCATCTACAAACTAGACGGGCAGCGCCTCGAATGCGAGATAAGCAAGCAGAGCTCGAACTCTGGGCAGATGAAGGTCGAGTTCAGTGCCAAAGATCACACTAACTCCGTCCAACAGAGCAGCACCCAAGGCGACTCTGTAACCCTCCGGTACGAGAGCCATGGGAGCACCGCTCTCGTCTCTTCGTCCACTTCTGTTTCGGGCAATCAAGCGAGCTCCACTTCGCAAGTGAGCGTGTTGCAGAGCAACGCGGCCTCTGGGAAAGATTCTCAGTAGGTCGCCATCCAACCAATGTCACGAGCAGATTTAGCCCATGGGGGCTCGGGCAGGGTTAGGGGACCACGGCTCGGCGCGCCGAGCATTATCTATGATGCGTAGTAGCTCGACCCCGAACTTCGGAGAAAGCCCCACAGGCGAAGGTCAGGTCCTGTGAAGTTGTACTTTTCGCTCACCGCCCTCGGTTAGCAAGGCACTAACGCTCACGCCGACGGTTTTTGTGTTTGCGGACTTGTATCGACCTCAAATGTCCCTCAAACCACCGCGGCAACGTTCCTACCCCTTTTGTGCCTACACAACTGTTCTCGACCACTGAAAACCCGTTCTTACACCCACCGAGGGGTGGCAGCTAGGGGTGCGGCCACAGGGGCGCAAGTGCGAGGCAGGAGGGAGATCGAAAGTGACCTCTGCACCAAACGGGATCGGGACTCAGAGATTACACATCAGCGATCTAAGTGTTTACACTGGAAGAGCAACGGAGCTTTCTACGGAAGTAAGTCTAAGGGGCAGCGAGTGGCCGAGCAAAGCTTCGCCGACGGTAGGAGGTAGCTTGCGCTGAGGTGTTTACCCCGATGAGGCTGCGGGATGAGAGAACCCACTACCTGATTTTGTTCAGCTTAAGAAGCCGCCCGTTAACAAGAGTGAGGAGTCGTCCATGAACATCACGATCCTTACCATAGGTAGCCGCGGCGACGTCCAGCCCTTCGTCGCCCTTGGTGTGGGTCTCAAGGAAGCTGGCCACCGTATTGTTGCCAAACTACAAACGCAGGGGAACTCAGGTTTCGTGCGATGCTCACAGAAAACGGTAGCCGGCGAGTAGATTTGGTGAGCGTTTAGTGGAAAACGATACCTCTATCTTGTTCTACATTTACTAACCTTCCTCAGCTGAGGTTTCGTGCTGCTCTAACGAAGGATGACGCCCGCAGAGTAATATTGTCGAAAGCATGAGGAAGTAGGAGGCGTTGGTGCGGGGCCGTACCTTCGGCGTTCAAACATCGCACTCGTAATGAGCAGGTCAGCGGTTCGAGTCCGCTCGTCGGCTCTTTCATATCGGCGTAGATAAGCCGAATTCCTAGAGCAGGGAAAGCCCTCGGATGCTGACCGGGGGCTTTTTCGGGCTACGCACCTAAACCACCTCTCTGGAGCTACGACTTCGTGATGGACCTAACCGAGAACGGCAGAAGGCTGAAGCTGATGCCCATCATCGACGAATACAGCAGGGAGTGCTTGACCACAGAGGTCGAGCGCTCGATCACCGCCGAGGATGTGGTTAGCACCCTCGCATCCCTGTTTCACAGCAGGGGTGAGCCAGTCTTCATCCGCCCAGACAACGCACCCGAGTTCATTGCTAAAGCCCTCAAGGAGTGGCTGGAGACATCCAGGGTCAAAACCCTCTACATCGAGCCGGACTCTCCCTGGGAGAACGCCTACTTAAGGAGACGTTCATCGGTTGCTTTTCAGAGGAGCTGCTAAAGAGGGAGGTGTTCGCCGGTCTCTTGGAAGCAAAGGTGCTCATCGAAGATTACCGTGACCACTACAACCACCAGCGTCCTCACAGTGCGTTAGGCTACCTGAGCTCAGCGGAATTCGCAGCGGCTGCGGCGGATCTTGGTGGCAAGGAGGAGAATACAGGGAAGCTAGAGGAGCTAGAATCAGTACTCACACTCTCATAGCACCTGGTACAGAAAACGGGTTCTTCCTAGCTTTCGGTGACAGGCACGCCCTGCCAGGGCAGATCCGCCAGCGTCCTCGTGTAATGGGAGTGGACCCTGGCCGATCTCACGCCGCACACGGGGCACCGAGCCACCCGGGAGGAGGTTCTCGCAGCTAGGGTGATGGCGTTTTCGGTGTCACGAACCCCGATGAGATCCAGCAGCTTGGGGGTGGGCAGCACGGTGCGGGCGTCTGACATAGACAACCTCGATGATCTACCGGTTGTTCTCGGCTGCCAGCTTGGCGCACCTCTTCACCGAAAGCTAGGAAGAACCACCAAGCCGGGTCAAGTCCAGTTCCCGATCTCGATCCTTCCCCTTGCTTCGGCGCGATTGGCCACCTAAATAGAAACAAATTTCTCTGACTTAGCGTTTACCTGCAAATCGTTGCCACAGAGCCTGTGATGAGTCGAGTCAGCCTTTCATTCCTGGCTCGATTCCTTCGAGAATTCATCCGAAATTCATCGCTGGCTGCTTGTATAGAGTGCCATGTGAATATGAAAGGGAGAGACTACCTGAGCTGGAAACAGTTCAAATCACGAGTAAGCAGTGGAAAGGACCAAAATGAGCGAAACGCACTTCGATGCGGTCATCGTCGGTTCCGGATTCGGCGGGTCGGTAATGGCGTATCGGCTCGCGGAGGCGGGCCTCCGGGTCTGTCTCCTCGAGAGAGGGAAGGCGTACGCGCCGAATGCGTTCCCGCGCGCCCCTTACGATCTGGGCAGGAACTTCTGGGACCCCAGTGAGGGCATGTACGGGATGTACAACGTCTGGTCGTTCAAAGGGTCTGGGGCACTCGTTTCCAGCGGCCTCGGTGGAGGTTCGCTCATCTACGCGAACATTCTCATTCGCAAGGACGAAAAGTGGTTTAAGGAAGACCTACCGGATGGCGGCTACAGAGAATGGCCTGTGACGTGCGCAGACCTCGACCCTCATTACGACGCAGTCGAGAAGATGATGAACGTTCAGAAATACCCACGCCATCATCCTCCGTACGACAAAACGCCAAAGATGCTGGCGATGAAAGAAGCCGCCGAGAGACTCAATCCCGACAGGAAGCCTGGTCTTGAATGGATGCCGCTCAATCTGGCCGTCAGCTTCAGGAGCAAACCCGTCGGCCATCCCGACGACGATGCCCCCGACAACCCTCCGATAGTGGGCGCGCCTATCGAGGAGGAGCGCGAGAACTACCATTCTGTCAAGCTGCGCCGCAAGATGCCGCGTTCCACCTGCCGCCTCTGCGGCGAGTGTGACATCGGCTGCAACTTCGGAAGCAAAAATACGCTCGATTACAACTACATCACGGCGGCGATTCATCAACCTCGCCCTGCAGACATAAGAACGCTCTGTGAGGTAAAGAGATTCGAGCCCCTCGATGGGCGAGGCTACGCTGTCTACTACGTCCTGCACGACCTCGAGCGCGAGGGCAAGAAGACGGACACGTCCACCTTGGAACAGACCAGGATCACGTGCAAGCGCCTGGTCCTGGCCGCAGGGACGTTCGGCACCCCCTTCCTCTTGATGAAGAACGGCGCGGCTTTGCCGCGCCTGAGCAAGAGACTTGGTTCGCGCTACTGCGTCAATGGCGACCTGCTGTCATTCATAATCAAGAGCATAGAGAAAAAGAACGGTAAGGACCCGCCGCGACGCCTCGACCCAAGCTTCGGGCCTGTCATCACCAGTGCGATTCGTTTCGGCGACACGCTGGACGAGCAGGGCCCACAGGGGCGCGGCTTCTACGTCGAGGATGGCGGCAACCCTTACCTCGTGAGCTGGCTGACAGAAATATCGGGCTTCCCGAGCTTCCTTAGCCGCACCTTTCAATTCCTTAAGATCATCGCCAAGTACCGTCTGGGGCTGCGCAACGATGCCGACCTCGGCGCAGAGATATCGGATTTGATCGGCCCTTCCAATTCCTCGAAGAGCTCCATGCCCGTACTCACCATGGGGCGGGACGTCCCGAACGCAAGGCTGTTTCTCAAGGACGGTCGTCTCGAATGCGATTGGAACCTCAAGAGCTCGCAAGAGTATTACGACAGGATCAGGAGGTCGGTGAAGGCGATCACCAGGGCGTTGAACGCCGAATACATGGACAATCCCTCCTACGCCTGGAACTTTCATCAGGTGCTCACCGCCCACCCGCTCGGCGGCTGCCCGATGGCAGAGACCGCGGATGAGGGAGTCGTTGACTCTCACGGGGAGACCTTCGGTCAGCCGGGCCTCTACATAGTCGACGGCTCGGTGATGCCTGGTCCCGTTGGCCCAAACCCTTCGCTCACCATCGCGGCCTTCGCTGATCGTTCAGCCGATCACATCATCGCCCAGCACAAAGGAGAGAAAAGTTGAGTCCCGACGGTAAGAAGCGCTCGTTGATTCTTGCAGGTGGTGGGATCAAGGTCTCGTTCCAGGCCGGGGTGCTGCAGGTGTGGCTCGACGAGGCGGGGCTCGAGTTCGACCATGTGGACGGGGCCAGCGGCGGCGTCTTCAACCTGGCGATGATGTGCCAGGGGATGAGCGGGCGAGAGATCGCCGACAACTGGCGGGACCTCAATCCCAGGGCAGGTATCAGCTTTAACGCGGCGGAGTTCCCGAAGCTTCTCTACGCCGAGTCGATATTTACGCTCGACAATTACAGGAGGCATGTGTTTCCCTCGTGGGGATTGAACTGGGAGAAGATTGGCGCGAGCGAACTCGATGGGACGTTCAACGTCTTCAACTTCAGCCGTAAAGAGCTTCAGGTGATCGAACCCAAAGACATGACGGAAGACATGCTGGTGGCTTGTGTCTCGCTCCCTATGTGGTTTCCGCCGGCGCACATCGATGGACAAACGTACATTGATGCGGTTTACATAACCGATGCCAACATCGAAGAGGCGATCCGCCGCGGCGCCGACGAGCTCTGGGTCATCTGGACGGTCAGTGATAAGGATGAATGGCAACCCGGCTTCGTCGCCACCTATTTCCAGATCATCGAAACCAGCGCCGTCGGGCGTTACAGGGCTATTCTGCACCGCATCCAGGAGAATAACGAGAGACTCGCAAGAGGCGAAGGAAGCGAGTTCGGCCGCCACATCGAAGTCAAGGAACTCAAGGCCGATGTGGCCCTTCATTACCTGGTCGACTTCAGCTCGGACCGGCTAACTGAGGCTGTCAACCTCGGCGTGCAGAGGGCGCGCAAGTGGTGCGAGGAGAACGGCATACCACTCGACCCTTATGAAGCGGAATACCCCACAGATGTACATACCGCGCACACCAAGCTCAGCTTTACCGAGGAGATGAAAGGTTTCATCTCATTCGATGAGCTCGATTACGACCTGGGCCGTCGTCGGGGGGAGGAGGCAGGCACATCCATCATGTTCCACCTGACGATCACCGTGGACGGCGTGAACCGGTTCGTCACGTGGCCCGACCACGACACCGACGACGTCAAAGGGTACATCAAATGCGACGCGCTTGGCGGAAAGCTTCCTGTGGAGCAGGGGACGTTCAATCTCTTCATCGACGAGCAAGACCCTGCGCAGAAGAAGATGCTCTACCGTCTCTTTTTCCACGACGATCGAGGGCGGGCGCTCACCTTGAGTGGGTTCAAGGAGGTCAAGGATGACCCCGGAAGGGACCTCTGGCACGACACCACCACGCTGTTCACGCGCATCCTGGACGGGCACGTCGACGCGGCGGAGGAAGAAGCCGCCAAGGGTGATCCGGAGAAGCTCCAGCAGATGGTCGTTGCTTCGGGGATAATCGTTATTCAGTACTTCGATTTCCTGAAACAACTGACGACTTTCCGCACAGAAGGGCCGACCCGCTCCGATCGAGCCTCGGCGATGGCCCGTTTCGGCAGGCTCTTCATCGGCAAGCTGTGGGATGTCTACGCGCGCGACGTGCTCACCTCAGGCCCGTTCTAACGAACTGATGCATCCGAACGAAGAACATTTTGACGCGGTGATAGTCGGGTCCGGCTTCGGGGGCTCCATCAATTCCCTCCGTCTGGCACAGGCGGGCAGATCGGTCCTCGTTCTAGAACGAGGAGGCCGGTACAAACCCGGTGAGTTCCCCCGCGACGTGAGCGATGTCGATAAGGTGTTCTGGCGCTACCCCAGACGAACGGAGTCTCGCGGACTATACGAGGTGCGTTTTTTCTCAGGCATCGCCGCAGTCGTCGCCAGCGGGGTCGGTGGAGGATCACTGATCTATGCCAACATTCACATCCGCCCCGACCCAGTGGTGTTCGACGACCCGCGTTGGCCGCGCTCGGTCAACCGGGAGAGCCTGGATCCTTACTACGACAAGGTGGCTGCGATGTTGGGCGTCGCGCCGCTTCCCGCCGACATCAAGCTAGCCAAACGCGATATGTACCGCGAAGCGGCGGTAAGAGCCGGTCGCGAGGTGTTCGACCCGGATCAGGCGGTCAGTTGGAAGGAACCTGGCTACGGTCGCCAGGCTTGTCAGCTTGTCACAGAGTGCGAGTTCGGATGCCCGCACGGGGCTAAGAATACCCTGGATTTCAACTACCTGGCCCAGGCCGAGCGCTCGGGTGCACGCCTTCGACCCGGCTGCTACGTCACGCACGTCGAGCCTCATGCTTCAGGCTACCGCGTACATTACACGGATGTGGCGAGCGGGGCTTCGGCGAGTATTACGGGCCGACGCGTCGTTCTATCGGCGGGCACACTAGGCACGAACGAGATACTGTTGCGCTGCCGGCATGTCTACCGCACGCTGCCTGATCTCAGCCGCAAGCTCGGGGATGGATACTCGGGGAACGGAGATTTTCTCGGGTCGATCCAGAATAGTCAAACCGACCTGGAACCCTGGAAGGGTCCTGACGTAACTTCTGTCATCCGTTACTTCGAATCGGCACCACGATTCACGATGGCGGCCCCCACCTTCAACAGGGCCGTGATGACCGTCCTGGCGTCTCGCAGACAGGGCGGCGGTAGGCTCCTGAAAGTCCTTTCGCCTCTGCTGTGGCCGTTGATGGAGTGGATCATACCCTGGGCGTTTAGATCAGGGTACTTGACCAAGCCCGCCAGATCCCGCGCCGGCGACCCTGCGCGCATGACGAACCTCTTCGCCATAGGGCGCGACAACGCTAATGGCCGCGTGCGCCTGAAGCGAGGACGACTGGATATCGAATGGGACTATGCCCGTGAAAACAGAGAGTTGACGCAGAAGATGCTGGCCGCGATGCAAGAAGTCGCAGACGTGTATGGTGGCACCTTTGCCCCCCTTATAACGTGGAATATCTTCAATCGCATTATCACAGTGCATTCGCTCGGCGGCTGTCATCTCTCCGACTCCCCGCAAGGCGGCGTGGTCTCGACGCACGGTGAGGTTCATGGGTATCCAGGCCTCTTCGTCGCTGACGGATCTGTGATCCCTTCTTCCATAGGTTTCCATCCGGTCATGACCATCTCTGCGGTATCGGAGCGCATAGCCGAAGCCGTGGTCAGCAGTTACTGATACAAGGAGATTGACGGAGGTGTACTTATGACCTTCATTGTCGTACCCGAGGAGGTAGGCACAACGACGGCTACGGTCTGGGTCGGGGCCTCATGTAAGGGCGATGTTCGGGAATGGCCCGTGCGGCTAGAACTGGAGGGTGTGGAGGACCCTGGGGAGTTGACGCAGGAGGGGTGGAGGGTATGGCAGACCTTTAAGGAGGAGGACCCTGCAGGCTATGCTGCCGCCGATCGCGTGGTGCATGAGGCATTAGGGCGGGAAACGCCAATCGTCGAGAGCTTCTATTACCAACGGGTCGAACTCGGGAACCTGACACCTCGGACCTCTTATGACGCCAAGCTTTTCGTGGACGGGCTTGCGCCTGTCGGAACTAAGGGCTACCTGAGGTCGTGCTCCTTCAGGACGCTGCCAACCGGGCTGCCGAAAGCCGGGAGTGGGGAGACCTTTAACATTTTGCTGGGTTCCTGCTTCTACGGGTCCAGAGACCCCGAGGGAAGGGTAGGGAGGGCCTTCGCCGCGTTGCCGACAAAACACAGGCCCGACGCAAAATTCCTGTGCGGGGACCAGGTCTATCTCGACAACCCCTGGTACGAGACCACCTTCAAGTGGTACAGGGGCAACAGCAAGCCAGGCGTCTTCAGGAAGATGCTCCTCGACAAGTACCTCGCCAACTGGACCCAACGCCCTGACGAAGACTCCGGATTTCACCGGCTGCTCGCGAACGGGGCCAACTATTTCTGCTCCGACGACCACGAGTTTTGGAACAACGCACCTAGCTTCGGGGGCGTCGGTTTCGTCAATACACTATCCGCTGCGCAGCGCGGATGGTGGTTCGAGGAGGCGAGGAAGCTGTTCAGGGTCTTCCAGTCTCGCTCCTCACTGGGGGGCTTCGACGTCGGCCGCGTCTCCCTGAAGGTTGCGGACACCAGGATAGACAGGGACACCTCGAACATACGTTTCATGCTCTATGAGAACCTCGAAGAGGTGAAGGATTGGATCTCATCCTTAGACGGACCAGGGGTGCTCGTCCTCGGGCAACCTCTCCTCCGGGCCGACGCGCACGAGACGCTTGTGGGGAGGATCATTTCTCGGTTCGACAAGGATCTCGCGGACTACGGGCAGTACGTGGAGCTTAAGGACGTCATCCGCGATTGCAAGCACTCGATCGTCGTGCTCACGGGCGATGTACATTTCGGGCGAGTAGCGAGCACCCACCCCGACGCGAACGGCGTGACCAAGCTAGTCGAGGTCGTCTCCTCCCCGATGTGCCTCGTCACAGGCGGTACCGTAAGCGGCTACAAACCGGCCCTCGGGCTGGAGGGCGAGCAGATGCTCAACGAAAACCCGTTCGGGCCTGAGCACCGGGATCACTTTGCCATCGTACGGTTTTCCGAAGAGGACCACGACATCGTGAACATGGCAGTCAGCTACTGGTCGATCCACCAAACAGGTGCCGAGCCTGCACAGGAGCCCACAAAAACCTTCGAGTTCAAGCTAAAGTGAGTGAGGATTTCACCGTATCTTGACAGTGACGGGCTCAGCAAGCGCCGCTAGAGCTTCGCGCTTCACTCGCTGATCCTTGAGCAGTGACGAATGGAGATTTACGTCACTACCTCCTTTAATTGCTTTGTCGTATGTAACAGAGGATTGCATCGGTCTAAGGTGGACACCACTCTGACACCACCGGGAACGCAATACAGTGCAACACGTGGCAAACCAGAGAATAGGAAACCGCTTAGAAATGCGTGATTTGCAGGCCTGTGCAACCTCCTGCAACACGTGACTGATCACTCGTAATGAGCAGGTCAGCGGTTCGAGTCCGCTTGTAAGCTCTCTAACTTGTTACCTATTTACTAACTATTCTAAGCTAACGTTTCGTACGTCTCTAACAGAGGATGGTCCCCGCGGAGTAATATTGTCGAGCGCATGAGGAGGAAGGGGCCAGCGCGAGGCCGCACCGTCGGCGATTGAATGGTGCACTCGTAATGAGCAGGTTAGCGGTTCGAGTCCGCTCGTCGGCTTACTTTTTTCCTGCAAAGCCCGTAAGAATATAAAGCCCCCGATACGAACATCGGAGGCTTTGTCAGCAGTACCTCAGCAGCAAACTACTATCCCACGGCCTCGTCCATTCCCTCGGCGGCGTGCAGTCCCATGTTGGGTATCCAGTGCGAGTAGCGATCGAGGGTCATGGTTATGCTGGCATGCCCCAGAAGATGCTGGACCAGTTTCGGGTGTACGCCGCGTTCCAGAAGCAGTGTAGCGCATGTGTGCCTGAGATCGTGCCAACGAATAAGGGGGAGACCTGCGTGCTTGAGGAGCGGCTTGAAGTGCCGGTTCACTATGTTCAGAGCGTCCAACGAAGTACCCTTACCTGTGGCGAAAATGAGGCCAGAGTCTTCGTATGAGCCTGCCCTAAGCTTCTTCCTCAATCTGGTGCTT
>Ga0126310_10001033_pt1 | contig 10331 bp, 9 predicted proteins | sample Plot60_FD_92540 | JGI IMG/M metagenome (GOLD analysis project Ga0126310, IMG submission 92540) | Serpentine soil microbial communities from UC McLaughlin Reserve, CA, USA - Plot60 | ecosystem: Environmental > Terrestrial > Soil > Grasslands | place: USA: UC McLaughlin Reserve, Lake County... | reverse complement strand
CCGAGCGCCTCGTCTGGTGCTCGATCACCGGGCAGGGCCCCGGCCACGGCCGCGCGATGGACCCGAGCCTCCAGGCGACGATGGGTCTGATGCAGCTGACGGGGGAGCGCGACGGCCCGCCGCTGCGCGTGCCGGTGCCGTTGATCGACTTCATGACGGGCATGTACGCGGTGCAGTCCGTGCTCGCGGCTCTCTGGCACGCCGAGCGAACCGGCACCGGCGCTCACCTCGACTGCGCCCTGCTCGACTCGGCCGCGACGTTGACGAGCACCGTCGCGCTCTTCTCGCTCAGCGGAGAGTTCGAGCCCAGCCGGATCGGGACCGAGAGCTACCTGAGGGTGCCGAGCGCCGTGTTCGAGGCTGCGGACGGCGAACACGTGCAGGTGATCGCGCTGCACGAGGGCCACTGGGAGGCGCTGTGCGCCGCGCTCGACCGGCGGGAGTGGGTCGACGACCCGCGCTCCGCCGGCAACGACGCCCGGCTCGCCAACCGCGAGCTCGTCAACGAGCGGCTCGCCGAGGTGATCGCAACCGCACCCGCGGACGAGTGGGTCGAGCGGATCAACGGGGCGGGCGGGATGTGCGAGCGGCTCCGCGGGCTCGGCGACGCGTGGCGGGATCCGCTGCTTGCCGACCGGGGTCTGATCGGGGAGCTCGACGGCGGCTCGTTCGGCTTCCCGCTGCCGGTCGTTTCGCTCGCGCGCCCGGGCAAGCTCGTGCCGGGGCCGTCACTCGGACAGCACACCGAAGAGGTGCTCGCGGAGCTCTAGCGGATGCGGATCTTCGCGCGCGAGACGGTGCCGCCCGCGGCGTCCGCGTTCTTCGCCCGGGCCGCGAGCGACCGCTTGTGCGACGCCTTTCGCGACAGCCGGAAGCGGAGCGCCTTGGAAGCGCCGGGTGCGATCGAGTAGGGCACCGCCTTCGCGCCCTTCAGCTTCGCTACGCCCATGCACCTCGACAGGTCGGGCGACGGCCACTCCGGCGGACAGGCCAGCTTGACTCGCACGACGCGGTGGCGAGCGCGCGTCTTCTTCGTGCCGAAGATCACGGCGCGGGCACGGGCCGGGCCGGCCGGGGGCAGCGGGTCCTGTTTCGCGCCCTTCGAGTACTGGTCGGGCTCGAACAGAGCCTGGCCGAAGCCGTAGTCGACGTCCGTCTCCTCGTTCTCGTCGTTCACGCGGGGCGCGTCGCCGGGCGGCTCGTAGGTCTGATCGGTCATCGCCGCGAGGACGCGCTTGTAGAGCTCGTTCTCCCAGCTCGCCTGCCCGGCGGGGACGAGGCCGGGGTCCTGCCCGGTGCGGACGATCACGATGTCCTGCGTCGGGAAGACCGTCACGCGCTGGCCGAACAGCCCGGAGAAGTTGTAGAAGTCGGCCGGCAGCTCGGGGAAGTCGCGACCGTCCTCGATTCCCCGGTCCGCCACCGTCGGGCCGATACAGGGCGCGGCGGCATTCAGCCAGATCAGCCAGCCGTAGCAGCCGTTCGTCTTCGACGGCTCGATCGAGCGCCTGATGTATTCACGCGAGAGGAGGCGTTCGCCCTTCCAGACGCCGCCCCGGCGGAAGAGGTCGCCCAGCCGGCCGTAGTCGTCCGCCTTCATCTGCACGCCGTAGAAGCCGCCGACGTGGCCCGCCTTGTCGCGCGTCCACCTCCACGAGTTCTCACCGATGCCGAGCGGACCCATCAGCTCGCGCTGCCCGAAGGCCATCACGTCCTCGCCGGCGGATCGGCCGACGATCTCGGCCAGCAGCGACACAGGGCTCTGCGCGTACTCGAAGTACGTGCCCGGCGGCTTGACGGGCTCGAGGGTGAGCGCGTCCCTGATCCGGTCCGGCATCGTGAAGATGTTGTAGTCGCGGAAGCCGTTCCACTTGAGGCCGGAGGTCATCGTCAGCAGGTCGTGGACAGTGATCTGACCGTGCGCCTTGTCGGCCTCCGGGACGAGGGACCCGACCGGATCGTCAGGCGAGATCAGGCGGAGCGTCATCGCGCGGCCGAAGATCATCGCCGTGACGGACTTCGCCATCGACCAGCTCTCGTACTTCGTGTTGCGGTTCACGTCGGCCATCCGGTCCTCGCCGACCAGGCAGCCGTGCCGGTACACCCGGATCGCGTACGAGGCCTGCGTCGTCCCGTAGTCGATCGCGTCCTGCAGCTTCGCCGCGTCCATGTCGGCCTCGGCCGGCGTCGCGCGCTCCCAGTCCTTGCCCGGCTCCGAGCACGTTTTGGTCGCGTGCGCGACCGGCGCGAAGACCAGCACGAGAGCAGCGACGAGCGCTAGACGGAGCAACCGCATACTCATGACAACGTTCCCCGAGGCTGTTTCTTACAACCCCAGCTGCTTGCCGAGGATCTCGCTCATGATCTCGTCGGTGCCGCCGCCGATCGGCCCCAGGCGCGTGTCGCGCGCCGCGCGCTCGATCTCGTACTCCTTCATGTAGCCGGCGCCGCCGAAGACCTGGAGCGCGTCGTCGGCCACGTCGAACGCGTCGCGCTGTGTCTTCAGCTTCGCGATCGTCACCTGCCTGACGGCATCGCCGCCTTCGTAGAACAGCCGCAGGGCGTTGTAGGTGACCGCGCGACCCGTCTCGCACCGGAGGGCCATCTCGGCGATCTTGTGGCGGATCGCCTGGTGCTTCGCGATCGGGCGGCCGAACGCCTCTCGCTCGAGCGCGTACTCGATCGTGCGCTCGAGCGTCCGCTGCATCGACCCGACCGAGCCCAGTGCCATCAGCAGCCGCTCCCACTGGAAGTTGGCCATGATCAGGTAGAAGCCCTTGTTCTCCTCCCCGAGCAGGTTCTCCTCGGGGACGAAGACGTCCTGGAACGCGAGCTCGCCGGTGTCCGAAGCGTGCCAGCCCATCTTCTTCAGCTTCTGCGACACGGAGTAGCCCTCCATGTCCTTCTCGAGGATCAGGAACGACAGGCCGTGGTGCCCGCCCTCCTGCGTCGTCTTGACGGCGGTGACGAGAAAGTCCGCGCGCACACCGTTCGTGATGAAAGTCTTCGACCCGTTCACGACGTAGCCGCCGTCCACCTTCTTCGCGAACGTCCGGATGCCGGCCACGTCGGAGCCGGCGCCCGGCTCGGTGATGCCGAGCGCCGCGATCTTCTCGCCGCGGATCGCCGGCGCGAGGTAGCGCTCCTTCTGCTCGTTCGTGCCGAACTTCCAGATCGGCGGCGTGGCGATCCCGACGTGCGCGCCGACACCGGCGGCGAGGCCGCCGGACCCGCAGAGCGCCATCTCCTCGCTCAGCACCGCGTCGTGCAGGTAGTCGCCGCCCTCGCCGCCGTACTCCTCCGGGTACTTCAGCCCGAGGAAGCCGACGGCCGCCATCTTGTGGAAGACCTCGTTCGGGAACCACTCCTCGTCTTCCCATTGCTGGACGTGCGGGCGCAGCTCCTTGAGGACGAACCGGCGGATCGACTCGCGCAGCTCCTCGTGCTCCTCGGTGAACGGCGGCATGAGGCTCGAGGGGCGCGCCGGCGGGACGCCCTTCGTGAACTCGCGCGCGGTCGCCACGTCAGTACGTCGTGGCGGCGGCGTGCTCGAGCTGTGCCTTGCAGTCGCCGGTCACGGGGTTCGCGTGGCCGGCCCAGACGGCGCTCGGCTCGAGCGCGGCGATCCTCAGGATCGAGTCCCGCGCCGACTCGCGGTCCGGCGTGAATGCGGGATGCGGGATGCGCGGTCCGCCGTACGGAGTGCGGACGCTGTCGGGGTCGAGCATGTAGAGCGTGTCGCTGACAAGGGCCAGCCGGTCGGACTCGCGGAAAAGGGCGATCTGACCGGGCGCGTGCCCCGGCGTCGGCACGACCTTGAAGCCGGCGACGTCGTCGCCCTCCGCGACCGTGTCCGCGATCTTGACCGGTCCGCCGTCCCAGACCTTGAGCAGCCGCGGCATGACGGTGCGCATCACGGCGCTGTCCATCTTCGAGAAGTCGAAGCCGCGGTCGTCATCGGGTCGCAGCTCGCGCTCCGCGTCGCGACGCTCGTCGGGGTGACACAGGATCGGCACGCTCATGTCCGGCGCGGCGCCGCGGTGGTCCTCGTGTGCGTGGCCGAGCACCATCCGCTTGACCTCGCCGCCGAGCTGCTTGGCGGCCTCCTTGATTGCGCCGGCCATTCCGTGGATGCCGCCGTCGAAGACCGTGAAGCCTTCGCCGTCCTGGAGCAGATAGACGTTCATCGTCCGCTTCGGCGGACCGCCGCCGCGGATCACCCAGACGCCTTCGGCGACGGGCTCGATCGTCGGCGAGAGGAGCTTGCGCTCTACCTTGCGCCGCTGCGCTCCTGGGATCTCAGAGGCCATACGAGCGCCCGATCACATCGAGCATCACTTCGTCGGTGCCGGCGCCGATCCGGTTCAGGCGCATGTCGCGCCACACGCGTTCGATGCCGTACTCCTTCATGTAGCCGGCGCCGCCGTGGATCTGGATGCACTCGTCGGCGACCTCGACCGCAATCCGTGAGGCGTACAGCTTGGCCATCGAGATCTCGCGCACGGGGTACTCGCCGTTCTGGTGCCGCCACGCCGTCATGTAGACGAGCTGCCGCGCGGACTCGATCTTGGTCGCCATCTCGGCGAACTTGTGCCTGATCACCTGGAACTTGCCGATCTGGCGTCCGAACGCGTTGCGCTCCTGGGCGTATTGGAGCGTCCGGTCGAAGCAGCGCTGCGCGCCGGCCACGCAGCCCGCGGCGCCGATCAGGCGCTCGCCCTGGAGCTCCCACATGATGTGGTAGAAGCCCTTGCCCTCCTGGCCGAGCACGGCATCCGCCGGGACGCGCACGTCCTGGAACGCGAGCAGCGCGGTGTCGGATGCGTGCATCCCGAGCTTCTCGAGCTTCTTCTCGCGAATCACGCCCTCCGAGTCCATGTCCACGAGGAAGAGCGTGAAGCCGTCGTAGCCGGCGTCCGCGTCGGTCTTCGTGACGAGCACGATGAAGTCCGCGCGGTGGCCGTTCGTGATGTACGTCTTCGAGCCGTTGATCACCCATTCGTCGCCGTCGCGGACGGCGCGCGTCTTGATGCCCGATACGTCCGAGCCGGCGTCGGGCTCCGTGATCCCGAGGCACGACACCTTCTCGCCCTTGATCGCGGGCACGAGATAGCGCTGCTTCTGCTCCTCGGTGCCGAACAGGAAGACCGGGGGAGTGGCCATGTCGGTGTGCACCGCGATGCCCATCGCGAGGCCGCCGCAGTTCGACTTCGTCATCTCCTCCGCGAGGACGAGGTTGCAGTAGTAGTCACCGCCCTGCCCGCCGTACTCCTCGGGATAGGAGAGGCCGAGGAAGCCGAGCTCGCCCATGCGCGGGAACACCCAGTCGGCGAAGTACTTGTCGTCCTCCCACTCCTGCGCGTGCGGCTGGAGCTCCTTCTCGACGAACGCTCCGATCGACTCGCGGAGCCGGTCGTGGTCATCGGTGAAGATGAAGTGCTTTCTGCTCGCGCCGAAGTCCGGCTTCAGGACGTCCTCTGTCGTGGCCACGCCGCGACCCTAGCGCGCAGAAAGTAGGAAGCGCAACTCCCTACTTCAGTGCTTGCCGAAGCGAACGACCCAGATCGTCGCCTGGGCGCCGCCGTAGAGGCCGGTGGCGCGTGCGGCGCCGATCCAGCGGTAGCGCGACGACAGCATCACGGCGCGGTGGCCGGACGAGCGCAGCCACAGCCGAATCGCGCGTCCCATCCGCGGGCGCCGTCCGCCGTGGAGCTCGAGGATCTCGCCGACGCGGTCGAACGTCGGGACCTGCAGTTGCGCGGGGTGCGCGAAGAAGTCCTCGCGCACCATCAGCTCGGCGCGCGATGCCGAAGTGCTCACCAGTCGCGACGAACGCTTGAGGTGGCGCAGGCCGTACTTCGCCCTCACCTTGTTGATCGCATCCATCATCCCCTTGCCCGTGACCGAGCGCGCGGCACTTGCCGGCTGTGGCGCAGCGACTACGAAGAAAGCGCTGACGAGCGCAAGCGACAACAGACGTCGGAGGCGTTTCAAGGCGTCTCCTTCGGTGGGTCGTTCCTCGGAGGGCCTCCGTGCCCTGACGCCGGCTGCCCCTCAGCCAGCGAAGTGCGGCACCGTACCAGCCTGGCGCGCTGGCACGCCTCAGCCGGCGAGCTCCTTCGGCCTCAAAATCCTGCGCGCCACGCCTGAGATCGTCTCGATCCCGTAGCTCATCGATGGGTTGCCGTCGGTCAGGACCGCGAGTGAGAAACCGGTGCCGTGGTAGCGGACGAAGGAGGCTTGGTGGACTAGCCGGCCGCGGTAGGTGCCCCGCCATCCGCCCTTGAAGAACACCGAGAAGCCGCGGCGGCGCCCGACGCGCGGGATGCCCCAGCTCTGCCAGGAAACGATCGAGCGGAGCAGGTGGGTCGCGTAGTCGCGGAAGCGCCGCGGAGTGAGGCGCTCGAGCAGCCAGAAGAACTTCGCCTGGTCGCGCGCGCTGAAGCGCGCATAGCCCCACGAGCAGCAGATCGAGAACTGGTCCATGTCCGCCTTCCGCGCCAGGCGCCTGAGGCGCCCGTCGCCCACACGGCTGTAGGTCCAGGTCGCGGCCGAGTTCGACGACACCCTGATCATCCGCCGCAGGTGCGAGCGCTCGTCGCCGGTCAGCCCCCGGCCCTGATTGTTCACCTTCCGCAGGTAGCTCACGAGGAGCATCGCCTTGATCACGCTCGCGGTCACGTACCGGCGCTTGTCGTGCACGCCGCGGACGCCGCCCTGGCTGTCGATCACGCCAACGCTCACGACCCCCGCCCTGTGCTTGAGGTAGGCCCGCACCGCGTCCAGCTGATGCCGCGTCGGAAACGCCTTCGCGCTCGCGGTGGCGGGGATCGCCGCCATTACGGCGCACGCCACGATTCCGGCGGCGATACGGTGTCGCACGCTTGGCAACCTACGAGAAGATCACGTACGAGGTCTCCGACCACGTCGCGACGATCGCGATGGACGATCCGGAGACGCGGAACTCGCTGTCGTGGGAGATGCTCACGGACCTGACCGCGGGGTTCGAGGCCGCGCGCGACAACCCCGACGTCCGCGTGGTGGTGCTGACGTCCACGCACGAGAAGGTCTTCTCATCCGGCGGCAACCTGGCGGGCTTCGCGGGCGACACGCCCGCGGTGCACAAGCAGTTCGCGAACGAACGCTTCGTGAACCTCTTCGAGCTGATCGGGACGCTCGGCAAGCCGACGATCTGCGCCGCCAACGGCCACTGCCTCGCGGGCTCGCTCGGCATCGCCCTCGCCTGCGACCTGATCATCGCCAAGGAGGGGGCCGGGTTCGGGACACCGGAGATCAACGTCGGCCTGTTCCCGTTCATGATCATGGCGCTGATCTATCGCAACGTTCCTCGGAAGACCGCTAACGAGATGTTGCTTCTCGGCGACCGGATGACGGCCGAGGAGGCACGCGCGGCGGGCATCGTGAACCGGGTCGTCCCGGCCGACGAGTTCGATGCCATGCTCGCCGAGTGGGCCGCCGGCCTGGCGAAGAAGTCGCCCGTCGTGATGAAGCTCGGCAAGGACGCGATGTGGCGGCAGATGGACATGCCCCTGATGGAAGCGCTCGACTACCTGCGCGCGCAGCTCACGATCGAACTGTCGACCGAGGACGCGATCGAGGGCGTCACGGCATTCTTCGAGAAGAGGGAGCCCGAATGGAAGGGTCGGTGACCGAAGGCGTCAAGGCCGACACGCTGGTCGAGCGCCCGTCGCTCCGCTCGCTCGTCGAGGACCTCGAGGAGCGGCGCGCGAAGGCGAAGCTCGGCGGCGGCGAGGAGAAGATCGCCCGCCAGCACGAGCAGGACAAGCTCACCGCGCGCGAGCGCCTCGCGCTGTTGATCGACGACGGCACGTTCGTGGAGCTCGGCATCCACGGCAGGCCGCACTTCTCGCAGCCGGCGATGAAGGACAAGGAGGCGCCGGCCGATGGCGTCATCACGGGCTACGGGAAGGTCGACGGCCGTCTGGTCGCCGTCGCCGCGTACGACTTCACGGTCATGGCCGGGTCGATGGGGATGACGGGGGAGATGAAGGTCGGCCGCCTGCGCGAGATCGCGCTGACGAAGCGGATTCCGCTCATCTGGCTCCTCGATTCCGCCGGTGCGCGCATCCAGGAGGCGGCGGGATCGCTGTTCGCCGGCTCGGGCCACCTCTTCCGCGAGGAGGTGGTGATGAGCGGTGTCGTCCCGCAGATCGCGGCGCTGATGGGGCCGTGTGCCGCGGGTACCGCCTACATCCCGGGTCTCGCCGACTTCGTGCCGATGGTCAAGGGGCGCGGCTCGATGGCGCTCGCGGGGCCGCACCTGACGAAGGCCGTCACCGGCGAGGACGTCACGCAGGAGGAGCTCGGCGGCTCGAAGATCCACACGCGCGTCTCCGGAGTCGGCGACCTCGAGGTCGACTCCGACCCCGAGTGCATCGACGCGATCAAGACGTATCTCTCGTTCATGCCGCAGAACTGCGAGGAGAAGCCGCCTATCCGCGAGGCCGCCGACCCCGTCGACCGCAAGGACGAAGAGCTGCTCGACGTGCTGCCCGAGTCGCCGCGCAAGCCCTACGACATGTACGACGTAATCCGCCGGATCGTCGACGACGGCTTCTACTTCGACATCAAGCCGAAGTTTGCGCGCACGCTGATCACCTGCCTCGCGCGGATGGGGGGACGGCCGGTCGGGATCGTCGCGAACCAGCCGAAGCACCTCGGTGGCATCCTCGAGAACGACTCCGCCGACAAGGCTGCGCGCTTCATCAACCTGTGCGACGCGTACGGGATCCCGCTGCTCTTCCTGCAGGACGTGCCCGGCTTCATGGTTGGCACCAAGGTGGAGCGCGAGGGGATCATTCGCCACGGCGCGAAGATGCTCTACGCGGTCTCTCGCGCGACCGTCCCGAAGATCACGGTGGTCGTCCGCAAGGCCTACGGCGCCGGCTACTACGTGATGTGCGGCAAGGCGTACGAGCCCGATCTGATCGTCGCCTGGCCGAGCGCCGAGATCTCGGTGATGGGCCCCGAGGGCGCGGTCAACATCATCTTCCGCAAGCAGATCGAAGCCTCCGACGACCCGGACGCGACGCGCGCAGAGATGATCGAGGGCATCCGCAAGTCGATCGACCCCTACGTCGCCGCGGGCAACGCGCTGATCGACGACGTCATCGATCCGCGCGAAACGCGCCCGACGGTGATCCGCGCGCTGGAGCTCGCGCAGAGCAAGCACCTCGAGCGGCCGTGGAAGAAGCACGGCGTGATGCCCGTATGAGCGTCGTCGACCGGTTTTTCGATGCGATTCGCAGTGAAGACGCGCGCGACCGCGAGGCCACGGCGGCCGGCTTCGACCATCTGCGCGGGCACAAGTACGCGCTGTTCGTCAGCTACCGCCGCTCCGGCGAGCCCGTCCCCACGCCTGTCTGGTTCGGGCTGGACTGGGACGGCCGCGCGTTCTTCCGGACGGATACCCGTACCGCGAAGGTGCGCCGTGTTCGCGTGAACTCGGCGGTGAAGCTGGCACCGTGCACGTTGCGCGGCAAACCCCTCGGTCCCTTCGCCCCCGGAACCGCACGCGTGCTCCCGGCAGCCGGAGAAACGCACGCAGAGCAGGCGCTCCAGGCCAACTACGGCGTCGGGCGCAAGATCTACCAGGGGACCGCCGGCTCCGAGCAGGCTTGCTACGTAGAGGTGACACCAGCGTGAGAGCAGTCCAGGTACACGAGCTGACAGGCCCGGACGACGTCGTCGTCACGGACGTCGACGAGCCCCAGGTCGAGGGCGCGATGACCGTAGAGGTCCGCGCCGCCGGCATCTCCTTCCCCGACCTCTTGATGACCCGCGGGCAGTATCAGTACAAGCCCGACCCGCCGTTCACGCTCGGCTCCGAGGCCGCCGGCGTCGTCGTCGCGGCGCCCGCCGAGTCGGGCTTCGCCGAGGGCGACCGGATCGCGTCGATGACGATGGGAGGCTGCTTCGCCGAGCGTGTCGCGGTCATGCCGCAGATGGCGTTCAAGCTGATCGACGACTTGTCGTTCGAGCAGGGCGCCGCCTACATCCTCAACTACCACACGGCTCACTTCGGGCTGCACAAGCGCGGGCAGTTGAAGGAAGGGGACTGGGTGCTCGTGCACGGCGCGGCGGGCGGGGTCGGCACCGCGACCATCCAGGTCGGGAAGGCTTCCGGGGCGAATGTGATCGCGGTCGTGTCGAACGACGACAAGGAGCGCATCGCGCGCGAGGCCGGCGCCGACGAGGTCGTGCGCAGCGACGGCGCATGGAAGGACGAGGCGAAGGAGATCTCGGGCGGCGGCGTGAACCTGGTCTTCGACCCAGTCGGCGGCGATCGT
>Ga0126310_10001032_pt1 | contig 10334 bp, 12 predicted proteins | sample Plot60_FD_92540 | JGI IMG/M metagenome (GOLD analysis project Ga0126310, IMG submission 92540) | Serpentine soil microbial communities from UC McLaughlin Reserve, CA, USA - Plot60 | ecosystem: Environmental > Terrestrial > Soil > Grasslands | place: USA: UC McLaughlin Reserve, Lake County... | reverse complement strand
GTCGTCATCGACGATGTGAACTCGCATACCCCTGATCGCCCTGCCGACGGTGCCGGGCTTTTCTAGCCACCGCCAGGGCTTAGCGATCGTCGCTGCGCCTTCGGTTCCGCCGTAGGTTTCCCAGATCACCGGTCCCCACCATTCCATCATCTGCTTCTTGATCTCCAGAGGACACGGCGCGGCCGAGTGGACCACCGAGGACAGGCTGTCGACGCGATAGCGCCCCCTGGTCACGTCGGGAAGACGAAGCAAGCGAACGAATTGCGTGGGCACCATGTAAGCAGTCGTCACCGAGAACTGCTCGATCAGCTGGAGAACGCGTTCTGGGTCGGACTTTGCCATGATGACCAGGCTCTGTCCTATGTTCAGAGCACCCATGTAGAACGCGCGGCAACCGCCGTGGTGCATTCCGGCGGATACCAAGTGCACGCCGGCGAGCGGTTCGAAGGCGAACGCCTGACCAAAGGTCTTCATGGCATCGGCTGCGTCGTCCGGATCAATCGCGGGCAGCGGGTGCTCGATGGCCTTCTTCTTGCCGGTGGTTCCCGACGTGTAGACGAGTTGAGAGCCCGTACGCCGACCAGTGGGAAGCGAATCGGGATGACCATTCACAAGGTCGGGTTGGGCGATGAACCCAGCCACCTCGCCGCAGACGCTGATGCGAACATCGGGTCTCGTGACCTTCTGCAGATTCTCCGCGTTGCTGGCATGGGCCACCAAAACCTTTGCACCGGAATGCTCAAGGATTTCGTCGAGTTCGCCTGCGGGTAAGTTCGGGCCGATTGTGTAGTAGCGCCACCCACCCTCGCTGCTGGCCAACTGCCACACGAGAATGTCCACGTCGTTGGGAAGTGCGATCGCGACGGTGTCCCCGGCTTCGACGCCCATCGCTCGCGTTGCGTGCACGATGCGGTGAGCGCGGGCTGCAAGTTCGCCGAAGGTCAGTTCCCCTGTTGACGGGGAATCCAGAATGGCTAGACGATCCGGATATTGCTGCGCAATCGCCCAGACGCCGAGCCGCTGTTCCCAATTTGAGTTCATTGTTCCTCAATACGCATTCTCGACCGATACAACCGACTATTAGCAAACCGAGCGTGCCGACTACTACCGCGCTGGTCGCCGGAGTTCGGCGTGGCGCTCAAACATGGCCGCGGCGTCACGTTCGAGCTCGCGGGGCACGCGCGGGAACAGCGCCGACCCGTGTTCGCGACTTGGTAGCGAGATGGTCGCCTCAGCGGATGCGGTGCGTTCGCCCCGCTGGTTGTGCACCTCCACCGATACATCGACCAGGTGGAGGTCCTCGGACTCACGTGTTCCTATCACTTCACCGGTCAGGTACTGAATGTCGCCGTGGTAGTTGAACTTGCGTATCTCGTCGTGCTGACGGATAACGATCCCGTCGTCGCCCATCCAATCGGTCAGGAAGTGATGGATCCAGCACTCGCGCAGGACCCCATAGTCGTACGCGCGCGGGTTCCCAATCGCCTTAGCCCATTCCGAATCCCAATGCACTCGCTGGGCGACGTCTGGCACACCGTTCGCGTTGTCGATGTAGAACGGCGCGATGCGCTTCCTGTTCTGGGAGGCGAGGCGACCCGTCTTGAGACCATAGGGCACGAAACCGTAGCCGCCAGAGTGGAAAACAATCATGTCCGTCGTGGTCAGTGGACCCTTGGCCATCTTCCCCATAGGCGCGCCGGCCTGCACGTCCTCGATGTAACGGACCTCGCTGCCTCGCACTTGTTCCGCCGCGTAAATATCGTCGAGTGCTTCGATGTCGGCTTTCGTGTACGACGGCTCCTCGACAGTAGAGTACTTTCCCTTCTCCCGGGCCTTCTTTCGCTCCGTCATGATCACCAGCGTTCGGTAGACGCCGACCACCTCGGCGTGCTGGTTCATCTTGACGTCGCGTAACACCCGGATGATCGAGCGGCCGGCGAAGTCGGATTTCTTCTCTTCAACCGACTCAAGCCCTGAAAAGCTGTACAAGGTGTCGCCGGGGAAGATCGGCCGATACCAGTCCCACGTCCCCCCGGAGACGAATGCATGGATTCCACGATAGCTGCCGCCACGGTGTTCTTTAGGAAGCCGTTCTCCACGTAGAGGTGCGTTGAGGACAGCTGCCATGATCTGCGGCGCCACCTGGGTACCCCACCGGGAGCTCTCGCCGTATTCCGGCGAGGTGTAAAGCGGGTTGTCATCGCCGTAGCTACGGGCAAAGTTTCGGATGGCTTCAGGCGTCGCTGTGGACAATAGTTCTTCAGCGCCGGCAGCGGCCCATTTTCCGACCGCGACACGATCCCGTTCGATGTCTCGCGCGTCGATCTCGAAGGCTGTTGCCTCAGAGAAACGATCTTCTGTCGACTTCGGCTCGGCTTGAGTCATCACTCGCCTCTCGTATCGCGGCTCAATGCTGAACCGAGTGTACATGGACATAGTGAACTAGGTAATCTACGTCTAAAAAATGGCATCTCAAAGCAGCAGCATGGAAGAAAGCCAACTACGTTGACTACGTCGGGTGACGGTTCATATGCTCACACACCTAACCAATGGGTTCACCTATGGCCGGGCGCTGATGTCGAAGAGTTTGACGGCGTCGTTGTTGGCAAGGCCTTGTCTAAGAAGGAGCCGGTGTGACCGATTTCGAAACGCTCCAGTTTGATGTCAGCGACCGGGTCGCCACGATCACGCTGAACAGGCCCGAACGCCTGAACAGCTTCACCCGGCTCATGGCTACGGAGCTGGCCGCTGCCTGGGCCGATGTACGCGAGAATGCCGACATCCATGCTGCCGTCGTTCGTGCGAACGGCGATCGGGCCTTCTGCACAGGAATCGACGTCACCGAGGGAGTCTGGTGGGCTGACCAGCCGATTTTTGATCAGGAGGATCCTGGCGCGAGTTTGGGCCCCAAGGCGCACAAAGTATGGAAGCCGGTGATCGCAGCCCTGCACGGCATGGTGGCGGGCGGAGCCATGTACTTCGTCAACGAATGTGACTTCGCCATTTGCGCGGAATCAACGGTCTTCTTCGATCCGCATGCGAATGCAGGCATCGTATCGGCCCTGGAGCCCATGGGAATGTTGGCGCTGGGCGTTCCCTACGGCGAAGTGATGAGGTGGGCCCTGCTCGGAAGCGAGGAGCGACTGACCGCGCAAACGGCTCTGCGGATCGGGCTCGTCACCGAGGTGGTCCCCGACAGTGAGCTGCGGACAAGAGCTGCCCTGCTGGCCGGCGAAATCGCGGCGCGTCGTCCCGAAGGCATTCAGGGAACGGTTCGAGCGATGTGGGAGGCGCGCGATGTTCCGCCGTCGATTGCGTTGCAGCGGGGCATGTCCTATACGCACATCGGAAATGCCGGGGCGACAAACGATTCTCGGACCAACCGGCGCCAGCCGCGACTACGCTGACCTGCTCTACCGGACAAGTTTGCGACCTCCAGGGCCACGGGTCGGCGGCAGTCGATGAGTTCAGCCGCGAACTCCTCGGACGCGTCGTCGGGATCGGTCGTCTGTACGACGCCCTTCACCGACTGTCCCATCTCGGCGTCCGGGATGCCCGAATACGGCCGCGTCGAACACCTTTGGATACGTGGTGAGCATGCTCTCGGCTTCCTGTGGATAATTGTTCACCCCCGCCCGAGATGATCGTGTGGTGGCGCCGGTCGGTGAGGAACACTTAGCCATCCTCGTTGACGCAACGCATGTCCCGCACCGACACTCCACCCGCGCCGGTCCTTTGACGCCGCGGCCTTCTCTTCGTCGTTCAAGTATGTGAACACCTTGCTGCCCCCGAAGTAGAGATCACCGACCTACCCCGGCGGCAACTGGTGACCTTCGTCGTCCAGGACGTGGTTCGCCGACGGGCGCTCGGCCGACCGAACCGGGTTTCGTCAGCAATTCGGCAGCCGTGACGTAGCGGCAGCCGTGATGTAGGTAGGGAGGTACCCACCCCTTCGGAGGAGGCGTTCGATCGCCTCGAGTGCGCCCGCCGCATCGAACTTCTCCTGAACCACGGTAGTGGCCCCGAGGGCCTGCGCCGTCATCGACCAGTACCCAGGTGCGGTGTGCTAGAGCGGCGCGGGGCTCAGATACGTCGATCCCCATCTTCGCGAACAAGGGAGACAACAGGAGCGGCGCATCCGCCGGGCGCATCCCCGGAAGCTCGCGCAACACGCCCTTCGGCCGCCCCGTCGTGCCAGACGAGTACTGCAGCTGGTCACGTTCGCGCTCCTCGGAGGCCGGTGAGACCGGTTCGTCGGCCACACATTCCGGGTATCGGTCCAGCCCTGAAGATCGTGCATGAATTCAGTTGCAACGGCGACTTTTTCACCTTTCGTCCCGAATGCGGGAAAACCAAGACTCACCGTCAATTCTGGTCGACAGCACCGCCTGCTGGGTGGGGTGCACATCCAGGATTTCTGGAACCGGAACATCAGTCCCGGCGAGCGCGTGGTAAAACGCGGCTCCCGGTGCAGGGTGAAAGGACCTCCCCGTTTCATCTGGATCGAACCGGTTGCAACGAAGGAAGAGCGCGCGATCCTCCGTCCGCGGTACGCACGTCGACCGTCCACGCCTCGTGACTGCCGCCGCCCGGCCGCCGCTGCAGTACGGTCAGTTCTCCCCCGGCCGCGCCCGATCCCAGGCGCGAAGATCGTCGGACAGCTGCGCATATACGTTCTCGCCCGGTTCGCTCACCGAATTAGTCCCGACCTACCGGCCACGTGACCGTCTCCTGCTCAGGCACACCATCGCCAACGGCTCGACGAGGCGCGCGGCGACCGCTCCGGTGAGCGTCATCAGTGTCTGGGCCGTACGGATTCATGATGTTGCAGCGACGCTCACGCTGGCTTTGTCGCGAGCCGGTACCCGACCGGGTGATCTGAGCAATGATCCGCCCGCCGTCGACTATCTGGACGACCGCCCCTGCCGAGACGCGGTCGAGGAGACGCCCCGCGCTCGTTCGAAGGTCATTCAGACATGCGGGCACTACGAGACTTCGGTCGGCGGTCGGAAACGCGCGGGTGCCCGTGTCCACGCCAATTTCAGACGATTCGATGCGGGCAACCGGTCGACCCCGGCGCATGATCCCGATCGACTCGCCGGCTGCAGCGCGATCGACGTATTCGCGCGTGCGGCTGCGCAACTGGCCTACACCGATGCAAACACAAGGCACGGTCATCTCCACCCCGAACTCGACTGCGACGCCGTCCCCCGTCACACACCGCGTGAACCGCTCCAAGTTACCACTCCAACCCGACATGTATTACCAGGTTTGTGGGGTGGACTTATGCGACCGAATGAGGCTCGGCGGTTCGGCCAGGCGCCACGGGCTTGTGCGCCATACGACTTCGCCGAGACAAGAGAAAACGACCGCCCTGACCTGATACTTGTGTCACTATGCATACTACGTCAGATAGGCAGGACGGAGCCGCAGGTTTTTCGGCCAAATCCGCACTATGAATGGGGTCTCCATGAAGGTGCTCGTGACTGGTGCCACAGGGCCTTTCGGGCGGGCAGTCTGTCGCGAGCTGGTTGCGAACGGCCACGAGGTCGCAGCGATGGCTCGCAGGGTCCCGAAGCAGCCCGTGCCGGGCATCGACTTCGTCGCCGCCGACATCCGCGATGCCAAGGCCGTCAAAGCCGCGCTGGTCGGGTGTGCGGCCGTCGTCCACCTGGCGTGGGTGGTCGCGCCCTTGAAGTCGGAAAGCGAGACGGCCGCAATCAACCTCGGTGGAACCGAGAACGTGCTGGACGCCATGGCTTCGACCGGTTGCCGGCGGATGGTCTTCTCCTCGTCAGTGTTGGCATACGGAGCGGGCCGGCCACCCGCCCCTGCTTCGCGAAGCTGACGAGCGTCGCCCACCCGCCGAGCACCTCTACGCCGCTCACAAGAAGCCGCAGAAGATCTGATCGATCGCAGTGGTGTGGAGGCCGTCTTGGTGCGTGCCGGCATCATCGCTGGGCGCGACGTCGACAATACGATCTTCCGGTTCTTCACCAGCCCTGTGCTGCCGGTGCCCGATCCCGATCGGCGGCAACAGTTCGTGCACACCGACGACGTAGCCCGCTTCACGGCCGCTGCGGCAGCGGACACACGCGCCGGGGCGGTCAACATCACCGGCGATGGATCCCTCACGATGCGTGAGATAGCCACGATCATCGGCCGACCACTGCTGCGCGTACCGGAGAGGACGCTTCGAAGCGCCATCGCAGCCGCGTGGCGACTAGGAGTCAGCGAACTCGCACCCGGTGAAATCGGTGGCCTCCTTCATATGCCGATCGTAGATACGACGCGGTTGCGGGAGGAATGGAACTTCGAATGCGCCTGGTCCAGTGCCGACGCCTTGAGGGACATGGCTCGGGCCGGGCACGGCGTCGTGACTTTAGGCAAGAGCACAATTCGGTTGCCATGGCGGTTCACGCCCGGCACCGCCGGATATACCGGCCGGCTGCGCGCACTGATGCTTCGCCGCACCTACGCCGAGGAGATCGAATGGCTCAACAGGGAGATACGGGCCGTCCGAGGTGCCGGCTCGATGGCAGGTGATGCTCCCGCGAATGCCGCGCAACGGGCGTTGCTGGCCGACCTCGCGACGCATGGCGAACAATTGGCACGGCTCGGCAGGCGGTGCCACGTCCCCAGTCACCTCATCGAGCGTGCGGCGAAGGCGGGCGAAAGCGCGGCCGCGGGGGAACTTTAATGTGCATGACAGCGAGCGGGCGTCGAACACGCTGGGTCCGCGCCACAGACGAATCGCGGAGGTTGAGATGCACGACGAAAATGGTGGCCTAGCGACGGGGACAGCCGCTGTCACGTTGGACGCACGGTCCTCGAACGCGGCCGCGCTGCGACGCCGAAGGAGCTCGCATGGCGTGCCGACTGGATCCGCATGCAGGTCATCGAACTGGTCGACCGTGCGGGATTAGGGCACTACTCCAGCATTTTCTCCTGCGCTGAACTCTTCGCCGTTTTGTACTACCGCGCGATGCGGCTGCGGCCAAGCGAGCCGACCTGGCCGGACCGTGATCGGTTTCTGCTGGGTAAGGGACACGTCGCGACGGGTCTGTGGCCCGTCCACGCCGACCTCGGCTACTTTCCTGCGCAGTGGCTGGAGACCTTCGGTCGGCCGGGCACTGTTCTCAACGACCACCCTGACATGCGACTCGTACCGGGCGTCGACTTCAGCTCCGGCTCACTCGGTCACAACCTCTCCGTGGGAACCGGAATCGCTCTGGCAGCAGGGCAATCCGACAGTAACTATCGCACTTTCGTGCTCGCCGGTGACGGGGAGCTGCAAGAAGGGCAAATCTGGGAGGCGGCAATGGCCGCAAGTCACTACGGCTTGGGCAACCTGGTCGCCGTTGTCGACGCCAACGGCTTCTCCGGCGGCGGACGGACATCGAAAGCGATCAACGTCGAGCCCCTGGCGGCGCGCTTCGAGGCATTCGGCTGGACGGTACGAGAGATCGACGGCCACGACACCGAGGCGTTGATCGACACGTTCGACGCCCTACCCGAGCCCTCCCGCGACAGGCCGGTTTGTGTCATCGCTCGGACTGTGAAGGGCAAGGGGGTTCGCGACATGGAGGAGGCTCCGCAGGCCTGGCACCTCGGCCACCTCACTGGTCAAGCCAAAGACCAAGTGCTCGCTGAGATCGCAGGGAGGATGAAGTGACCACCGGAGACGTGAACGCAGAAGGGTCGGCGGACACAGAGTCCGACGGGCCGAAGATGCGAGACGTCTTCAGTGACGTCGACTTGGACACAGCCATCGCGACCAACCCCGCGGGGTTCGCGATCGCGGAACTTGGCGTGCGGGATCCGCGCATTCTCACCCTGAGTGCCGACCTGGGCGCTGCACTAGCCGATTTCCGCAAACGCACCAGCGGGCGCTACATCGAGTTGGGCATCGCCGAGACGAACTCCATCTCCGTTGCGGCTGGGCTGGCTGCCTCTGGATTCACACCCTACGTCTTTTCGATGGCCGCTTTCGGCGTCCTGAAATGCGCCGAGCAGCTTCGCACCGATGCCGCCTATAACCGGCTGCCAGTTCGACTAGTCGGTCGAATGACGGGCCTGGCAATGGGATTGTTCGGTACCAGTCACCACGCCGTCGAGGACATCGCAATGGCCAGGGCGATCACCGGCCTCAGCGTAATCGCCCCGGCAGACCCGCAATCCGTGTTGAGCCTCATGCGCTCGACGCTGGACTACGAGGGTCCGGTCTACATCCGGGTGAGTGAGGACGCCCAGCCGGTGTACGACGAGCCGCCGAAATACGAGCCCGGCAAGTTGCTGCGCGTTCGAAGGGGGACAGACGTGACGTTGATCGGACACGGCATGGGTGTAGGGCTCGCCGTCCGCGCTGCTGCTCAGCTCGCCGACGAGGGCGTGCAGGCCGAGGTCCTTGATGCTGCCTGGCTCAAGCCCTTCGACGAGGCAACCGTTGTCAATAGCGCCCGGACAACGGGACGGATCCTGTCCATCGAGGACCATCACGTCATCGGTGGTCTAACCAGCGCCGTGGCCGAGGCCGTTGCCCGGGCCGGAGTCAGTGCGCGCCTGGACTCCGTGGCACTCCCCGATGAGCGCCTCGCTGTCGACTTTCCCGCGAAGCTGTACGAGCGTTATGGGTTGACGGTGGCAGGCGTGGTTGAAAATGCCCGAGCGCTGCTCGAGCGCTGAGAACCCCAGCCGCACTCACGAACCGAGCTCGTGGCTGCGTCGCGGAAGCGTTGAGCGGGTTACTGCTCCTGGCCACCCACAGACGGGTTCCGGTGGAGCCTCCCGTTGTCTCCTGCGACATCCGGCGAGGGCTCACGTGTTCTCGATATGTCGTTGGCGGGCGGTGCGGTCGTCGCGAACGCCGGCGGCCGATCCCTCACTTCGAACTGATCGGCCGTTTTCGGTACTGTCCTGACGTATCGTTACATAGTTAACCTGGTTATTATTGTGCAGCCGAAGGATCGACAGGTGGGAGGCATAGAGGTGAAGTGGGGATTGCCCTGGCCGGGCGCGGACGTGGCCCGTGACGCAGAGGCCGCGGGAGCAAGTGCGTTCTGCGCCGGCGAATACAGTGATCATGACGCCTACGTCACCACCACGGAAATGGCTCTGACCACGTCAAATGCCATGGTAGGGACGGGGATCGCCTACGCTTTCGCGCGATCGCCTTTTGTACACGCCGCAGCTGTTCGAAACCTCAATTCGCTGGCGCCGGGCCGGGTTTTCCTTGGGCTGGGCTCTGGGACGCCGAGAATGAATCGCGATTGGTTTTCCACTGCTGCCGACCGGCCCGCGTTACGAATGACCGAGTTGATCGAGGTCATCAAAACTTATTTGGGCGCCGAGAACGGCGAGCGCATCCGGTACGAGGGTGAGTTCTACACCGTCGACGCCGACATCCGCGCACCGGTGCTCGGCCGCCTCGATGTGCCGATCGTGATCGGCGCATTCAATAAGTACATGGTGCGTGGGGCCGGACGCTCGGCTGACGGGGTCCTCGGCCATGAGATCTTCACCGATCGATGGTGGACGGAAGTCATCGATCCAGAACTGGCGCGCGGGGCCGCGTCGGTTAACCGGCCGGCCACCGATTTTCACCGCTGGGGTTGGCTCATCACCGCCATCGACGACGAGCAGCCAGAGCGCGCGATCAACGAGGCTCGTTTGCAGATCGCCTTCCACCTCTCGGTGCGGACGTACAATACACTCGTCGAACTGCACGGATGGCAGGATGAGGCCGCCGCCATCCGCGAGGCGCTCCGCTCGGGCAATCCGGCCGACATCGGCACCCATGTCACCGACGACATGCTGAACGCGATCGCAGTGTGCGGTGACTCCGAGCAGGCAGCCGACATGCTGAAGCGCCGAGCACGGCTACCGGAACTAGCTTTCCTTGCGCCTCCGAGCTTCCTCGTCGGACGACGTCGGCGGATGCAATACAGCAACGCCGCAATGCGATTCGCACAATCGCTGACCTGAGTCGCCCAGTTACCGCGGTCCTCTGGTGTTGTTGGACGGTGACGGCCGGGCACACGGTGCCCCGTGAACGAGTCGAACGCGAACGGAGCGAGCACGGCGGTTGGACTTTTCGAGCCCGAGCGACCGTGGGGTAGCTCATAGACCTCCGCTCTGGAGCGCGCCGCGCCGTCCCGCGGCAGTGTGGGCGCACGGTAGCGGCGCCACTCGAGGTGGTGGGCATGCACGTGATGTCTTCGGTGAACTCCACCGATCGCCCGCCTCCGCTAGACCGTGGCTTTTCTGACCAACGCAAGAGGCCCATTTTCAGCTACGGCGCGGAGCAGGCCGAGGTCGATACCCGCCTCATCAGC
>Ga0126310_10001031_pt1 | contig 10334 bp, 9 predicted proteins | sample Plot60_FD_92540 | JGI IMG/M metagenome (GOLD analysis project Ga0126310, IMG submission 92540) | Serpentine soil microbial communities from UC McLaughlin Reserve, CA, USA - Plot60 | ecosystem: Environmental > Terrestrial > Soil > Grasslands | place: USA: UC McLaughlin Reserve, Lake County... | reverse complement strand
TCCTCGAGAACTACAACGAGTGCTACCACTGCGGCCCGGTCCATCCCGAGCTGTGCCGGCTGGTGCCCGCATTCGCCGGCGGCGGGGGAGGGCTCGACTGGGCGGCGGGCATCCCGCACCGGGAGGGTGCCTGGACCTTCACGATGAGCGGCACGACGGACCGTGCGCCCCTGCCGGGGCTCGACGACGACGAGAGGACGCGGCACAAGGGCGAGCTGCTCTATCCCAACCTCATGCTCTCGTGCTCCGCCGACCACGTCGCCGCCTTCATGCTGCGACCCCTGGCGGTGGACCGCACCGCGATCGAGTGCGGGCTGCTGTTCCATCCCTCGGAGGTTGCCAAGGCGACGTTCGACCCGTCCGACGCCGGGGACTTCTGGGACATGGTGAACCGGCAGGACTGGGCGATCTGCGAGTCCGTCCAGCGCGGAATGTCGTCGCGTTCGTACACCCACGGTTGGTTCGCACCGATGGAGGACGACTCCGCCGACATCCGACGCTGGCTGCTGCCCAGGCTCGCTGCGGAGGGGGCGTCGAGCGCCACCCCCGGGCGATGACCGACGTCGACTACGTCGTCGTCGGGCTGGGGGCCCTCGGCTCCGGCGCGGCCTGGCAGCTGGCGTCGCGCGGGTACTCGGTGGTCGGCCTCGAGCAGTTCGAGCTCGGCCACTCCCGGGGTGCCTCCCACGACACCTCACGCATCCTGCGGCACAGCTACCACACACCGGGCTACGTGGGGCTGACGTGCGAGGCGTACGACGACTGGGCGCGGCTCGAGGCCGAGTCCAGGGAGTCGCTGGTCACCGTCGTCGGCGGGCTGGACCTGTTCCCACCGGACTGCGCGATCAAGCCGGACGACTACGTGGCGTCGCTGACCCAGGTCGGGATCGGCTTCGAGGAGCTCGACGACGAGGAGATCCGGCGGCGGTGGTCGCAGTTCCGCCCGCCGCCCGGCACGCGCGGGCTCTTCCAGGAGCGCGGGGCGATCGTGCCCGCGGCACGGGGCACGGCCGCGATGCAGCGGCTCGCCACCGAGGCGGGGGCGACGCTGCTCGGGTCGACGCCGGCCACGACCGTGGCCGATCGCGGGACGCACCTCCGCGTGCAGGCCGGTGACGCGGCGTACACATGTCGTGGAGTGGTGGTCGCGGCGGACGCCTGGACCAACCAGGTGCTCGGCGGGCTCGGACTGCAGATCCCGCTGACCGTGACCCTGGAGCAGCCGACGTACTTCCAGCCGGTGGACCCCACGGCGTACCGGGGCATCCCCTTGTGGATCTGGATGGACGAGCCGTCGTACTACGGGTTCCCCTGCTACGGCGAGGACACGGTGAAGGCGGCGCAGGACTGCGGTGGCCCGGTCGTCGATCCGGACGCACGCACGTCGGAGCCGGACCTCGAGATGCGCGAGCGCCTGGCGTCGTTCATGGGGTCCCTGCTGCCGGGCTCGGGCCCGATCGTGCGCTCCTTGCGCTGTCAGTACACGCTCACGCCGGACCGGGACTTCGTGCTCGCACCCGTGCCCGGCCACCCGTCGGTGGTGGTCGGCCTGGGCTCCGCGCACGGCTTCAAGTTCGCGCCCACGTTCGGACGGGTCCTGGCCGACCTGGTCACCACCGGAGAGACGACCTCGGACGTCTCGGCCTTCGGCTTCGACCGGCCCGGCCTCACCGACCCGGCCTACGAGGTCACCTGGATGGTCTGAGCTCGCATGACGAGCTCTGGGTGACGGCGCCGCGCGCCTGAGCCCGGGTCGGCCGCCGTGCGGGCAGACTGATCCGCGCCATGCCCCCCGCTGCATCCGAGCCCGGCGACGTCCCCGGCGAGCGCGACGTCCGCGAGATCACCGCGACCATGAACCTGGCGCTCCGGATCGGGGAGCTGCTGCTGTCCTCGGGGGCCGGTGCGAGCGACGTGAGTGCGGCCATGCGGAACGTGGCATGGGCGTGCGGGTTGCGCCGCTACACCGCGGACGTCATGTTCACCGAGCTCACGATGAGCCAGCAGTCGTCCCCGGAGGAGCCGGCTCTGATCCAGATCCGCCAGGTCCGCTACCGCGAGATCGACTACGGCGACCTGACCGAGGTCGACCACCTCATCCGTGACGTGGTGGCCGGCCGCATCGGGCGGGTCGGGGCCACGGCCCGGCTGAACCGGATCATCTCCACGGGCCACGCCCGTGCGCGGTGGGCGGTCACCGGGGCGCTCGGCGTGATGGGCGGCGGCGTGGGGATGGTCCTGGGCGGCGACTGGCTGGTCGTCGTCGTAGCCGCCGTCGCGGCGGTGCTCGTGGACCTGATGCAACGCCAGATGGGTCGTCGCCGCCTGCCCACCTTCTACCAGCAGGTCGCGGGCGGGCTGCTGGCCACGCTGATCGCGGTGGGGGTGGATGCCACACCCGCCGGCGTCTCCCCGAGCCTGGTGATCTCCACCAGCATCATCATGCTGCTGGCCGGCGTGAACTTCTTGGGCGCGATCCAGGACGCGCTGACCGGCTTTCCCGTGACGGCGGGTGCGCGCATCCTCGAGGCGTTCCTGGCGACGGCCGGCGTCGTGGCCGGCGTCAGCGGGGGGCTCAAGGTCGCCGACATGCTCGGGGTCGACCTCGGTCGCTTCAATCCCGGCGTGTACACGATCGCGGATCTGCCCGTCATGGTGCTCGGGGGAGCGATCGCGGCGGGTGCGTACTCGTTCGCGGCGTACGCACCCGTGCGCGCCGTGGCGCCGATCGCGGTCGTCGCCGGAGTGGCGATCGCCATGTACGTCGTGGCGTACGACCGCGGCTTCGGGTTCGCGTGGTCCTCCGCGCTGGCGGCGCTCCTCCTCGGTCTGGTCAGCTACCCGGTCTCCTCGCGGGTACGGATTCCGACGCTGGTCGTGGTGGCGGCCGGGATCACTCCGTTCCTGCCCGGCCTGTCGATCTACCGTGGGCTGACACTGTTGGCGACCAACGCGAGCGCCGCCTTGCTCGCGATGGTCACCGCGGCCGCCATCGCGATCGCCCTCAGCTCGGGCGCGATCCTCGGCGAGTACCTGGCCCAGCCCATCCGCCGCGAAGCCCGCCGCTTGGAGTCCAAGATCGCCGGCCCGCGCATGGTGGGTCCGTACACCGTGGCCGGGGTGCGTCGCCTACGGCGGCGGCGTGGGGGAAGGGCGGGGCCCGGCCCGGCACCCGTCCCGGCACCAGCGCCGGATGAGGACGGCGCGGCTCGCTAGCGTTCGCGATATGGAGACACTGGTGGAGCACGGCGGTGCGGCCGACGTCGACCTGCTGGAGCCGCTGTGGCTGGCCGTCCACCGCCAGCACCAGCGTGTGATGCCGGAGCTGAGGCCCTACGTCACCGACGTGACCACCTGGCGCGAGCGCCGCTCCCTGTACCAGCAGCTGTTCGCCGAGCATGGGGCGATCCTCCTCCTCGCCCGAGACGGTGACCGGCTGGTCGGCTACGGGCTCGGCTACACCATGCCCGTCGCCGGCACCTGGCTCGCCGACACCTGGGTGACCGGGGACCGCGTCGCGGAGATCGAGTCGCTCTCCGTCCTGCCGGAGTACCGCGGACAGGGCCTGGGGTCGATGCTGCTCGAGCAGCTGCAAGAGGCGTTGCGGCGGCAGGGTGCCCAGGACTTCATCGTCGGCGCTCTGTCGGGCAACGCCGATGCCATCCGCCTGTACCGACGCCATGGCTTCCGACCTACGTGGCTGTACCTCTCTCGTCTCGACGGACGTGAAGCAGGGAGCTCACCGACTTCGGCCGGACCGGACGAGTAGCCGCTGGGGGCAATCGGATGGCGGAGTGTCGGCGTACGCCGTTCGGACCCGAGTCCGCTCAGACGGAACCCGTCAGCACCTGCTGCCCGCGTACACCGGCCAGAGGCACGGAGAACCACGCCTCCGCCCCGCCGCTCGCGTTGGCAACCCCGACCCGGCCGCCGTGGGCGTCGGCGACCGCGGCCACGATCGCCAGCCCCAGGCCGGCACCTGTCGAGCCGGCACGCCGCACGAACCGTTCGGTCGCCTGACCGATCACATCGTCCCCGAACCCGTCGCCTTCGTCGGTGACCACCAACGCCAGCCGGTCGCCGTCCCTTCGCGAGGACAGCTGTATGACGCCTCGCCCGTGGTCCAGGGCGTTGCCGACCAGATTGCCGAGCGCCTGGTGGAGCTGTCGCCGATCGGCCCGAACGATGCCTTCGGCGGGCCCGAGCCCGATCGAGCGTCCCGCGCTCGCCGCCGCGACCGTGAAGCGGTCACACACCTCGGCCAGCAGCTCCGCCACGGGCACGTCCTCGGCGTGGACCGGGAGCCGACCCTCGCCGGCCTGGGCGAGCAGCAGCAGGTCCTCGGCCAGACGCTGCAGCCGGTCCACCTCGTCGCGCGCCGAGCCGATGGCCGCCACGAGGTCGTCCGCCGTCCGCCGCCGACGTACGGCGAGCTCCAGCTCGGTGCGTAGCAGCGCCAGCGGGGTTCTCAGCTCGTGGCTGGCGGTCGCCACGAAAGCCCGCTCGCGCTCCAGGGTGGCTTCGACGCGGGCGAGCAGGGCGTTGAGCGTCTCACCGAGGCGCGTGAGCTCGTCAGCCCCGTCGGGCACCGGCAAGCGCAAAGCCGGGTCCTCGGCGGTGAGCTCGGAGGCGCGGCGGCGCATCGCGTCCACCGGCCGCAAGGCGCCGCCGGCCACGGCGTACGCGCCGACGAACGTGAGCAGCACGAGGAGCGGTATCCCGACCAGCAGCTGGTCCCGCACCCTCCTCTGGGCCTCCAGCCCGTTCTCACGTGTGTCGCCCACTACCAGCACCAGGGGGTGCCCGTTGCGGGTGAACGGCGTCGCCAGCAGCCGGGCCGGTTCGTCCAGACCGGGGGCGCTGCTCCGGTCGAAGGTGACCGTGCCGAGCGACGCGGCGGCGGCCTCGCCCGAGGAGAGCAACGGCTGGTCGTGCAGCGTCGGCGTCGACTCCAGCAGACGGCCGTGCGGAGTCATCACCTCCGCGAAGCTCTCACCACGCTCCACGAAGCCGGTGCCGGCAAGGGCCGTCAACGAGGCGTCCGGTGCGCTGACGGGCCCGATCAGGTCCTGCGCTCGCTGTCGGAGCTCGAGGTCGAGGTCGTGGGAGAAGCCGTGGGCGAGACGCTCGTAGCCGAACCCGCCGACCGCGCCGAGCAGCACGGCCGCCGCCCCGGCGAACCACAGCGCCAGGCGCAGCCGGATCGGGAGCCGCCTCACGCGGGGTCCTCGACGAGGCGATACCCGAGGCCCCGCACCGTCGTGAGCGAGCATCGCCGGAACGGACGGTCGATCCGGTCGCGCACGCCCTTCACGCACACGTCGACGACGTTCGAGCGGGCCTCGTAGGCGATGTCCCACGCCAGGTGCACGAGCTGCTCCCGGCTCAGGACCTCACCGGGGCGGCGCGCCAACGCTTCGAGAAGGGCGAACTCCTGGCCGGTGAGCAGCACCTCGGTGTCTCCCCGGAACACACGACGGGACCGCAGGTCCAAGAGCAGGTCGCCGACGCGCAGCTCCTCGCTCGGAGCGACGTTGCCTCGGCGGGCCAGCGCACGCAGCCTCGCCAGCAGCTCGTCGAAGGCGAAGGGCTTGACGAGGTAGTCGTCCGCCCCAGCCTCCAGCCCGGCCACGCGGTCGGGGACGGCGCCCACGGCGGTGAGCATGAGCACCGGGGTCCGGACGTGGGCCGCGCGGATCCTGCGGCACACCTCGACCCCGTCCAGCTCTGGCAGCATCACATCGAGCGCCACCACGTCGTACTGGTTCTCCGTGGCGCGCCACAGCCCGTCGACTCCGTTCGCGGCAACCTGGGCGGTGATGCCTTCCTCCAGCAGACCTCGGCGGAGGAGAGCCGCCAGCTTGGCGTTGTCCTCCACCAGCAGGATGCGCATGAGGACAGTGTGCGCCCCCAGGTGAGCCCCTGATGAGCGCTCACCGGCGGCTCATCCACGCCCACTAGCGTCGCGAAGACCGACATCGCCGTTGACACCAGGAGGACTCATGCATCGACAACAGCTCAGCCTGCTCGCGGGGACGGCGGGCCTCGGGCTGCTCGCGGCGGCAGCGGTGGTGGTACCCCCGTCGTACGCCGGCCCAGCCCCGGCGCGCACGGCCACGCATCGACACCACCCTGCGCCGTCCCACTTCACCCGGGGGCGGGTGGACAACAGGTGGTTCCCGCTGAAGCCGGGCACGAAGTACGTGTACCGGGGCTCCGAGGACGGTGACCGAACCAAGGACGTGCTGATCGCCACCTATCACAGGCGCGTCGTGGACGGAGTGACCTGCCGCGTGGTCCTGGACAGGGTCTGGACCAACGGGCGGCTCAGTGAGCGGACCCACGACTGGTACGCCCAGACCAAGCGGGGCACCGTGTGGTACTTCGGGGAGCGCACCGCCACGATCGACCGGCACGGTCATGTCAGGAGCCGCGAAGGGTCGTTCACCTCCGGGGTGGACCGCGCGGAGGCTGGCGTGTTCATGACGCGGCACCCTGCCCCCGGTCCGTCGTACTACCAGGAGTACTACCCCGGCCACGCCGAGGACATCTTCACGGTCCTCCGCCGGAGCGTTCGCGTCTCGGCGCCACTGCTGCGGTCGAGCAGGGCGCTGCTCACCAAGGAGACCTCGCCGCTCGAGCCGGGTGTGGTGGACCACAAGTACTACGTGCGTGACATCGGTGACGTCAGCGAGCGGACCGTGAAGGGCGGGAGCGAGATCCTGAAGCTGGTGGCCATCAGCCACCGGCATCGGCGCTGAGGCTCACGCGGGCAAGACAGAGTCACGGTATGAGCTGGGCGTGCCGACAGCCGGGCCGAGCTGGCCGGGTCTGGGGCGGGTGGTCACGTGTCGGGTGGGCCGACTGTGCGTGGCCGGTCGGCGCTGATGTCGGAGGTGCCGGTGTCGTCGCGGAGGAACTGGTAGCCGTGGGGGCTGGTCCACAGGTAGGTGCCGGGGTGGAGGACGAGGTAGTTCCAGGGCGAGTGGGTCTTGAGCCGGTGGTGGCGGCGGCAGAGGGCGGCGATGTTGCACGAGCACCTCGGGCCGCCACGTGCCCGCTCCACGACGTGGTCCCCGTCGCAGGAGGGTTCCTCGCGATTCGCAGCGTCGTCTGGGTGGCAGCGGCGGGCGGGGCGGGTGCACCAGGGGAACACACACGTGCGGTCGCGCAGCGCGACCTGTTCGGCGATCGCCCCTGTCACCTGGTCTGAGGCGGTCCGCGTGCACTCGAAGAGGTCGATGACCGGCCTCACCACCACCTGCGCATCCGGGTGGCCGCACCAGGTGCGGACCTGCTCGGCGGTGATCAGGGCGTCGCCGCGCTCCAGGCCGGCGACCGGGTCGGTGCCTTGGGGGCCGCGGACCGCTGCCTGGGATAGGTGGACGTACATCGTCACCTGCCGCGGCTTGACGCGGCGCGGCGAGCTGGCGCGGTCCGTGTGGCCGAGGTCGAGGGCGAGCTGGCGGCGGGCGACGTCGCCGACCGCCTGGGCCCGGCGTACGTCCAGGGACTCGGAAGAGCCGAGGGCGGCGCGCTCCTCGGCGCCGGCGGCGACGGCGGTCTCGAAGTCGAGGGCGTCGGCGATGTCGAGCTCGGCCTCGACGGTCACGGTCCCGGTGAACGACACCAGTTGGTGGTGGATGGTGACATGCCTCTTGTCCCAGGACTCCGTGGCCAGGCGCTCGACCTCCTCGGGCATGAACCGGCCGATGGCCTCGTTGACGAGTCGTCCAGCTGGGTCGGCTTGAGCTTGTGCGCCACGGGGGCGACGTGCCGGTCCACGTAGCCGGCGGCGGCGAGGGAGAGTCGGGTTGTTTCGCGGGCGACCAGCCGCGCCTTCCACGCCGGCAGGTCACCGGACTGGACCCAGGCCCAGAGTCTGGGGAGGCGGTAGCGGAGCTCGAGCGCCTCTCCCAGGTAGCGTTTCCCCGCCTCGGTCGACAACCCGATGGTCGCGGCGGAACTCGGGAATCGCGTAGTCGGCGACTGTGGGCGCTCCCGGGCCGGCGAGCGCGAGGTCGGTCTGCCCGAAGCCCCGCAGGGTGTAGGTCGCCGGCTCGTGGATCGACTCGGCCGGGTGTATGACCGCCCAGTCCACCGCCAGCGCCAACAGCTCGGCCTCCGCGGCGTCCGCGGTCCGCCGACGAGCGCGCGCCGCAGACAGCACGCCGGCGGCCGACTCCGGCCGGACCTCGGGCGCTACTGATATGCCCATACCGGTATTGGACCAGAGGGCGCCGACAGTCCCGGCCAGGAAGCCCGGCTGTCCACAACGGGAAACGAGAACTCTCGAGAGGCTTCGAAGGCGGCTCGGGCGGCTCCCTGGGCTCCGGGGAGCCGGCGACAAGCCTGCCGTGCTCTCGACAGCTACCCCGGGCGATGGGGACACTCGGGGATGGCCATCGACCTCACCCGCCGGTACAAGCGCGACCTCGTCGAGTTGCGCTATGCGACCACGCCCAAGCGGCTCCGCGCCCAGCTCGAGGGACGCACGGTGCTCGACACCCGGGAAGCGATGCTCGTATGGGAGCCGCGTCGGCCGGTGCCGATGTACGCCGTACCTCCGGTGGACCTTGACCTGGAGCTGACCGAGCGCGAACCGGTAGCCGTACCCGCTGGTCTGGGGCCCGTCCTCCCGCCGCGCCATCTCGACTGGCATCTCATCCCCGGCCGCTCGTTCCACCTCGACGGCTTCGGCGAGGTCGCCTTCCGTCCGGAGGAGCCGGCCCTGGGTGGACGGCTCGTCCTCCACTGGGACCCGTTCACGTGGACCGAGGAAGGGGAGCCGGTCATCGGCCACCCGCACGACCCTCTCGCGCGGGTTGACGTCCTCGACAGCGACCGTCACGTTCGCGTCCGCATCGGCGATGTGACGGTCGCGGACTCGACACGTCCGAAGGCGCTGTTCGAGACACACCTACCGGTCCGCTGGTACCTGCCGCGCGACGACATCCGCATGGACCTGCTCACGCCGTCGAACTTCACGACCGTGTGCGCGTACAAGGGCGAGGCGTCGTACCTCAGCGCCGAAGGAGCCCCCGACGTGGCGTGGTACTACCCCGAGCCCCTCCACGACGCCGTTCCCGTGCGCGACATGATGTGCTTCTGGCGCGCCGCCACCGTGTACGTCGACGGCGAGCCCGTCGACACGCGGATGCCGGGCGAGCGCTGAGCCCCCTCCACTGCCCTCCTGATCGGTGTCCTCATCGTGGAATGGACTCCCGCCACGTCCGCTCGTGGATCGACTCGCTGTCGAGCACGGCCTGGGTCGAGATCGAGACGTCGTACGCCGTCGGGGTGACATCGACCGTCATGGTGGACCGCACGGTCACGTCGATCCCCGGCCAGCTCAGGTCGAAGACCGTGATCGCGTGCGCCTTCTGGGCGAACGTCCGCGTGTCGACCGACACCTCGCCGAGGTACACCTCGTGCGCGTTGCCCCGGTAGGGCGTGTCGTAACGTGACTCCGTCCGCGTGGTCGCTGAGGTCGTGCGCGACAGCACGTCATGATGGATGGACCACGCGACGCCGTCCGTGGTCTCGGAGGAGTGCTCCGCACCGGGGCCCAGCGTCGGCTCCGGGAAGTCGCCGTCGAGGAGCGGCAACGTCAACGACGCGGTCCGCAGCGTGATCGTGACCGGAGCCGGCGGTGCGACGGTGTTGGGCCAGTCGGCGCCGGCGACCGAGACCCGGAGCGTGTTGCCGGGCGTCCACTGGTAGGCGCAGGCGTCGAGTACCAGCTCCACCTCGACCTCCCGGCCGGGCACGAGCGGCGACGGGTCGCCGTGCGCCCCCTGGCGGTAGGCCAGGTCGACCGTCCCCCGTGAGACGAGGGCCGAGGTGCCGTCCGGGAAGACGTCGCAGAGCTTGACCGAGAGCGACGCGGCCGGCTCGGTCGCCCAGAGCCGCGCGCGGAAGACCGGGTGACCGACCACCGGGGACGGCGGTGGCTCCACCTCCCACGTCAGGGACCGCTCGTCATCGAGCCGCTGGTCACCGGAGAGTCCCCACGGCAGGTGCCCGGCACAGTCGATCCAGGCCGCGGTCCCCACATCGGCGGCGACGGCTAGCGTGGCCGGGGTCGACAGGTCGAGCGTCGCCTCGTGCACCGGTGGCACGGACGGAAGGGTGACCCACCGTCCCTCGTGCAGGTCCAGGTCGATCTCGGGCTTCGTGGAGGCCCGGACGAACACGTCACACCGGTCCTCGTGCTCGCCGGTCCCGCGGAGCCAGTGGTCGAACCACGCCGCCAACTCCGTCGGGAAGTCGATCCGCGGCCCGGGCATCGCGTTCGCCGGATCGGCGTGCGCCCACGGCCCGGCGAGCAGCCG
>Ga0126310_10001030_pt1 | contig 10346 bp, 7 predicted proteins | sample Plot60_FD_92540 | JGI IMG/M metagenome (GOLD analysis project Ga0126310, IMG submission 92540) | Serpentine soil microbial communities from UC McLaughlin Reserve, CA, USA - Plot60 | ecosystem: Environmental > Terrestrial > Soil > Grasslands | place: USA: UC McLaughlin Reserve, Lake County... | reverse complement strand
GGCCTGCGCCGCGCTTGCTGCCTACTACGGCACCAAGCCCCCCGCTGCCGAGCCGCCGGATGCTCCGGCAGGGGAGTTTTCCTCCGCCCGAGCCATGGAGCACGTGGACCGCATCGGCCAGAAGCCACACCCCATAGGCTCGCCCGATAACGCCGAGGTACGCGAATATATCTTGAACGAGCTGGAATCGCTCGGGCTCGACCCGCAGGTGCAAACGGCCACAGTGGTAGACGAGCAGTACGGATCCCCTTTCAACGTGGGTACAGCCAAGAACGTGCTCGTCAGAATCGAGGGCACACGAGGCGGCGAAGGTGGTAGTCAAGCGGTGATGCTGGCTGCCCACTATGATTCGGTGCCGACCGGCCCGGGTGCTAACGACGACGGGACAGCCGTGGCGGCACTGCTCGAGGCTGCGCGTGCCCTCACGTCGGGTCCTCCGCTGCGCAACGACGTGATCCTCATGTTCACCGACGGAGAAGAGACCGAGCTCTTGGGCTCCAAGGTCTTCGTTGAGGAACACCCCTGGGCAGACGAGGTGGGCGTCACACTAAACTTCGAAGCGCGTGGGGGCGGTGGCCCCTCGGTGGTATTCGAGATCACCCCGAACGCGCGCGAATGGCAGCTCGTGGAGGGGGTCGCCCGTGCGGCCCCTCGCCCTATTGCGTCTTCGATCACCTCCGAGATCTACAGGCGGATGGGGCTCCAGACCGACTTGCTCGTGTTCAGCAGGGAGGCCGGAATCGCGGGTGTGAACTTTGCGTACTTCCGCGATGCCACCCGCTACCATACGGCGTTGGATACTCCGGGCAACGTAGACGAAAATAGCCTGCAGCACCATGGCTCATACGCCCTTGCCCTGGCGAGGTATTTCGGCAACGGAGGTCCGAAAGTCATGAGGCCCGCCGCGGCCGGAATGGGCAAGCCAGTGTACTTCGACGTGCTTGGCCTTTTCCTGGTCCGCTACCCGGCCGGATGGGCCCTCGTGTTCTCGGCTTTCGTGGCTATCTTGTTCGTCGGAGTGCTCGTGCTCGGCCTACGACGGCGACTACTGACTGGTCGCGGCACTTTGGGTAGCTTTCTCGTCTCGCTACTCGCCCTCGTTCTCATCCCGGCGGTTATCGCCGCCCTCCTTCCGCTGTTACGCTTTGTAGGCGGGGGACGTCCAGTCGAGATAAGGCTGGGCGACGTTTACTACAGTGGGATCTACGCTTTGGGTTTTCTGGCTGCGACCCTCGCCCTCGCCATCGTCCTGTACGGGTTCGCCGGCCGCCAGGCAGGTGCGTACAACCTCACACTCGGGACGCTTGTTCCCTGGCTAATGTTATGTTGCCTGAGCACGCTGCTCCTGCCCCGCGTAAGCTACGTGTTCACCTGGCCGCTTCTCCTCGCGCTGATCGGTATCGCGGCCTCCATGCTCCTACCCAATCCGCGGGGCCGCTCTAGAGCCTCCTACGTCCGCATGGCTATCGTGTTGCTCTGTGGCGCCGCGGCTATTGCCTTATTGGCGCCCTTCATCTATCTGCTGCACCTCGCGCTTACCGTGGGCCTGGCTACCGTGACGGCCGTGCTCATCGTGCTCACCGCAGGGATCCTCGCGGGGCCCGTGGTCTTCTTGGTCGGAGGGGAAGGTGTCCGCGTGCCAGTGTGGTCCTCCCTAGGGCTTGCGTTCGCCGCCGCTGGCCTGTTTCTGGCCGGTGGCCTGCTCTCCGGCTTCGACGCCGACCATCCGCGCCCGGACAGCATCCTCTACGCCCTCGATGCTGACTCCGGAGAGGCGATATGGGCCACCCTCGACGACGAGACGGACGCCTACACCTCGCGATTCGTCAGACCGGGCGCCGCACGGGGGCGCCTGGAGGATTTCCTACCCCTCGGGTCACCCGGTCTCTTCAGCGAAGCGCCCGCGGTGCCACTCGCTGCGCCAACCCTAGAGGTCCTCGGCGACCACGAGAGCGGGGATACGCGAACGCTCAGGCTTCGGGTGTCGTCCCAGCGGGGTGCCAAGGACCTCTCTTTGTGGCTGGAGTCCGACGACCCGCAGGACCCTGACACCCCGGTCCTCTCAGCGGCGGTGGATGGTGAACCGGTCGAGGAGCCCACAGACCTTGGACCGTGGGGCCGATGGGGAGTCGAGTTTCGTACCCTCCCCAAAGATGGCGTCGTGCTGACGCTAAAGGTGCGGGCGGGGGCGCCGTTGCGGCTCAGGGTCGTGGACTCCTCCGACGGGTTGCCCAATGTGCCCGGCATCGACGAGAGGCGCCCTGCGGATACCATGCCCCAGTACGAGCTGGGCGCGGGCGTAACTCCGTTTTCGGACGCGACCTTCGTGGGCAAGAACTTCGATCTGACGGAACGGCGCTGAAGGCCTGCTCTTGCGCAATCCCTCCTCGGCCAACGACGGGGTCTTCTCGACCTACGCGCCATCGGGAGAATAGGCCGCAGGCTTTCCTTCCACCAGGCGCATGTAGCTCTCTGCCACCGCGTCCCAACGATAATGCGTTCGCACCCGATCTCGCATGTCCGTCGACCGGTCGGGGTTGCTCAGGACGCCGCGGAAAGAAGCCGCCAGATTTGCCGGTGCGAAGAAGTATCCGGTGTCCCCGAGCACTTCCCTGCTGAACGTCGTGTCGATGGCGAGCACCCTCGGGCAGCTCGCCATGGCCTCGAGCAGGGCGGGGTTGGTACCACCAACGGAGTTGCCGTGAATGTAGCAGAAACAGTCCTCCCGGAGAACAGTCAAAGCCTCGGCATCGTAAATGGCGTTGACGACCAAGATTCCGTGGCTGCCCGACGTTGCCTTTATCTGCCGCGCGTAGGGCGTCTCACGTTTGTAACCAACGAGCAACAATTTGCACCCGTTCCTTGCCAGGTCAGCGGCTCGGAAGGCGACCGCGGTATCGAGTGGCAGGTTGTCCGGCTCGAAGCGGGTAATCTGTAAGAAATAGCGCCCTGGCTCCAACCCATACCGCTCCAAGATGACCGATCTCCTCTCCGGGGGAACCGTCTGTACCCGTGGGCTGCCGTTAGGTATGAAGTGGGTGTCCTTCCGAAACATTCGCTTGTAGTATGATTGGATCCCCCTGGCGTCGGAGATCAAACTGTCGCACAACCTGCAGATGAGAAAGGAAGAAAGAAAAGAGTAGGCCTTGAAAGGCCAACGCCACTTCGGCCTGCGCCACTCCAGGCCGTCGGTGTTTACGGACATGGGAATGCGCGCCAAGAGCGTGAGCAGTATCCCCGGCAGGTTGGCGTTGTTGAACCAAAAGACGTAATCATACTCGCCACGGTGGCGCAACAAATGCCACCCCTCCTGAAAGGAGGCGAAGAAGGTGTCCAAGGTACGTCGGAAACTGCCCCTGACGTGGATCAGTCTGCGTCCTTCTTGGTACTCCGGCGATAGGGTATCGGAGTAAGAGCGGCTAAAGACGACGCAATCGTAGTCCCTCTGGACGAAGCGTCGGGTGATCTCGTCCACCGCGGTCTCAAAACCACCGTACCTTGCCGGTAGGCCGCGGGTCCCGCAAAAGGCTATCGTCTTTCTGCCGCGAGCGCTTTGGGGTCTCATAGGACGGTGATTGTCATACGTTGGCAACTCGGAGACGCCGTCCCGGTCCTCCGGCAGTCCGTCGCTTTGGCACGGCTCTCATTCACCTGGTTTGACCCCGTTTTCGCCAAACCTTCGATATTCTTCGTACTGCACGCCTAGCACTCCTGCGAGCCTCCCCGCACCGTAGCAAATCTTGTACAAGGCCCCGACAAATGCGTGTCGGCCTTGGGTGAGCGAGATGGGGATGAGTAGTAGCCCCTGGGCGATTCGCCCGACTCCTTTGATCACGGGCACCACTCGCCCCGCTCCCGAGGGTTCGAGATCGAGCTCGCACAGGCTACGGGTGTTTCCCAGACGGTAAGCCCTCTGGAGAATCCACCTGGCGTTGGCGCGATTCTTTGGCACCCAGTCGTACACCCGAGCGTCTCTGGCCCAAACTATCTTGTACCCTGCGCGGAACACCCTCATGAAGAAGTGCGTGTCGCTACCACCGGTCAACGCGAAACGTTCGTCGAAGAGCTTGTCCATGCCAGCGAACACGCGCGAACGTAGGAGAACGTTGTTGGTGTCTGCCAGCTCCAAGGGATGACCGGTTGGATACTGAGCCCGCACAAAGGTATGCTCGAAGAACCGTCCCTCGACTATCCAGGCGGGCGCATCCTCCACGAAGTAAGGTAGGACCGCGCCGTAGACCGCATCGGCGCCGTACGAATGTTGAACGTAGAGGAGCTCGTCCATCCAAGATGGTAGGGGCACCTCGTCGTCGTCCACGAAAACCACAAAGTCCGTGTCCGCCCCGGCGCATGCGATGGCCTTGTTGCGGGCGTAGGGGATGCCTCGGCGTGGCTCGACGCGGTACTCGATCGGCCACCTTAGGTTTGCTCTCTCGCAGAACGCTCGTGCGGAGCCGGTCGGATCGTTATCGACGACGATAACCTCCAGATCGGGAAGTGGGTTCCTCTCGAAGACCAATCCGTCGAGACTGTTCAGCAGGCGTTCCAGGCCCTCGGGACGTCGAAACGTTATCACGCACACGGCGACCCGCACCTTCTCCACTCGGCTAAGGCGGCCCTCCTGAGAGACCGGGTCGATCATCACCGCCTTCGCATTCTCATACCCTCATTGCTCCAACCATGTCGAGAGATCCCGATCGATGAGGTCCTGGAGTTTCAGGGTGTCCTCCCGATACATCTCGGCCATCTGACGCCGCACTTCCGGCGCGAGTTGCGGCTTGGCGAGGTTGCGATCCCTAAGGTCGCTGGCGAACCGGAGCAACCTAGGCGGGAGATACGGCTTGAGGACGGTCTTGATCCGCTGTGGCCTCGTAAGCAGGGCGTGTAGGGCTCTGTTGTTCGGAACGCCTGACACATTGGGTCTGACAGACATCTCCGGGACGAACGCTTCATCCACCCCGAGGAAGCGGAAGGTGTCCCGGAGCACCCCGGTGGGATCGGCGCTCAAGTCCTCGTACAGGTAGATCTTGATCTGACTGCGGTCGAACGCATCGAAGTATCGTTTCAACTGGGCGTGGTAGAAACCCCTGCTGGCGTAGCGCCCGAACGCCCAGTTATTGCGTATGCGCGCCTCCTCCTCTTGGAGCGCCTGGGAGAAGTCGGTGAGGGGCTCTTGGCCGTCCCGGATGAAGTGCAGAAACTGCGAGTATGCCCTCTCGACCGGGTCGCGAAGAACAGCGATCAACCTCGCCTCGGGTACGTGGCGCCGGATGCGCCCGGGAGCTTTGGGGCTGTAGAGGTACCAGTGGGAAGCCTCGCCGATTGCCTTCTCGCTGGTCACCCCGCGGAACAACGCTCGGTAGGCGTCTATGTCGGTGACGGAGGTACAGTTTATCCCCTTCTGGTCCTGCGGCGCACGGAAGTTCATCTTCTCACCCTCGAAGGCAAAAAAGTTCGGCTCCTTTACGGGGCTCATGTAGACCTGAGGATGCTGCTTGAGAAAGGAATAGAGCGCGGTTGTCCCCGCCTTCATAGCGCCAATGATGAGGAAGTTCGGCATCGTCACAAGCGCGCCTCCCTGCCTACAAGCCTGGTAACTAGCGCGGGCATACACGGCTCACCGCAACTATTTTGGGAACTCCCCCTGGGTGCTTCAGAAAGCTCCCCTGCTCATCAGAACGATTTTCAAGGTGCGGGCCAGAAGCACGATGTCTAGCCACACCGACCAGTCGTGTACGTAGTATGCGTCCATCTCGACCCTGGTTTGGAAGGAGGTGTGGTTACGTCCGGCGACCTGCCAAGGCCCTGTTATGCCCGGGAGTACGCGCAGGATCTCGCTTTGCGCCATTCCTATCTCCTTGGACTCACGTGGCAGATAGGGACGGGGACCCACCAGGCTCATCTCACCCTTGATGACGTTCCATATCTGCGGCAACTCATCCAAACTCGTCTTGCGCAAAAGCCGGCCAATGCGGGTAACCCGGGGGTCGTCGCGCAGCTTGTGGTACCTGGAGTACTCTTCCCTGGACACTTCGTTTTCCTCGAGTATCCTCTGCAACAGGACCTCCGCTTCGGTCACCATGGTACGAAATTTTATGCACGAGAACATCCTGCCGTCCCGGCCCATCCGCAGGTCACGGTAGAAGACGGACCTCCCCGATTCCAGATAGACCAACAGGGTGAGCACGAGGAAGAGCGGAAGCGCCAAGACTCCCCCGACCACCGCGACGCAAAGGTCGATCATCCGCTTCGCTCTCAGCGACCAAGGGTTCAGAAGGTTGTACTTGACCTCTACCGCGAAGGTCCCAGCAAAATTCCTGGCCACGACCGCCGAGTTCGTAATCCCGCTAAGGTTGGGTGTGATCAAGACGTGCCGGAAATGGATCGCCGTCAGGCTAACTAGCTTGACTAACTGCTCGCGGGACGCGTAGGGCATGGCTAAGATGACGGTATCCACGTCTTGTTGGTGGGACAGATCCGAGACGCCAACTAGTGCCTGCTGATCGCTGATACCCTGAAACTGGGCTTCCGTTGCAGCCAGGCGATGGTCAAAGACGACGACGGGATTGTATCCCAGCTGCCAATTTTCCATAAGAAGGTCTACAAGATGAGTTTTGGGTTCTTGGTAGCCTAGGATCACTACCGGCTTGCCCCACAGCTGTGACCTATTCAAGGCGCTCTTTACTAGGGACCGTACGAAAGGAGCCAACAGCAGGAGCCCCATGAAGACCAGAGCCAAAAGCAAGCGCGAGAGCAGATCTCCGACCTCGAGACTTACGGCGAAGGTTGCGAGTATGGCTAGGGTGGTGAGAGTAGCGTAGGTGTGCCGGCGTAGCTCCTCAACAGCGTCCCACCCATAACCTGGATACAACCCTAGCAGCATGCGCAATCCAGTCCACATGACTATGGTGGGCACAACAGCGGTAACGGACACCACCGACAACTCTCCAAGACCCCATGTGGCGTGAAGTTTGAAGGCTATCAGCCAGATAAGGAGCGCGAGCAAGACATCCGAGGTGACCAGTACGGCAGCAGACCATCGCTGCTTCCAGGTCGAGTTCCAACGCCACGGCCTCCTAGCATGTTGCGCCTCGTGTTCGATTGGAGCCAGGGTCGCTGTTGTGAATCTTCTATCATCACTCATTTAGAAGGATTCTCCCTCGCTTGCTCCTCCTTCGAGCCTGCGCCAACGGGCGAGCACGTTTCATACCTGGTAGATCCCATCGCGGTTGTGAAACATCCCCCCTGTACGTTGACACAAAGGCTGTCCGCCTATGTGTGCAAGCTCTTATATCATCCTAGTATTACAAGTTTGCCTTCTTGGGAGGGTAGAGGTCAAGTCCTGAGAGTGGTTTTCTGGAGGGATTGGCCCCTCCGGAAACCGTCATGAGGGAGGCATTGGAGGGACGCTTCTTTCACCGATGGTATCGACTCGAGCCCTAGCACTCCTACCAATCCAGATCTTTTTCGTATCCTAACCTGATCAGGGTGTCTCCCGCGACCTGTTTGAAGATGCGCCGGTGGTCCTCGGTGAAGTGGTTTCGCCAATCTCCTACTATCCCTTTTCTGTATGTCAAGCTCGCTTTCGAGTACATCTTCCGAGCTATTTGTTGCGCCTGCTCTCCGCTCAAGGGGCGCCCCACAAAATCTCCTATGCGCCTAATCTCGTCGAGCTGCCTTTCGCCGATCCCACCTCCACGCGGACCAACCAGGTCTTCGAACCGAACCACCAGGGTAGAGGAATTATCGAGCCAAGGGGTATACCCCTCAAACATCTCGCTTATCGATGCTCTGGGGCGGTCGGTGAGCGCATCCTGTCCAAAGCCGCGGATGGTCGCCGTGATGCGTTCCTCATCGCTCCTTAGCGCCTCAGCGTAGAATTCGTGGTGTCGGACGCCCGGCTCGCGCTTCGTAAAGAACATGTTCGAGACCACAACGTCGCGTGGATCCCTAAGTAAGAGGATCTGTTTGAATCGAAGCTCTCCCAGAAGGTCGCGAAGGGTTGGATGAAATCGTGCGTGCGCGGTTACGAACATGCCCTGCGGGCATCCTCTCAAAAAACGCCTAAGGCGGGATTCGTCCAACGTGCGCGGCGCTTTCGAGGGATCCGGTTGAGCGCTACCGGCGTAAAACTCGGGTAACGCAAGGCGTCTGCCAGAGAACATCATTCTGGGCATCAAAGCTAGACAATCGCTCAGTAAGTGTGTGCCGGTCTTTGGCGGGCTGAGTAGGATTACCCTGGGAGGAGAAAGGAAGATATTTGCTCGTACAATGGATATGTAAATCCGTATCCCTACTCGACGTAAGGCACGCAGATTCTTGGTTCGCTTGTTTGCGAACCTGATCAAAGATAGCCAGAGGAAGCCAACCAGCCTCATATAGCCAAACTACGATTCTCTATATCGTCCTGCCTCGGTCCATTGTAGGCTCCATCACTTAGGACAAACCAGCAAAATCGAGTATACGAACCCAATATGCAGTAATCTATTCAATCCTGGATAAGTCTTCAAGGCTAGCCGCACCTAAACCATTCGCGGTGGACATGGGAACGCTCGCCACCGCAATCTCTCTCCTGAGCCACTGCTCCAGGGGAGCCGTCCACGCAATGAAGCCGAACCTCGGAGAACGAACACAGGAGATGTTTCATGCGAGGCAGCCGCGCCTCGGATGGCAACCCGGATGATAGCCTGATGCGATAGTCGCTTGTTCCGCCATCAAAATCTTCGTCCTATATCTCGACGGGAGTACAGGCAAGGCACCAACTCGCACTAACTGGTGCGATGCTTCATAATTCTCCTTGTAGGGAGAAGAGGTGAGTGATCCAGTTACCAGATAATCGTTGGCGGCCTACTAGCGCTAGAGAACTGTATTGGATAGTCGGCATCGTCGCTGTCCTAACGTTCGCGCTCATCGTACTCTGCAGTTACCTGTTCGGGTGGAAGGTCACTGGCTTCCCCGGGCATCCAGTTTGGAACTGGCTAGACCTCCTGATCGTTCCCGTTGTGCTGGTAATCGGAGGGTACCTGTTCACGCAACGGCAGAGGTCCTTGGGCCGGGAAATAGCCGCGGATCACGCGCAAGCCGATCGAGACATAGCCGACCAACGTAGGCAAGACGACGCCTTACAAGCGTATCTCGAACACATTGGTAAGTTGCTGCTCGATAACGACAGGCCATTGAGACAGTCGAAAGAAGGCGATGAAGTACGTACCTTGGCGCGGGCCCGGACATTGACGACACTAAGGAGGCTGGACGGCGGGCGAAAAGGGAGTGTTGTACATTTCTTGTATGAGTGTGACCTGATTACCACAGGCCGTAGCGCACTTAGCCTAGCCGGGGCCGACCTGATGGCAGCATATCTGATCGAGGCTAACCTGAGAGAGGCTAACCTGAGCGGGGCCAAACTCGAAGGCGCCGTTCTGAGGGAGGCTAGCTTGCGAAGGGCCAACCTGTACGGAGCCCATCTAAGCGGGTCCGACCTGAGCGGGGCCTTCCTGGGCGGGGCCAATCTGTACGGAGCCGACCTGAGCGGGTCCGACCTGAGGGGGGCAAACCTGAGGGGGACCAACCTGAGGGACGCTGATCTGAGCAGGGCCCTCCTGAACGGGGCCGACCTGAGCAAGGCTTTCCTGGGCGGGGCTAACCTGAGCGAGGCCAAACTCGAAGGCGCCGTTCTGAAGGAAGCCAACCTACGCATGGCCAACGTGGAGGTGGCCGACCTAAAGGAGGCTGACTTGAGCGGGGCCAAACTCGGAGACGCCGCCCTGCGATGGTCTGACATGAGGGCTGCTTTGGGATGGACGGAGGAGCAGTTCAGTGCGACTTTGTCACTCTACGGAGCCATCATGCCCGACGGGCAGACCATCGCAGGCGACGAGATGCGCAACGAATCGACCTTCGAGGAGTGGCTCAAGGGGCTCAAAGAAAAAGAGGGCGGCGGAGATCGTGAGGAGCACAGGGGCCTCTCCTGATGCGATTCGTGCGAACTCCCGAGAAGGGCGATAAGGAAAGGTTTGTGGATTTTGGCGATGATCCGGCGGCCGATGGCTACCTAAAGATCTATCTGAAGGGATCGTTCCTCAAGTATTTCGAACCAAGAGCCGGCGCAAATATACTCGCAACATTTCCTGAATGACGGATTTGTTACCAGCCGATCTGCGCAGCCTAATGGGTGCCTTACGGACATCTGGGTTCCACTCGATGCTCAGGGAGTGGCAGTGGCCGTGGCAGTGGCCGTGGCCGTGGCGGTGGCAGTGGTCCTAGCTGTGGTCGAAGGAGGTGACTTGGTACGAGAGGGGGTTGTCTCTTCCGCATTAGAGGGGGTTGTCTCTTCCGCATTAGAGGGG
>Ga0126310_10001029_pt1 | contig 10347 bp, 10 predicted proteins | sample Plot60_FD_92540 | JGI IMG/M metagenome (GOLD analysis project Ga0126310, IMG submission 92540) | Serpentine soil microbial communities from UC McLaughlin Reserve, CA, USA - Plot60 | ecosystem: Environmental > Terrestrial > Soil > Grasslands | place: USA: UC McLaughlin Reserve, Lake County... | reverse complement strand
GTCTTGTCCTTGGACATGCACTCTTCTATAGAGACCGGCGGGTCCTCGAAGCGATGCTCCCCGAACTCGACGGCGTAGGAGCCGGTGTAGTCCTCTATAGGCGAGATCTCCGCGAAGGTCTTCTGAATACCCTCGTCTAAAAACTTCCGAAACGAGTTCAGCTGGATCTCGACCAGATCCGGCAGCTGAACCTCTGTGGACTGTAACCGAGCATACGGGTGCCGCTTCCGGCGGACGACAGGGGTCACCAAGTTAGCTCTCCTCCGCAAGGATCGTTGAAGAATGGCCGCAGACGCGCATAGTACATCGCCTTTTCGGGCATGTCAAGATAGAGAAGAAACCAAAGGCAAATTTAGAGGCGGTAAGATCGCCTTCTTTGAAATGATATTAACACAGACTAATGCGAGAGTCCACAAGCCCCTTTTCGAAGGCTACTCATACTCCCTGTTCAAACCTCGACACACATAGGAGCGTCGAGGTCTGTAGTGCTGCGCTTGCTTAGAGTGAACTCGAAGGCCATGGTGGCGCTGAAGCACTTGGAGGGGATCTTGAGACGCGGCCCTCAGGCGACAGGATGGAGCAACGCGGCTCGATGACAAGTGCCGTACGCGCAGTCCTTCCGCTTCAATAGTCCTGCCGGAGGCGTGTTCCCGCACCGCCATCGCCACGACGTTCAGGCGACTTGCGATCAGCGTTCACAACATCGACAATATGCGCTGGCGACGTCGAGGTCGTAGCTGCTCGCGGACGAGCCGATATCTCGCTGGCGGGAAGGGATTTGCGGCCGCGGAATACGCGTCATCTTATCTAACACGACCGGACGGCTTGGGGGTATTGAATGGACGGCAACGATTCAGGCGTCACGCTTCGACCTGCGGTGCCGGGGGATGCGGCCGAGGTGGCCGAGATCTGGTATCGAGGTTGGTGCGACGGTCACCTCGGCTTCGTACCCGACGAGTTGGCCTCTGCTCGCACCGAGGGCTCGTTTCTGACCAGGGCCGCCGAACGAGTCGGCGACACGACAGTCGCCGAAGTCCAGGGAAGGGTAGCCGGCTTCATCATGGTCGTCGACGACGAGGTGAAACAGGTCTACGTTTTGGCGGATCATCGCGGGACCGGCGTGGCGGGAGTTCTCCTGAGTGAGGCCGAGAGACAGGTCAGAGACGGCGGTTACGCCAAGGCCTGGCTCGCGGTGGTGGCAGGAAACGCAAGGGCTCGACGCTTCTATAATCGCAGCGGATGGTCCGACAGAGGGGAATTCGATTACGCCGCATCGAGCAAAGACGGCCCAATCATCGTGCCTTCCCACCGATATGAGAAAGACGTCATCTAGCGGCTCGGCTGGTTCGGTGGCGAATGCTACGAAGCACACATCAGAGCGCCGGATGGCAAAAGACGTCAACGTTGTCTCGTCCACGCGGGTCCGTCACCACTTGACGCGGCAAAGCGGGCCAACGATAGCGCAGTGTGGGGCTGCGGCCGAGCCTGGCAGGACGTGCCGGTGACTCGACTCGGGGATTCCCCGGGAGAGCGCCCGCCGTCCTTGCCCCGCTCCTTGCCGAACAAGACCGCTGCTGGAGGGCCGAGCACCCAACGGCACCGGGCTGACGAAGGCGGGGAGGACGGCGAGAGGAGCCCACCGGAGGTCCTCTGCTCTCGCCCGGAGACGGGCCCGGCCGGGGTGGTGGTTCTGCTAGGAGCGGTGGCCGTGTGACCCGTGCGCCTAGCGGTCGAAGCGGTAGACCATCCACGCGACCATCCCCCCGATCATCGCCACGTGCGAGAGAATCATGAGCGACCCCTCGGAGAGCCCGGGCACCGCCGCACCCATCTCGACCAGCGCCACCGGGGCGAGCATCGGAACGAGCATTGCCGCCGTCATCTCCCCGCCATCGCGCCAGGAGTGCCCCCGGTAACGCATCCACGCAACCATCGGCGCGGACATGAACGCGCCCATCACGCCGTAGCGGACCAGCAGGTTGGCGTAGCCGGGTGGCTCGCCCATCACCGCCAGCGCCAGACCGAACACACCCATCCCCAACATCATCGCGACCACCATCTCCAGGAGGTGGCGCGCGAAGCGCCAGCCCGTCACGAGGCGACCGCGAACCCGCCCTCCCGTCTCCGGAGAAGCCGTGCCCGCGGGTTCCGCCGCGCCGCCCATCGCTGTGGGGGTCGCCGACCCGTCGGGGTCGGTACCGTGGGTGTTCGTGTTTCTCTCCATTCTCTCGTCTCCTTGTCGAAATGTTTTCGTCTCGGCGGGTCCTATGGCTTCTAAACCTGGGGCTTCACCAACCCGTAGAACCCAATCCCTCGCGAATCGCCCGATCACGCGCCCGTGCCTTTGGGAGGGTGACGAAGCGCCTTCGTTGCCGGCGTGATGACGAGGCGGTCTAGCGCCGCAACAACGACGAGACCTAGAAGCCCCACGGCGAGCGGCCGGAGCAGGCGGGCAAAGGGCCAGCCGTCCTCGGCGAGGTCGAGGTGGTCGGTCGGGTACTCGAGCAACCTGGCCAAGAACCCCGCCACCGGCGCGTTCTCGTGCTCGGCAAGGTCGCGGAGCGTCGCGTCGAACGGGAAGCCGGCCGGCGCGTCCGCGTGGACGTACTCGGGCTCAAGTCCGTTCTCCCGCGCCCACGAGCGCACCGCGGGGTCCGTCTCCGAGGCGGCGTCGCGTCCGGGGACGATCAACCGGTCGAGGGGCGGGGCCCCCTCGAGGTCGTAGCGGGGGACGAAGAGGAGGCCGTGCTCCGACTCCAACGGCGAGCGGGGGCCTCCGGGCGCGAGCGAAGTGGTCTTCGCGGTGAAGGCCGGCCCGGGGTAGGCGTCGAAGACGGAGGCGAGCTCGATCTCCGAGAGCCCGTCGCGGAGGACCACGCCTATCGTCGGCTTGTCCCACCCGTAGGCGCCGCCGAGCACGTAGAGCGCCCTGTCGCTAGCCGTCAGGCGGTCGGCCTCGATCCGGGGCTCGTCACCGATCCTCTGGTCGGGGTAACCGATCTTCCGAGCCAGGTCGGCCGCGGCCTCCTCGCCGACGTAGCCGCGCACCACGCGCAGGGTGGCGCTGACGCCGGAGGTGACCCCGGCCGCCGTCATGACGTTCCCGTCCTCGACGTAGCGCAGTCCCCGCACCCACTCGGTGTCAGGATAGCGCCGCTCCCACCTGGAGATGTTCGCCCAGTTGGCCGTGGCCCGCCGGCCGTCCAGGAGGCTGGCGTCGGCGAGGACCTCGGCGCCGTCGCACACGGACATTACGGTTCCCGTTCCTTCGGCGTGCTTCCTCAGCCATTCGGCAACGGGCCGGTGCTCTGGGGAGCCGACTTCCCACATCGCCGGGACCACCACCACGTCCGGGTCCTCACCGCCGAGCTTCCGGTCGAGCTCGGTGAGCGTGAGCTGGGGCAGGACGTCGAGGCCGCCGCTCAAGGTTGCAGCCTCCCGTTCGGGCGCCGCCGCGTAGACGTTGAAGGCCCCGGACTCTGAGAGCACCTCGTAGGGCGCCAGGACGTCGGTGACCTCAGAGCCCTGGCTACTGAGCAGCACGACGGCGGTCGGCTTGTCGGGGTCGCGCCTCGGGGGCGCCGGGAGCTCCCCCGCCTGGACCCTTGCCGCATCGGGCGGCCCCTCGTAGCGGTCGGACAGGGCGACTTTCACCCCCACGACGCCGACCAGCACGAGCGGCACCACAAACGCAATCAGGTAGACTACGGCCCTCGCCAACAATAGCATCTTCCTCTTCATCTCCTCCTCGCACACGACTCTGGGGCAGAATCCGGCCTCGGGATCGGTATCGAGGGTACGACCAACGCGGGCCAAGAGGGCTTCATCGCATCGGTCCAGCGGCGCTCGGGCGCCTGGCGAGCGCGGGGCGAGTCGCCGTCGGTGGCGTGGTCGCTGAGCCCATCCGCGAAGTCCTTCTCATCGGTCATAGCCTCTACTCCGACCCTCGATCGACTCTCGGCAAGTAACCTACCGTTCGGCCGGGTGGAGAGGCATCCACCGAAAGTTAGATCGGGGGGTAGAGATTGGTGTGTTCGAGGTATACACAGCCGTGTTCTCCGGCATTGCGCAGCACGGCTCGGAACTTCGGATTCAACAACTAGCCTCCGGGCGCCCGGTCCGCGAACGCTCTTTCGCGGCTTTGCCTACGCGCCACGTACGGGCGTGCCGAAGCTGCGCGAGTTTGGCGGTGCCTAACCGAAGTAAGCTCGAGTTACCGCGGTGGCAACCGCGGCTAAGGCGACGACCACGAGCACCGGAGCCCGCAGCAGGAGCGCCGGGGCCGCGACCGCCAACCCCACACCCTTGGCGTCGAACGCGAAGCGCCCTTCCCCGCCGAGGGTCTCGGTCACCACCAGTGCCGCCAACAATGACGACGCCAGCAGGGCGGTGACGGCGTTCGCCTTTGGGGACAGGTCCCGGTCGCCGACGAGAATCGGTCCGGCAGCCTTGATGGCGGCGTTCGCCAAGGCGACGGCGAGTATCGTGGCCCAGAGCGAGATCATTGGGGCCTCCCTGGGTTGCCGAGGCCCAGCAGCGCGGTTACGCATGCGGCGATGACCGGCACGCCCGGCGGCGTAAACGGCACGAGGACGAGGGCCAGCGCCGCCGCCAGCAGCGCGACCGCCGCTCTCCGGCCGCCGCTTCTGAGCTCCTCCACGGGCAAGGCCAGGAAGAACGCCGGGAAGATCGCGTCAAGCCCCAACCGTTTCACGTCGCCGACCACATCCCCGGCCAGCACCCCCATCGCCGTGCCGACGACCCAGGCCGCGTACTGCGGGATGGTCGCGCCGATCAGGTGCTCGCGGTCGAAACGCCCGTTGCCCCGGCTGGCCAGCGCCCACGAGGCATCGACCACGGCCTGGCCCTCCACGGCCCTGCGTAGCCGCCCGCCTTTGAGGGACGGGGCGATGGCTATACCCATTGCTAAGAAGCGGGCGTTCAAAAGCACGGCCGTCGCGACGGCCGCCAGCGCTCCGCCGCCTGTGCCGAATACCGCCGTCACGGCGAACTGCGCGGAACCCGAGAATGTAATGAGCGAGAAGGCGACCGGGGCGGCGATGCCCCAACCCAAGGAGCGGGCCAGGACTCCGAAGGAAACCCCCAGCACGGCTGTGGCCAGGGCGAACGGCACCGCCGCCCGTGCCCCGGCCAGATACCCCTTATCGTCATCGTACCCCCGTCCAGTACCGCACCTCGGGCGCTGCTTTTCGCCACTCGTCACCACCAGCACTCGCCTTCCGGGAACGTCACGGGCGTTCGGCAAGATTCATCGTGGGTCTTTCTCACCGAATTTCTTCGGGTAGTTTCACGGACCACACGTCAGTGTTTGCTGCGTTCAGCGAAACGGCGATCGAGTCTCGTGAATCGTCCTTGTTGGTCCGCCCAAACCGGGTCAACGTCTCTAATCCCTGGCTTCCCATGCGGGGTTCCAGAAGATCTCCCACAGGTGGCCGTTCGGGTCCTGAAAGTAGCCCGCGTAGCCGCCCCAAAAAGGTATCGTGAGCGTCCTTTACGACGACCGCTCCGGCCTCGCTCGCTTGCCGCATGACCGCGTCGACTTCCTCTTTCGAGGACACGTTGTGCCAAGCGTGAATTCCGTCGGGCTCGAAGGCCCCACGGCGAGGCCGGAATCATGGGCGATGCTCTCACGCGGCCAGATCGCGAGCCTCAAAAAGGCTTGCAGATCGAAGAAGGCCACGGCCCCGTGCTCGAACTCCGTGCCGATGATGCCTTCCGTCTGGAGCCCGAGGCCGTCCCGATAGAATCGGAGCGACTCCTCCAAATCATCAACGCCGATGGTGAAAACGGTGATTCGTCGCTTCATGCTGACCCCATTCACCTCCTACGTGAATAATCCGGACTAGAGGCAGAAGACCACGAACGCGAATCGGCGAGCTTTGCTGTCCGGCTTCATCGAACGCCCTTACCCGTCCCGAGCCGGCCGGTAGGTGAGGTAGAGGACACCCGTGGAAAAGGTCTTCGAGTCCACGAGTTCCAGGGGCTTCGTTTCCGCTTCCTCGTCGAAGAGGCGCTTCCCGCTTCCCAGCACGACCGGGTGGATCATGAGCTTGAGCTCGTCGAGGAGCCCGTAGTCAAGCAGCGACCGGACGAGGGTTCCGCTGCCGGAGATCACGATGTCCTTGCCCGGCTGGTTCTTGAGCTTCTCGATCTCCTCCGCGACGTTCTCCTTGATGAGCGTGGAGTTGCTCCACTCCAGGGGCTCCTCAAGGGTCGTGGAGACGACGTACTTCTGCCTGCCGTTCATGGTGCCGGCGACCGGGTTCTCCTCGGGGTCCTGCTGCGGCCAGTACGCCGCCCACTCCTCGTAGTTCACCCGCCCCATCAGCATCGCGTCGGAGGCGGCGAAGCCTTCCCCGATCGCCTCACCCATCTCGTCGTTGAAGTAAGGGAAGTGCCACTGATCCGGCGCCTCCATCACCCCGTCCAGCGACAAGAACTCCGCCGCAACCACCTTCCTCATAGTGACCTCCTCGAAGTCGTTTCTCCTGCGTTGGCTCTCGGTAAGAAACCTACCGCTCGGCCCGGTGGACAGACATCCACGGAAAGGTAGATCAGGGGGTAGAGATTCCCACACCCCTCGTGACCATGCCATCACACCTACCCGAATTTTTGTGATCTCCTCGGAGCGGGTAGGAACCGCGGAAGGACGTTTCCGAACCCCGGAGCTCCGCTAGATCAGGTCCAGCTCCCTGGCTCTCGCCACCGCCTGCGTGCGGCTGCGGGCATTCAGCTTGCGGTAGATGTTGTTGAGGTGGGTCTTTACGGTGCCCACGCCGATGAACAATTCTGTTGCTATCCTACGGTTGGACTTGCCGGCGGCTATGAGGGCGAGTACTTCCAGCTCGCGCTCGCTCAAGGGTTCGGGAAGTCCCGCAATCGGTGACGCCGCGCCCGTTGCATCCCTTTCGGTCGCCGCCAGGAGCTTCCTGAGATAGTGCGGCGGGACGGGTGGGTCCAGGCGTCCCCTCTGCCGGGCTTCGAGCGCTTCGGAGAGGAGTTCGGCCATCGGAGGTCCCTCGTCGACGAAGGTCCTGACGTAGCCCTCCGGCTCCGCCAGGGCTAGGGCTCTTGCCAGGGTGCTTATGGCTTGCTCCTTCTCGTTTGAAGCCCACAGTGCCAGCGCTTGCAGAGCCAGGATCTCTAGGAGGTCGCCCGTTCGCCCCGCTGCCTCCGCCGTTTCGCCCAGCTCCTCCAGCAGCGCCAGCGCCTCACGGTGCCGGCCCTGGGCGTGGAGTAGCCTCGCCGAGGTTATCCGGTCCACCACCCGCGCGGCGTCCGCGGCGTCGTCCGCATTTGCGGCTCGCTCTTGCTCGAGGGCCACCGCTTCCCTGAGATCCCCTCGGGCCAGGAGCAGCCTCGTCATCCAGGAGGAGGCGATGGCGATCTGCAGATCGGCGCCGGAGTCGCGAGCGACGCGCTCCGCCTGGCGGGCCATTTCCAGTGCTCCACCCTCATCCCCCCACGCCCGCTTCGCCCGCGAGAGGGTGACGTACGCCCACACCAGGGTGCTGACGTCCCCGGTGCGTTCGGCCAGTTCCACGCCCCTCTCCAGCGCGCTCTCCGCCCCGTCTAGGTCGTCGCGTTCGTAGAGGAGATCGGCCATCCCTATATGGACGACCCCCGCGGCGGGCGACAGCTCGAAACCCCCCCCTGTCAGCAGCAGCAGCGCACGCCGGAACGCTTCGTCGGCTTCGCGCAGGCGGCCCTGCTCTGCCCGCACCCTGGCGTGCATCACCATGCCCGCGAGCCTCCCGTAGGAGTGGCGCGCGGCCCGGTCGATCTCGGCGGCCTCCGCGTAGGCCTCGTCCGCCGCCGCCAGATCGCCGACGGCCCTGAGCGCGTCCCCCAGGCGGACGGCGGCGTAGTTGTGAAGGGGCGCCTCGTCGTCGGGCAGGAGCGAGAGGGCTCGCCGGGCGAGCCCGACGGCTTCGGGCGCGTCCCCGCGGAGGCGGGCGAGCCAGGACCGTACGGCCGAGGCGAACCCCAACAGAAGCCGGCCGTCCTCCCCGTCTTCGGTAGCTTCGCTTGCAGTCCGCTCGGCTTGTTTCAGGAGGGGTTCGGCGTCGTCCGGCCGGCCGGTGATCACCAGGGCCACCGCGTGCTCGACGAACAGCCGGGGCCTGCGCAGCTTGGCTTCGGTAGGCAATGCCTCCAGCCAACGCAGCGCGGTGGTGCCCTCGCCGCGCTCCACTGCCCTTTCGACGCCTTCCTCGATCAGCCGCGCCGCGAGGTCGTGATCGGGAGCCGTGAGCGCGTGTTCGATAGCGGAGGATAACCGCCCGTTCTGCTCGTTCCATTGGGCGGCGCTAAGATGCAGTTCGCCCACGCGTTCCGGGCGCTCGCGCCCGAGTCGGCCGCGCAGGAAATCGGCGAAGAGGTGATGGTAACGGTACCAGAGCCGTTCGTCGTCCAGCCCTAAGATGAAGAGGTTCTCCCTGTCCAGCCCCTCCAGCATTTCGTGCCCGTCGTTGCGGCCGGTGAGGGCGTCGCACAACGAGCCAGTGAGGTTGTTGAGGATCGAGGTCTCGAGCAGAAATTCCTGTACGTGAGCGGGCTGACGTTCTAGGACCTCCTCGATGAGAAAGTCCATAACGTCCCGGTGGCTGCCGGAGAAGGACTCGATGAAGCCGGAGATGTCTTTGCGGTCCCGCATGGAGAGCGCAGCCAGCTGCAACCCGGCGATCCAGCCCTCCGTGATCTCTTCCAGCTTTGCAACATCCTCCGCCGACAGATCAAGCCCCATTACCTCCTTCAAGAAAGCCGCGGCCTCCTCCCGAGTGAAGGACAGCTCGGCTGCATTGAGCTCAATCATCTGGCCCCGGGCGCGAAGCCTGGCGAGGGGCAGGGGGGGATGGACGCGGCCGGAGATCACGAGGTGCGCACCTTCCGGCAGGCGCTCCAGCAGGAAGGAGACCATTCCGTGGACGCTCTCGGAATCGATCAGGTGGTAGTCGTCGAGGACCACGGCGACCTCTCCCAGGAGATCGGCGAGTTCGTTGACGAAGACACCCAGCACCGCCTCCATTCGCGGCGGCTCGGGCGAGCGCAGGGCGGCCAGGACACCCTCGCCGAACCCCTCCCCTACGGTTCTCCTAAGCGCAGCAACGAGGTAAGACAGGAACCGGACAGGATCGTTGTCTCCTTCGTCCAGCGACACCCAGGCGACGGTTTGGTTACCAGCCTCGCGGTCCTTCAGCCACTCGATGAGCAAAGTGGTCTTTCCGAAGCCAGCCGGAGCGGAGATCAAGGTCAGCTTGCGACCGGCTTCTCGCTCGAGAGTGGCGGTCAGCCGCGGGCGCGCGACCAGCTTCGGGCGCGCCTGGGAGTGTCGCAGCTTGGTGGATACGAGCGAGTCGGTGATAAGTGACACTTGGCTCACCTCCGGTGCTTATTCTACTCTTCGGCCCTCAAAAAGCTCCTCCATTCCCGGAGAACGCGTCCACTTACTTGACCTATTGTTCGTGGGGGTCCAGGCTGGTCCCGGACCAGTCGACCGGGCCAAGTCAAGAGCGAAGACCGGCCTTTCTAGGGGCTCTACGGGTGTGCTGGAAGTTCCCAGAGCCGCAAGCCGGGTCAAGAACGCTCACCTTCCGCAGCCGCTCTGCGAACTATGATAGGTACTGAAGCGTTGGCAAATCGACCCTGAAGACCCCTTTTCAGCGTTTGATAGAGTTAGACTCTTGATCGGACGCACCACGTGGGCCGGGACGGGATAGCGAATTGGTACCAGTACCCGCGTTGGGTCCGTGGTCCGGCTTAGGTCATTCGAAACCAGATTGTCCTCGACAAGGACAGGCACGACCGTATTTCCTGAGCGAGGTTGAAGGATATGCCTCAGAGCTCCGTGGACCTCCAGCCAGCGACGTGTTCACATCCCTCAGGAGAATACCTTGTCGACCAGGTAGGCGTCGTGGCCGTCGGAGGCTATGAGGGCATCGCCTACCTTGCCCTCCTCGCGGTTTGCTGGGGCCAGGCCGCAGGCCATGACGCCTACGCCACCTTTCGGGATCGTTTCCTTACGATGGTCGTTGTACTCGACGCTCTGCGCGGTCGCCCCTAAGCTGCGTGCACCCTGAGTCCATAGGTTGAATAGGCTCGAGGCGAGACAGCTTACTACCACCTACGCTACCACTTATGGGCGGGTGCCCGACGGGATTCGCAGGGATCTGATGACATCGTAACCGAGCAAAAGGCGCACAAACAGGGACCAAACGGGACCAGACGGGACTCGAAGGAAGCACGGAACGGCTCGCTACGAATCAGAAGGTCGCAGGTTCGAGTCCTGCCGAGCGCGCTCCTCTTTCGCCTGCAAAATTCTGGGTT
>Ga0126310_10001028_pt1 | contig 10347 bp, 7 predicted proteins | sample Plot60_FD_92540 | JGI IMG/M metagenome (GOLD analysis project Ga0126310, IMG submission 92540) | Serpentine soil microbial communities from UC McLaughlin Reserve, CA, USA - Plot60 | ecosystem: Environmental > Terrestrial > Soil > Grasslands | place: USA: UC McLaughlin Reserve, Lake County... | reverse complement strand
TTAGTAAGGTTCAGGAGTTCCTCGACATTGTCAAGAATGTCAGTGTTTCCTCCTCGAAGTTTCTGAGCGAGTGCGGCAATGCCGAGTTGCAATCCAACGTAGGGTTGAATGACGCTGTCGTGAATGTCACGTGCAATACGCTGACGCTCCTGTTCGGCCGCATCTGATGCGAGAGTGTCGACAAGCCGGATATTCTCCATCAATGGAGTTATATGATTCATCAACTCAAGAGCAAACTCCACGGCCGAATTGTCGAAACGATGCGGTCCGCCACACACATACAAGCGGCCGTTCGGTTCATCGTGATTGCGGACAGGCACGGAAAAGTAGTTGGTGGTTTCGAGGGCGCTTGCCACTCGATCGCTGATTGCTGAGTCGCCCGGCAGTAACTGGCGAGTGTTCAGATCGGAAAATAAGGTTTGGCCCTGCCCATCTTTGTGGTGAATCACTGTGTGATACTGAGAAGGCAGCAGAAACAAAGCCGCAGCCTCGGCGCCTATTGTTGCCGGTGACGCTCCGGTTACCTGACTACCGCGCCTGATTCGGTATATCTGATATGACTCTCGATTGCTCCTGGCGGGAACCAGCAACAGAGCACTGTCGGCATTGTAAAAGGCACGAAGACTCTCCAGAACAGCATTGATTGTACGATCGATGCCTAAACGTGGGTTGGAAAACAGGGTAACGTCCCTGAGAAGTTGCAGACGGTTTCGCAGGTTGACTCTGAATCCACCCCAACGTGAGATCAGAAAACCGAGTATGAGCAATTGAATGGGCCGCAACAGGAGACGATTCAATTCGAACTCCGAACCCTGGAGTGCGGTCAAAACGCTAACGACGGTGAAGAGAAAAACGGAAACCAGAGTTAGCCGTAATCCGGCCACATAACCCCAACCGAAAGAAGCGACGAGAATGGCGAAAAAGAAGAAATTAAAAAAGATGCTACTGGGGCCATTGCTCAACGCGATCAGCGCCAGATACCAGACCATGTCGATCCAGTGCATGTATTCCGCGGGGATAAGGTCGCTACGGCGAAGGGAAATGCTAAGGATAACCGCGCTGTAGATTGTGTAGAGCGCCAGGACTATGTAAGTCGGGCTAACGTAGCGGTCCGGTTCGGAAGGATCGATAAAAAGGACCACGAGGGCGGTTGCCGCCAGGGCGAGGCGCACTGTCGAGACAAGCCGCAGATCGATCCATTGCTCGGAGATGGGATCTGCGTGAGACTGACTGGTGTTGTTCAGGCTGGTACTCAATGGTCCACCAATGTAGTAACCCTGGAAGGGTTAGCGGCGCACCGGCCTAACGCTTTCAGCGTTAAGATCTATTTTATGTTTGTGACCCAAGGTTGTCGCTGCGCCCCAACCTTGGGCGGAAATTAGCGAACGCCTCCGGCGTTTTTGGCAAACACCTTCCGCGTTTTGGGCAGCCAACGTGCTTTGCCTCAACAGTCCGAAGTCACTATGGATCGGGTCAGTACCGTAACGCGGTAGCGTCGGGTCAGTGTGTGTTGCGCATTACCCCCGACTCTACGAGACTTTGTGAAACCTTGGATCGGAGCGCCAACGGCGCAAAATATGAAAGCCTGGGGCACCGCCCCAGGAAAGGGTAAAGGAAAGTTTCGAAGCGCTGAAAGCGCGAAATACAAAGTGAGTGAAAAACTACTCTAATGGGCATACGCGCATGTTATTCCGCGCCTTCAGCGCTCCGACATTTAACGGCTTTCACCTGGGCCGATGGCCCAGGCTTTCATATTTTCGCGCCGTTGGCGCTCCGATCCAACGTTTTAACACAGTCTCGTAGCGTCGGGGTTCGACCCTACACGGTAATGCGCAACACACTGACCCGACGCTACCGCGTTATGGTACTGACAGTACCACCCGCGGTAGCGGGTGGGGTCCACCTCTTTTCAAAAATCAACAGAATATCGTCTACCCACCCGCTACCGCGGGGTGGTACCAACGTCTCCCAAGTATGCAGTCTGACTTTTGAGCAAAACCCCTTGGGGGCTGGAATTAGCGAACGCCTTCGGCGTCCTTATGATTTCGGCGCGAAGTAGCCGACGCGAGTATGGCTTTGATAAGCAGGGTTAGTCGTCTCCACGCGGACGCGACGGAAACGTCCATCACGGGCCTTGTTCAAAGGCGTATAGTAGAGCGCATACTGGTGACGCAGTTCTTCCGCTACCTCGGCATACGTGGCTTCAAGCCCGGCAAAACTTTGTGGCTTATATAAACGACCACCAGTCGCCTCGGTGAGTTGCGCAAGCATCTGCTCGCTTAAATCCAAAACGCGAAGTCCTTCGCGCAGATCGTCGATGCGGAGCTGATTGAACCGGATCGCCGAGGACGGACCGCCCGTTAACGCGTCCAGCTCGGCTCGTTTTGCGGCGCGAGAGATTTCAGTGTTGCTTACCACATACACACTCACCTGCGCGCGCAACAGTGCTTGTAAGGCCGACTCCAGCGTCGCTGCACCACGGCCGCTATCAATGCCGTCCGACAACACGATCACCGCTCGACGTGATTTGGTTTCCCCAAACTGTTCCTGTGCCGCAAGCAAAAGAGCATCGTTAAAGCGTGTGAACATTCCCGGTTCAATACGGCCCAACGCGCGGCGCAATTGAAAACGACTATGAGTCCAGTCTTGTAAGAGCTCAATCCGATCGTCGAACTTGATCAGGCTGATGCGATCTTCATTCGTTAGCCGACCGGCAAAGCCTTCGGCAGCGCGCCGGAAATCGTCAAGGTTGGTTGCCACTGACGACGACGCATCGACCATTAATACGACATCAACCGGCACCTGGCGCAACGCAAGATCGCTCAATGGTTGCGAGTGGTCGTTTTCGAAAACACGAAAGTCGTTAACCTTCAGTTCGTTTACAAGGCGGCCACTTCCGTCGCGCACGGTGACCGGAATCATCACTTCGGTGGTATTTACCGAAATAACATCGCCGGGAGTAACTTCTTGTTGTTCCTCCGGCTTCTGTCGCAGAGTGGGTACGGGCGGGGGCGCACCAAGTGCATCGAATGGTCCGGGCGTTGGCGTTGGAGAAGCTTTTGGCCGGGAAGCGGGTTTGCGCGGCGTGGTTCGCTTCTGCGCACTGGTGACAAACGCGTACGGCAATAAGAAAAGTGCCGCCAGAGTGAACAGCAGCACCAATATCCGCAATCTCCTCTTGCTGATGCAGATCATCTGAAACTCAAGAAACACTCAATAACCGCAAATTTCCACGAACTGACTTTATTTACTCGACTCGTCACCCATCGCGGCTTTCATCGCGGTCAAAATCTTCTCGCTAACACGGCGCTTGCGTAACTCCTCGACTTTCGCCGTCGAGAGATCAAACTCAACCGGCGATTGCTCGATCCGGCGGATAATCGTTCCTTCGGAAAAGCCCGCCTCAACCAGTTCGCAAATCGAATCATTCGTCAGGTTTTTTGTCTTCTCGAGTTTTGTGGACGCTCCTCCACCCTCGGTTGGTGGTCGCAGGATACGCACTGTGGCCGAGCCGGTCGTTACCGTATCGCCCGATGATGAACCATTACCGGCGCGTGTTTTGGTTGAGCCTTTGCTGCCGCCACTGGAGCCGAAGATCTCCGCGCTACTGCCGTCGTTCGAGTTTCCGGGTCTAGTCGGATCTCTCGCAATACCAGTGGACTGACTGAAGAATTCCTCGTCGCCCCATGCCTCGTCATTAAACTCGGTTCCTTCCTGACGGGCCATCATGGCGAGGATTACTTTTTCGCTTACGCCAGTGCGTTTGAGTTCGATGATCCGGTCAGTCGAAAGATCGAATCTGACAGGGCGCGAAGCGATAATGGTAATTACAGACTTCTCTTTGAAACCTGCTTTAACGAGCTTAACGATAGAGGCATTCGTGAGGAGCGCGTTATTATCGCGAGACTGTCCCCACACCAGGGCGGAATTGATCAGGAGGCAAAGAACAAGGAGGAGACTCCGGCTGAATAAAAAACGCTTCATGGTTGTTTCCTCTTCTATTTCCGACGCCGTGGCGACGGAGCAACCGGCCGCGATTCATCCTGAATAGAATGGTTGCGGTAGCGGCTGCTAATGCGCTTAACGTAGTCGCGCGTCTCTTTAAAAGGGGGCACCCGGTTCCCATAATCAAGGACCCGGCCTTCGCCGGCATTATAACTCGCCAGCGCCAGATCCACCCTGCCGTTGAACATCGTGAGGAGTTGCTTCAGATATTGTGTGCCCCCGCGAATATTGTCAGCGGGGTCAAACGGACTAGCGACGCCAAAACGGCGCGCGGTGCCCGGCATCAACTGCATCAGTCCCTGGGCGCCTTTGGGGCTCACAACGCGAGGGTGAAAATGTGACTCTTGTTCGATGACGAGAAACACGAGATAAGGGTCGACTGAAAAGCGCGTTGCGTTTTGCCTGACAAGGTGATCGATTGAGGCATTACCTGACGACCAGCCATGCTGTTTCCAATCGGATGACCCGGACGTGGGAGCGTCCGGTTGTTCACGTTCGATGCGAGCGATACGTTCCCGATCGAGGAAAATCGTTACCTTGCCCCGGTTGTACCATGCGCCATCAGCAACTTCTCTGACCTCGTCAACCCGAAGGCGAGCACCGTCAACAAGATAAATCCACGTCGCGGCCGCAACTGGAAGGACCTTCGGCTCAACAGTCTTTGTTACCGGCGCGGTCTTATCAGTCGCTGCGGCTTCCTTGTACCGGTTTTCGATCTTTCGAACTTCGCGAGTGACGCTTTGAGAAGTTCCGTGAGTGCGGTACCAGATAGTGTCACCCTGCTTCCACGTATCGTCGACGTCCAGCGTTGCGCCATCGGCATATAGGATGCGCTTACCAACGATCTCACCGGTTGGCGCGCTGGGCTCAGGAGAAGAGAGCGTGGCCGGCGGCAGAAGAATCCGTTGTCCCTTGCGCAAACGCGCGTTAACTGCCAGACCGTTTGCGCGCGCGAGTTCTTCGGGTGAGATATTCGAGCGCTCGGCGACTGCGCTCAACAGTTCAGTCGAGCGAATCGTTATGTACCGCGAGTGATTGGTGGAGGTCCGGCGTTGTGCGATGAGAGGTGTACACGCGAGCAGGATCAGAAGAACCGTTAGGCCGGCAGATGCCAGGCTGGTCTTGCTCATTACAAAATTCGGGTTCAACCGGTCAAACGAACGAAATGTCATTACTGCCTCAAACACTGACTGCCTGTGCCTGCGCACGCGGCGCCTCCTTGTACGACTCAAATCCATGTGCGGTACCAAAGTAGTTTCCCCAGGCTGCATCGATTAGCATGGGCGAAAGTTGCAGCGCGCGGCCTTCGAATTGACAAATATCGGAAATCCGATTCAGGAGATCTCTCGGCTCACAACACTTCATCGGGCGGTGTTCCTGCCCATATTTATGGAGCAGGTAACTCACACTCTCGTGCTCGACAGCCAAGCCTCTCGAAGCAGCGGCGCGCCTGAATATCTCGCCGTATGCGCCGGGAGTCGGCAACTCGAGCCGCGCGCGATATCCCATCCGCCGTAGAAAGGCCTCATCGACAAATTCCTTTTCGTCCAGATTGGTTGAGAATACTACGAGTTGCTCAAAGGGCACCGCTATTTTCTTGCCACTGTGTAACGTCAGAAAGTCGATTCGCTTCTCCAGCGGCATAATCCAGCGGTTCAGCAAATCGCGGCTCGAGACGCGTTGCCGGCCCAACTCGTCGATGATCAGTGTCCCGCCGTTTGATTTTACCTGGAACGGCGCTTCGTAAAAGCGTGAGTTGTCATTCCAGACGAGATCGGTATTCTCCAGCGTGAGCTCACCGCCAACCATGATCATCGGTCGCGCGATCTGGATCCAGCGCCGATCGTGTTCCAGGGTGGCCCCAAGTGCGATTACTGGTTTATGACTGTGGCTATCAAAAACGCGGATGATATAACCATCAATCTCGATCGCGAATGGAATCCAAACTGAGCCATACAAGGCAGCATTCAAACGTTCGGCTATGGCGGTCTTACCGGTACCTGGCAGTCCCGTCAGAAAAAGTGAAGATCGAGAGTTGATCACACATCCCAGAGTTTGGATTAGCGAATCGGGCAGGACCAAATCGCGAAGAGCTTTTCGTACACCTTCGAGTGACGCTGACTGCGCCGGCGCCGCCTGAAGACGCATCATGTGAGCGTAATCGTCAAGTGTAACCGGTGCTGGTCCGTCATACCCGCATTGAGCTTGCAACCGCAGCACGCGTTCCCACCCATGATCCAACATAGCATAACGCGTGAGACCGACGGCGCTTTGAATCCTGATCTCAATCAGTTTTTCACGATAGAGCTGGTACAACAGCTCATCAGTCAATGCGGGGGGGAGACGCAGTTTTTCTGCTACTGAGACCGTGGTGGGATCTGAAAGAGAAGCGACGTGTTTAAGAGCGAGATCGCGGAGAAAGGCCTCGGAAACGCCGGTCTCCTCCAGCTCCTCAGGTGTGGGTGGCCCAAGGCTCTCGATTTCTGCACGTGTTAAAAAGCTGAGGTTGCCCATATTTGCTTTCTCCAAACGCCAACTTATTCCCAAAGGCCCTTGACGTTAATCGCTTTCGAATTACTTACTCGCTTCGGCGAAGGTCTTTAAAGCCACTAGCGATCTGCGAGTATTTTCCGCATCGCTATGCCGTCCGGTCATTTCATAGAGACCCGCCAGTTCAGTTAGGATCTCCGTCGAGTTTGGATGGATAGCCTGCGCCTTCTCCAGATGTTTGATCGCGTCTTTCGCGTAACCCCACCGCAGGAGCTGAGTCGCTATATTCATCCGGCCCGCATACTCACCATTAGCGCGAACAAAGCTTTCGTACGCGTCGTCAAACTTGCCGCGCTGACATTGGGCCAAGGCAAGATTGTTCCAGATCCGTGCATCATCCGGGGAATATTTTGCGGCGCGCTTCAGCTGCTTAATGGCCTCTTCCATGTTTCCGTTCTTATACAGAAGAAAGCCATAGTTGTTCAGATACTGCGCGTTGTCCTTATCTATGTGGACGGCAGCTTTGAAGAACTCGAGCGCACGTTGGCGCAAACCCTTGTTTTCGTACGCAACACCGAGCAGGTTCCGTGCTTCGGCGGATTGCGAATCGGACGACGCCGCGTTCGATAACTCCGCGATTGCGCCATTCAAGTCACCGGTCATCAGTAGTTCCTGGCCTCTTTGTAAGTGATTATTGGCAGGACCAGCAGTGGGAGCAGCAGGCTCCTCTGTGCGCGCATCTTTTATCCGGGATACTTTGATGCTCTCAAATTTCTTTGCGTCTTGCGCGCTCATGCGTCGTGCTTGTTGCTGCTCGTTCTTTTTGCCTCCACCTCCGAAGAGCTTGCTGATTGCGCGGAACGGCGCTCCCAGCGCGCGCATGAAACCGGTGCCGCTCTTTTTCTTCGGCGCGTCGGCCATTTGTGTTTCGGTTGTATCAACCTCTGTAGAAGAAACGGATTCCTCTACGGGCAGGGCAGACCAGTCGAAGGCCCCGGCAGTTACACCGCTGCGATGCTGCACGGCGCCGAGCAATAAAGCAAAACCCAGGAATGAAGAAGCTAGAGTGCGTTTAAGCATAATGGTGTCTCCTGTGCCTTTACTTAAGGAAAAGATCGACGAGGTTCAGTATTGCCGGTGCAAGAATAACGGCGATGATCACAGGGAAGAGAAAACCTGTAAGTGGAATCAGCAGTTTTAACGCCGCCTTCTGAGAAGCCTGTTCCGCCCGCTGACGGCGTTTTGTTCGAAGTGACTCAGCGAACACGCGAACCGCTTTCGCTATGGACGAACCAAAACGATCGGCTTGAATCAACAAAGCGACAAAGCTGCGGATATCTTCCACACCCGTGCGTTCTGCCAGGTTACGTAATGCTTCTTCGCGAGTGCGGCCCACACGAATCTCCAGATTGACGAGATCCAACTCGCTGTGCAGATCTGGATGAGTCGTCTTCAATTCTTCTCCGACGCGATTAAGTGCGGCGTTCAATCCGAGCCCCGCCTCGACTGCAACCACGAGCAAATCCAGCGCATCCGCCAGTGCCCATGTAATTCGACGCTGCCGGCCATTGATCATGCTTCGCAATACGAATTTTGGCAGGTAGAAACCTGCACCAACACCAAGCAGACTCCAAATAAAGAAGCTGCTTAGCGGGGCGTCGAGCATGTAACAGATGGTTGCTATCAGAGTAGGGAAGGCGACAATCAGAACCAGCTGAACAGCCCGAAAGGACATCGCGGCTTCCGGTGCGGTGAAGCCGGCCATCAGCAACTGCTTTTGTAGCTTTTCAGCCTCGACCGCTGAAATCGGAACAATACGATTCAATGGCTCGGCAACGCGCTCAGCCATGGTCGTCATAGGATTGTTCTCGACCAACGCTAAAGATGGGTCCATGGTCTCGAGCCGCGCCGTTACTGTATTTTGGCCACGCGCAAACATCCAGTAGACGCTCATTACGGTCAGGACCAAACAACTAAATGTCAGCAGCACGATGAAGATCAGCATTAATCTACTCTCCTTGCCATACGCAATCGTTCAGGACACACACTCAGACCTTGATGTTCAGAAATTTTCTGATCAGCAACATTCCGAGGATCTGCCAAATAACGGCAAAAGTGATTACATAATGACCGCGCGAGTCATACAGAAGTACAGCCATATATTGAGGACTCAGCAGAGTCAGAAGAAACACGATTACAAATGGCAGAGCACATAGAATCCAACCAGATGCACGCGAGCTCGTAGTCAGTGTGCGAAAGTCCTCCATGAACTTGAAGCGCTCCCGAATGGTTTGGGAAACCTTCTCCAGAATCTCAGCAAGGTTTCCTCCCGTCTCACGTTGAATGTGGATCGCCGTTATGCATAGGCGGAGATCCGCCAGGGGAACGCGGTCCGCCAAACGGTTCAATGCCGCTTTGGTTCCGAGACCAAGTTTTTGCTCCTCGAATGTCACTCGAAACTCGGTGGATATTGGATCAGGCATTTCGGACGCGACCTGATGGAGGGCTTCGGAAAAGGCGTGTCCCACAGCAAGCGAGCGGCTAAGGAGATCAAGTGTATCCGGAAGCTGGGCGTTGAATTTGCGCAACCGCTTTCTCCTCTTCACGGCAACGCTGAGAATAGGCACGGCCGCCGCCATAAAGAAGATGATGGCTACTGCTACTATATTGAAAACTGTAAAGGCTGCCAGTGCAGCCATAGTGCCGGCTAATAAGCTGAAGGCGAGTAAGCGACTAACCGTGATGTGGACATCTGCTTGACCAATCATCCGATCGAGTTTCTTAACGAAGTCGAGACTCGATAATAGTTTATTAACCGTTTCGCTGCCGCCGATCGAATCGCTTCGTGATATTTCTACCGGTTCTATGAGCCTCTTATCAGAATCCTGGAGTGCCTCAGCCACCCGTTGTTGCAGACGCGAATGTCGGGCGTCTGACTTCCGCGATACAACCAAGAAAAGGGCGTATGTCAGAAAGAGGAAGAACAGAAATATGGTGGTAGAAATTAACATCCTCAATTACCTCCTAGAAAAACGCCGGTAACTGCATACCGTATTCTTTAAATCGCTCGGCGAACCGCGGCCGAATGCCATTGGAATGGAAGCAGCCGAGCACCTTTCCCGCTGCATCTACGCCGGTCCGCTCAAATCGGAAGATTTCCTGCATCGTGATCGTGTCGCCTTCCATTCCTGTAATCTCTGAAATCGACGTGATTCGACGCGTGCCGTCGGTAAGGCGCGCCACTTGGATCACAACGTTGACAGCCGAGGCGATCTGTTGGCGCATTCCGCGTTCGGACAGTCTCATGCCCGTCATCTGAACCATGGTTTCCAAGCGGGAAAGCGCGTCGCGGGTGGTATTGGCATGGATGGTTGTAAGCGAGCCGTCGTGGCCGGTGTTCATCGCCTGGAGCATGTCGATGGCTTCGCCGCCTCGGACCTCCCCGACGACGATGCGGTCTGGTCTCATTCGTAGAGCGTTCCTGACGAGATCGCGCTGCGCTACTTCACCCCGCCCTTCGATATTGGGCGGACGCGTTTCCAGGCGAACGATATGGGGCTGCTGCATTTGCAGTTCAGCCGAATCTTCAATAGTGACAATCCGTTCATCGCTCGGAATATAAGCTGAGAGAGCATTCAGCAGCGTAGTTTTACCTGCGCCTGTGCCCCCCGAAATGATGATGTTTAGACGAGCCCGCACACACATCTCGAAAAGAATAGCGATTTCCTTAGTTAGTGCCCCATTCTCAATCAGCGTGTGCATCTTGAGGGGATCGACGCCAAAGCGGCGAATGGAGAGCACTCGCCCACCGATCGCACGTGGCGGAATCATCGCATTAACTCGCGAACCGTC
>Ga0126310_10001027_pt1 | contig 10347 bp, 13 predicted proteins | sample Plot60_FD_92540 | JGI IMG/M metagenome (GOLD analysis project Ga0126310, IMG submission 92540) | Serpentine soil microbial communities from UC McLaughlin Reserve, CA, USA - Plot60 | ecosystem: Environmental > Terrestrial > Soil > Grasslands | place: USA: UC McLaughlin Reserve, Lake County... | reverse complement strand
CCATTTGCTGGAAGCATCTACATATTGTATATTAATAAACTATAAAAATTTTATATGCTTGCAGAATTGGGCTGTGTTAGTTATTATAATCTACTTTTAATTTTACAATTTTAACAAGATTGTGCATTTCAATAGGCTTTGTGACAAAAGAATCAACCTCTTCTAAATTTGGGAATAGTCTTCTAAAGTCATTTAGAGAGTCTGCATGTGCTGTTATAAAACATACCTGAGCTTTGTCGTCTATGTCTTTAATCTTTTCATATAACTCAAATCCGTTCATAGTAGACATTTTAATATCTAAAAGCAATAAATCATAATGGTCAGATTTGTAATTTGATAATGCAGATAAAGGGTCATTGAATACATCTACAATAAATCCATTATCCTGTAAAGCGATAGTAAATAGTCTTGCAATATCTTGTTCATCTTCTACTATCATTATCCTATGTTGGGCATTAGAACCTTTGCGAGTCTTATTCTTTATCTCATATGCAGCACTTATTATTAACTTGGCAACATATTCATCAATTCGAAGAATTTCAGCCAAATTATTAGGTTGCATTATTAAAAGTGAGTCTAACTTAAAGCCGTATCTAACTAATTCATCTTTTAACCCTTCTGCTATATTTAAGTGATTGATGATATCATCATCATCCTCATTACTATCATAAGCTTCAGTGGCCCGTGATTGTGTTAGATTGCATAAGGAATCAGGAGCAGAAGAAGATAGAAAAGTATCTACTTCATTTCTTCTAGAAGTAATACTCATTAATTATAAGTATATAGCCTATTATTTAATGATTAGTGTGACTGAGATAGATTGGAGTGATTTGATAAAATCAAAAAAGTCAGTCATGGCTTGTGACAAGCACTTTTGTGGAAATGTGATGGCTGAGTATAATGATAAGTTAATTATAATAGAAGGTGTTACTATAAAATCACATGAATATATAGTGCCAAAATCAAAAGTAGACCATTATGATGGAAATGATCTTTATCTCAATATTACTCATGATGACATAATTTTAAATTTTGATTTCTGAACTCTAGAATAAGCATATTGTTGAATTGTCAATAATATGTCATATTATTTGTTTTACTACATCAATCAAAAGTAATAACCTCAACTGACTGACTAATCAATGTCATGAGAACTCTAATACTATTCCTGTTGTTAAATGATAATTAAATTTGAATGATTCATTTTTAGATAATGGTATTGACTCTAAATTACTACAGCTATTACAAAGAGGACATTTGACTGACCTTGAATCTGAATATAAAGACGCACACCAAAAGCATGAATTACATATTACAAAGTATCTCTTAGCTCCTGTGTAGATATTGTTGTGGATTGCGACAGTATTACCATTGTTATTTTCAGTATTCAGAACTTTTAAGATAACTTGCTCAGTATAGAGATTTTGCATGTATCTATTATCATTATTATGATAAATTGCAGTTTGAGATGACATGGTGAAGCAGCTTTTATATCATAATGTTAAAAAGAGTTGTTGCATCCAATCCTGGAGCAATCACAATAACATGAAACCCTTATGACTTAATAATAGACCTTATAACCGTGTATGCAAGAACTTTTGGTAAAAGATCCAACTAAAATTAAGACAACTTGGCTACCTTCTAGGGATTTAGTCAAGCAAGCTAATTTCTGACATAACATGAAGCTACTCTTCCTATGCTATACTAATACCTTCTAATTAGATACCCACAAGAATAATTTGTGCTAAGGTTTTCAATTCAAAACAATAAGTGTATAGCATGTGATATATTTGCCAAAAAAAGGCAAGGATTGTCTGATCTTTGTTAGCATTGGTTCTGAGCAATTGCATTTACTAATCAGACTGCCTGATCTTATCCTTGACCTAATACAAGCAATCCTTCTTGTGCAGAGTTTGACTGGTCTTCTTTCCCTTGTTTTTGTACTTGTTCTTGTCCCTGTCCTTGGCCTGATAGTTGGCTATAACAGTCCTTTACTTCCCCTAGTGTGAGATCACCATCTGATGCAGCGCCAGATTGACACTTCGATAACTTCTTCAATTCCTTTGTAGAGAGATTATTCGTATTTCCTACATCTCCACTTAAATCACCAGAAGTGGTACTTGATTTTGTAGGATCAGATTTGTCTTGATCTTGACTAGCAGACAATATTTTATTCATACCCTCGTCTGACTTTTGATTTTCTTTCTTTGCTGCGGCAATTGCAGAGCCTACAACACCACCACTTGTAACTATAAGCGATGATGCAAAGGCAATGGCAATGAGAGCCGCCCTAGTTTTCGTCATAAACATTGCCAGTCATGGTAACACGCTATCTTTTTAAGAGATATGAAAATAAATAATGTTCATTATATATTTAAGATATGTATAGACAATGATTCCCTAGGTAGTAACGATATATGTACTAAATAATGGCACATTATATAGCAAATTACAGTATACAATACAATCATATTCAACAGATCTATAGTGATATGAGTAAAGGGGGAGAACTCTAGTACAAGTCATGTCATCGTTATACACCGGCCAATACGTTATTACATTATTAAGAATTAAATCCTGTATTTTTCCTTGAACCCATTCCAACGATAGCACAACAAAATGATTGATTCATTTCAAATTCATTACTTAATTTATTTATTTTTTAATTTTATAATCCTTTGAAAATGCAAAGCAGTAGCCATACATATAATAATAAACCCCTATGGCCCTCGAGCAGTCTAGCTAATGAACCATAGGGGGTTGTGTGTTCCCACGGTTTTTGCCTTGTCTTACTCACACACATACGTATTACACATGCATACATACACACAAAGACAGAAAGGATGGACAGACCATTGGCTTTAGCGTGCATGCATACGTATGTGTTGTAGTGTTGCCATGTTTGATAGTGTGAAGAATCAACTAGTAGACTATTCTTATATATCTGATGAAACATTTCTACTTACTTAAGGAAAGTGTTTACGTATTTGCTTGTACTCTTACATTAGGTCTATGATATCTTTGGATCTGTCATATCATACCAGCAAGATATACAGCAGTCACCACAATCATTGTAAATCTGAACTTCATTCTTTTTTGCATTTATCGCATAACGTTATCGTACTCGTATTTGCCTTAATATTATTCATAATAATAAATAAAACCTACTGCGGCAAATCGGAATGCGCATAAAAAGCTTGAGCTAAAATTAAGTTGCTTCAATTACGATATTATTTATGTACATACCAACTAACTAAATGTTGTAGCTGCGCTTTGTTTTATTATAATAAAATGGATAACTTATTTGTGCTTCTTATCATTAGCATATCGCTATTACGAAGGTTATCTGACTTTTGCATAGCTATTCTAAGATGATTTATCTTAACATCTAACATGTGTCTAACCCTCTCAGCAAAATAACAGACGTCTTTAACTTCAGGTGAACCGTGTTTGATATTGGGAGCTCTAGCAGTATTAAGATTGTCCATTTGACTATCCCTCTATCTTTCTATATCATTATCTTGGTATCTTTGTCTTCGTTGTTAATAGCTAAATCCTGTAGGGTCCTTGAACCCATTGCAGCGCCATTATTTGAGCTTCTAATCTTTCGACTTCTACAGGCATATGAGTGCCTAGTATTTCTCTTGTAATCTTGTTTATTTTGGCTTCTAATGTCTCTCGTAACATTTCTGCTAAAACGACCGCCTTCATTTGGGAAACAAAAGCAGCTATAAACGGCAGATATAATATAATGAGACACTCTGGAAGGGGGCCTCACTGCTAATCAGGATCTATTTATCGATACATTGTTGGTGCAGAATTGCACCAAGTATTTTTGAATATGTGTCTAGCAACACGAATTAATGGGGGAATTCACGCAAAATCTATTAAAGCTAACAGAGTTTCCTTTTTCATACTCCTTAATAGGATTGCTAACCCTGGTTTTTGGTCATGGCATGAACCTTGAAGAAATGTCTTTCACCAAAATCGGCCCTATATCCGATAGTGAAGAATATTATAAAGAAATCCTATAACAATTATGTAAATTGCTTGCATGTTGTTAATGACTAATGGCTTAGTAATAAGAACAAGGATAATGGGAAATACAGGCGCCCAACTACGGCAAGTCCAACTGAAGACTTTCTGTTAGTGGGATCCAACCCTGATCCAAACGAGTGGATTCATGGCAGTCCTCAAAAGGCAAACCGCAACGTCATAGACGCTGCCAATCCTGAACTTGGAACCGCGGACCAAGCAAGGCCTTGAGCCAAGGATACATGCTTGAGCCCAACGACTGGCGCAAGACGGAGATGACGATGTATTTCTCGCCAACGCAGACGGAAATATTTAGATTATATCTCTGGATGTCATTATCATATTTACTATTTGTACTAGCTCCTTATTTCCTATCGGCGTTTGAAGATAGCTGATTTTACTATTATTATTAGTATTATTATTAACTAGCTCCCTATAGTATTTGTTTCTAGACTTCTCATAATACTCCTCTGAAGCTGTTATGAAACTGACATGTGGAGTATTATCAACTTCTGTTATCTTTTTGCAAAGCTCAAATCCATTTAGTACAGGCATTTTGACATCAAGTAAGATCAAATCATAATAGTTAGGTCTGAATTCTTGTAGAGCTTTAACTGGATCAGTATATGATTTGCATTCAAAGCCAGCATCTTCCAATACTGTTTGGAAACTCATACAAGTATCTGGCTCATCGTCAACTATGAGTATTCTCCTCCTTTTTTGATTACATAGTACTTCTTCTTGTATCTTCAAATCCCAGTTTTGAATTCTATGTTCATATTCTGTTATTGCTTGAAGTTGTAACTTTGTTATCAGTTCATCATAATTGGAAGAAGAAGAACAAGAGATAACATTGGATGATGTTATTTTTATCTTAAATACGTCATCCAAATGTCCAATGGTAGTGACATTATACAAGTGTTCTAACTCTCATATCTTTAGTACCTAAAATCTCTCATTTTACTTAGAGTAAGATATAGTTATGATTCGTAAGAGCTGCGGCTTACTATACTATACAACTCTATTATTGCATCATATCATAACAACTACTTCTATACCTTCTATCGACATAGATTTTCATCAATGTTAAGATCAATTAACTTAACTAGTGCTTTCTTCGTCAAGGAACAAGATAAGAGGTTTGTCTATGTTTTCTCTTGTATGACGAATGTCTATCTCGTATTGTATAAAATGGAATTGATAACTAGATATCATCTTCCAATAGCGGACTTAACCACAGCAAATAAATGAAATACCAGTAGTAATCTTTGCTACAGGCGTTGATATTACAAACAGCATCTATAGGATATCCGCGTTAACAATAAGATATCCTGTATTGATTATAGCAGATAGCGAAAATCTCAAGATAAACCTTTGAGTATGTTCTGAGGGAGGAAAACAGACTTCTGTTTGATAGGATGTATCTGAATGCAAGGGAAGTGAGGATTGCATCAGAGCCGCAAACTCAAGATGAGTATTCCCCAGCCGAATCATTGTTTATGGCATTGATATTGCAGCAGCAAAAGACAATGAAGGAATTGATTGCCAAGGTATCAGAGCAAAAGAAGCTAAAATGATAATAACACAACATACGGCTTCTATCTAATCAAACCTTGATTCAGTTTTAGGAATAGTGCGTATGAAGTTATCTTTTGAATGGTTAAATCCTGAATGACGATACTCACTTAAAGGGAGATCAGTTTAAGAGGGAGTGAATGTTGCAAGTATGGGGAGTAGTAGTGATTTGAAGTATAAGTGTCAGCCATCAGCTAAAAAGATAATTTTTGTATTTATTGTATTGGCTCTTGTTTCATCATTATCAACAGTTGCTTTTGTTACGGATAATTTAGCATTTGCATCATCAAAAAAAGATGACAGTAGTGGTGGAGGAGGAGATGGTGGTAGTGGCGATAAAGGAGACGGAAGTAGTAGCAGTAGCGGAGGAGATAGCAGCGACAATAGTGGAGGAGGAAGCGGCAACAACAATAGTGACAGTAGTACTGAGAAAACTTCTACTACACCGCCACCACCAACAGAACAAACTACACCTACGCCGCCTCCACCCAATCAACAGATATGTCCTGATGGTTCGACACCAGATGCCAATGGTCTTTGTCCTGTGCTACCAGGGAATAGTGCAGGACTAACAACAATACCTGATACCAGTAGTACAGGCACTGGCAGTACATCCTCACCTACAACGTCTGGCGAGGGTACAAGCGGCAACAGTGCCAGCAGTGGTAGCGACAACAATATACCCCCACCACCATCTACAACACCTGATAGCAGCAGCGGTACAGGCAGCAGCACACCTACACCAGCTAATCAAGGTACATCTAGTAGCGGTTCAAGTGCAAGTAGTAGCAGTACTACTACACCTGGTAATTCAAAGACACCTCAAACAGGCGTATCTCAGTCAGCAGCAATTGCAGCTACAAATCAGATAATCAATAGTCCAGGAAGCACAATAGTAAACCAGCAATCCATAAAACAATCAGTTAAAATTAACAATGAGGTAAACAATATAATTAGAAAGAATGTAATTTCTCAATCCTCTTCATCATCATCTGCTACATCTGCTACATCTTCATCAACAGTAATATCAAATTTGATTACAGTAAAGCTTGCAACAACAGCAAGCAGCATGTCAAGAAATGCTTATCTCCCTATTGGAGATGTCGCACCCTACCGTTTGATTGGAGGACATGTTACAGCTAACCTGCCAAATAACCATCTGTATGTTGTAGTAGCTCAGCTTGCAAGCAACAATGGTGCTATTCAACACGCTGTGGTACTAGATATGATAAAATCACAAATTTCAAATATATTTGAAACAGATCTTGGTTCACAGATTAGTGGCACAAATCCACTTACAGGAAAACAAGATGTTGTGTCTGATATTACAAATTTATTCTTATGGAACAATGGCAATCAACAGGTAACATTTGTTGATGCAAATGCAATAACAATGAACCTGATATACAGGTGAGGGATTAACTGTTGTTGTTTTTTGCTCACGCTGCCAGCAATAACTCCAGATTGCTTTTTACATTAAAACATATCGTTTGTCTAGCAAGTCACTTGATTAACTTGGTTATCTAACATTAATAATCTAGAGAACCGCGTTATATGACAATAGAGAACCAAAGCAAACGTTTCATTGTCTCGTACCGTCTACTCTAAATCCCCGTGCTACCCCTGCACTAGAGATATGGCGGTACGAGATATATAATAACATCATCTGCGGTATATTATTGACACTGATTAATCTATCTCCTATCGTCTAAGTAATGACCTGTCAAGGCCATAGATAGACGGTACGGGACTTGCTATTTTCTAATTAATCAATCATATTTTTCTTGAAAGCGATAGAACTCAGCCACGCCACGAGTGAAGAGTTACAACTATTATATATTGAATAACATATATTCTTTGTATGGAAAAAGAAATATATAAAAACTATAATCAATATAAATTGAGTAAATAATCCAAATGTTAGATAATCCAAAAAGTGTAAAAAAAGAGAAGGAGAAGAAACGGGTTACCATAAGCATATACAAATCTACGAAAGAAAGACTAGAGAACTACGGACGTATGGGCTTCTCATACGATGATGTCCTAAATACGTTAATGGATATAGTAGATGCTAGTAGGAGGAGTGGTACTAGGAAATCAGAGAAATGACACATAAGAAATATATTGTAATGTGGTCAAGACCACAAAGTCAACATAAAAAGCGAAGAAGTAACAACACTGGTATAGAATACATTACATGCAACGACCACAAACGTTTTAGCAAATACAAGGAATTCAAGATTTCTAACAGAAAGGCTGAGGAGACACCGATTGATACCGTAAGACTCAAAGCAAGAGTAACGTATGAGTGTTCAAAGAAAGAATGTAACCAAGTTGCACCTCCTGAAGGTGGTGGACCTAATGGCACTGACAGAATTTGGAATGTTACTCTCCTACATCTCAAAGATTCATCATGGCATGATAGTTGTGATGCTGATGGTAGACCAACAGTTGATTTTCGTTTACAAAATACGATATTAGAACCAGACCCTTATAATATTAGGGTTGCATGTCCTGTCCACCCTGAAGCAGACATTATGTTAATCTTGGAGGAAATGCCAATTCCAACTCCATGATTGGTTCAATTCAATTAATGTTGTTTGCATGTCAAGTTACATAAGATTTAATACAGCATTCTGACTGCAGAAGCTTCTCTTTGTTTATATATGAATAAATACCGAAAAAATGGTTTAACTTTGACACAGATTCGAGTTATTCCTTATATCAGGAGACCTAAAACTAGGTGCATGACGCAGTGTTATGATGCTTCGAGGCAGTGTCGCGAAAACTATGACAACGCAATTACCGATTGCTTCTTTATGGGAGATGGCGATCCTGAGTGTTTGGCTCGAGCAGAGGCCGGTAAAAGAGAATGTGATCGTCGTGAGAATAATTGTATTGCAAATTGTTCTCTTGTGCTGGAATAGCTGATAACGGAATACGCAAAATGGGAATTAGAAGAATCATACCTGACGAAATTATTCTATATGTTGCCCATCTGGGAAAAAAGGACGGAAATAACGAAATAAATAACCAATAGAGAATAAACACATAAAGCTAACTTGAAGTATTAATCGGATAAAGCGAACAGAGCCATGAATAATTTTAAATTTCTAATAGATGAGCGAAGACGACAGGTAGCTTCTCTAATCGCGCAATCAATGACTGAGACTGAGATTGCAGAGAAATTATCTGTGGCCCAATCGACAATCGCACGAGATATACAGGCATTGAAAGAGATGTCTCAATCTTTCATTTACGATTTGGCTAAAAGTGACTTGGCCTATTACTACAAACAATGTATTGATGGAATTGAAGAGGCTCAAAAACATGCTTGGAGGGTTCACAATAAAGAAGATATAACAGCTAAAGACAAATTATTGGCTTTAAAAATAATAATAGATTCTAATGTAGAGAAATTTGGACTTTTTGAAAGAGGGCCTTCTATGATGTGTATTCGGAGTCTTGAGGAGAAACTGATACAAATTGAAAGTAGACAAGCTAGTAGATAGATACGCTAAAGACATTTCAGATAGATGTGATGATATTCTCAACGGCAATACATATGATAATGACTTAGAAGAAGATGAAGAAAATGCTCTATATCTTAAAGGAGCAACTTTACCAAGAGACTTTGAATTAGAAGAGAGATTTACACGAATGGCAGAACAACGAGCTATAGACTATTCCAAAAGATATTATGAATTGCTGGATAAAGGTGAAGAATTTGTCTCTAATATGACATGTCCAGGTTTAGATACTTCATATTATAATCGCACGCAAGAAGAGAAGGATTATTATTTCAATAAAGATAGATTCCCTGACCCTGTACCATTATACGATAGAGAACATCCTCCATCTCCTAATGTTAACAAGAGTAGTTTCCAGTACGGTTTATGGTGTGAGAAATATAATCCTGAACACCCCAATTGTGGTTGTGAGATGAAATTCTAAGTAAATGACAATGGATGTTAACGAAGAAAAATCAAGTGATTATAGTCTAATCGAGTTCATCATCACAGTTCAAAAAATGGGTTTATTGTATACAATTCTATGGCATCGTATATGCATCTTCATTTCGCTGATAGCAGACTTCCAAAGAGACTTGTTGAAACCTGTATCAAATGTTCAAGAAAGTGATGATAGTCTAGAATTTAGATATCCATAGTAGTTGTATAATAATTCAAATAGGAATTCAATAAATTTAATGGAATTTGTGGATTATTTATTTTTTGAAAAATAGTTGCCCTGTAGCGAGCGAAAAGAGATCAATCAGAATGAAATTAGGTTAACAGATCTAGCCTAATAGTTTATCCTTTTTGTTCTCTCTTTATTCTGTATCACAGCATGGTACAAGGTATATTAAAGTAGGCAGATTATCAAACAATAACTACAGACATAGCAATATTTTCTTGGGATAAAAATTATGGAATACTTCCAATAACTTTAATTAAAATTTGGGTATGGACTTTTTCTAACACAATTGTAAAGGTTTTAATTGCTCTTTTTTGGACATCGGGTTCAAGTATTGTCTACGTCAGACGATCGACAGTCGCCATTAGCACCTGAACATCCTCATCAACAACACTTGGTTCGGTCATTGGGTCTCTTGGATATAGTCATGGTTGGAGTAGCAGCAATGATAGGTGGCTCAATCTTTGTGCTCACTGGAACTGCAATAGGTTTTGCAGGTGGCGCAGTCATTATTGCATTTATAATTAATGCAATAATTACTTT
>Ga0126310_10001026_pt1 | contig 10351 bp, 8 predicted proteins | sample Plot60_FD_92540 | JGI IMG/M metagenome (GOLD analysis project Ga0126310, IMG submission 92540) | Serpentine soil microbial communities from UC McLaughlin Reserve, CA, USA - Plot60 | ecosystem: Environmental > Terrestrial > Soil > Grasslands | place: USA: UC McLaughlin Reserve, Lake County... | reverse complement strand
GTGCTGGCGCAGCTCACCGGTGTCGATGTAGCGGCTGGTGAACGTGTCGGTGAACCCATCCGGGAGGTTCGGCACGCCGGAGACGGAGCCGGGGCCTTCCGGGGTGGACAGTGAGGCGGAGGTCGTCTCGGTGGTCGATGCGCTCGGCGAAGACGACGAGCCAGACTGCTCGCCTCCGCAACCCGCGAGGGTTACGGTTATCGCCGTCGAGCCCATGAGGCCGAGCATCTCGCGCCGGCTGAGGTAGCGGATCTTTGGGGTTTCCTTCACTCTATCCTACTCTTCCGGGGTGGACAGTGGGACGGAGGCGGCGGGAAACACCGCCAGGTGCGAATAGGCGTTAGGCGCAGGGTCGTAGAGACCAGGGGGTTGATGAAGCGGAGCCCGTCAATCTCTCCAGGGCGAACCTTCTGAGTCGTGTCATCCTCCTTTACCGATCGCCGGCGTCGATCTGCTGCAGTGAGCCGAACGAACGGCTGATTTCTTCGGACATTTGTCTCTCGGACTGGATTCAAATCAATGGTGCCGCGTGTGGGCGGTGGAATACGGGCACAACGGGTGCCCGTATTCCACCTCTCTCCAGCTAGCGCAGTGATCTGAACGCTGCACGGACTTCTTCAGAGAACAGTTGCGGTTCCTCCCAGGCCGCGAAGTGGCCGCCCGCCTCGGCCTGGTTGAAGTAGATCAGGCTGGGAAAGGCGCGCCGGGCCCACGTCTCCGGGGCTCGGAAGAGATCGTCGTCCGGGAACGCCGTGATGGCCACGGGGATCGTGATCTCGTCGGTCTTCTGCGCGGCCGCACTGATGAGGTTCTCGTTGCGGTTCTCCCAGTACAGCCTCGCACCCGAAACCGCGGTGTTCGTCAGCCAGTACAACGAGAAGTTGTCGAGCACCTCGTCCCGCGTCGGCCACTGGTCGGGATCCTTGCCGTACATCCACTTCCCGAACCCGCCGTGCACGAGCATCCACCCTGCAAGGCCCGCCGGGGAGTCCGTGAGGCCGTAGCCGACGGCCTGGGGCCGCCAGCTCATCATCGTCAGATACGTCCAGCCCCCGTTACTGAGGAAGTTCCTGACGTCGTCGAATGCCGCGCGTTCCTTTTCGGACAGCCCCGCCGGCGCGGGCCCGCCGCTGGTGATCGCCTCGGCTGCATCGGGCGGAAAGACGGCCGGCAGGTTGGTGTGGATGCCGAGCAGTCCCTCGGGCGCTTGCAGCGCCATCCTCTCGACGACGCCCGCACCCCAGTCGCCGCCCTGCGCGACGTAGCGGGTGTACCCGAGCCGCTTCATGAGCACGTCCCAGGCACGACCGATGCGATCCAGCCCCCAGCCCACCTCCGTCGGTCGGGACGAGAAGCCGAAGCCTGGCAACGACGGGATGACGACGTGGAAGGCGTCCTCCGCCCGACCGCCGTACGCCGTCGGATCGGTGAGCGGAGCGATGATCTTGATCTGCTCGAAGACCGAGCCCGGCCATCCGTGCGAGACGATCAGCGGCAGCGCGTTCTCGTGCCGAGAGCGGACATGGAAGAAGTGAACGTCGACCCCGTCGATGGTCGTCTTGAACTGCGGCCAAGCGTTCAGCTGCTCCTCGGCCTTCCGCCAGTCGTAGTCCGTGCCCCAGTAGCGAACGAGCTCCTGCAGCTCGGCCAACTGTGGACCCTGCGACCGATCGGGAACCGTTTCCCGGTCGGGCCACCGCGTCGCCGAGATGCGCTGGCGCAGGTCGACGAGATCCTCTTCCGGCACGTCCACGCGGAAGGGGCGGACTTCATGATGGGTCGTGGTGGTCTCGGCTTGGGCCATGTGGTCTCCTTTCTCTTACCTTCTCGATCACCCCCAGAGAGAGCCCACTAGGCTAACAACGGCGCCATCGCTTCGAGAATTGCTTCGGCTTGTCCATTTGACCTCCTTTCTCTCTCTCTACTCCTCGATCGCTTCAGAGCCTAATAAGGGGGCGTTGCAAGAGCGTTGTAAAGAGCTACGTCAAGCGTTGAAGACCCCGCGTTAAAGGGCGGATCGCCCCCGCGGCGCCTTCATGCAGAGGAGGTCCTACAGATGCGAGGGTGTATAGTGGTGTGAGATCGCGATGCCCAGGGGCAATATTCCTCGCTTTGGAAGCAGTACTCTTCAGGTTTAACTAATGAGGCTCGAGCACGCGACGTACCCGAGGCGCCGCGAGGAAACCCTCCCTGAGCCCCGCGTCCTCTATCCTCGCCGCCAGATCCTTGAGGATCTGCGCGGCTCGGGAGAACGCCTGGTGCGCCTCGTCGACCTCCCCGCGCCGCTCGTACAGCTCACCGATCCTGCTTCGGATCTGCCACAGTTCGTCTGGCAGCCCGATCTCCTCGGCGAGAGCTTCGGCTTTTCGCAGCCGACCCAAGGCTCTTTGGGTGTCGCCTTCCCACTCGTCGAGGAGCGCCAGGGCGCGAAGGTGGGACATCCGATCCCGCCTGTTGTCTCGTGCGCGTTCGGCGAGGCGTCGTATCTGTTCTCGGGCGAGGTCTTCATCTCCCCCGCGCAGCAACGCCTCGACCTCGTGGTGAAGAAAGAGACTGAATTGCGGTTGGAAGAAGGTGCAGAGTTCGTGTGCCTTTCTGGCATGGGTGTGGGCATCCTCCCAGTCCTCGGATAGAGCGGCCAGCACGCAAAACGTGGCATAAAAAGCCTCCTTGAGATGCCCCCGCTCCACCATCTCCTTGAAGGCCGCGCGAGCCTCTTTCAGCTCGAACAGCGCTTCGTAACTGTGCCCGACCTGCAAGAGGTAGGCCGCCATCAGGTACGCATCCCCTGCCTCGCGGGCCCGCTCCGCCCCCTGTCTGCAGCGCGCAAGTGCCTCCTCGTATTCACCGGCCTCTCGGAGCGCCTGGACAAGTGCCCATAAGCCGAGCGCCTGCGCACGTTCTGGCAATCCTTTAGAGATTTCCAGCACCTCACGGGCGATTGCCATCCCTTCTTGCGGCCGACCCTGGTAAAGGCGAACGTGCGCAAGGTAACCGAGACTTAGTACCTCCATGGCCCTGGTAGCCGCCCTCCACGAGGCCGATAGGCCCATACCCTCGGCCAGCATCGACGGGAGCTCTGCCCGGTTCGGCGCCGGTCGCCCGGCCAACTGGCGGCTCAGCTTAGCGCCCTCCTCGGCATGCGCCGCGGCCGCCTCATAATTGCACGCCCACGTCTCTAGTCGTGCCAGCGTCGTCAACGTGCGAGCCACAAGATCCGGGCGCTCCAAGTTTCGAGCGGTGGCCAACGCCTGCTCAGCAAGCAGTCTGGATTGCCCAGTTTCTGCTGGCCGGTAGACCATGAGGCTCGCTAGGTTACACGCGGTCTCCACCAACACTTCCGTTAGGCAAGCCTCCTTGGCTACTTCCATGGCATCCTCTAAGAGCGTCTTGGCCCCCGGGATGTCTCCCTCGTGGTGGAAGCGGTAGACCGCCAGGTGGTTGCGGGCGATCACCTCGACTTTCGCTGCTCCCGAGTCTTGGGCGAAAGCGAGCATCGTTTCGTAGGTCTCGCGGGCTTTCTCCCACTCGTCGGTCAACTCGTAGGCCAGTCCCAGATGGTTGTATAGACGCTCGACGCTCGCATTCGAGGGCTTTAACGTCCCGCCCGGATATTGTCCTGCGACCAGCAAGTCCCGTGCACGCTCGTAGTTCACTATGGCGTCGCGCAAGGCGAACACCTCCACGGCCGCGTCCCCCGCCGCCAGGGAATACCGGAAGACCTGTTCTACGAGACCGGCGGCCAACGCGTGGCGCACCAGCTCCGCGGGAGGGGCTCCGCTTCCCCCTAGCACCTCTAAGGCCCTGCGGTGCTGCACCCACCGCCGCGCCTGCCCGCATTCGGTGTAGGTCACCTGCCTTATCTTCTCATGGGAGAACGAGTAGGCGACGCCGAGGTACGGTGGTAACTCCTCTCCTTCTCGACCACCGCCTTCCTCCAGAAGAAGGCGGCATCCGAGCAGCTCGTCGAGTCCCAGCAGGCCTTCCTTCTCTTCCATCCCCACTACGCCCAGAAGCGGCTCGAAGCCGAAGCCCCGTCCCAAAACGGCTCCCGCAGCCAACAGCTCGGAGGCCGTCGGTGAGAGGCGGGAGAGGCGCAAACCGATCACCTCCCGCACGCTGCGCGGCAACAGAGAACTTAGAGCACTCCCCTCTTTCAAAGCCGGGCCAACCCCCAGAACGCCCACTCCATCCGGACGGGCTCGTACCACAAGCTTCCCCTCTTCGAGTAATGACTTGAGCGTCTCGACGAGGTAGAAAGGCTGGCCGCCGCTCTCCGCGGCGAGCCATTCCCCAAAGCGCTCCAACCCGGGATCCACCTCGTTTGACCCCTCTGGCTGCTCCTCCGACCCCCACGAGAACCCGGTGGACCCCGAGCCGACCCCCGCCAATCGCCGCAGCAGCCCCTCGACGTACTCGTTTCCCAAGGGACCGAGGGTCAGGCCCCTCGCGGGTAACCTCCGCCGCAAAGACGGGAGCCACCTCTCAAAGAAGAAATCGGCCTCTGATTCCTCCGGGCGCGCGGCGACAAGCACCAGGACTGAAGCTCCTTGCTCCGCCCAGCGACTCCCCGCGTAGTCGAGCACCTCTAACGTGGTGGCGTCGACCCACTGCAGGTCCTCCAGGAAGAGCACCACCGGGGCGCGCGAGGCCAGGGCCCCCACCGTCCTCGCGATCGCCTCGAACAGCGTCCCTTTGGCCGTCTCCCCTTCGCCGGAGGCCGGGGAGGGAAGGTCGGGGTACCTCTCCTTGAGCTCCGGTAAGAGCCTGCTGAGTTCGGCGAGCCAGGCGTCCTCCAAGAGGTCATCGGGAGCCCTTTCTCTTTCGACGCGGGACCTCAAGGCCTCAATCAGCGGCCCGTAGGGCAACCCTGCACCTTCCGAGGCCGCCCCTTCCAGGACTTCCGCTCCTCTAGCCTTGGCCCAGCCGAGGAACTCCTTGACCAGGCGCGTCTTGCCTATCCCGGCCTCCCCCATCACCGCGAGAACGCGCGGTTCTCGGCCGGAGACGCAGGCCTCGTACTCGGAGACGAGCGTGGCGAACTCTTCATGGCGGTCTACAAAAGGGATCTCGAATGCCGAGAGTGCAGTAGTAGTGCTCAAGTGCGCAAGGCCCGTGCCCAAAGAAGCCCTCTCCTCGACCTCCTCGCGCAAGCGATCGGCAAGCTCCGTCAGCCGCGCGGAGGGCTCGCTGCCTAGCTCTCTTCTCAGAGCATCCCGGAAGTCTTCGTAGGCTCGAAGGGCCCCCTCGCCCTCACCCCTGAAGGACCGGAGCTCGATCAGCCTCAGATGCGCGTCCTCCTCCAGGGGCGCATGCTTCGTCCACAGCCGCGCCGTCCCGATCGCCTTCTCCAGCCGGCCCGCCTCGGCCTGAAGCCGTGCAACCCTCCCGCAAAGCTCCCCGAAGAGGGCGCGCCACCGCGTGCGCTCGGCCTCGAGCCACAGCTCGAACTCGGGGGCGTCCTCTAGTGAGTAGCCCTCCATGAACTCGCCCCCGTAGATCCCTAGGGTGCCCTCCAGACGGGCGAGCAGATCCAGATGCTCTATGGCACCGTTTACGCTCCTACCTCCCGGCGAGGGTTCCGAGGTTTCGCTACGGGCTAGCGAAACGGCCGATTCGAGCGTCCTTAGATCCAGCTCGATCCTTCGTGACCCTACCCCCAAGAGGTCGCCCTCAACAGCGAACAGGCCAACACCTTCACTGCTACCCTCGCTACGAGTGCCGTCCTCCCCGAGCGCCTTCCTGAGCCTGCTCAGGGTACTGCGCAGGTCCGTCCGGGCACTCCGCCGGTCGCTTCTCGGCCACAACAGCTCGGCGAGCTGCCCCCTAGGGTACTTCTTCCCCTCGGCGGCCAGGTAGCACAACAGCGCCAGGGCCTTCTTCGTCCCGCACCGAAGCCCCCGCCCCCACAGGCTTGCCTCGGGGGGGCCCAGCAGTCTGATGCTAAGTGGCTTTTCTTCCAGTACCTTCGTCGTCCCTCCCATACTAAGCCTTGGCCACGTCCCGCGGCTAAGACAGCCCCATCATAAGAATACTAAGGTAAGCGGCAAACTAGACAATGCGCCGTCCGGCAGACCGTGCATACGGACATAGTGTGTCCTCCTTCCCCTAGATCGGCTAGTTTACGGTAATAAATAAAAGTAGCAGACGGAAGGGACTCGGAGCATCCTCCGAATGATTCATTTTCTCCTGAGTCATTTGCCCCATTTGCTGCTGAGTCATTTGCCCCGTTTCCAGCCTGTTCATGTTGCTCACTCCATCAGAAGACCGTGCTAAGCTATTATCCGAGAACACCCCTTCTCGGATAATAAAGGGCGTCGGGTTACTACTACCCCCAGTTCTCATAAATTTCTGAAGGGATGCTAGTATGCACCTCTTGGCGTGCCCCCCGTAAAAGCGTGATAAATACGGTACAGGTTCTACATCTCGCCGCCCATAGACGGTCGTGCGCCAAAACTCCACCTGGAATCATAGGTACGTTCTTAGCCAGACACGATGCTCTTTCACACCGCGGCGGAAGCCCGACCTATGACAATCTTCCTGTTCACTTCGGGCGCGCGACGATCAGCAGCACGATGGGTACTTCCTACTCCGCCCGGCGCCTTGGTCAGGGTGCTCTGCGCAGGTCAGCCAAGGCGCGCCGCTCCTCGCTCCTTGGCTATTAGAGCTCGGCGAGCTCCCTCCTGGGGCGCTTTTGCAAACATAGCGCTTCTTCGACGAGAGTACGGAGTTGTGCTTGGTGCAGGTCCTTTCAACGCTCTTGCAACGCTCCCTTAGTAGGCTCTGTAGTAGTCGAAGGCAAGGGAAGTGTAATGATCCACATAAGAGCTCGATGGAGGTGCATTCTTCTCGTGGGGTATCGAGGCCGGCCACTAAACGTGATGGTTGACGAGGTAGTAGCCAACGGGCCCGCGGCTTATAGCAAGTCATGTAGCTTCAAAAGCACGGATTGCTTGAGAGTCCGAAGTACCGAAAAGGAACCGGGGGAAGGAACCGAAAGGAGCAGGGAGACCCTGTGACCCTACAGATGGGAACGAACCAGCCGAGGCGGCCGGCCGAGCACACACCACGGCAACCACCGGATCCGGTCTCCTACTGGCTGATCGCCGAGAAACGGAACAACAGGCTAGAGGCGCTCACTATCCGCGCGAACGACGAGCAGGAGACGTTGCCGGTCTTTAGCTCTGAGGAGGAGACCGAGCTATTCCTCGGGTTTAGAGGCGTGACTGGCGGATGGCGGGCAAGGGAGAGCAGTGCCGGGGAGCTGGTCTCGGTACTCTGTGGCCCCTGCGCGGGCGTAAAGAAGGTGGCCCTCGACCCGTCGCCGGAGATGGTAGTCGAGGGGACGGGTGGGCTCGTTTCGCTCCTTCGGGAAAGCTTCATGAATCTAATCATGGCCAGAAGAAGTGAACCCCTTAGGCTCGGGGAGCCGGAGGAGCGAAGCAGCACAGATCACTCCCTCAAGGCGATGGTGCGCTCAAAGGAATAGAGCCAGACTACTGTTATGGGTGGGGCGAGCACATTGGGTTATGAGCAGATGACATTAAGGGCCTTCGTCTTCGTCGGCGTGGGAAACGAGGAGAAGTGCATAGATGGGGATGTCGATCGATAGTACTGGCGCTATTGGTAGGGCCTCGCTGTTCGTCTGGCAGGTCTCGGCGGAGCAGGAAGAACCCTGGCGGCGTTTCTTGCAGGAGCTTTCGGGTTCTCGCTTTGAAGAGTACGCTGATTCGAGGCGACGTTTGGGCATCTCTGCGCAGTCCATCTGGCTTGCGCCGAAGCCTTGCGGGGGAGGGGTGGCGGTCGTTTACCTCGAAGCCGATAACCTCGAATGGGCGCTACGCGAGTTGGTGGCTGAGCTTGCGACGCCGGAGACCTCTTTTGACTCTTGGTATGGGACGCAGATGCACGAGCTCTTCGGCTGCGATTTCGTGCGGTCACCGCACTTGGTGGGCAGCGAGCTCCTTTTCGCTTGGCGAGAGGTGTCGGGCGAGGGGGCACAGGAGGAAGGGTAGAGCTTTTGACCCGCGGCGTCCCGTTTCGTTGAAGCGGAACCCGCAAAGTAAAAAGGAGAAAACGAGGCCGGAAGGGGAAGGTATGGCGCGAGCACAAAGTACTATCCGGGGGAGATCGAGGCGTAGGAACGTGCCGGCGCGCACTTGAGGTCGAGCGCATGGGCGCGAACCCGCACCTCACCATCCCCTCTGCGGCGCGGGTTCCTGGAGTAGCAACCTACGTTCGTCGTGGGTGTGTAGGAGGCAAACGATTCGAGGAGGTCTCGGCGAACGCGCCGTGCACGAGTACGATAGTGGGCCGGGATGCACGCTGTGGGTTTGTGCTCATGGCTTGCTCCTTGTGATAGAGGAAACCGCCTCCACTTCCCAAAGATGGGTCGAGGTGGGTTTAAGGGCGGAGACCAACAACGGTGCATCGTTCGAATCTGGCGCTTCACGAGTCTCTGCCGGTACGTCTCCTTTCTCCCTAGGAGGGCCCGAGAGCCGTTTGCCCGTGCCTACGGCCTCTCTGTCCGAGGCCGGTAGATCTCACTCGTTGAAGAGGGTCGCGAGGGGTTGGGCCTCGTCCACCACGTAGGTGGAAAGCATCTTTGTGGTGACGGTCCCGATGTTTCGCGCGTTGTGGATGACGCCCGGCGGGATCATGAATGGATCGCCGGTACGAAGTGTAAGGGTCGGCCGGTCGTCGAACTCCATCGCTACGTCGCCTCGCACGATGTACCCAACTTCGGGACCACCTGTATGACTGTGCCGGCCGGAGGCGACACCCTCGGGGATTTCGGCAAGGGTCTGGACTATCTCCCACCCGGGGATCGGCGATGGGAAGCGCTGCAACTCTGTTCGCTTGAACGTGGCGGGAGCGGCTGACTGGCTAGACTCTGGCTCGGTGGTCATCTAGGTTTCTCCTTCTCCCAAGAACGCGCGCAGCTCGGCGCTGGTCTCCTCCGGGGCCTCCTCCGGGATGTAGTGGCCGCAGTCGAGCGCCCGACCGCGTACCTCCTCGGCCCACCCGCGCCAGACGTCCAGGACGTAGTAGTGCCCCTCCAGGAACCCCCGGCGGCCCCAGAGGGCGAGCAGGGGACACGCCATGCGCCGTCCCGCCTCTCGGTCCTCGGCGTCGTGCTCGTGGTCGAGGGTGGCCGCGGCCCGGTAGTCCTCACAGGTGGCGTGGATGGTCTCGGGGTCTCGCAGGCTCCGCGCGTACTCCTCCATCGCCTCTGGGCAGAAGATCTCACTACCACCCCTGAAGAGGGCGTTCTCGGGGTCGGCGGCGAGCAGGCGCTCGGGCAGGTCGTGGGGCTGGGCCAGGAAGAACCAATGCCAGTAGCTGAGGCCGAAGGACATCCGTCGGCCTGTGAGAAGGCCTCCCACGTCGGCACGATGTCAAGGACGGTCAGCTTCGTCACGATCCCGGGGTGGTCGAGGGCCATGCGGTAGCCGACGCGCCCGCCGCGGTCGTGGCCGCACAGGGCGAAGCGCTCGAAGCCGAAATGGCGCATCACCTCGATTTGGTCGAGCGCCATCGCCCGCTTGGAGTACGGGCGGTGGCGCTCGTCCGTCTGTGGTTTGGAGGAGTCGCCGTATCCGCGCAGGTCGGTGGCGACCACCGTGAAGTCTTCGGCGAGGCGCGGGGCGACCAGGTGCCACATCGCGAGCGTCTGGGGGCTGCCGTGCAGCAGCAGCACTGGCGGTCCCTCACCCCCACGAACGGCGTTGATGCTCGCCCCTTCCGCCTCGATCCGGATCCGCTCGAAGCCCTCAAACATACTCGAGTCCTCTCCAGAGAGCGTGGTGCGGTTTCCGAGAGCCCGCACGCTCGCTCATTAGCTCGTGATATAGAGGCCACTTTCTCACTCTAGGGCGTAAGCTGTTACTTTCTAATGGGGGTTTAAGGCTTCTTCCTCCTTCTGGGATGCCGCTGCGACCGCGGTCAGGATCACGCCCGCGACCTCCTGTGGCTGCGACATCATAATCACGTGCGAGCCCTCGACCTCAGTGATCCTAGCCCCGGCGCGCTCGGCCATGGAACGCACGGCATCCGAACCGGCCGCCTTGTCGCCGGTAGGGACCACGGCCCAGGATGGCAGGTTCCTCCAGGCGGGTACCCCGGACGGCTCGGAGAACGCCAACTCGGCGACGGGGCGCTGGGTAGCGGCCATCACGGCGGTCTGCTCGGCGGGCAGGTCGGCGGCGAAGGCATCATGGAATTTTGCAGGATCGATCGCAAACTCCACGGCTGCCTCCGCGCCCTGTCCGTTCGGATACTGAAGCTGCATCAGGGCAGTGTTCAGCACGCTGTCCTTTGAGTTGCTTTCGATATCGATCAGGCGCTCGCC
>Ga0126310_10001025_pt1 | contig 10354 bp, 12 predicted proteins | sample Plot60_FD_92540 | JGI IMG/M metagenome (GOLD analysis project Ga0126310, IMG submission 92540) | Serpentine soil microbial communities from UC McLaughlin Reserve, CA, USA - Plot60 | ecosystem: Environmental > Terrestrial > Soil > Grasslands | place: USA: UC McLaughlin Reserve, Lake County... | reverse complement strand
GTGGTGGTTTTATTGCTCCGAGGAGACAGATTCGATGACGCTTCGGGAGTCTTGATTCTTTTATTGTCAATTCTAAATGCAGAGAGCACAGTTATGAGCACCATTGAGAATAGCACTAGTCCTAGCCCAAGGTGAGCAGTCACCAATACTGCGTGAAGCCGCTCAACTATCACTATCGCGCCCAAAGTTATCTGCCCTATCACTGCACCTGCAGCAATTACGGAAGCAATTTTCATGCCTCTTGGGGCATTCTTTGACTTTAGCGTAAAGGCCATCGTACCAATTACTAGCATACCTGTTGTGGCTGCGACGGACCTATGGATGTATTCTATAACAAAATCTTCATGAGGCAATAGGCCTTGTGGGCATAGAGGCCAATCAGGACATGTGAGCCCAACGCCGGACGCGCTAACGTAGCCTCCAATAAATATTAGTGCAAACAGGATTGCAAGAGTAGTAAAAGAGAGAGCTTTGAGCAACAACATGTATACTCTGTTAATTATCTCTCACTGTACGCTTATCTTGCCTGTCATGTATGGATGCACCATGCAGTAATAGTCATATTGCCCTGGGCTGACTTGTGCAAGAGACACTGTAGCTGATTCACTGGGATTAATTAAGCTTGTATCAAACAACTGTGCAGAGTTTGGATCTTGAGGACCAGTTCCAGAGGTTACAGTATGAGGAACTGTGTCTTGATTGACCACTGTGACCTCAGCGCCTGCACTTGCTGTCAGCTCATCTGGGTCAAAATCAGGGCTGCCCTGTACTGCAGCACCTTCAAGGATGTTTATTGTGGGTCCTCCTCCAGCAGCTGTGCCACCACCACCAGCACCACCCGTTGTTTCTCCTGTTTGGTTAGTTCCTGCTTCTCCTCCCCCTCCTTGTGTTTGTGCACCACCACCACCCTGTTCTGCTGCGGCAACTGTAAGCTCACCTGTCATGTATGGGTGAATAATGCAATGGTAAGGTATAGTCTGTCCCTCGCTTACACCCTGTAGCTCAACAGCAGTTGATTGTTCGCCTCCATTGACGATGCCTGTGTCAAACAACTGTGCAGAGTTTGGATCTTGAGGACCAGTTCCAGAGGTTGCAGTGTGGGGAACTGTGTCTTGGTTGTCCCAAACTACCTTGTTGCCAACAGGCACCTGAGCCGAGTCTGGATCATAGTCAGGACTTCCCTGTACTGCCGCTCCTTGAAGTATTGTTATACTAGTGGTGCCTGCTTCTGCTGGGGCTCCTCCTTGTTGCTGCTGCTCCTGCCCCTCTTCTGCAGCCGGCCTCTCCGTGCGAATTTGAGTCACCGGTGGAGGGTTTTCAGCCATTTGGTCAAAGGTTGGAATTAGAATTGCTGCCCCTATGGCTATTGTGACTATCAATATTGCAAGCCCTTTTCCGAACCTTCTAGGCGATGTGAGGATTATTGGTTCTTTCTCGTCACTGTGTGAGTCATTCGAACTCGTATCTCTTTCTCTCCCTCTATTTAGTGGTGAGGCTCACGCCGTCTATAGTCATAATATTTCTCTTGAATGCCAAATGGATCTTCCATATTTGCCGGTTTGCCCCATCCCGCACTTTTAATTAGGTTAAAAAGGAATATTCCCATTGCTACAAGCAATATGTACGCGCCTACTGTAGAGATCTGGTTCATAATGATAAGCGGTTCAACAGGCACGTAATCGAATACACGACGGGGCATGCCGTACAGTCCAAGTAAGTGTTGTGTAATGAATACTAAGGATACTCCTATAAACATTAGCCAGAACTGGACCATCGCTGCCCTTTCGTTGTACATCCTGCCAGTTATGAGCGGGAATAGGTAGAATATAAAACCCACAAAAGCAAAAGTTATGATGCCCATAAGGAAGAGATGCATGTGCCCTACTACCCAGTAGCTATCGTGTGTTAGAAAGTCAAGTGGCATTGCACTGTTTACGACACCGCCAGCTCCAGCTAGAAAGAACAATATGATCCCACCAACCACAAATGCGATTGGTGCTCTGAATCGGATTCTGCCTCCCCACATTGTCGCTATCCAGTTGAATATGTGCATAGCTGAAGCTGGAACAGCCGCCAATGTGCCTATCATGAATACGGTTTTTTCTGAAAAGCTCATGCCTGTTGCAAACATATGGTGGGCCCAGGAGGCAAAAGAGACGATCGTCAGCAATATAAATGCCGTTATCCCTGAAGTATAACTGAATATAGGTTTTCGTGAAAACTTGGGAATTATCTCATATATCACACCGATTGCCGGTATCACGAATACATAGACTTCAGGATGAAATGTAAACCAAAAGAGATGCTGGTATGCTATCGGATCTCCTCCCATTGCAGGATTAAAGAAACCGGAAACTCCTAGTCTGTCTGTATAGAGCATAATGAGAGCAGCAGTAAAGGTCGGCATAGACATGAGGAGTATAAGAGATGTAGAAAGGATGGCCCATGTGAAAAGAGGCAGTTTCATCATCGGCAGATCAGGATGCTTCATCCTCAAGATAGTAACAACGAAATTAATGGCGCCTAGGATAGATGAAATTCCCAAAATCTTTAGCCCAAATATCCACATTTCAGCAGCAGGCCCTGGTGCCCGTAAAATAGAATAAGGAGGATAGGCAGTCCAGCCCGTGTCTGCAAAGCCAAGCCATACCAACGCTGCGCCTACTGGTAGCATCCAGAATGCAACTGCATTCAGCTTTGGCCATGCCATATCTTTGTATCTTACCATGATAGGTATCAGGTAGTTGCCTATGCCAGCAGCAAATGGTATTACCCACAGGAACAGCATTGTTGTGCCGTGAACAGTGAAAACTCTGTGGAATGTATTAGAATCATCAAACAGCTGTGCGCCGGGTAGGAAAAGTTCTGTTCTGATCGAAATGGCAAGCGATCCACCTAAGAAAAAGAGAGCTATGGAAAAGATAATGTAAAGCAAGCCGATATCCGTATGATGAGTGGAAAATAGTATCTCCCACAGCGGGCGTGGTTTTCTAACTTCTAGAACCAACTCGCACCATACTCCTCTCTATATTGGTCATACATTGAAGACATTATCAATAAAAGCATTTTGTTTTTATCATATCCTCTGCAATAGAAGAAGTTCATTATCATTTTATTCATTGAGTAAAATATCGTACAACAACTTATAAAAAGAGAATCAGCTTGCAACTGCTGCGGCACCTAATGATGGGATCAGGTCATTAGTAGTAGTAGCAGAAGCATTAGTCACTTGCGCTCCCTGTTCTGCACCGCCTGGTGGCTCTTCCACAAATAGCTTGGCCCTCATCTGGTAATGCGAAAATCCGCAATATTCTCTGCACTGTATTAGAAACTCGCCAGCTTGATCTGGGACATACCATATCGAGTTTATCCTGCCTGGCACGGCGTCAATCATCGTTGCAAAGTCCGGCGTATTAAAAGAATGAATTACATCTAAAGAAGTTACCTCAAACCTATATGGAACGTCCTTGACGAGGTGCAGCTCTCCTAGCTCTCGCCTTCCATCTTCATGCTCAAATGTCCAGAACCATTGTTGACCTGTGACCTTTACGACTTCAGCCTCTTCTGGAGCATCGTCTAGAAATCGTTCCACATTCCACGCGTCGGCTCCAATGTAAATCAGCACAGCGACTACTACACCGACATACACCCATTCTAACGTACCGTGTCCCATTAGTGGTGCGCACCTCCAGCAGCCGGAGTGATGTCTGCTCTATTCTTTGGGTGACTCTCTCTAAACCTCCATACAACATAGGTCATAGTTCCCATGACAACCGCCCCGATAACAAATGCTACGACCATGAGTCTATAGAACAGCGCCCAAATCTCAATTCTTGCACTTAAATAGCGCTGTGTAGTCTCCTGTCCAAAGACGGCAGAATCAACTCCAAGAAGTGTTAGCACAGCTACAGCAACTAAGATTAAAATCAGCGCTGAATATGAGACCATCTGCTGTTTCACTTTTTCTTTTTCTGTTTAAAATCAGTTTTCCCATCTTATTTAAGGTTTTGGAAATTATATCATCATTCTATGGGATAGCGATACATCACCATAACATTAACTCCAGAAATTGAGTAGATCTTGCTTTCATGCTTTAATATTGTAAGCGAAGCATTGCGAATGTTCCATCTGCGAAGTGCCTCCGGGCTTAAGTCAAGCAACGTGGCAAGCGCTGCCTTTATTGGATCAAGGTGGGTAATCATCAGGACATTGCTGTCCTCGTGCTTCTGCGAAAGATCATCAAGCAGGCTTGTGATGCGATGCTTGACAGAGGCAAACGCTTCGACTCCAAAGCTTTCAAGAATAGGGTCGTAATCTGAATAGAACCTGTTAAGAACGTCGCCGTGCTTTGTTGTCACCTCCTCGTAGTTCATTCCAACAAGCCGGCCCATCTCGGTTTCGTATAGGCGCTCATCAATCACATAGTCTGTACCAAGTATTTGGCACACTATCTGAGCTGTTTCCACAGTTCTAGTTACAGGTGATACATAGACCTTCTCAATAGCAATATTTTTCATCAGTTGCTTTGCGCTATCTACTACTTGCTGTCTGCCATGTTCTGTGAGATGCGATTTCATATGCCTTCCGGCAAGGATCCTGCTCACATTACTCTCCGCCTGGCCATGGCGCATAAAAATTACTAGGGGCAACGTTATTGATGACAAATGAGCGTAAATTTCGCTCTTTTTTATCGTTTTTGTCACAACTTAACGCTTGGACCATACAGTCAGCTGTAAGATAGCCATGCACAATAAATTAGTAATGGATGTTGTGTTCGCTAGCGAATGTTTTTAGCTTCTTAACAAGTCTGGACCTTATAGTTTAAGCATAGCCATGCTGAACTTTCTATTACCATAGAAAAACATCACGCTATGCATCTGTGTCATATTCTTGATGCAAAAAAATTTTTGAATGAGCTTTCACGTGCTGTGATAGGGTCTAGAAAGAAGACAAGAGCCTAGTCTTGGGACAAATCAACAAGGCCAGGCCTCTTAACAAGTTAGGAGATACTAGGAAACAATAGAATATTATGACGCACCTATAGGGATGAAAGAATCTGATTATACCTATTTCTATCGGGAGCAATCAAAATCTCCACCTGAAGAGGCTTCTGGAACCTTACGAGATTTTAGAAAGTAAGCGATCAATTTGCCTTCGTTTGTAGCGGATTATGAGTAGGGTCTGTATGTGCTACTATGGCTTGGGATTCTATTAAGACGCTGAGAACAATTGTTGTTATCTTGAAGCTATAAAACCCCATCCAAAGCCGATGCACATTAATATCGAGATCACCCAATGACGATTCTATGAAGATAGGAATAGCTGGGGGCACCGGCGGGATGGGCGAAGGCTTTGCACTAAGATGGTGCCAAAAGCATGACGTGATTGTCGGCTCAAGGGATGCTCAGAAGGCCAGAGAAGCTGCAGAAAATTACACGAGAACCGCCAAACAAACCTACGGCAATATCGCTGGCAGCATAAGTGGTAATGACAACATTTCGTTTACAAATGATATTGATGTTCTGATACTTTCAATACCATATGAATTCATTGACGATACTTGCGGCAAGCTCACAGGCAAGCTCAGAGATGACTGTATTGTCGTCTCACCCATCGTGCCTATGGCGAGAACAGAAGCAGGGTTTGTATATATCCCGTTAGAACAAGGCAAAGAGCAAGCGGCAGAAATGGTCGCTGACAAACTCCCCCCTAGGTCAAGGGTGGTCTCTGCCTTCCACACAATATCTGAATCAAAGCTTAAGAATCTACAACAAAGTCTTGATGCTGACACTTTCATCTGCGGCGACGATCAGAACGTAATAGCAAAGCTGAAGAACCTTGTAGATGAGATCTCTGGCTTAAGACCACTGTACCTTGGGCCGCTTGCACTAGCTTACCAGGCAGAGATCCTAACCCCTATGGTTCTAAATGCTGCCAAGCGAAACAAAATGAAGAATCCGGGGGTAAAGCTAGTCTGAACGCAAACATTATGAGCAATGATATCTTGAGAATCATGTCAATATGAGATGGAAGGAAGAAATAGGTAGCAGGCGGGGCAGAAACTGGATGTCTGCAATGGGCATCCTGTTCATAGTCACTGCCGCCATTATCATGATCCGCAACCTCGTGCTGTTCAATATTCAACATGCTGCGGGCTTGATTGAAGATGGGACGCAGCAATTTCTTGATAACTTTAGTAATGGCCAGATCACAAATGAAAAGTTTGCAGTTGCGATGATTGCCGCTGGTGGCTTTCTGCTTTACTGGGGATACTTTAAGAAAAAGGAAGATTACGGCCCGCCTGACGAACACGAATGGCGCAGGTTCAACAGATAGGATCATCCTCATCATGATACTTTAATATTCAGCTTTGTCTGATTATGATAGAGTGAATGAAAATTGGGTTTGATGAATCGCATATCGACTGTAATTTCACAAAAGACAAATACGCTCCTTGACAGGTTTGAAAAGCCACAGGAAGCTCTCGATTATTCCTATGTCAAACAGGTAGAAATGCTAAACAAGCTGAGAAGAAGCCTTGCTGAGATTATTACTTCTCGCAAAAGACTTGAAATGCAAAAATCTAGACTGTGGGAGAATATACGACTGCTTGATGCGCAGGCAGCAAGAGCCCTTGAGTCAGATAGGGAAGACCTTGCGCGGCTCGCACTTGAGCGGAAGAATGCTAACCTGATGCAAACACAGAGCCTTGACAAACAGATAGCTGAGATGAAGGAGGAAGAGCGTAATATGCAAGAAGCAGAAAAGCGCATGTCAATCAAGGTCGAAGAGTTCAAGGCTAGAAAGGAAATAATAAAGGCACAGTACTCTGCTGCAGAAGCTCAAGTCAAGATAAAGGAGAGCGTCACAGGAATCTCTGAGGAAATGACAGATGTCGGGATGGCAATGAACAAAGCTGAGGAAAAGACAGAGCGCATGAGGGCCAAGTCCCAGGCGCTAGATGAAATGATAAATTCAGGCGTCCTCACCGACTATACATCAAATAAGGATGAAATCGAAAAAGAATTAGAAAAAATTACCGTACAAAACTCAGTGGACGAAGAATTAGCAAAGTTAAAGTCAGAGAAACAACGTAAGAAGAGACAACAAGTGGAGCAAGAAGCACAACAATGAGTCCGAAAGCGAAGAGCAAGGGAAGGTTGGCAGCAACCAAGCTTAAGTCAAGGCGCACTGGGAAGGGCAAATCCCGCTCTAAGAGGGTCGTGTCTACAAGGAAAGCGACAATCAAGACACGTAACAAGAAGACAGCAATTGCTAAAGCTAGGAAGAGAAGCGCCATAGCGCCTAGCAACAAAATCGTCCGCATAATGGGTCACGGACAATTTACCGTGGACGGTAGGACGCTTAAAAAGCTCAATGATACTGACAATGCTATTGTCGAGCTGGTAAGCACGGAAAGATCCGATGACACGGAATTTAAGAAAAAGCTTACAGAACTGAGCAACTTGGTTGTCGAGAACGGCAAGCCTCTCGACCCACACGAGATAATCAGGTCTGATATCATACTGCCTAGTGCAGATCTTTCAATAGACGAAGCCAAGAAGCTGTTCAGAGGAGAAGGCGTTATCCCAGAGATCTGAGGGGAAGATCCCACAGCGGATACCATAACGTCATATCTCGTTCAAAGGGTATTTCTTCAGCAACAGCTGCCATTATCTTCATCTGCTGTTCAGCATCTATTGTTTTTTGCCCGGTTGGAACGAATGGGTAAAATTTGTTGCGCTTATAATTGTAAATCAGATATTGTTGACGGGTTTTTCTTCCCTCTTCTCGGTCGCTTGAAAACTCGAAGACCGCCGCTAGCAGCTTATCCGAAAATCCTCTTTCTTCAACAATATCGCTGACGGTAGTCAGACCCGCCAGAAGATCTTCAATCCTTTTGCCTTCAAAAATTATCCACATGTATCCGTATGAATCAGTGGTTGTACGCCAAGTTAGATCAAACTCTGGCTGCAGGTTGCCAAGGAATTGCCTAATGTCCTGTTCCATTTCATAAAAAAATGTACCGCTGACGGTCTTGAATGTGAGCGCACATCTGCCGGTAACTTTGAGCCCCATCTTAACCTCAAGTGTGACATATGCTGAAGAAAGTGAGAACAATACTTCAGAGTCGGCTTTTGGGAGGCGATTGCGGCGGTCTATGTTGTCACGAATCCTTTTGAAAAAGCTCAGCTCATGGCAGCCTCCATTTCCATGAGTTTTTTTACCCGCTGAGCAACCGGAGGGTGTGTGGAGAACAAGTTTGTAAAGGAACTTCCGGAAACCGCTGGTATGATAAAGAATGCATTCATGCCTTCTATTTCCCTCAAGTCACGTGTGGGGATACGCTTCATTGTACCACTTATCTTGAGAAGTGCGCTTGCCAGCTTGCTTGGCTTGCCAGTGATAAGCGCGCCATCTCTATCGGCAACATACTCTCGGTACCGAGAAATCGCTCGGATTATCAAAAAGCTGGCAATCCATGTGATGACTGCGATTAGCAATATTAACAGCATTGCTGCGCCACCTTCATTGCCTCGCCTTCCATAACCACCACCTCCTCCACCACCAAACATTGCGCCATACATTCCAAACCTCATCAGATACCACGCCATCACGGAAAAAATGCTAGCAAGAGTCAGGACAAGCACGTCACGGTTCTTTATGTGCGCCAGCTCATGCGCAATGACACCTTCTAGCTCCTCGGCGTCAAGCTCATCCATCAATCCTGTAGTCACTGCGACGATGGAGCTCTTGGGTGTCTTGCCGGTGGCAAATGAATTAGGAGTTCTAGTGTTAATGACTGCTATCCTTGGCTTTGAAAGATTATTCCTGGCTACTATACGCTCTACTAGATCGTGAAGTTCTGGAAATTGCTCCCTGCTCACTATTTTTGCGCCAGTGCTCCATAGCACTATCTTGTCCGAGAAGTACCACTGAGCTAGTATCATGATGCCTGCGATCACAGCTATTGCGATGGCACTGACTCCGACATAAGCAAGTACACTAAGAAATATAATGTAAAGTACAGTAAGAACTGCGAAGCTAACAATCATCCTAGCAGTAAGGCCGGTATCTCTCTTTTGCCATGGCTGCTTTTTCGTAAACATAAGAGCATTATGGTCGAGATAGTCTTATAATGATTTAGCCTATGTTTCTTTCTTTAATTTGTGTCGCAGAGAACGCAATCGACAAATCCTCGCTCACTGATTTATGAACAAATATTTAGGCTTGACAATTCTTTTGAAAATAAATAAAAGCCGTCTCACCATTTTTTTAATTATATTATGGCGGCTTTAGTCATAAGAGTCTGAGTTGAGGGATACAGTTTTGTGTGGTTCAAACATTTTAGGAATAAAATTTTTAGAATAATAATAATAATGTAAGCGCTATAGGATGTGGATCGACACAATATATGTTGCACAAGAGGATGGATAAGGTTTGATAGAACCTAAAATAAGAATAGGAACGTCTGGTTATTCATATTCTTGGAACAAAGCCAAGCCAAATGCGTTTGAATGGTATATCAGTCAAGGTTTTAACTCAGTTGAGATTAATTATAGCTTTTACCGATTCCCGCCACTCGCATCGATAAAATTCTGGCAAATAAAGGCTCCAAGAGATTTCACATTTTCAATTAAGGTACACCGTTCGATTACGCACTACAACAGATTAAAAAAGCCAAGGTCCATTGAGCTTTGGGATCAGTTCTCGAAGATTTTTGAACCGCTCCAAAATAAGATTGACTTTTGGCTCTTTCAGATGCCCGCAAACTTTAAATTTAAACCAGAGAATCTGGAGAGGGTAAGGTCTTTTTTTAATAGCGGTGGTATCATGCATCAAGTTGTAACACGCAAGAAAGCAGTTATCGAATTCAGAGATTCTTCTTGGTGGAACGAACCGGCTCTAAAAGAGATTGAAAGAGCAGGTATTGCATTTTGTTCGGTTGATGCCCCCAGATTACCAAATGAAATTATCACAATAAGTGATGCTATATATCTAAGACTCCATGGTACTAAGACTTGGTACAATTATCTCTATCCTGAGGAAAGGTTGAAGGAAATAGTATCAGATATGATAGCAATGGGAGCACAGAAAAAGGCAATATACCTCAATAATGATCACGGTATGCTACCCAATGGATTGTTTCTAATGAAAAGGTTTTTCTAAATTAACAAAGTGACTTTAATTGTATGTCCAGTACATATCAAAAGAATCCAATTTTGGCGGCAAAGGACACAACAACATACAGATACACACCAAGGCACCAAGGAGCACATATATACAAATGCTGAATGTGTCTCTTAGAAGAACTTCTCGGCACAAGCTAAGAACCAAAACGGTCTAAGGACTG
>Ga0126310_10001024_pt1 | contig 10355 bp, 10 predicted proteins | sample Plot60_FD_92540 | JGI IMG/M metagenome (GOLD analysis project Ga0126310, IMG submission 92540) | Serpentine soil microbial communities from UC McLaughlin Reserve, CA, USA - Plot60 | ecosystem: Environmental > Terrestrial > Soil > Grasslands | place: USA: UC McLaughlin Reserve, Lake County... | reverse complement strand
TGAATTATTAATATTTAGAGTAATTAGAGCAAGAAGATAAAATATAACTGTTCCAACTAATACTATAATTCCAAACGTCATTAAAGATCTGTATAACCCTGGCATTCCGACAACTCGGTTATTCTCTTTATCGGTACTCTCCTTAGGTTTTTTTCTGTAGGCTAGAAACATGTCAAAAACTAGGGGAATAATTATGATAAGAAAAATTACAATTATGAAAAGAGCTGGAAGATTATTATCAAAGATTGAACTTATTATTGTAGTAGCATTAACTGCAGTTGCATTAGCAGTAGTAGTAGGTAGTGGTCTAGCAGCAGAAATACTGGAAATATTTTGTAAAGCTTCTATAGCGTTAGTTAATGCAGCTGTTGCATTTTCTAAAGCATTTGTAGTGTTTTCTAATTTACCGGTAACGTTTTCGGATACAGCACTAGTAGCATTCGTAGTATTAGTTACTCCGCCAGTCGTAGCTGTCAGAGAATTACTACCATTAGTGGCAGGTAAAGACAAACTAGCCATTGCCTTCTCTGAAGACAAATTGTCGATGAATAATAGGGAGATGAGAATCACTGCAGAAATTGTGTTTATGTACATTCTTTGCGTTGTTCATAAATTAACAATTGCTAAATGTTTTAAACTTTTTCTTCTTTTTTTACTAAATAAAATAGATTCTAGGGCTTAACATCAATGTTTAAGACTGTCATTGAAATACAGTAAAAAAATTTTCTACATTATTATGTTAGTATGTATCCAGGCTCTTCTTCCTCTTCAACTTCTACTTCATTTTCTACTTTTTTCTTTTTCTTGAGCCACGGAATACTGATTTAGCTTCCTCTGTAGTGATACAGTCTTGTATATAGGAACGTTGACAGATAGGAATATCCAGGCTATGGAATAAAGATTTGTAATGGCATACTTCATGCATCTTTGATATATTCTATATCTATTTGCTCATCTAGTGCTCTGACAATTTGTCTTTGTAGCATGTAATTTAGTTTTTCTACAAGAGATATAGCTTTTGTAGTAGACTTTTCTATCCACTATCAAGTATATTTTAGCCATTAAAATACTGAATGCCGTAATATTTAACAGCAATACTATAAGGAGGAATGCTAAATTCATTATCAGAATAACCCCATATCCTTATAAAATTACCAGTTGGAACTTACAGTATATCTTGATAATCAACAATATATATATATATATAAATACTAATAATATGCACAATATCCATTTGATATTATGATTGGAATTTCTATTATACTGATATATGGTTTGAAAAGAGATATTAGAGATCTTATTCGTAATCTATGATATCTAAATAATGAATAATAATGTAATAGTGCTTTAATTCACTTTCAGGTATTTACCTCGATTTTCATTCCTATATAATTTCAACAATTCTAAGAGCTGTTTCTTCAGTCGTAGCAAGTTAGCGTTCGTATAACAATAACTTCAGAACTTTTCAGCTGGAAACAGGTATATTCTATCCAATCTGTGCACGCCGATACTATATTATTTTATACATGGAATTACTATTTATTTTTGCCCAAATTCGCAATGATATCTTATTTTTTCATTATATAGTATAAGTTTATAAAATATGTAGCATATAAACAAGAAGGTTGCCTGAAATTCAAAAAAATGGTGTATGACAGTTTACATGGCTGGTGACAATAACCTTAGTGAGGATGGAGTAAGAGATATTAGAGAAATGGAAGAAACCGGAGAAGGTCAAGAAACTTTTTGCCTAGTAGAATTTGACTCTCAGGGTCCACAGCCAGATGGTTTTAATGGGACAATACGATATGAAATAACGCAGAAAGACCCTAGAACTGGAAAAGGTCATCGAAAGGTCATAGAAAGATTTGAGGACCGCGATAGTGGGGATAAGAAGACACTTGTGAAATCTTTGAAATGGGCTATAGAAGATTATAACTCAGAAAATTATCTAGTTGTCATTTGGAACCACGGTAGTGGTTTTAGAGATACACGTCGTCTGGCATCGAGAGCCGGTTTTAGAGGAGGAGCTCCACGCAGAAGGGCAGGCACGTTATTTAATCATTCAATATCTTTGTCCGAACATGCAGGCTCGCGAAATATTGCTACAGATGATACTACAGGTAATAACCTTGATATGATAGAGCTATCAGACGCTCTACAAGAAGCAGGTTTTTCTGATTCAAATAAGAAGATTGGGGTCTTGGGGTTTGATGCATGTCTAATGAATATGTTAGAAGTTACATATAAAATGTCTAAAAATGCACACACCTTCTTGTCGGCTCTGAAGAGTTAGAACCAGGACTTGGCTGGCCTTATGCACATGACTTAAGATCATTAAATTCCATAGGAGCGGACTCAGTTCAATTAGCAAAGGATTTGGTAAAAAACTACCGTCAATTTTACAGTCGTTCTCCTTATAATACTTAAGAATATTGGCCGGTTACACAATCTGCTGTAGACCTAGACCAAATTTCTGAACTGGCTGCAAGTGTAAATGAATTCGGAGCTACTATCAATTCATCCTTGACATCAGATTATGATAACGTTTTAGTAAAGATCTCTGCAATTCGTGAAAAGTACAGCATTATACTGTCAATGATCCTCGAGCAGACTTTGATGATTATGTTGATCTAGGCGATCTTGGATTACTTTTTAGAGATTCCTTTAATGATTCTAACGTGAAGACAGCAGCGAGCAAAGTCATAGAAAATCTTAAGAAAGCTGTAATAGCAGAAACTCATTTGGGAAAAGAAGTTGAAAATTCATATGGCCTAACAATTTGGTATCCAGAAACCGCCCACAAATATCATCTACATAGGAAAAGTTATGAGAAGCTTGCTATGACAAAAAAATTTAGCAATTGGAATAACTTTCTGAATAATTATCATAGAACCCGCGGTCCATCTCATTCTCTGAGACGTGGCAAATTCTAAGAAAAACCCATCTTTGGAGGTGCCCTTCCATTCTTCCCGGCACAATGAGAGTGTCAATGTTTTCTTCCATGAAAAGGATGTTTCGTGGAAAGTATATATGTATCCTCCAGAAAATATCCAAGAATGGATTAAACACCAAATAGAAAAGAATGCAACACATTTCATAACTAAGTCTAATGTTGATGGTGTAATATCAGTTATAAAGCAAGCGAAACAGAATTGAAAGTTTTGATGATTATTAGCCATGCATACAAAAAAGATGAGTGCAATTTATTTTATGTACATAGCTGTATACAATTCTTTGTATCTATATATAATGATACAACAACAATAAAAAATAATGGTTTTTGGATTAAAGGAAGCAAATATTATTATTTTAAATTAATAGGACTTTTTTATGGTCTAGGTGGAGACAAATTTTAAGGCTCCCTAAGGAAATTAGTTTAAAAAGCATATGATAGATGCAGTGGTTAATTGGAGGAGAATAGTGGAAATAAAGGCGAAATCATATAAGTAGTATCAAATGTTAAAGATGTCATACAGACTATCTATGTCGGCATCAAAAAAAGATACGGCTAGGGATATTGCTAAGGCAAAGAACGTACTCAAGAAGTACCACGACGAAATAAAAAAGATCTCGCCCAGTCGGAAACCAGGAATAGGATTCAAGTTCGAAAACGGAAAAATGACTGACAAAGTTGCACTCATCTTTCATGTTGAAAAGAAAAAGAATAAAGATGACATTTTATCAGAAGGTGGAATACCAATACCAAAAGAGATAGGAGGTACCCTTACCGATGTAGTAGAGTTACCTGGCGGTTTTAAGCCAAGAAAAAACATTCAAAGTAAAATCTTGTTATAACCTATTTTCCCTATTTTTGAGGTAATACTTCTGTTTGTGTCAAATTATGACAATAAACTTTAACTTGTACTATAATATCTTTCCTCCCAGTGTCAATTGACAAGAACAATAGTAAAGTTCGTGAAGTTTCAAGGGTTATTCGAAAGCACAGACTTAAACTTATATCTAATAGTAAAGTTAAGCAGGTAGGGGTTGGCTTTAAATTTAGAAATGGACAAATGACAGATACTGTAGCGATAGTAACATTTGTTACAAAGAAACAAACAGATAAGGAGTTACGTACACAACAGATTGAACCTGTAGCAAAGGAGATTGAAGGAATTCAAACAGATATAATAGAAATTCCAGGTGGTTTTAGACTAAGACAACCTATTGCAGATGATTCCAGACATAGGCCGCTTAGCGGAGGCGTGGCTACGATAAATTATAGATTACCTGCATCAGGAACTTTAGGTCTTATTGTTAAAAGACGTGGAAGTACAAGTAGCAGTACTTCTGACAAGTTATATGGATTAACAAATAATCACGTAGGTGCTAATGAAGATGTTGAAGGTCTATCTCCTCCTGCAGCCAAGAGGGGCGATGGTTGGACCCATCCAGGTGCGCATGGAGGAGGTACAGTACCAAATGATGTAATAGCCAAGCTATATCGCTGGAATAAGATGAAACCAACTGCTCCTGGTGTAGTAAACTATTATGACGTTGCTGTTGGGGGATTAATAAAGAAAAGAAGTAGTGCTGCCGAAGCTACGCCCTATAATATTATGGATATAGGACGAGTTACAGGTATGGAAGACAGTAATTTAGGTGACAAAGTAGTGAAGCGAGGTAGGACTACACTAAAAACTAATGGAATTGTAGCCGTAATACTTCAGGATGCAGAAGTTGAATATAATGGATATCCTTGTAGCTTTACAGATCAAATAATAATTGTAGGAGACCCTCAAACAATAGCATTTTCACAGCCTGGAGATTCTGGAAGTGTAATTGTATCTGCAAAAAAAGATTCTCGAACTAATGCATATAAAACTAAAGCATTGTTATTTGCAGGAGGAACCTCTTCTAACGGTATTGATTATACCATTGCTAGTCCTATTAAAAGGATAGCTAAAGACTTTGGCTTAAGAATCTGAATCTGAACAAAATAGATATAGTAATTTTATTATATTTGATTAATATCAAGGTTGCAAGAGGATACTATCCGCTTATGTGCTACTTTGAATGCGGTTAGAAGAGAAAAAGAAAGATATATTGTCGAACTAGAGATACAAGACAAATAAAGATAAAAAGAATATAATATAATCAATTATTGTCTTACTCTAAAAATAATTCTTTTTGCGTTTTGGTATGCTCCTCCTTTGAAATTAGCTTCTTTAAAGGTTGCTATTGATTGAAAATTAGATCCAATGAAGGATGCTTTTCCATGGAAATTACACTTAGAAAAATCTACTCGCTTAAAAGGTTTGATCAATTCTGATATCTGGAATATGAAAACCTATTATATACAATTCCGTCTTATGCATCATTCGTAATTTTCGAATCACTCTTTTGATAACATACTCAGGACATTTCTGATGTACTCCTTATCATGAAAAATACAAAAACCAGTAGGTAAGGGTAATTCGTTACATTTGAAAACCGCCGCATCATTTAGATTTTCTGCATCAAAATATTGAGCCTCATACTGACACCTAGCCAACAATTATTAATCAAATATTCATACAATAAAAAGTATAGCTCGCAAGAACGAAATTTAAATTAAAAAGGTCAAAGACTTATCTAACAACAGTTGAAATATCAAAAATTACTGAACTCATATACTAGCAATGTTCAAATGCCACTGAATTCGAATGATTCAAAATATTAATAAACGATACTATTGAACCCCTTTACATGCAGGGACCAAACTCCCTCAGTCCTATAATACGTTACTTTCTATTAGTAATGATAAAAATAACGAATATATGTGAACCCTTTTATGTCTAGGGTTCAAGCAGATATAATCCATGCATTTATAACCGCTTTCACTGGAATGTGAAGTATTAATTAATGCAAAAAGCCGATATTACAAGAAAATATTAAGAAGAAATATCCTGACTAGGATAGACACCTAAGGAAACAAAATATAATCTCTAATTATTAATTCAGATATTGGTTATTAATAGAATTTGGTATGATTTTGTCTCTCAGTCTAGAGGTCAATATACTTTCATCTGTGACAAGAATAAACCTTTGAGAGCATCACATCTTGAAAACAAATCCAAGATATATGTTACAAAAAATAACAGTTAATAAATTGATTTGGTTTTATTCTTTATCTTCCTTGAATTCAACTCCTGTCCCTAATATATTAGTGATAATATAAAGTTCTTGACTGCATCAAGTACGCCTTCAGAAGCATCAGTCCAATAAACTGCATGCAATTTATTTCCTAGTATTGCGAACATTGTGAAATCTAAATAATCTGTATTATTTGGTGCGGGAGGATAGAAACTAGTTGATTCGAAGAAGCCGGTATTGTTTAGTGTTGTGATGGCAATATTTTCATCAGAAGTAGATATTTGCCCCCTCCTAGTTTCGTTATTGTTAATTATAGATATTGCCTCTCTCGTAAATGAATTATATGAAAGTTGATTATTTTCTCCAGCTATTCCGCCTGTTATTTTTAATGACAATATGAAAGGAGTTATTTCTTCAACTGAAGGAATAGATTCGCGCGTTACGCCAAGAACAAAATTATCGTCTAACTACATCGCAGACTATGAATATGATCAAGGATGTTAATGCAGGGCGAAGAGGAGGTTATGACAAGCCGCTCCTCTGATGCCGCCTCAGACAGGCCTTCATTCCCCAGCTCCACCGAGATCGATAAGATCCTTTAGATGACACTCAAATCCTTATCATACTAATAATATCAGGTGCTTCTCTTTACTTTTGTTTTAAACATTATCATTAATAGTACATTAATGAATTTTCCATGATAAATAAGAGAAGAGAAATTAAAAATTAATACATGAATATATATCGAAAAAGGGTTGTAATTAGAGAATCTGTGGTAGCAGAGTACGATTTTTTGTTCTCTTTATTAGTTCATCGAATTGTTTTGCCGTATGGATCAATAATGCTTTTTCTTCTTTTAGTGATAGATCATCTACTGTATCTGGTATGGATTCTACCTCGATCATAAAGTCCTCAACTTCATTCATTGTGCTATTGTATCCACCATCCATTGTTATGCTCTTTTGAATTTGTTGGAGTATATCTTCTAATCTTTGTATATGTCTCTGTATAGGACTATTATCATCATCGTCAATACTTGTTCCGTTCTTGTTATCTATTTTTATAATTCCATCTTTAATTGATTGTACTCCTATTTGGTTTAATGTGTCATAATATCCATCTTTCATTAGCTTTTCTATAGTTGTATAGGAATAGTCGTAGATTTTATTGGCAACTTCGTTTCCATCATCTTTGTGATCTATGCGAACAACTTTAGTTAATCTAAATCGCCCTCCTAGAAGATCATTATACATTCTTATCTTTCCTTTTCTACCTTTGCTACGTCCATGTTTTTCCAAAATAGATTTTATTTCCTCCTCGGGGGCACCGCTTCTCTCTGCCAGGTTCTTTAGTTTCTTGGCCAGATCAATATAATCACTCACAACTTCTGCTACTTGTTCATCATAATGCGTTTTATCACTAAAAATTATGTTCAACTTTCTATTTTCGACAAAGTCATGATCAAATGAAATTGGTTCTTCTTTAAGTTCAGATGGCCACAAATCAGCTATGTATACCTCTAAATCAGGGACATCATTTTCTTCATTATCTATCTTGTGCCAATAATCTCTATGTGCATGTATAACTTCCCTTAATGGTGTATTGCTCCTAAATCCACCGTCCCAAAAAATGTGTTCATCCTTTTCAACATTCTTTTTAGAATAGTTAACTTTGAACTTTGGATAGTCAAAAAAGTTAGGAAAAGTTCCACTTGCTAGTATATGTTCGATTTCGACACCTTTGTCATAGAATACTAGATGTTTATTTTGCTCATTGGCTCCGTATACAGAGTAATACCGGGTTTTGTTATTTCCATTCTCGTCTTTTAGAATATTACCGTCAACATCTTTTGCATTCTCTTTTTTTTCGAAGCTGTCAAACGTAACAGCATCGCCTGTTTCTACATCAATTGCCACTAAAAGAAATCGAGGCTGACCTTCTTTTGTTTTTATTGGAGAATGTACAAAGTGTTTGAGAGTATTTTTAAGTGAATATCCAGGCAAGTGTTTGTTATCAGCTCTTGGATTCAAATTTGATTGGTCTGTAATATCAAAGAATTTGCCAAATATTGACCAGGGTATGATTCCTGAAGCCACATTGGGTGCTCCTAAAGTATGAAATTGCTTGGCAGAGTAGTGTCTTCTTGCAGCTTCAGCTGTAGATGGAATATACCAACCATTAATAAAATAGTCTTTCCAAAAATTTGGATTTAGAAAAAAATAATCCATCAAAACATCATTATAGTATTTATTGAAATATGGATTCAAATTGGTAGATGCTTCTATCATAGTACTAGCAGAACGCTTCGCTACTTTACTCATGGTATGCATAATATCCCACCAATAATGATATATCGGATTTATATCAAGACTATCTGCTACAGTAGGCCATTGATATTCTTGATTTTTCCAAAATTCTACAAGTTTTCTAGATGAATCTTTCCAGTTTTTACCTTCAATAATGCTACTTACAACAATTGCAGCATTCATCGCACCAATAGAAGTGCCAGCAACAATATCAAATAGCGGCCTTTTTCCATTTTCTACACCTCTTTTACCTTCGTCTTCTTCGCTAATCTTTTCGACTAAAGCCTGAAACACTCCAGCTTCGTATGCTCCAAGCGATACTCCTCCTTGAAATATTATAGCCCTATGAACTCGTTTGACAATGACATTTGCATTATGAGCAGATGTTTTACCACCACTATTATCCGTGGCAGTTAATTCAAAACTCAGGCTAGTGTTAACTTCATTGTCTAAAATGTATGGAGCAGTAAATGCAAAGCTATGAGTTGTTTCATTATGAAGATCAGCAACAGATATTCCTTTTGTTTGTTTACATGAGTAAGATTTGTTGATATCTATATCTTTTATGAAGTCTTGCACATCTAAAACGACTGTTGAGCCTTCTGAAACAGTTTGGCTAAACTCTAGAGACTTCTTGGCATCTGTTTTGTTGCTATTTTTTGAAATTTCGCCTTTATCTTTTCTTGCTATAGTCATTTACTTCATCATGGGGAGACCCTAATACATAAGTGTTCTTTAACTCGTATTTTACTTCTCTTATTTGCTGCTTAGTATTAATAATAAGACATAGTAATTGAGTTAGAAATTGTATATAACTACATACAGTCACCGATAATAGACTGTATATGTAACATTCTTATTTTTACTATCACATAAACCTACACAGTATCGAGCTAACCTACCTCCAATCCCTCCATTGCCTCGATTTATTTAACTGAAAAGATATTTTTGAGTTTATTCTTATTATTATTATTACAAATTACATACTACAACAAAAGCCGTTGCTTACAAATCTAAACTTAGCTGGCAAAAATTGTAAATGAAGTTGATTCTGAAATAAAGATCTCATTAGCAAAAAATAAGTGTAGATAATTTTGGAAGTAGACATCTATCATATATTAATAGACCAATCCTGCTTTAGCAGTAACATCTGACACATTTTTATATTCTCTTTCTTCTAGTTTTTGTTGTAGTGCTGCTAATATCTCTTCTTTATTTTGAGCACTGGAACTTTGTCTAACATATTCAATTACCTTATTCTTATCTGCTGGAAATTCCATATCCTTTAAAATTTGTCCTAAAGCTGCAACTTTTGAATAGCTTTCAACATTTACTTCTTTTCTTTGACCTTCAACCCCAGATTGTTCACTTATGACTTGACCTGTTTTTCCTCTTGTATCGTCTTCTTTGGGGATTTGCTCATTATTCTCTCTTTTGCTTGTTGTTGATCCCATATAGTGTTAACGGTAGCATAGTAATTAAAAATTGTCAGCAGATCATTGATCAAAAGATATCCATAATTTCAAATTGCTTAATGAATGTTATAATATACTAATCATTTATCCATTAATAAGGCCAGTATATTCATATTCAAATACCGTCGAATATATATTGTTATTAATATAGATGAAAGCAACGTGTGGTCATCTTGAAGAAAAATCATTCACTAATGCTAATGATGGATTATGCAGAAAATGTCATTCTAATTTTGCATTCTTATTAGAGATAGAAGCGAAGTATGGAGAAGATGCATTAGTAGAATACTGGTATGCAATGATACTTACTCATTTATCATCAAGGGAAGACAAACAAGGAGTTAAATGCTTCATAGAGCATTTAATAATGTTTTACCAACGAAAATTAGTTGAGGTTCCATCAAAGGAAAATTATACTAAAAAAATGTTGTACATGTTACACTCAATTCAAGAGCCATTTGATATGGAAGATTTAAGATAATATTTCTATACAGGC
>Ga0126310_10001022_pt1 | contig 10364 bp, 12 predicted proteins | sample Plot60_FD_92540 | JGI IMG/M metagenome (GOLD analysis project Ga0126310, IMG submission 92540) | Serpentine soil microbial communities from UC McLaughlin Reserve, CA, USA - Plot60 | ecosystem: Environmental > Terrestrial > Soil > Grasslands | place: USA: UC McLaughlin Reserve, Lake County... | reverse complement strand
CCCAGCTCGGTGTAGGACCAGCGCGCGCCGAGCACGATCCCGATCCCGAGGCACAGCCACGCCGCCAGCGCGAAGCGGCGCGTCGAGACGACCCACTCCGCGTTCAGGCGCCGCGTCACCAAGGCCCCGATCGCGAACGCGAACGGGATCGAGAACAGCGTGTACCCCGAGTACAGCATCGGGGGGTGGAACATCATCGCCGGGTGGCGCAGCAGCGGGTTGAGGCCGGTCCCCTCCAGGGGCGCTCGTGCGAGCGTCCCGAACGGGCTCGCGTAGAACAGCGTCAGCATCAGGAAGAACGACGCGAACGTCAGCAGCACGGCGGTCGCGATCGGCGCGACCTCCCGCACGCGCCGGCGCGTGAGCGCGAGCGCGAGGCTCGACCAGATCGACAGCAGCCACACCCACAGCAGCAGCGAACCCTCCTGCGAGGACCAGGCGGCGGTCGCCTTGTAGAAGGTCGGCGTCGTCGTGCTGGAGTGCGTCGCGACCACCTCGAAGGAGAAGTCCGAGCGCAGGAAGGCGATCTCCAGGATCGCGAACGCGAGCGTCAGCACCCCGGCGAGCGCGTACACGGCGCGGCGGCCGGAGTCGACCCACGCGCGCCGGCCGGCGCGTGCGCCGTAGAGCGAGGCGCCGACGCCGTAGAGCGCGACGACGGACACGACGATCAGCAGGGCGCGGCCGACGGTCGCCATCAGCTCAGACGCTGGAGCCGGATCTCGGCGGGGCGACCTGGAACTTCGAGGGGCACTTGGTGACCATCGTGTCCTTCTCGCCCACGAACGACTCGCCGTGGCCGCGCTGGACCTTCACCATCACGCCGCGGCCCTCGCGGAACGGATCGGGCACGATGCCCGTGTAGCGGACTCTGACCGCCACCGGCCGGTGTGGATCGCGCACGCTGAACCACAACACGCCGTCGGCCCGTCTGACCGAGCCGTCCTTGACGGTGCCGGCGAGCGTGTAGGTCTTCCCCGCGACGGCGCCGTCGAGCAGCTGGCCGGCGGTCTGCTCGTCGCTGCCGGCGCTGAAGCTCGTGTAGACGAGCGCGCCGGCAGCCAGCAGCGCTGCCGTGAGCGCTGCGACCAGGCGGATCCTGCGCTTCCGGGACGGGTTCATCCGTGCCCGATTGTCGCAGAACGCTCAGGCCAGGCGCCGTGTCTGCCGATGCTTGAGCAGAGGGATCGGGAGCCGAACGGCGAAACCTTCACCCGATCGTCGCGTTGAAGCTGATGACTGTGCAAAGTGGCCCGCATCGCTCGAGGACCCGCCCGCGCATCGGGCGCCGGGTCCAGCGCCGCTTCACGTTCGCCGAGCCGCAGCCGATGCAGCTGCAACCGCCCCCGCAGGCGCGCGAGCGCGCCGCCGGCGGGCCCGAGGATCGTGCCGCGTACACCTGCTCCTGCGGCTGCGCGTTCGAGGCGCCGGTCTCGACGACGGTCGGCTGCCCGCACTGCGGCGGCACGCAGGCCTGGTAGACCCCGCCGTCAGGCCGGGGCGCCGAGGAGCGCCCGCTCGATCGCCGGCCACGCGACGGCGACGGTGCGCGTGACGAGGTCGCCGCGCGGGACCTCGGGGTGGCGGTACCACCAGCCTGCGACCCCGAGCACGGCGGACTTCAGCAGCTCGCCGAGGATCTTCAGCTGCAGGTCGCGGTCCGGATGGCCTTCGAAGGCGCCGGTCTCGCTTCCGAGCGTCTGCGCGATCGCATGCGAAAGCCGCTCCTCGAGGTCGCGCCCGACGGCGGACACGTTCGCTCCCTGGAGCTCCAGCACGAGCAGGCGCGAAGCCTCCGGATGCTCCTCGACGTACCGGTAGATCGCGTCGACGGCGGCACGGACGCGCTCCTCGCCGTCGTCCCCCCGCGCTCGCAGGGACTCCTCGACCGTGCGCTCGATGTCGCCGCGGATCGCGTGCAGCAGCTGCGTGTACAGGTCGTGCTTGGAGGCGACGTGGTCGTAGACGACGGCCTTCGAGATGCCCGCCGCGGCGGCGATCTCGTCCATCCCCGCGCCTTCGTAGCCGTTGGCCGCGAACGTCCGCAGAGCCGCCGCGAGGATCAGCGCCCGTCGCTCGGGCCCCGGCAGCCGCCGTCGCCCCCCGGGCGCGGTTGGTCCGACCCCTCGCGTGGAACTTCTCGAAACCATTATTCGAGTCTTACCATTTACTAGAGTGTAAAGGTCTGGAAGGCGATTTTGGCGCTTCGCCGTCGCGGCGAGCGATCGCCGGGCAGCACCGCGGCGGGACCCGCCGCGAACCCGTGATTGGCGCCGGAACGAAGCGGGTAGGGACGAACGGCAATGAGGCACGGATCCGGGAGCGCGCCCCATCTGGAGTTGCTGCACGGGGGCGCATCGACCAATGCACTGCGCACGCGCGCGCTCGCCACGCGCGCGCGCAAGGGCGACCCGCAGGCACGCGAGACGCTGATCGCGGACCACCTGCCGCTCGCGCGCGCGCTCGCCCGCCGCTACCGCCGCGGCAGCGAGCCGCTCGACGATCTCGTGCAGGTCGCATCGCTCGGCCTGATCAAGGCCGTCGACCGCTTCGACCCTGAGCGGGGCCACAGCTTCTCGACCTTCGCGCAGCCGACGATCGTCGGCGAGCTGCTGCGCCACTTCCGCGACACCGGCTGGGGCGTCCATGTCGCGCGCGGAACGCAGGAGCTCGCGCTGAGAGTGCGCTCCGCGACCGAGGCGATCGAGTCGGAGACCGGCAGAGCCCCCACGCCGCGCCAGCTCGCCAAGCGCACCGGCGCGAGCCTGGAGGCGGTGGTGGAGGCGCTCGGCGCGCTCTCGAACCGCACCGCGCTGTCGCTCGCCGCACCGACCGGCGGCGGCCACGACGACGGCGGCACCGACGCGACGATCGCCGACACGCTCGGCAGCGCCGACGACGGCTACGAGCGCGCCGAGGCGCGCGCGCTGCTCGGCTCCGCCGTCCGGTGCCTGCCCGACCGCGAGCGGAAGATCCTGCGGCTGCGCTTCGTCGAGGACATGACGCAGAGCGAGATCGCAGCCGACATCGGCGTCTCGCAGATGCAGATCTCGCGGCTGCTGCGGCAGTCGCTCGAGCGCCTGGCGCAGATCACACGCGCACGCGACTGACCGCCGGAGCAGGCGCTCGGCGCGTCGCCTTCGCCTCGTAGAGGCGGTCGTCCGCGCGCGCGAGGCATTCAGCGAACGTCTCCCCCGGCCCCCATTGGACGACTCCCGCCGACCAGCCGGCGCGGTGAGCCGCGCGCATGCGCGCGAGCGGGCCGGCGGCGTCCGCCTGGGTCGTCGCCGGGAACATCACGAGGAACTCGTCGCCGCCATAGCGCGCGAGCAGGTCGCCCGGGCGCAGCGTGCGCGTCCATGCGTCTGCCAGCTCGGCGAGCACGCGGTCGCCGGCGGCATGGCCCTGCACGTCGTTCACATGCTTGAAGCCGTCGAGGTCGACGACCGCGAGCGCGACCGGCGCGCCGGTCCGGCCGGCGAGGGCGTGCTCGCGGTTCGCCGCCTTCGCGAAGCCGTTGCGGTTGAGCAGGCCGGTCAGGTGGTCGGTGTCGGCCTGCTCGCGCAGGCGAGCGACGAGCGCGCTGAGCAGCAGCGTTGCGACCCACACGGTCGTGCACATGATCAGCGCCTGTCCGACGGTGCCGTCGACGCCCCCGAGCACGGCGCCCGCGAGGCAGCCGACGGTGATCCCGAGCGCATGCCAGCGCGCCTCGCGGACCGTCAGGAACAGCGCCGCGTAGACCGCGAGCCACTGGAACACGCGCGCCGCCATCATGAAGCCGGCGATCGTCGCCGCGTTCGCGCTCAGCACGGTCGCGCCCACGACGAAGGCGGCGACGGCGGCGTTCAGCGCCGCTCGCGGCAGCCGCGGCCCCGCGGCGAACAGCGCGGCGGCGATCGCGGCGGCGCAGGCCGACAGCACGCGCAACAGGCCGGTCGGCTGCTGGTCCGACACCGGGACGACGCTCGCGAGCAGCAAGCTGCCCGTGGCGACGATCGCGATCACGATCATCGCCGTGACCTCGTTCGGCAGCTCGGCGCCCCGCAGGCGGCCGACCCAGCGGACCGCCGCGAGAGGGCGTCCCGCGATCCATGCGCCAGCGCGCGCCTCGGGCATCCCTCTCGCAGTCGGCACCCCGGCGCTGGAGCTTGAGCGCTGAGACGGCGCCATCGGGGCCGCCGGCCGCGTCGCCCCGCGCCGCGTGCGCTTCGCGTCGTCACATCGCTTTCACGTTCGCTTCACAACTCCGTAACCAGATCGAGGCGATTGCCTCCGATCCTGTCTTCCGTGAGGTCGCGGCGCCTGAGGAGGTCGCCGCGCCGTCTTCCCCCGAAAACAAGGAGCGTGCTGTGAATCGACTGCGACTGACCGCCCTGAGCGGCGCCGCGGTGCTCGTCCTCGGGCTCGCCGCCTGCGGCGACAGCAGTGAGGACACCAGCTCGGCGAGCGGTGACGGCGCCGCGCTCGCGGGCACGATCCGCATCGACGGATCGAGCACGGTCGGTCCGCTCACCGAGGCTGCGGCTGAGGCGTTCCAGGGCGAGAACCCCGAGGTCCGCGTGACGGTCGGCACGTCCGGCACCGGCGGCGGCTTCGAGAAGTTCTGCGCGGGCGAGACGGACATCTCCGACGCCTCGCGCGAGATCGAGGACGACGAGATCGCCGCGTGCAGAGCGAGCGGCATCACCTACGAGGCGTTCCAGGTCGCCAACGACGGCATCGCGGTCGTCGCCAACCCGGAGAACGACTGGGCGAGCTGCCTGACGGTCGATCAGCTCAAGACGATCTGGAACACCGGCTCGAAGGTCGCGAGCTGGAAGGACGTCGACGCCTCCTTCGCGGACGAGGAGCTGACGCTCTACGGCCCCGGAACCGACTCGGGCACGTTCGACTTCTTCACCGACAAGATCAACGGCGAGGAGGGCGCGAGCCGCTCGGACTACAACGCCACCGAGGACGACAACGTCACCGTCCAGGGCGTCTCCGGCGAGGAAGGCGGCCTCGGCTACTTCGGCCTCTCCTACTACGAGCAGAACAGAGACAAGCTCACCGCGGTCGAGGTCGACGGCGGCAGAGGCTGCGTCGCGCCGAGCTCCGAGACGGTGCAGGACGGCTCGTACACGCCGCTCAGCCGCCCGCTGTTCATCTACGTGAAGGGCGACTCGCTGAGCAACCCGGAGGTCGAGGCGTTCGTCGAGTACTACCTCGCCAACGCCGCCGACCTCGCCGAGCAGGCGCTGTTCGTGCCGCTGACCGACGATCAGCAGAGCCAGCTGGCGCCGAAGCTCGACACGCTCAAGCAGCAGGCCGGGACCTGATCCGGCACGGGCGCTGACGAGCGTGAGCACCACCACCGCGTCCTCCTCTCCCAGCCGGCCCGCACGCCGGCTGGGAGAGGCGCGCCCGCGCTATGGCGAGCGGGTCATCAAAGCGCTCCTGCTGCTGTGCGCCGCCGTCTCCGTCGCGACGACCGCAGGCATCGTCGTGGCGCTCGCCGGACCGACGATCGAGTTCCTCGGCGAGGTCCCGCTGAACGACTTCCTGTTCGGCACCGACTGGCGGCCGCTGTTCTCCCCCGCCGACTTCGGCGTGCTGCCGCTCGTGACGGCGACGATCGTCGTGACGGCCTGCGCGCTCGTCGTGTGCATCCCGTTCGGCCTCGGCTCCGCGGTCTACCTCAGCGAGTACGCGCGCCCCGGCGTGCGCAAGGCGCTGAAGCCGGTGCTGGAGGTGCTGGCGGGCATCCCGACCGTCGTCTACGGCTTCTTCGCGCTGACCTTCCTGACGCCGACCTTGGAGAAGGTCTGGCTGTTCGGCGACCCGCCGAGCGTCTTCAACGCGCTCGCCGCCGGCCTCGTGATGGGCGTGATGATCCTGCCGACCGTCGCCTCGCTCTCGGAGGACGCGATGGCGGCCGTCCCGCAGAGCCTGCGTCAGGGCGCCTACGCGCTCGGCGCCTCGAACCGGATCGTCGCGACGAAGATCGTCGTGCCCGCCGCGCTGTCGGGCATCGTCGCCTCGTTCGTGCTCGCGATCTCGCGCGCGGTCGGCGAGACGATGATCGTGCTGATCGCCGCCGGCGGCACGCCCAACCTGTCGCTCAACCCCGCCGAGGCGATGCAGACGATGACCGCGTTCATCGCCGCCGCCGGCCTCGGCGACCAGTCGACCGGCTCGATCGGCTACCAGACGATCTTCGCGGTCGGGGCGCTGCTGTTCATCGCGACGTTCGTGATGAACATCTTCTCGATCCGACTCGTGCGCAAGTACCGGGAGGTCTACGAGTGAGCACGACACGGATCGCGCCGGCCTCCCAGCGCGAGCGCGCGCTCGGGGGCCTCTTCCGCGCGGCGCTGCTCGTCTCGGTGGCGGTCGGCATCCTCACGCTGGTGTGGCTGATCCTCTCGATCCTGATCGAGGGCGGGCCGCGCATCGACGGGGACGTGATCGCGCGCTTCCCGTCGAGCAACCCCGAGCTCGCGGGCGCGCAGTCGGCGATCATGGGAACGATCTGGGTCGTCGGCCTGACGGCGCTCATCACGATCCCGGTCGGCGTCGGTGCCGCCGTCTACCTCGAGGAGTACGCCGACCGCGAGCGCTGGTGGAACCGGCTGATCGAGCTGAACATCCAGAACCTCGCGGCGGTCCCCTCGATCGTCTACGGCATCCTCGGGCTGGCGTTCTTCGTGCGCGGGTTCCTCGGCCTCGGGCAGACCGTGCTCGCGGCGGCGCTGACGTTGTCGCTGCTCGTGCTGCCGATCGTGATCATCTCCTCGCGCGAGGCGATCCGCGCGGTGCCGGACTCGATCCGCCACGGCGCGCTCGCGCTCGGCGCGACGCAGTGGCAGACGATCTGGCGCCAGGTGCTGCCGGGTGCGATCCCGGGCATGGCGACCGGCTCGATCCTCGCGCTCTCGCGCGCGATCGGCGAGGCCGCGCCGCTCGTGCTGCTCGGCGGCCTGACGTTCATCACGTTCAACCCCGAAGCGCTCGACAGCGCCTTCACGGTCCTGCCGATCCAGATCTTCAACTGGATCTCGCGCCCGCAGGAGGAGTTCCACGTGCTTGCGGCCGCCGCGATCGTCGTCCTGCTCGTCCTGCTCGTCGCGATGAACGCCGTGGCGATCTTCCTCCGCAACAAGTACCAGCGAAAGTGGTGAGCTTGCACATGTCCGAGCCCGTCGTCCAGCGCCCGGTCCTCGCACCGGACGCCCCGCCTGCGCCCGACGCGCCCGCGTCGCTGGGCGAGCCGGTCTTCAGACTGCGCGGCGTCGGCGTCGCCTACGGCGGCACGCCGGCCGTGAGAGACATCGATCTCGACGTCCGGGCGAATGAGATCACGGCGCTGATCGGCCCATCCGGCTGCGGCAAGTCGACTGTGCTGCGCTGCCTGAACCGCATGAACGACCTCGTGCTGGACGCGCGTGTCGGCGGACAGGTGCTCTACCACGGGCAGGACATCTACGCGAGCCATGTCGACCCGGTCGAGGTCCGCAAGCTCGTCGGCATGGTCTTCCAGAAGCCGAACCCGTTCCCGAAGTCGATCTTCGACAACATCGCCTTCGGCCCGCGCGTGCTGGGGATGAAAGGCTCGATGGACGAGATCGTCGAGCGGGCGCTGCGCCGCGCGGCGTTGTGGGACGAGGTCAAGGACCGCCTCGAGCAGAGCGCGTACGGCATGTCCGGAGGCCAGCAGCAGCGGCTCTGCATCGCGCGCGCGCTCGCGACCGACCCCGACGTGATCCTGATGGACGAGCCCTGCTCCGCGCTCGACCCGATCTCGACCGCGCGGATCGAGGACCTGCTGCTGGAGCTGCGCAGGAACTACGCGATCGTGATCGTGACGCACAACATGCAGCAGGCCGCACGCGTCTCCGATCGCACCGCCTTCTTCACGGTCGACGAGGCGCGCGTCGGCCACGTCGTCGAGATGGACGCGACGGAGCGGATCTTCCAGAACCCGGCGGACCCGCGCACCGAGGCCTACGTCACCGGGAAGGTGGGCTGATGGACCTGCGCATCCGCTTCCAGGAGGAGCTGTCGGAGCTCGAGTCGCTCGCGCTGGGCGGGCTCGACCTCGCCTGCGCTCAGCTGCGGCGGGTGCTGGAGGCGGTCGAGCACCGGGACGTCGCGCTCGCACGCGACGTCGTCGCCGGCGACGACGCGCTCGACGAGCTCTACTGCGAGCTGCACGAACGCATCATCGCCCTGCTCGCGCTCCAAGCGCCGGTGGCGGGCGACCTGCGGCTGGCGGCCGCGCTGCTGCACGTGATCCGCTCGGTCGAGCGAATGGGCGACCAATGCGTGAACATCGCGAAGCTGATCCCGCTCGACGGCCACCATCCGCCGACGCACCCCGTGCTGCTGGAGGAGCTCGGCGTGATGGGCCGGCTGGTGTGCGCGGAGATCGAGCAGTCGAAGCGCGCCTTCGCCGAGCGTGACATGCAGCTGGCGCGGGACCTGATCCACCAGGACCGCGACGTCAACGAGCTCAATCGCCGCGTCTTCCAGTTCGCGTGGGAGAGCGGCGAGGACCCGGACGCGCGCGAGTGGGCGATGCACATGGTGCTGGCGGCGCGCGCGGTCGAGCGCATGGGCGACCTCGCGGTCGACGTCGGCGAGCAGCTCGGGTTCGTGCTCACGGGGCAGTTCGAGGAGTTCCGCGACGCCTCGCACCCGTCGCCGAGCGACGCGGCGCCGTCTGTCTGACATCGCCGGAATGGAAGCGGCCGGTCGCGGTTAGCCTCCCGACGTCATGGGAGTCGCCGGACCAGCCGTGCTCGAGGAGCTGCGCGAGCGCTACGTCGAGCAGCTGATCGCCGGCGAGGCGCGCGAAGCGCAGCGGCTCGTCGCGGAGGCGCTGCACCTCGCGCCCGCCGCGGCGGTCTACCACGGACTGCTCTCCGAGGCGCTCTTCGAGGTCGGCCGCCGCTGGGAGCGCGGCCAGGCGACGGTCGCGGAGGAGCACCTCGCGACCGGCATCTCGGAGGTCGTGCTGGCGCAGGTCGCGTTCCACCTGCCGCGCGCACCGCGGCACCGCCGCACGGCGATCGTCGCCTGCGCACCCGGCGAGCTGCACGCGATCGGCAGCCGCGTCGTCGCCGACTTCCTCGATGCCGCCGGCTGGGATGTGCTGCACGTCGGCGCGCTCACGCCGGGCGGAGCGCTCTGCGAGCTGGCGGTCTCGCGCAACGCCGACGCCGTGGCCCTCTCCGCCTCGCTGACGGACCGGCTCGGCGACCTGGACGAGGTGCTCGCGCGGCTGACGGCGCTGCCGCGCCCGCCGTTCGTCGCGGTCGGCGGCCAGGCGTTCGCGACGGCGGCCGCGGCGGCGTCGGTGCACGACGGCGCCGTGTTCGTGCGCACGCCTGAGGCGCTCGTCGCGGCGCTCGAGGAGCGCTTCCCGCAGGACGCGCGCGCCGCGGCGTAGCTACGGCGTCGCCGCGCCTGTGGGCGCGCGGCGCACGACGATCGTGCGGCCGTCGTCGAGCTGGTACACGGTGCCGACGACTCTGCCGTGCCCGACGACTCTCTGCCCCGGTCTCAGCTGGACGGCTCTGACCTGCGCGTCTCTGCCGGCGATCACCGCGCCGGCGGCCGTGCGGCGCGCTGCCGCGTTGCCTCTGCCGAGCACGTCGGGGCTGAGCTCGAGCGACGAGAGCGCCGCGAGCAGGAACGCGACCGACAGCACGATCCCGAGGTCGAACAGGTTCACGAGCCCGTCGAGCGGGTCGCCGGCGCGGTCCTCGCGCGAGCGCGCGCGGGCGGTGACGGTCGGGCGCGTCACGGCAGCGCCGCCTCCGGCGGCGCGTGCACGTGGGCGGTGGCAGGCGGAGCGCTCGCGGCGACGCCCGGCTCGGTGCCCGGGGCGGTGAGCGTGACGCTCACGTACTCGACGTCGGAGTAGTCCTGGTCGTAGATGCGGTTGCGCACGAGCGAGACGGCATAGGCGACGGCGCCGACGAGCAGGCCCGTGACCGTCACGCTGAACGCGACGCGCAGGTCGTCGCTGAGCCGCTGCACGTCGCCGTCCGCGAGCCCCGCCAGCGCCGGCGAGAGCGGGATCAGCGTTCCCATCAAGCCAAGCGCCGGCCCCATGCGCACGAGGATGCGCGTGCGCTCCAGGCGGCGGACGGAGCGGTAGTCGTACTCGGCCAGGCGCTTGGCGATGCGGTTCGGCGCATCCGGCTTCTCGCGCTGCTCGACGATCGCGGTGAGCGCGTCGTCCATCGCCGGGTTGAAGCCGACGCTGCGCACGGCCCGCAGCGCGCCCGCCCCGTCGCCGGCCGCGAGCGCGTCGCGCGCGACGTCCGCTGCACGCTCGAGCCGCGCGACGCTGCGAACGCGGCGGCGGCGCAGCT
>Ga0126310_10001021_pt1 | contig 10364 bp, 9 predicted proteins | sample Plot60_FD_92540 | JGI IMG/M metagenome (GOLD analysis project Ga0126310, IMG submission 92540) | Serpentine soil microbial communities from UC McLaughlin Reserve, CA, USA - Plot60 | ecosystem: Environmental > Terrestrial > Soil > Grasslands | place: USA: UC McLaughlin Reserve, Lake County... | reverse complement strand
GAGGGGACATGCTTTTCGTCCCCGAGTGACGATGAAAGAGGCGGCAACCAAGCGCGATCCGCGCGGAGCGAGCGCAGCAAGCGGAGCAATCAAACGGCGCAGGTAAAGGTGAGCTGATAGCCCTTGGCCGGATCGCCCGTCACCGTTGGCACCTGCAGGTCGTATCCATCGCTGAAAACGTTGTCACTCTCCAGGCTCACGCGGCTCAAGTTGCGGGCGCTTTGTTCATATCCGCTGGTCGCATAGACCGCCTTGAAGGCCGGCTCCGGCAGGGCCATCTGCGATGTAGCGATCTTGTTGGCGCTGTTCGTCGCCTTGGCGAGGCTGGGATAGACCTCGAAATGGATATGTGGCCAGCGCCCGGAGTAGCAGGCAGGAAAGATCGTGTCGAACTTCACCTGGCCACCGTCGTCGGTTTCTTGCACGCCGCGCAGGTAGTTCTCGTCGGTGATGTCCTGGGAATACAGCGAATACCTGCCTTCCCGGTCGCAATGCCAGATATAGACGGCAGCGCCGGCCAGCGGTGACTTGTTCTTCGCGAAGTCGTTGATCGTCATAGTGATGCCGAGCGGTATGCCCTCGGCCTTGGTGGTGCTCGATCCGAAGCTGGAAGTAATGTCGCGGCGTACGATGCCGCTCTGCGTCAGCACGTTCGCACCGTTCGAACCATCACCTGGGAATGGGCCGGACGTCTCCTCCGGAATCTCCCCGTTCGCCGTGTCACTGGTCTGAGTGGGCTGGGCCGCGCCGCCACCTGGGCCTCCGCGTGGTGGTCTGCTGCCTTGCGCGGACCCAGTGTCGGCCGTGCTCGTGGTGTCCGCACATGCCCCTAGAGTGATCATGCCGGCACCCGCGAGCCCAGCACCGCCGGCGAGTTTCAGCAGGCCACGCCGGTGCAACAGCCGCGGCAGGTCATAGTCGAGGCCACGATCATGGTTCTCCAGGTCCTTTTCACGGTGGTCGATTCGCATCAATGATCAACTCTTTCCTCGTCTGGAATTCGCTTGCCTGATGGCGATCTGCGCCCAAGGCTAGAGCCACCCCGTGCCTCGACCACACCAGATGTGGGTCATTCATGCCTCGGGCACAGATGCTCACAGCCCGGCCATAGCGCCCGAGTGACAGCCCAGCGCCTCAGCCGGAGCAAAGAGCAGAATGAGACCGTGGCCGCAGTCGAGGTACGGGAGGGAACCTTCACCGGCGGGCTGCCGTATCTCGTACTTGGCTGCGGTGAGCCGCTCGTCTACATGTGCGGCTTCACCTTGGACCACCGAAACCCGCGGCCCGGCTTGGAACGAACCCTCACCTTGCGAACACTGGCTCCTCTTGCTCGCGCCGGCTTCCAGGTCTACTTCACCAACCGCTGGCCGGGCATGGCTCCAGGTACGACCTTCGGCGAGGTCGCCGAGCGGCATGCCGAGGCGATTCGCGCTCACTTCGGCAGACCGGTCGATGTGCTGGGTGCAAGCACGGGCGGATCACTGGCGCTTCAGCTGATCGCCGACCGACCTGATGTGGTGCGCAAGGCAGTCGTTGCCTGCGCTGCCTACACCCTCGGCCCACTTGCCAAGGACGTGCAACTGAAGTTGCTGCACGCAGTCGAGGAGACCGGTCGCTATCCCGCTCAGGGCGTCTTGGACTTGCTGCCGGCGAAGCTCCGATCACAGTGGCTTCGAGCCTTGCTTACACCAGTCGCGCTTTTGGCGGCCAAGCGCATAACGATCGAGAATCCGGCGGACACGATTGCCATGCTGCGTGCTGAGGACGCCTTCGACGTTCGTGATCGACTACGCGATATCCCGACGGAGACACTCGTGATCTGCGGCGCGCAAGACCCCTTCTGGACACTCGACATGTTTGCTGAGACAGCGTGTCGGATGCCGCGCGGAAAGCTGATCATGTATCGCGACCGCGGACACGCACTCGTCACTGCCCCAGAGTTCTTCAGCGACGTTGCAGCTTTTCTCCGTAGCTCACCAGCGTCGTAACCTAGGCCGATGGCAAAGGTCGACTCGGTCAATCTGGGCCGCCCGAAGCCCAATCCACACAAGGAGATCGGGTGGACGGGCATCAGTAAGCAGCCCACTGACGAGCCGGTCGAAGTACGTGCGCCCGGGTCAAGAATTACGGGCCTGGGCAGTGGCCTAGTCGAAGACTTCATCGGCGACCGCAAGCACCACGGAGGCGATGATCAGGCGGTCTATGCATTCCAACGCGAAGACCTGGACGAGTGGGAGCGTCGCCTGGGCCGGGAGCTGCCGAACGGCTTCTTCGGGGAAAACCTCACCACGATCGGCCTCGACGTCAACGATGCGCGTATCGGCGAACGTTGGCGGGTTGGCGAGGAAGTCGTTCTGCAGGTGACGGCGCCACGGATACCTTGTTCAACCTTCCGTGGCTGGATGGGAAAGAAGGGCTGGGCGAAGATCTTTACCGCGGCTGGCCGACCAGGCGCATACCTCAAAGTGATTGCCCCTGGCGCAATCAGGGCCGGCAATTCCATCGAGGTCATTGACCGGCCAGACCATGACGTCACAGTTAGTTTCTTGTTCAGAGCAACCACTACAGAGCGTGAGCTGCTGCCTCGGCTCCTTGCTGCCGAGGCCTACCTCGATCCGGAGACGATCGAAATGGCGCGTCAAGGCAAGGTTTTTCTGCTGGACTAAGTCTTTGCTCCGCTCGGCTTCGCTCGCTCCGCCCGGATTGCGCCTTCGAGCTCGCCTACTTCGTCGTCGCTCGCAGACGATAAAGCGTGTCTGCTCGCTCCTCCTCAGCACGGCGAGGGCGCGATCCGGGAATATAAGGCTCTTCTGCGACGCTTCAGCCAAGTCGGTTCATTGCTTCATGGAGTTTTGACCGCGGCAGACTCAGCGGATAGCCTAGATCCTTGTGTTCGGGCTTGCCCGAACCCTTGTGCGTGCCCGAATGGCAAAGAATGTCTTTGTACCTGCGGTGACCGCACACCTGACTTGCCGGGATTCCGAGCCGGTCGCAACGATCAATTCCACAGAAAGAGATACCAACGCGGTGCCCACAATTCAGCAGCTGGTCCGCAAGGGCCGCGAGGACAAGGTGAGCAAGACCAAAACGCCTGCGCTCAAGGGTTCACCTCAGCGTCGTGGCGTGTGCACGCGCGTGTACACGACTACGCCGAAGAAGCCAAACTCAGCGCTGCGGAAGGTCGCGCGCGTCCGGCTGTCCTCTGGAGTGGAAGTCACCGCCTATATCCCGGGCGTCGGCCACAACTTGCAGGAGCACTCGATGGTGTTGGTACGCGGCGGTCGTGTGAAGGATCTGCCGGGCGTTCGCTACAAGATCATCCGTGGCTCGCTGGACACGCAGGGTGTGAAGAACCGCAAGCAGGCTCGCAGCCGCTACGGCGCGAAGAAGGAGAAGTAATGCCTCGCAAGGGCCCCGCACCGAAGCGCCCCGTGATTGCTGACCCCGTGTACGGCTCGCCGCTGGTTAGCCAACTCGTTAGCAAGATCTTGTGGAACGGCAAGAAGACCGTTTCGCAAGGCATTGTCTACACCGCACTGGAGGGGACGCGGACCAAAACTGGCGTGGATCCGGTTCAGACACTGAAGCGCGCGCTGGACAACGTCCGGCCCTCGCTTGAGGTGAAAAGCCGCCGCGTCGGTGGTGCGACCTACCAGGTGCCGGTCGAGGTGAAGCCGGCTCGCGCGACCACGCTGGCTATGCGCTGGCTGGTGAGTTTCGCCCGGCAGCGCCGTGAGAAGACCATGGCCGAGCGGCTGATGAACGAAATCCTCGATGCTTCGAACGGGCTCGGTGCCGCGGTCAAGCGCCGCGAGGACACACACAAGATGGCAGAGGCGAATAAAGCCTTTGCCCACTACCGCTGGTAACTGACGAACTTGTCAGAACCAGTTGACCTATAGCGAACTCAGTTCTGACAACTCAGAAAGACCAATATGGCTGTCGACATTAAGACTGACCTGTCCAAGGTCCGCAATATCGGGATCATGGCCCACATTGACGCGGGCAAGACCACGACGACCGAACGCATCCTGTTTTACACCGGAATCAATTACAAGATCGGTGAGGTGCACGAGGGCGCGGCCACCATGGACTGGATGGAACAAGAGCAGGAGCGGGGGATTACCATCACCTCCGCCGCTACGACGTGCCATTGGAAAGATCACCAGATCAACATCATCGACACTCCTGGGCACGTCGACTTCACCATTGAGGTGGAGCGTTCACTGCGCGTGCTGGACGGCGCTGTTGCCGTCTTCGACGGTGTGGCCGGCGTAGAGCCGCAAAGCCAGACAGTGTGGCGGCAGGCTGACCGCTACCGCGTACCCCGTATTTGCTTTGTCAACAAGCTGGATCGCACTGGTGCCAGTTTCGAGCACTGCGTGGAGACCATCAAGAACCGGCTGAATGCCATCCCTGCTGTGGTGCAGCTGCCGATCGGTTCTGAGGCGAACTTCATCGGCGTCATCGACTTGATCAACATGCGCGCCCTCACGTGGCGCGGTGAGACCAAGATCGGTGAGGACTACACCGTCGAGGAGATTCCTGCCGAACTGGTTGATCAGGCGCAAAAGGCTCGCCATGCCTTGATCGAGCTGGTGGCTGATCATGACGATCACATGATGGAGGCCTACCTGACCGACGAGGACTCGATCACCCCGGAGCTGCTGCAGGATTCCATCCGGCGCGCAGTACTCGCCTCCGAGATCACGGCCGTACTGTGTGGCAGCGCCTTTAAGAACAAGGGCGTACAGCCGCTGCTTGATGCCGTGATCGCCTACCTGCCGTCCCCGCTTGACGTGCCCGCCATCATCGGGTTCAAGCCAGGTGACGAGTCGGTCAAGATCGAGCGGCATCCCGCAGACTCCGATCCTTTCGCGGCTTTGGCGTACAAGATCGCTGCCGACCCGCATCTCGGCCGGCTGACCTATATTCGCCTCTACTCGGGCAAGCTCGAGGCGGGCTCGACAGTGCTCAACGCCACGAAGGGACGCAAGGAGCGGATCGGAAAGATCTATCAAATGCACGCCAATAAGCGGCAAGAGATCGCCTCCGTTGGCGCCGGCCAGATTGTCGCCGTGATGGGCCTCAAGGACACCACCACTGGCGAGACGCTGTGCGACCTCAACAACGCCGTGCAGTTGGAGTCGATGGACTTTCCGGCACCGGTGATCGAGCAGGCCATCGAGCCGAAGACCAAGTCCGACCAGGAGAAGTTGGGCATGGCGATCCAGCGCCTGGCTGAGGAGGATCCCACCTTCCGCGTTCACACCGACGACGAAACCGGTCAAACGATCATCGCCGGGATGGGCGAGCTGCACTTGGAGATCTTGATCGATCGGATGAAGCGTGAGTTCCGGGTCGGGGCCAACATCGGCAAGCCGCAGGTTGCCTACCGCGAAACACTGCGCCGGCCGGTGGCGAAGGTCGAATACACCCACAAGAAGCAATCGGGTGGCTCGGGTCAGTACGGCAAGGTGATCATCAACGTGGAGCCGTTGGCTCCCGGCTCGGGTTACGAGTTCGTCAATCAGATCACCGGTGGACGCATCCCGAAGGAGTACATCCCAGCAGTCGATGAGGGCGTCCAGGACGCCATGCAGTTCGGCGTACTTGCCGGATATCCGGTCGATGATGTCAAGGTCACGCTGATCGACGGTGCCTATCACGATGTCGATTCCTCTGAGCTGGCATTCCGGGTCGCCGGCTCGATGGTGTTCAAGGAGGCGGCTCGCCGCGCGGATCCAGCGCTGCTGGAGCCGGTGATGGCAGTCGAGGTCACTACTCCGGAGTCGTACCTCGGCACCGTGATCGGTGACCTGAATGCGCGGCGCGGCCATATTCAGGCCATGAACGACCTGCATGGCAATAAGGTCGTGCAGGCGCTCGTGCCACTTTCAGAGATGTTCGGCTACGTCGGCGATCTGCGGTCCAAGACCTCGGGGCAGGCGTCGTACTCGATGGAGTTCCACTCCTACGCCGAAACGCCAAAGAGCATCGCCGAGGAGATCATCCAGAAGGCAAGGGGAGAATGACGAACCGAGGGAAGCCCGATCGGACCCGTTCCGTTTGACCTAGGCGGGATCGTCCACAAAACTTAGGCCGGGTCAAATCGGCCAGCTGACCAGAAACCCAAGTACGAAGCCCCGCGACCGACGCGGGGTACATCCAGGAGGAGCCTCAGTGGCAAAGGCGAAGTTCGAGCGGACAAAGCCGCACGTCAACATCGGCACCATCGGGCATATCGACCACGGCAAGACCACGCTGACCGCGGCGATCACCAAGGTGCTGCACGAGAAGTTCCCGACACTGAACCAAGTGTCGGCGTTCGAGCAGATCGACAAGGCGCCTGAGGAGCGCCAGCGTGGTATCACGATCTCGATCGCACACGTGGAGTACCAGACCGAGAAGCGGCACTATGCGCACGTGGACTGCCCGGGTCACGCTGACTACATCAAGAACATGATCACCGGAGCGGCTCAGATGGACGGCGCTATATTGGTGGTCGCCGCCACTGATGGCCCGATGCCGCAGACCCGCGAGCACGTGTTGCTGGCTCGCCAGGTCGGCGTTCCGGCGATCGTAGTTGCACTCAATAAGTGCGACATGGTTGATGACGAGGAGATCTTGGAGCTGGTCGAGCTCGAGGTTCGCGAGCTGCTGAGCGAGTATGAATTCCCCGGCGACGACCTCCCCGTCATCAGGGTCGCGGCGCTGCCAGCACTGAACGGTGATCCTACGTGGAGCCAAGCCGTGATGGACCTGATGGATGCCGTCGACGACTACATTCCGCAGCCGGTCCGCGAGGTCGACAAGCCGTTCCTGATGCCGGTCGAAGATGTCTTCACCATCACTGGCCGTGGCACCGTGGTCACCGGGCGTATCGAGCGTGGCGTGATCAAGGTCATGGAGACCGTCGACATCATCGGCATCCGCGACACCAAGCAGACCACCACGGTTACGGGCGTGGAGATGTTCCGCAAGCTGCTTGATGAGGGTCAGGCTGGTGAGAACGTCGGCCTGCTGCTTCGTGGGACCAAGCGTGAGGATGTGGAGCGCGGCATGGTGGTGATCAAGCCGGGCACGACGACTCCGCACACCGACTTCGAGGCACGGGTCTACGTGCTGTCCAAAGAGGAAGGCGGTCGGCACACGCCGTTCTTCAACAACTATCGTCCGCAGTTCTACTTCCGTACCACTGACGTGACCGGTGTTGTGAATCTTCCGGAGGGCACCGACATGGTGATGCCCGGTGACAACACCGACATGTCGGTGCAGCTGATCCAGCCGATCGCTATGGAGGAAGAGCTGAAGTTTGCTATCCGTGAGGGCGGGCGTACGGTCGGCGCCGGCCGCGTGACGAAGATCATCAAGTAGCCCTTGCTGGCCTCTGAGCCCTGATCAAGAACGAACCCCGGACTTCTGCGAAGTCCGGGTTTCGTCGTTATACCAGGTCTTCCGCGACGTGTAGCGGCAGGAGTTAGATAGTCCCAGGATCGTCCGATCCAGTCCGCAATCCAAGGAGGTCATCGTGCCAGGCACCGTCGCTCGCGTCACCGAGATCAGCGCCAGGTCCGACACCAGTTTCGAAGACGCCGTGAAGGTTGGTTTAGAACGGGCTAATGCGACGCTGCGTGGTGTCAGGTCGGCCTGGATCAAAGAGCAGTCGGTCGATGTGGAGAACGGGGCGATTGTTGCCTACCGCGTCAACCTGCTGGTGACGTTCATCCTCGAGTAGAGGGCCCAATCTCGGAGAAACGCGCATTCGCGAACAGGAGCCGAGCAGGTGAATCAGGTGACGATGGGAGAGCTCACCCGGGCGCCAATAGCGCAACCGGGTACGTGGTGAGCAGATCCATGACTATCACGGCCCCACTCCACCGCTGGCCGGTCAGCACGTCGACGTAATCCCCTGGAATCTCCACGGTCGTGTCTCGCCAGCCGCCGGCACCGGCTAGGCGGATCGGCAGTCGGGTGGCAAAGGTGATCGCGCCACCGCGATCAAAGCCGATCAGATGATCATGTGCCGGGCCGCGCGCGCTGAGAGGCTGGTAGCTGCCGAACCAGTCTGGCCGCCGCCGGCGTAGCCGAAGCGCCTGTCGAGTGAGCCACAGTTTCGCCGCGCCCGTTTCGCCGATCTTAGGTGGGCCGTCGCCTAATGACTGCAGCAGCTGCAGGCGGCTTGCGAAGTCCACCGGTCGCCGGTTATCTGGATCCACCAGGGAGTCTTCCCAAAGTTCGGTGCCCTGGTAAACATCCGGTACGCCGGGGATTGTCAGCTGAACAAGCTTTTGACCAAGCGAGTTGGACCAGCCTGGGGGCGTAATGAGGTTATTGATCTTGTCCCACGCGGCCCGGAGGTTCGGATCCTCATACGCTGCATCGACTGCCTGATGCACCGCAGCCTCATATGACGGATCCGGTGCACTCCAGGTCGTACCATCGCTCGCCTCGCGCATGGCCTTTTCGGCGTAGGCGTGCATCCGGGGGGGCTCGATCGGTCCTGCTCCGACCAGGGTTTGGGCAAGGAAGTATCCGAATAGTCGGTTCGGGACTGTAGTCACGGTCAGGAACAGCTCGGCAAACTCGGCCCATGTCTCGGGAATCTCCGACAACACGGCCAACCTTGCGCGAACGTCCTCGCCGCGCTTCGTGTCATGGGTCGATAGGGCGGTCATGGAGTCGGGCTGCCGGCGCAGCCTGGACGCCTGCAGCGCATGGAAATCCTGCAGTGGAATACCGAGCTGATCCGGACTGCCACCAACCTCGTTGAGCGCAATAAAGCGCGAGTACCGGTAATAGGCGGTGTCCTCGACGCCCTTGGCCATGGCCGCGCTGCTCAGCTGCTGCATGCGCAGCGCGAGATCGTCACCGTGATCATGGAGCCGCGGACTGAGTTGATCAAGGGCAGTGGCCAGCTCGGGACGCCGCCTGGCGGCCGTAGCCAGCGCCTGATCAAGATCAGCGACACCTTCCGGAAGGTAGGAGCGGTAGACCTCAAATGCGATTGCCACCTCTGCAAGCGCCGCGCCCGCATCAGAAATCTCAGGGGCCAATGCCGCCATTCGTCGCACCTCTGCTGGGAGCAACGTGTTCAAGACCAAGCGCTTGCCAGCCTCGATGTGATCAGCGATCGTGCCGCGGTCCCCGGTCAGCCGCTGATAGAGGGCCGTGAACTCTGGCTCATTATCATGATCGATAAAGACGCCGTTTACCTCGCGCATGGCGTCGTATCCGGTAGTACCGGCCACTGGCCAGGTCTTTGGCAGCTCTTCGCCCGCCTCGAGGATCTTCTCCACGGTGATCCACTGCTCGGAGGCAAACGATCGCAGCCGGTGCAGATATCCGAGCGGATCCCGTAAGCCGTCTGGGTGGTCGATGCGCAGGCCCGTCAGGCCCGCCTCGCACCAGTCGCGTACCAGCGCGTGCGTGGCCGCAAGGACGGTCGGATCTTCGACACGCACCCCGGCGAGTGTGGTGATGGCAAAGAATCTTCGGTAGTTGAGGTCGGTGTTGCCACGCGAGTAATGCACCAGCTCGTAATGCTGTCGATCATGGACCGCAGCCACGTCGTCGCCCTCGGTCCATGTTCCTGGAGCGAGCGGAAAGCGGTGTTCGAAGTAGCGCAGCTCGCCATCGACCACACTTAGCTGCGGGTCATCACCTAGAACGGGAACCAGAATCCGGCCCCGGCTCCAGTCGGTGTCAAACCACGACGCGTACGGGGATTGTTGTCCCAGCCGCAAAACGTCCCACCAGGCCGGATTCTCGATCGGGTGCTCGATGCCGAGGTGGTTCGGCACGATGTCGATGACCACTCCGAGCGCCGCCAGCCGCGCGCTCGTCAGAAGCCTCTCGAGCCCGGCTTCGCCGCCGCGATCATGATCGACATGAGATACGTCGGTCGTGTCGTATCCATGATCAGAACCGATCGTGGACTGCAGAATGGGCGACACATACACCGCGCCTACCCCAAGCTCGGCGAGGTAGCCGACCACTCGGGCGGCATCGTCGAGGGTGAACCGGCGATTGAGCTGCAGGCGGTACGTCGAGGAGGGGATTGCCACGTGCTGACACTACGCCGCTGACATGTCGGGTGCTACAACATGATCACGAAGCCGCTGCGGCGTGGATCGGCTCCGCCGCCGAGTGGGCTAAGAGCCGACACGCCGCCGAAATAGGGGTCGCGGTGATCAGCGATCGAGGTTCTGTAGCCGTTGGCTTCCAGCCAATGGATCACGTGCGAGAAAAAGCCTGGTTCGAGCCTCACCAGATCCGGAAGTGCGTTGAGTCGTGGAGCATCGATGGCTTCCTGTGGTGCGGCACCGCGCAGCATGCGCAATACGCATTGCACGAGGGCAGGG
>Ga0126310_10001020_pt1 | contig 10380 bp, 10 predicted proteins | sample Plot60_FD_92540 | JGI IMG/M metagenome (GOLD analysis project Ga0126310, IMG submission 92540) | Serpentine soil microbial communities from UC McLaughlin Reserve, CA, USA - Plot60 | ecosystem: Environmental > Terrestrial > Soil > Grasslands | place: USA: UC McLaughlin Reserve, Lake County... | reverse complement strand
TGCCTGCTCGTTTTCCCTTCCGCCGTCTACGACTTTGGGCATCGTCTCCGCCCCGAGATGGCCCGTGGACACGTCGCCGGCGTGGCGGAGGCGACGAGTTTGCCGATCATCGTTTTCGTCTACCCTGCGACTTCCGGGCTGCACATAGACACCGACAACCTGGTCGGAATCTGCTCCGAGATAGACAACGTCATCGCCATCAAAGACTGGTCCAACGACATCGTCGCCTACGAGAGGAACTACCGCGAGCTCAAGGCGCTCGACAAGGAGATCTCCATCCTCTCGAGCTTCAGCACGTCGCTTCTGGCCTCGTTGTGCCTGGGGGCCGACGGCATCCTCTCCGGTCACGGGAGCCTCATAGCCGACCTGCACGTGGAGGTCTTCGAGGCCGTAAAACGTGGGGACCTGGCGGCTGCGCGAAGGGTGTCTGACAGGATCTATCCTCTCACACGGGTTTTCTACGCCGAGCCCTTCCTGGACGGGCACAACCGGATGAAGGAGGCGCTCGCCATCCTGGGCAGGATCGACGAGGCCCACGTGCGTCCACCGCTGCGGCGGATATCCGGGAGGGAGAGGGAGGAGATACGCCGCGTCGTCTCCGAGGCCGGGCTGCCGAGCGGGAGCCCCGAGTTGAGCGCGAGGTAGGCGGTATGGTGGACAGGACGATCCCGCTTGAGGTCGGCGACTCCGTCTCGTTCTCCAAGACCGTCGGCGAGACCGACGTCTACCTCTTCGCCGGCATCACGGGCGACTTCAGCCCCAACCACGTAAACGAGGAGATCATGAAGGGGACGACGTACGGCCGGCGCGTGGCCCACGGCGTGCTCTCCTTGGGTTTCGCCTCGACGACGTCGACGCTCATGATCGAATGCACGGGGATGAGCGCCGTCTCCTACGGCTACGACCGCGTCCGCTTTATGGGCCCTGTGCTGGTGGGAGATACGATCACCGCGACCTACACCATCGTCGAGATAGACGAAGAGGCCGCGAAAACCTACGCCGATATCGAGGTCGTCAACCAGCGCGGGGAGTTGTGCACCGTCGCGCGCCACATACTCAAGTTCGTCACCTAGCGTATGGGTTCGAGGGCGGAGGTCTTCTTCTTCGCGGTCCTGGACATCGTGGCCAAGATAGGCTGCGGTTACGTAACCTACAAGCTCATAGAAAAGGGATAGGATGAGCGAGCTATCGGAGATGAAGTGCACCGCCTGCCGGGGCGATGATCCCACGCTAACCGACGCAGCGATTGCAGAGCTGCGCCCGCAGGTTCCCGAGTGGCGAGTGGTGCAGCGGGAAGGCATCGATCGCCTGGAGCGCGTGTTCGGGTTCCGTAACTTTGCCCAGGCGCTGGCTTTCACCAACAGAGTGGGCGAACAAGCCGAGAAGGAGGGGCACCACCCTGCGCTGTTGACCGAGTGGGGTAGGGTAACGGTCACCTGGTGGACACACAAGATCGGTGGTCTGCACCGAAACGACTTCATAATGGCAGCGAAAACGGATGGGCTCTTTAAAGAACGGACGTAACCACGTCTCTATCGCAGAGGACCCCTACCGCGTGCCAGACCCTGGCCTGCGTATCTCTGGTTCCGGCGAGGGGTTGGGTAACCGTTTGGACGCCAGTAGAATTATCCCGTATGCATCGGGGCCGTAGACCGTACCGACTACGAAAAGAAACCGAGAGGGTGCCCGTCGGCGGCGTTCGGACGTCTTCGAAGGAGGCCTGGCCACGTTGACCGACGCGCCTGTACTCTCCCCGCGTGCGCTCAATCGCGCCACGTTAGAACGGCAGATGCTGCTAGGCCGCCAGAAGCTGTCCGCTCTGCGGGCGATCGAGCACCTCGTCGGTATGCAAGCGCAGGCCCCCGACCCGCCCTACGTCGGCCTGTGGACGCGCCTGGAGGGCTTCCATACCGACGAGCTGGCGCGCCTGATCCTGGAGCGGCGCGCGGTGCGCGTCGCGCTCATGCGCAACACCGTTCACCTGGTGAGCGCACGTGACTGCCTCGGGCTTCGCCCCCTGGTTCAGCCGGTCATCGACCGCGGTCTGCACGCCAATCGCAAGGGCGTAGACGGAGTGGATACCGAGGCGCTCTCCGCCGCCGGCCGAGCGCTGCTCGAGGAGAGGCCGCGCACGGCAAAGGAGCTCGGCGTACTGTTGCAACAGGGGTTGCCCGAGCGCGACCCCACCTCCCTTGCCCGCGCCATCCGCCACCTGGTGCCGCTCGTCCAGGTGCCTCCCCGGGGCGTCTGGGGGGAGAGCGGTCCCGCCGCCCACACCACGGTAGAGGCCTGGCTCGGCCGTCCGCTCGACCGGGACCCCTCGCTGGAGGAGATGGTATCGCGCTACCTGGGGGCGTTCGGGCCGGCCACCGTCAAGGACGTGCAGACCTGGTCGGGCCTGACCCGGCTCGGCGAGGTGGTCGAACGGCTACGTCCGCGCCTTGTCATCTTCCGCGGCGAGCAGGGCAGGGAGGTGTTCGACCTGCCCGGCGCCCCGAGGCCAGGCCCGGACGCCGATGCCCCGCCGCGCTTTTTGCCCGAGTTCGACAACCTGATCCTCTCCCACGCCGACCGCACCCGCGTCGTCGCCGAGGAGCACCGCAGAGCGATAGCCTCAAGGAACGGCATGGTTCCGGCCACCTTCCTCGTCGACGGGTTTGTGCGGGGGACGTGGAAGACCGAGTTAACCCGCGGGAAGGCCAGGCTCGTGATCGACCCGTTCGAGCCCCTGGCCGAAAAAGACCGCGACGCCCTATCCGAGGAGGGAGAGCGGCTCATTCGGTTCGTCAGGGATGGTGCCGGGGCGTTCGAGGTCCGCATCTTGGGGAGATCCCAGGTCGACTTCCTCGCACCGTCCATCGGACAGAAGCCCTAGCCAGACCCGGTCGGTTCGCCCGCCGAAGAGGACGGCTCATCTAAAGCGCTTTGCAGAGAGGCTGCGCCTCCTGCAAAGCGCGGCTACAGGCATCAGGTTCTAGGAAAACAAGCTGACTAGCTGAAGTGCTGACCTGCTGAAATGCTTGCAAAGCTAAGAATCCTGCTCCCGTTTCCCGAGCTTCTCGACCACTCTACGCTTCTCTGGATCTTCGACCGGCTCCTCGGAGGTTTCCAGTCGGGAGGATGCGTCCCCGCCCTTCGCTTCGGGAACCTCCTCGCCCGCTTTGGCATCCCTCTCGTTCCTCTTGCGCTCCTCCACATCATTCCAGCGGTTTATGCCCATCGTTCTCCCTTTCCGGCGACATGATCTCTGGGATGTCTAAGACTTACACTGTCGAGCATTACCGGACCCGAGGGTCCGCTGAGATCGCGCCTTTGTTACTCCTGCTCGCTTTGGAAGCGGGGAACCAGCATCTCCTTGGCCCGCTGGGCCGCCCGGAGGTTGTTCTCCAGAACGCCCCCGAAGAACTCCACAAGTTCCTGGTCGCCCTCCTGCTCGGCGTCCCGGATATATGCCTTCAGGGACTCTACGTTCTCCGAAGACTGGTAGAGCACGGCGATCAGGTTGTAGTTCTTGTCCTTGGGCTGCCTGGACGCTTCGGTCATCTCGGTCTCCTTTCTCGTCTGCCCGACCTGGCGTTTATCAGTACCCGCTGTCCGCGACAAGCGAAACCAAAACAGGTCCGAACACTCCCGAGCACGCAAGAAATGGCCCGAAAGGTGCATGACTGGATGGTGCGTCGGTGGCACCATCAGGTCAACGGAGAGAACGGGGAAGGAACTGCCGTACACGGAAGGAACGGGCCGCTGCGTCGACGCGTAATGAACGACCACCTGGCGCCGGTACCGAGCAAAACGTTCTCCCACACCCCGAGGGTCTAAAGGCGCAAGAGCAAAGAAGGATCGGACGTGTTCTACGAAAAAACATACGAGCGGACGAGCAGCCCGATAAGATCCCGGTGGTGGTTGATCGCGAAGAACGGCACGGACCACACCGAGGTGTTCACGCTCGATGGTAGTAGCACTTTACCCGTCTTCAGTAGCGAGGACGAGGCGGAGATGTACCTCTGGTTCGAAGACGCTTGCGGTGACGGCTGGGAGGCGCGCAGGAGTACCTCTGAGGAGCTGGTGGCGATGCTCTGCGGGCCGTGCTCGGGCGTCGGAGCAGTGGTCCTCGATCCATCGCCGGAGATCATCGACGGGTGGCCTGCCAGGACCGTTAACCTCGACCGAAGGCGCTTTGTGGAATGGATGGTCGATAGTCTCCGGAAGGAGCCGGGCTCGATGAGGGTGCACCTAAGGAATCACTGAGGGGTCCGTAGCCACACAGCTTCGGCCCGCTTCTCGTTGCGCGGAGCATGGGGCTGCGAGGGGCGGGGGATATTTGTGCGTGGCCCGTCGACCGAACGAGAAGCCGTCCGCCGGAGAGACGTCGTGCATCCTAAAGCGCTTTGCAGAGAGGCTGCGCCCCCCTGCAAAGCGCGGCTACAGGCTACAGGCATCAGGTTCTAGGAAAACAAGCTGACTAGCTGAAGTGCTGAATTGCTGAATTGCTTGCAAAGAGGGTTCATCCTCTTTGCAAGCTGCTCTAGGGGGTAGTCCGCTGCACACATTGGGCCAAAATGGTCTGCGCCGCGAGGTTGCGTGTCCTCCTTCACAGCCTTCAGAGCGGGCGGACGCGCAAAGTAACATCGACCATGTACGGTTCGGATGACACTGTGGCGAACCGGTTCGGTTCGTTCGGGAGCGTGCGAGGTGACTCGGGCCTGGCTTTCGCCGCGTTCGTTTTCGGGCACGCCGGGTGCGGGGACGAGCTGGTCGAGATCAGGCTGGGCGAGGATCTTCTTACGTGCTGGTGCCCGCAATGCGACGAGACACGAACCTTCGGCACGGCGACGACTTTCTTGCCATAACGCGAATGCAAGGAGTGAGGATGCAAAGAGACTAGGAGCAGAGCCAGACGATAGACGCCCCACCCGAGGAGGTCTTCGCCTGGCTCGCGGACGTGGGTAACCTCCCAGCGTATCTGCCGCCCGTCGTCGATTCATCGGACGAGGGTAACCCCGACTCTCGCCACCTTTCATCCCAGGGCGTCCGGGCGTTGGATGTTTGCTGCCCCGGTGCTTTAATTGTCTGCGTTGGGAGAGAAGGATGCAAAGCGGATGGCAGAGTCGCACACGGGCACGATCACCTTCCTGTTTACCGATGTGGAGGGCTCCACTTCCCTCTGGGAGAGGGACTCGAACGCGATGTCCGAAGCCCTCGCCCGTCACGACGAGATCCTGCGCACGTCCATAGAGGCGCACGATGGTCACGTCTTCAAGACGGTCGGAGACGCCTTTCACGCCACCTTCTCGACCGCTCCCGCTGCCCTCGAGGCGGCGCTCGAGGCTCAGAGGGCCCTTCTCCACGAGGAGTGGGCCGAGACTGGACCCTTGCGGGTGAGGATGGCGCTGCACACGGGGACAGCCGAGGAGCGGGAGGGGGATTACTTCGGTCCATCCCTGAACAGGGTAGCCAGGCTCCTCTCCGCCGGGCACGGCGAACAGATATTGCTGTCCCTGGCCACCAGGGAGTTGCTACGAGACGCGTTGCCAGAGGAGAGCGGGTTGCGGGACCTGGGCGAGAGGAGGCTGAAGGATCTCTCCAGCCCCGAGCGCGTCTTCCAGATCATCGTCCCAGGCCTACGTTCCGAGTTTCCACCGCTCAAAACGCTGGACGTCAGGCGCAACAACCTGCCGGCCCAGCCGACCCCGCTCGTCGGACGCGAGAGGGAGCTCGACGAGGTCCTGGTGCTGCTGCGCAGCCCCGAAGTGCGCCTGTTGACCCTGACAGGCCCCGGCGGTACAGGCAAGACGCGACTCGGCCTGCAGGCCGCCGCCGAGCTAAGCGATGAGTTCGAAGACGGGGTGTTCTTCGTACCGCTCGCAGCCATCGCGGATCCCGCGCTGGTGGCTTCTACCATCGCACGAACGCTGGGGCTGACGGAGGGCGGAGATCAGGCACCGGAGGAGCTCCTCGAGGATTATCTGCGCGACAGGCAGACGCTGCTATTGCTGGATAACTTCGAGCACATCCTCGAATCGACGCCGCTCCTGGACGCTTTGCTTTCGGCGTCCTCAAATTTGAAGGTCCTGGCCACCAGCCGCATTCCGCTGAGGATCTACGGCGAACACGAGTTCCCCGTCCCGCCCCTCTCGCTACCCGACCCCCAGTCCCTGCCGTCAGTAGAGAGCCTCACAGAGTACGAGGCGGTTAGGCTCTTCGTGGAGCGGGCCAAGTCCATCAGGCCGGACTTCTCGCTGACGCAGGAGAACTCCCCTGCGGTGGTCGAGATCTGCGCGAGGCTCGACGGGTTGCCCCTGGCCATAGAGCTCGCCGCTGCGAGGATAAAGCTGCTCCCCCCGCAAGCGATGCTATCCCGCCTGGGCGACCGCCTCAAGCTGCTGACCGGCGGGGCGCGAAACCTCCCCGAGAGGCAGCGGACCCTCAGGAACGCTATCTCGTGGAGCTACGAGATGCTCGACGAGGGAGAGAAGGCGCTCTTTGCAAGGTTGGCGGTCTTCTCGGGCGGGAGCACCCTGGAGGGAATAGAGGAGGTGTGCGACCCACGAGGAGACCTCCCCGTGGACGTGCTCGAAGGAGTCTCCTCTCTCCTGGACAAGAGCCTGTTGCGGCAAGAGGAAGTACTTGGAGCCGAGCCGCGTCTCATGATGCTCGAGACCATCCGCGAGTTCGCGCTAGAGAAGTTCGAGGAGAGCGGTGACGCAGAAACCATAAAACGCGCTCATGCCGAGCACTTTTTAGTCCTGGCGGAACAAGCCGAGCCGCGGCTGTGGGGGCCGGAGGATGCGGCGTGGCTGGACCGCCTGGAGCAAGAGCATGACAACATGAGGGCGGCGCTCTCACGCGCCTTGGAGCATGAAGAGGCCGAGCTTGCCCTGAGACTGGGCGGGGCGTTACGGTGGTTCTGGAACATGGCGGGGTACTACGGTGAGGGAAGGAGGTGGCTCGAGGCAGCTCTGGACAAAGACGATTATGCGTCTGCGGAGGCGCGAGCCAAGGTCCTCGAAGGGGTGAGCTGGCTGGCGAACCAGCAGGGTGACCTTGATCGGGCGGAAGCGACTGCCGAAGAGGGTGTGAAGCTGAGCGTAGAAGCAGAGTTGGGTGAGGTAGTCACGGCTGACTTCCAGAACGTACTTGGGGTTGCTGCGACGCACAGGGGTGACTACGAGCGTGCGACGGAGTTGCTCGAGGAGAGTCTGGCGCTCCACCGCGACGCCAGGGACTCTATAGGGGTTGCGTGGTCCCTCGGCAACCTGGCCAATGTATCGAGCGACCGCGGAAACTTTGAGCAGGCCAAGCAACTCTATGAGGAAGGTCTGGTCCAGTCCAGGGATCTGGGCGGTGCGGAATTGCTCGGCGCGTACTTGATCAGCCTGGGCTACGAATACCTGCTCGAAGGTGACCCTGAAAGAGCTACAGAGCTGAACGCGGAAGCCGCGGAATTGTACCGGAAGCGGGGACGCAGGGGCCTGCTCCAGATCGCCCTCGATAACATGGGGTGGGCCGCGCTGGTCCGGGGTGACTACCAGGGGGCCGAGATCCTGCATGAAGAGAGCCTCGTCCTGTGCCGAGAACTGGGCGATAAGCTAATCGGCTCAGAGAGCATGGAAGGATTGGCGTGTGCCGCCGAGGCCAGAGGGGAAGCCGAGCGGGCGGCGAGGCTGTTCGGAGCGGCGGGGGCGTTGCGTGAAGCGGCAGGCTACCAGCAAGCACCCAGAGCTCGCTCTCTGCGAGAGCCCTACCTCGCGGCCGCCCGCTCACAGATAGACAGGACGTCCTGGGCTACGGCGTGGGAGAACGGACGCTCCATGGCGTTCGAGGATGCAACTGCCTACGCGCTGAAAGAAGGCATCAAGGGCTGATCCGTCTGCAGGCTAAACCTTAGAGAGTGTCTGCACACGGGTAGAGTACCCGGCTTTGAATCCCCCTCCCTGGCCAGTCGAATTAGTAGTCCTAAGTGGCGCTCGGCGGCAACAGCACCCAGCACCCCTCCGCCCGGTCGGGTACGTCGGTTCGCAAGTGAGACCCGGCAACGTTCTGGGCGAATTTGCTAGCATCACAAGGCCTGGTCGTCTTCAGCAACACGCCTCCTCGCGCGTGTGCGGCCAGCGCGGGGGACATGCTTGCCACCAACATCACCGCCACAAGTGCCGCCACCGCCAGGACCTTGGTCATACGCCTCACCGGCTACCTCCTTGCTCTCCGCGCTACAGGCACGCTTCCTATACCTACCATAGCAGACCAGACTACCTGAGGGCATCGTCCAAATGAACTATTTGGGTGGCATCTGGACCGGGACCCATACTTCCTGGAGACCAGCGTGCCTGGCACCTTCGCGGCCGGAGATGTGCGCCACCGGTCGGTTAAGCGCGTCGCATCAGCGGCAGGGGAGGGCTCGATGGCCGTGCAGTTCGTAGACCGGTATCTGAGCAGGGTTCCCGAGTAGCACCACAGCCAGGGCGGTTGGACCGGCTTTACCGAGTAGGCTATTATGAGGGCATCTACCGAACCGAGTAGGGCGTTGGATATAAGCTGTCCCAATTGCGAGACCGTAAATCCCGAAGGCGCGAAGTTCTGCCTGAATTGCGGTAACCGGCTCGAGGCCCAGGTCCGGGTCGATGGCGAACGCAAGTACGTGACGGTGCTCTTCGCCGATGTGGTCGACTCTACCGGGCTCGGCGAGCGGCTCGACCCCGAGCAGGTCGCCGAGATCATGAACGGCGCGTTCGCCTTTCTCAACGCGTCGGTCACCAGGTACGATGGGACGGTAGCGAGGTTACTCGGCGATGCGATCATCGCGTTCTTCGGCGCGCCCGTCGCACACGAAGACGACGCCGAACGCGCGGTACGCGCGGGTTTGGATATCCAGGCGGCCACCCGAGCATACGCCGAATTGGTCAAGCGGGACTACGGGGTCGACTTCGCCGTGCGCGTCGGGATCAACACAGGACTCGCCGTGCTCGCCCTCGTCGGAGACGAGATCAGGACGGAATACACCGCGATGGGCGATACGACGAACGTCGCCGCCCGCCTGCAGAGCACCGCCGCGCCCGGTTCCGTGATCATCAGCCCCGACACCTATCACCTCGTCAGGCCGCTGTTCACGTTCAAGCCGCGTGGCGCGACGACGGTCAGGGGCAAGTCCACACCTATCGAGACCTATGAGGTGCTCTCTCCCAAGGCCGTGCCTGGCAAGGTGCGTGGTCTCGAGGGGCTGACCTCGCCGCTCGTGGGCCGATCCGCCGAATTCCAATTGCTGCATGACAGGCTGGAGGAGGTGCGCGAGGGACGCGGCGCATTCGTTGCGGTCGTGGGCGAAGCGGGTCTTGGCAAGTCGCGATTGCTTGCTGAAGTCAAGGGATCGGCCGACTCCCTGCCGCCGGTCGCCTGGCTCGAGGGACGGGCCCTCTCTTATGGGCAGGCCGTCACCTATTTTCCGTGGCGGCAGGTGTTCCGCGAGGCTATCGGTGCGCAGGAGGGCGAGGCACCCGAGAACGTGCGTGAGAAACTGCATCGTGATTCGGGTTGCGGCGCGATACCCGAGGGCGACAAGCAGTACCTTGAGGTGATGCTCTCGGTGGAGAGCGAGACGACGCTTAAGGCGGCCTCGACGCTGGAGGGTGACCAACTGGTCGACCACATCACCGAGGCGGTCCGAGGCCACCTTCGTGCCAGCGCCAGCCTGAAGCCCACGGTGATCGTGCTCGACGACCTGCACTGGGCGGATACAGCTTCGCTCGACCTCCTGCTGAACGTGGCAGGGTTGGTGGAGGACTGGCCACTGCTCATCATCTGTCTGCTACGCCCCGACAAAGACGCGCCGAGCTGGTCGGCCATAGAGAGGGCGCGCAAAGAGCTGGGCGCCAGATACTCCGAGATCTCGCTCGAGCCGCTCGACACGGCGCACGCGCAGGAGCTTCTCGGCAACCTACTCTACATCGAGGATCTGCCGGAGAGCGTGCGCAACTTGATCCTGAACAAGGCAGAGGGCAATCCGTTCTTTGTCGAAGAGGTCATCCGGACCCTGATCGACTCCGGATTGATCGTACAAGAGCACGATCACTGGCGCGCCACACGGGAGATCGTGAACGTCTCCATCCCGGATACGCTAACCGGCGTGCTGGGCGCGCGCATCGACCGTCTACCGGAGGGCACCAAACACGTAGCCCAGACGGCCGCCGTCCTAGGCCGCATCTTCGCCTACCGCGCGCTGATGGCGACCTGCGCGGCAGCGCCACCGTCCGAACAAATCGGGGACGTCGAGCCTCATCTCGGCGTCCTGACCTACGAGGAGCTGGTCCGCGAGCGGGTACATGATCCGGAGCTAGAGTATATCTTCAAGCATGCCATGACCCAGGAGGCAGCCTACGAACTGCT
>Ga0126310_10001019_pt1 | contig 10405 bp, 11 predicted proteins | sample Plot60_FD_92540 | JGI IMG/M metagenome (GOLD analysis project Ga0126310, IMG submission 92540) | Serpentine soil microbial communities from UC McLaughlin Reserve, CA, USA - Plot60 | ecosystem: Environmental > Terrestrial > Soil > Grasslands | place: USA: UC McLaughlin Reserve, Lake County... | reverse complement strand
GTACCCCTCTATGAGTATCTGGTCGGGGAAGAAAGGTATCGTCTCGTCGTAGGAGTCGTAGACGTTCTCCTCGGTGATCTCCTCCTCTTCTCCCCGCTGCGCATCGGCCTCCGGGCTCCAGACGGCCTGCCGGAAGAACTCCCGTACGGTGAACCCATGTGGGAACGCTTCCCGGTTCCCTTCCTCCATGTACCCGACGCCGGGGTGCTCCCCGGCCACGTTCCGTTGCGTGTCCGTCACTTTCTGCCCAACCTTTCCGGCCACCCGCGTCTTCCGTGGCCCGTTGTGGCCCCTAGGATCTCATCTTCTGGGAGGGCCTCCCGTTACCCGTTCACCCGCACCCGTCTCGGTAAGGTTCCTCGTCCTCCTCCTCGTAGCGCGCGTACTCCTCAAGGCGCCTCCGTTCCCGCAGCCTCGCGATCCTGTCGCGGTACTCCATCTCGCCTCCGAACACCCTGTGCTTGAGCACGAGGACGACGCCGTGCACTAGCACGAGCGGCGCTATGAGCGCCGGGAGGACCCAGACGTGGAGCGCGAAGAAGCGAGAGAGCGTCGCCGGCCCGGTCACGTCGCCCCCCAAGAGGAAGTGCGTCACCGGCGACCCCACGAACGGCGAGTAGGAGCCGATCTTTATCCCGACCACAGTAGCCCAGAAGCCGTCCTGGTCCCACCTGAGCACGTACCCCGTGAACGCTATGGCCAGAGTCAGGAGCAGCAAGGTGACGCCGAGCACCCAGTTGACCTCCCGCGGGGCCTTGTAGGCGCCGCTCAGGAACACCTGGACCATGTGGAGCCCTATGAACGCCAGCAGGAAGTTCGCCGACCAGTAGTGGATGCCCCTTATGAGCTGGCCGAAGTACACGTCGTGCATGATGTAGTAGATCGAGTTCCAGGCGTGGTCGGTGGTCGGCACGTAGTAGAAGAGCAGTAGTATCCCCGTCAGGAACTGCAGCGTCATCAGGAAGAGGGTCGTGGTGCCCAACGCGTACATCCATGCGCCCCTCTTCGGTGCCGGATGGTTTAGGAAGCGCGCCAGCCCCGAGATCGCGCCGGTGCGGTCCTCCACCCAGCCGGACACGAACCGCCCGGCCTCCGCTGTCCGGGACCCGATCTTGCCCATCGCGCTCATCGCCTCGACCTCCTCACCAGTCCCGTGGAACCTTAGTCGTCCCTCCCTTGCGGCTCTTCTGGCTGAGCACCCGCACGTCGCGGCCGGCTTTCCGCAGGCGTGGGACGACATGGCGCCCGAGCGTGCCCGTGCCGCCGGTGACCAGGATCGGCGATGTCATGTCTCCTCCTAACCACACAAGAAGTCGAACCCGTTGTCACGTCGGCTTGGTTTCGTTCGTCATTACTACAATGACGTAACGCAACGGGAGAATGTGACAGATGGACGAGCACCACTTTCTGGCTGAGCAGTTCGAGGAGCATCGCACCCACCTGAGGGCTGTGGCCTACCGGATGCTCGGCTCCGTCAGCGAGGCCGACGACGCCGTCCAGGAGGTCTGGCTACGGCTCAGCCGCTCGGACACCAGTGGCGTCGAGAACCTGGGGGGATGGCTGACGACGGTTGTAGCGCGAGTGTGCCTGGACATGCTACGCTCGCGAGCCTCGAGGCGCGAAGAACCCTTGGGAGAGCCCTCGGGGCGCGCGCCTGCCCGACCCGGTCGTGGGACGTCAGGGCGGGATCGACCCCGAGCACGAGGCGCTGCTGTCCGACTCGGTAGGACTGGCGCTGCTCGTGGTGCTCGAAACGCTCACCCCGGCCGAGCGGCTCGCTTTCGTTTTGCATGATACGTTCGGGGTGCCCTTCGAGGAGATCGCGCCGATCGTCGACCGCTCCCCCGAGGCGGCACGCCAGCTCGCCAGCCGCGCGCGCCGCCGGGTCCGGGGCGAGATCGCGGTTCCCGACGCCGACCTCGACACTCAGCGCGAAGTCGTCGACGCCTTCCTCGCTGCCTCGCGCGACGGCGACTTCGAGGCGCTGCTCGAGGTGCTTGATCCGGACGTCGTGGTGCGAGGCGACTGGGGTGCCGTTGGCGCGGGCGCATCGAGGGAGGTTCGCGGTGCGCGCGCCGTGGCCGAGCAGGCGCTCGCCTTCTTGCGGCTCGGCCTGCTCATGCGACCGGCGCTCGTCAACGGCGCCGCAGGGGCCATCTCGACCCGCGACGAGGAGTCGTTCTCGGTCGGGCGCTTCACGGTCAGGGATCGAAAGATCGGCGCAATCGACATCCTCGCCGACCCCGGGCGTCTCCGCCGACTCGACTTGGCGGCGATCCTCGAGGACTGACGCTCGGCTAGTTGCCGGGTTGGCAGACGAGCGCGGGCGCAGCGCCGACGACGATAACCGGCTTGCCTCCTTCCTGGACTTGATGGCCCAAAGCAACGCCGACCAGGATCCCGACCTGGCGCCCCCTCCCAGCGACAGGAAGACGGTCAAGCGGTTCGGCCGGCGCATCGGCGAAGCCACCCACCACTGGGCTCGTGGCGGCGTGTCCGCGGCGGGGTCGACTTCAGGAACGGCCTTGATAGAAAGGTGATCCCGACACGACCGGGATGATACCGGGTACCTGACCGACGACGATCGAAAGGAGGAGCGATGTCGCAAAGAAACGTGGAGACCATCCGAAACCTGTTCCGGGGCGTCGAAGAGCGCGACCTGGGAACCTACCTCGCGGCGTGCGATCGCGAGGTCGTGATTCGCGAACCGGGTTCGCTCCCGTATGGTGGCGAATACCATGGCCTAGAGGGCTTGAGACAGCATGCCGCGGGCTGGATGCAGACCTGGGCACCTCTACAGCCCGAGGAAGAGAGGAAGCTGGATGCGGCCTTTATAGACGCGGGTGACCACGTGATCGCCCGTTGGAGGCTGAGGGCGCGGGCTACAGACGGGAGCGGGACGTTGAACATGCCGATGGTGGGGATCTACGAGCTGCGCGACGGAGAGCTCGTGGGGGCGCAAATGTTCTACTCGGACACGGCTGCAGTACTGCGGTTCCTCGAGAACGCGGGGCGGCCGAAGCGGAAAGGGGGAGAGGAGTGAGGCTCGGCGAGCGGGACCACGGGTTGTTGGCGCTCTGGGCCGCCGACTGTGCCGAGAGCGTACTCCCGTGCTTCGAGGAGAAGTACCCGCAAGACGACCGCCCACGTCGCCTCTCACGACACGCACGCCGCTGCCGCGGTCCCCACTGACTCCGCCGCTGGGGAGAAACGCGCGTGGCAGTACCGGCGCCTCCCGGAGCACCTTCGATCGGTGGCGTTCCCGCCCGAGGCGATGACTGAGGCTACGTGGATGGTTCCCGACGGCTCACGCCCTGAGCATTGCCGCCGACACTCGCCCGACTCATCCTGCGCGCCCGCTTCCCACGCTCCGTTTCGTAACTTGCCGGGTTACGCGATCGCGCCCAAGATGCTCCACATCCCGCACCTGGCGCGAGAAGTCGGTCCGCACGGCTATCCATGCGGCCAGGGAAGTGCGGGGCAGCAGGCAAAGGACATCGGAGCCGTGGGGACTTTGTTTGCCGAGGGAGCGATCTGCGCCTCGCATCCACTGGAACCGTCGTACCGCGGCCGCGAGGAGATCCGGGCCTACTGGAGGTGGTCGACCGCAAACCGGGAGGACCTCTTGCTGCGCTTTGGGGAGCCGATGCTCTCGGCGGAGGGAGGCGTGCTGCGGTCGAGTGGTGGGCGACGATCCGGGACGGGGAGAGGGCGGCCAGGGGGGAGGCCGAGGAAGACCGGCTCACACTTTCGGGGTACCTGGTGCTTCGCCTCAGACGGCTTGTGCGAGGAGCTGCGCGAGTACTGGAACTTCGGGTTTGGGCTCTCGACGCACCCTCTGCGAGGATGGGGTGAGTAGAAGCGTGCAGCAAGGTCGTGTCACGTGAAGCGGGTCGAGCTTCGTCTTTACGTGTAGGTCCGTCGACCGGCCGGGGACCGTTCCCGGCCGCACGGCGTATCCGGCAGCGGTTGCGAGAACGGAGGGCTCCGCTTCTCTGCGGCTCAGAGAAGGCCGAACGCAATTTGCGTCGGTTTTGGCGAACGAAGAGAAGATTCTCGAATCCTGAAGGCGAGGGACAGACCATGAATCATTGGGGAGAACTATCGGCCTGGCGGGAGCATCGCAGGGAACTGCTGCGGGAGGCGCAGGAGCGGCAGCTTGAGCAGGAGGCGCGCAAGGCCCGCAGGGCACTCACGCACTCGAAGAAGAGAACGAGCGTGGTCGAGGTACGATGGGCCTGCTGGAGGACGAGGCGAAGGTCGCGGAGCTCCTGGAGCTGAACGGCATGCTCCGCTGGGTTGCGTTCGAGGAGCGGTTCATAGTCGCAGAGAGAGAGGGCGAGGTCCTGGCGGCCGTGCGTTACCGGACGGAGCCCAAACGGCTGCTGCTGGGCCTCCTCGTCGCCGATCCGTGGGCCGGAGAGCGGCGCCTCGCGGTAGACCTGTACGCGGAGGCGCGGAGGCTGGCTCTGGAGCTGGGGACGAGCGGCGTCGTGGCGAGGACCGATCGGCTCCACGCTGCCTATCCATACGAGGCGGGCTACCATCGCTGGAGGGGTGGTTGGAGGATTCCCGGGGGCGGCTGGCCCAGGAGGGTCGCCCTTGCTGGTGCGTTTCTCGCGGCGTTCCTTGTGCCGAAGAGGCAGTCGAGGAAATTCAGGACATGACCGAAGGACGCACCTACGATGCCATCGTGGTCGGTGCCGGCCCCAACGGCCTCGCGGCCGCCATTGAGCTCGCCCGCAACGGCTGGAGCGTAGCCGTCGTCGAGGCCGAGAGCACGATCGGCGGCGGCACCCGCTCCGCCGAGACCACGCTCCCCGGTTTTGTAAACGACCTCGGCTCCGCCATCCACCCCTTCGGCTACGCCTCGCCGTTTTTCAGGTCGCTCCCTCTCGAGGACCATGGGCTGGAGTGGATCCACCCTCCCGCACCCCTCGCCCACCCTTTCGACGACGGGACGGCAGCAATGCTAGAGCGTTCTACGCAGGATACCGGGGCCACCCTCGGACCGGACGCCGAAGCGTACCGCAAGATGATGGACCCACTGGTCGAGGACGCGAGGGGGATAGTGGATGCGCTCACCGGCTCGCCTCAGACGCCGCGGCACCCATTCGCCCTGGCAGCGGCTGGCCTGCGCTCGCTGCGATCCGCCCGTAGTGTCGCGGGGGATATGTTCGAGGGCGCGAAGGCGAAGGGCCTCTTCGCTGGCAACGCCGCCCACTCGTTCCTGCCCATGGAGAAGCGCCCGAGTGCCATGTTCGGGCTGCTACTCGGGACGCTGGGCCACGCCTTCGGCTGGCCTTTCCCCAGGGGCGGCTCACAGAAGATAGCCGACGCCCTCGTCTCCTACCTGCTCTCTTTGGGCGGAGAGGTCTACACGGGGGTCCGGATTAGCTCGGTGGAGGAAGTTCCGCGCGCCCGCATGGTCCTCTTCGACGTGACACCGCGCCAGCTCCTCGACATCGCAGGGCAACACTTCACCGAGGGTTACCGGAACGGCCTCAAGCAATACCGCTACGGCCCCGGCGTCTTCAAGGTGGACTTCGCGCTCGACGGACCTGTCCCCTGGGAGGCCGAAGAGTGCAGGCGCGCAGGCACCGTCCACCTCGGCGGCACGCTCGACGAAGTCTCGGCGGGGGAGAGCGCTGTGGCGCGTGGGCAGCACCCGGAGAGGCCGTGGGTCCTCCTCGCCCAGCAGAGCCTCTTCGACCCTACGCGCGCCCCCGAGGGCAAGCACACCGTCTGGGCCTACTGCCACGTCCCCAACGGCTCGACCTTCGACATGACGGAGAGGATCGAAGCGCAGATAGAGCGCTTCGCCCCCGGCTTCAGGGATCTCATCCTGGCGAAGAGCATCTCCGGACCGGCCGAGCTCGAACACCAGAACGCCAACCTCGTCGGCGGTGACATAAGCGGCGGGTACATGGACCTCCGTCAGCTCTTCGCCCGGCCGATGATCCGTCTCAACCCATACTCTACGCCGGCCAAGGGACTCTACATCTGCTCGTCCTCGACGCCGCCTGGTGGAAGCGTACACGGCCTCTGCGGCTACTTCGCCGCCCGCGCCGCTCTAAGTCAACGGAAAAGAGGGTCGTGACTAGAGCCCGATTGTACGAGCTATGTTGAAGGCGCCGGGGACACACCGGCAGGCTCTCAAGCGCTGCCGGAAAGATGAAGGAGTGGGAGATGAAGGAGCGAAGGTGACAAAGATCTTGGCAATGACCCTGGACCAGGCACCACTCCGCATCCCCCAAGGGAAAGAGGGCGATCTGGGACCGCGAGCGCTGTATGTTTGCCGACGGCCGCCCACCCCAGATCATGGCGCATTTGCGTCAGAACCTTGCCGTGGCGGCCCATCGTCCAGATAGCTTCCGGACGATACGATGAGAAGTATCGAGCTAAGGAGGGACAGTTGGAGGAACTATCGCAGGCGGGCCAACAGGTTTTGGAGTCCCAGCCGTTCAGCGCTCTGCTCGAGGCGAGGCTCGCAGGTCTCTCGGAGGGGGAGGCGGTGATCGAGGTGCCGATCCGCGAGGAGCTGCTCCAGCAGAACGGGTACGTCCACGGCGGCGTGATCAGCTACGCCGCCGACAATGCCCTGACCTTCGCCGGCGGCTCGATTTTGGGACCGACCGTGCTGACCTCGGAGTACAAGATCAACTACCTAAGGCCCGCGAGCGGGGAGACGCTCGTGGCGCAGGCGTCGGTCGTCCACGCTGGCAAGAGGCAAGCCGTGTGCCGCTGCGACGTGTTCGTCGCCGGTGCAGGCGGGGGAGAGACGCTCTGCGCGGTCGCGCAAGGTACCATCGCCTCCGTCGCGGTCCCGGAGGCGTGATGAGCGTCGGGCGTCTACCAAACTTTCCCCTCGACGCCGGACGACCGCTCGGACGCGAGTTCGCCGCCCTTGGGCTCTGCGGCTACCGCGACGCCGCGCGCCACGTGCACTCCCTGCCCTACGGCAGGAACTCCGACCGCTCGGACTGGCGGCTGATCCTGAAGGAGGGGCGCGGCACCTGCTCCCCCAAGCACGCCCTGCTCGCGGATCTCGCCCGCGAGAACCTCCGGCACGTCGTGCTGGTGCTGGGCGTCTACGAAATGGATGAGGGCAATACTCCAGGGATCGGTACCGTGCTGGAACGCCACGGTATCCCCTGCGTTCTGGAAGCCCACTGCTACTTGGCGCACGAGGGCACGCGAGTGGACCTGACCAGGGAGGGGGGAGGCGCCGAGCAAATAAACGGTTTCCCGCACGAGGAGGAGATAGAGCCCCACCAGATCAGCGAGTACAAGGTCAGGGCGCACAGGGCGTTCATACGCCGTTGGGCGGCGGAGCGAGGGCTGGACTCCGAACACGTCTGGCGGGTCCGGGAGAGGTGCATCGCCGCGTTGGCAGGTTAGCCACGCATCGAGCAAAGCCTGAAGGAAGCTGCGGACGACGAACCTCGCCGTGACCTCCTCGTCCCACGGTAGAAGCCAACGAGGCCTATTACGGCGGGCCCGAGGGGCTCCTGAACCCGGCGCCCGATCGGCCTGCTCGGTGTGGGGCTTCGTGGGCAACGGCGTCGTGGCCCGGTTCGAGAGCGACCTGCGTGCCGACCTGGAGTCCGGCCGGTGGGACGTCCGGTACGGGGCGCTACGAACCCTGCTCTAGTTCGACGGTTCACTGCGTCTGGTGATCGGCCGCGATCAATCGCAGAGCGTCTCGCGAGCCGGCGTCAACCCCTAATCGAAGAGGTTCACTCCGACTCCTGTGCGTCGAAGCGAGCGGCCTCCCGCCGGAAGGTCCGTACGAAGGTTGCATCGGGTCCGAAACACGCTTGAACGCGGAGAAGCCGGTTCGCGGTGCAGATGGCGAGACCTCCGGACATCCGGCGACGCCGACGCCTTCCAAGGTCCCGTACGGTGGGATGTCACGGATCCCGGACGCGCCGCGTCTTGGGGGTGAGCGTGCCGATCCAACCGCACCGAACCTCCACCCGCGGAGGGAAAGGAGTACACGGCTAGGGAACTGAAACCCGCGCACACGGACGTCGCGGTGGCCGGGGGCGGGGTGGCTGGCCTGACCGCCGCCTGCTACCTCGCCCGGGCCGGCCTGGAGGTAACCGTCTTCGAGAAGGCACCAAGCCTAGGCGGACGCGCGGCGACCAAAGAGTCAGACGGCTTCATGTTCAACCGCGGTATACACGCCCTCTACACCGGCGGCGTGGCCTCCCGAACTCTCGAGGAACTGGGCATCGCCTACGGCCACGGCACCCCGAAGGAGACCTTCGTGCTGGATGGCAGAGAGTTGCGCTCCTTCCCGACCAGCCCCTCGCAGTTCTTGCGCACCGACCTGCTCGGCGCAGGGGACAAGATGGCGCTCGTCCGCTTTTTCGCCACGCTGGGGAGGGCCAAACCGCACGAACTGGCCGGGACGAGCTTGCAAGAATGGCTGGACCTGAAAGTCCGGCGGCCGCGGCTGCACAGGCTCATGGTTTCGCTCGCTTACCCCCTGGTCTACACCTCGGCGCTGAACCTCGTCAGCGCCGAGGTGTTCGTCGATAAGTTGCAGCGCGCGCTCAAGCACCCCGTGCATTACGCGGACGGTGGGTGGCGGGTCCTGGTCGACGGGTTACGCTCCGCGTCCGAGCGGGCCGGGGCGCGCGTCGTCTGCGACGCCCACGTCGAGTCCGTCGACGTCGGCAGCGCCAGGGCGCGGGGCGTGTGCCTGCGCGACGGGAGCCTAGTGCGGACCTCGGCCGTCGGCGCGCTGCCCACTGCCAAAGGCGGCGGCTTCGCGGGGCGTCCGGACGCCGAGGTGCCCGGCATCGCAGGCCTCTACCTTGCCGGGGATTGGGTAGGCCCAGAGGGCTTCCTGGTGGACGCCAGCGTGGCTAGCGCCCGGCGCGCCGCGCGGCTGCTGCTGGAAGACAACTTGCTAGCGCGGAGAGAGATGGCCACCGGTTCGGTGCGCTAGCGGCCGCTAGCCGAAGTCGGTGCGACCCGCGTTGGCCGTGCTCGGTTGGGACGCTTATGGCCTCACCGCCGTCGCGCTGTTCCTAACCGGTCCCATCGAAGTGCATCGGCAATGTCCATCGCCCGCTATGTCACGCGCGAGGAGGGTTGCTGCGTCTAGATGGTAAAGCAGCCACGGAAGGGGAACGACGGGCGGACCGGACAAACCTCGTCATGAATAGCCCTGCGTATGGCAGGACCGATGCTCACAGGAAACAACGCTCAAATCCTGCGTTGGCGTCCGGTAGTCTTGCGGTGCAGCCGGCGAAGTCGAGGGACCCGATAAACGGGAGGGGAGGACGGCGAGGCGCATGAGCGAACCGGAGCGGCGGGTGTTCGAGGAGGAGATCTAATCTCCCTGAAGGACAACCCGTGGATGCCGCTGGAGGTGATCGAGCCGGACCCCGCAGACCGACTTATGAAGTCTGCTACGTATGGCCGGAGCATCGCTGACGGGACTCGGCTAGCGCCGGGCGAGCAGCGCCGTGCAACCTTGAACCTTTATGCGCCCTTGTAATACCGGCCCAAAACGGGGCTCCACACGCGGCGCAAACATGCTCCCGAAGGCCCGAAACTTCCCAAGTCACAGGGGTTCTATCCTAGTCCGGGACATCGGACGGCGACGAAAGGCGGAAGCGGATGGAGAAGCGGAACAAGGCCGGCGGCCTGCGGGCGAGCTACGATCGGCTCGCCGGGGAGTACGCCAAGCACCTGTTCGACGAACTGAGTCACAAACCGCTCGACCGCCAGCTTCTCGCCCGGTTCGCGCAGGAGACCCGGGGGCTGGGACCGGTGTGCGATCTGGGGTGCGGGCCCGGGCACGTCACGCGCTACCTGCGCGGCCTCGGGGCGGAGGCGTTCGGCGTGGACCTTTCTGCCGGCATGGTCGAGCAGGCCGGACGCCTGAACCCGGGGATCGAGTTCCGGGAGGGGGACATGCGCTCCCTGGACGCCGAGGACGGCTCGTGGGGCGGCATCGTCGCGTTCTACTCCATCGTCCACCTCTCGCGCGAGGAGGTGCCGCGCGCCCTCGGGGAACTGCGGCGCGTCCTCAGGCCGGGCGGCCTGCTCCTGCTCTCCTTCCACGTCGGCGACGAGATCAGGCACCTCGACGAGCTGTGGGGCCAAGAGGTATCCCTAGACTTCTACTTCTTCCGCGCGGAGGATATGGAGGGCTTGTTGGGAGAGGCGGGCTTCGAGGTGGAGGAGGTAATCGAAAGGCCGCCTTACGGCGAGGACGCCGAGGCGCAGACCCAGCGCGCCTACGTCTTCGCGAGGAACCCCGTATAGAGGAGGGCTACTCGGTGCGGACCTGGCTGCGGACGGCGGAACGCGTGGGGCCGAGCCTGGATAACACGCGCCACGAACACGTAGGACTTGGAAGCGGAGGTATGGCCGTGCCTGAAGT
>Ga0126310_10001018_pt1 | contig 10414 bp, 8 predicted proteins | sample Plot60_FD_92540 | JGI IMG/M metagenome (GOLD analysis project Ga0126310, IMG submission 92540) | Serpentine soil microbial communities from UC McLaughlin Reserve, CA, USA - Plot60 | ecosystem: Environmental > Terrestrial > Soil > Grasslands | place: USA: UC McLaughlin Reserve, Lake County... | reverse complement strand
CTTGCCAGGCAGCTTGCGCGTGTCGAGAATGACCGGGTCCTTGCGACCCTTCACCGGCAGCCGCACGCGGAACCCTTCCGCGTTGATCAGGTCGGCCTCCGCCGGCAGGCAGACATGGTTCACGTAGTGCCCGCCGAACAGCATCTTGGAGGCGAGCAACGAACCATAGGCCGCGCCCAAGACGAGGATGTTGTAGGGCATGCCAGCAGCTCCGCTCTTTCAATCGTTTTTCGGAGCCCTGCGGCCCCTCCCGGGCGCAATCTATTGAGGCTGCGCTGACGATGCAATGCGCATTGGCCTGCAGCCTAAACGATCAGGCGGTAGGCGGGAATCGTGAGAAACTCCACGAAATCCTCACTCAGCGAAATGTCCCGGAACAGCGCGATCGCCTCGGGGAAACGGCCGGCGGCATACGCATCCGCGCCGATCTCGTCCTTCACGCGCTCCATCTCTTCTTCCAGAGCACGCTCGAAGAACTTCGGCGTCACCACGATGCCGCCCTCCAGCTCGGCCTCGTAGCGGATCCATTGCCAGATTTGCGCGCGTGAAATTTCCGCCGTGGCAGCGTCTTCCATGAGATTGTAGATCGGCACGGCGCCGCGTCCGCGCAGCCATGCCTCGATGTATTGCACGCCGACGCGGATGTCGAGGCGGAAACCTTCCTCGGTCTTCGTACCCTCATGGATTTTCAAGAGGTCCTCGCGGAGCACGCGCACGTGCTGTCGCACCCGGCCGATCTGGTTTTTCTCCGGCATCATGCGGTCGAACACTTCGCGCGCGACCGGCACGAGATCGGGATGCGCGACCCAAGTGCCGTCGTAACCGTCGCGCACCTCGCGCTCCTTGTCGGCGCGCACCTTGGCGAAGGCGGCCTCGTTCGCCGCAGGATCGTTCTTCACTGGAATTTGCGCCGCCATCCCGCCCATCGCGAACGCGCCGCGCGAGTGGCAGGTCTTCACCAGCAGTGCCGCGTAGGCGCCGAGAAATGCCTCGCCCATCACGACCTGCGAGCGATCGGGCAGGATGCAGTCCTTGTGTTTCGCCAACTTCTTGATGAACGAGAAGATGTAATCCCAGCGGCCCGCATTCAGCCCCGCGATGTGGTCGCGCAGCTCGTAGAGGATTTCCTCCATCTCGAACGCGGCGGGCAGCGTCTCGATCAGCACGGTCGCGCGGATCGTGCCGGTAGGGATTCCGAGCCGCTCCTGCGCGAACACGAACACGTCATTCCACAGCCGTGCTTCCTCGTGCGTCTCAAGCTTGGGAAGATAGAAATACGGGCCGGTTCCGGCCGCGATCTGCGCTCGCGCATTGTGGAAGAAATAGAGCCCAAAATCGAACAGCGACGCCGAGATCGGCTCCCCATCGACCGTCAAGTGATCCTCGATAAGATGCCAGCCGCGCGGACGCACGATCAGTACCGCAGGCTTGTCGGAAAGCTGATAGCGCCTGCGCGTATCGCGGTCCGTGAAGGCGATCTTGCCGGCCCACCGGTCCTTCAGGTTGATCTGACCTTCGACATTATTGGCCCAGGTCGGCGAATTCGCGTCCTCGAAGTCAGCCATGTAGACATTGGCGCCCGAGTTGAGCGCGTTGATGATCATCTTGCGATCAACCGGACCAGTGATCTCGACGCGGCGATCCTGCAGATCTTCGGGGATGGGCGCGACGCGCCACGCTTCATCCTCGCGAATCACCTTGGTACCGGGACGGAAATCCGGCAGTTCCCCCGCGTCATAGCGTTCCTGCTGCTCGGCGCGCGCTGCCAAAATGCGCTCGCGGCCAGCTTCGAATTCGTGATGCAGGTCGGCCAGGAAACGCAGCGCCGGCGCCGTCAGGACCTTGGCATAGTGCGGTCCAAGCGGCGCCTTGATGGCAACGCCAGCGACCCGCGGCATGCGAGGAGCCGGTTTGACATTGCGCGGCCGCGCACTGACGCGAGCACGTGCCGTGCCACGCGACAAAACCGCTTCGTGGCGGCGTCCAGCATTGATGAGCGGCGCCAGCCGGCGGCGCGCGGAGCGCTTTGTGCTCATCGCGGGCGCGGCACGGACCTTTCGTCGCGCCGATTTGATGCCGCGCGTCTTTGCGCGCTTCTTTTTCCTGGTAACGGATTTCTTCGCTGATGGCCTTGCCGCCGCCTTCTTGACCGCGGATTTTTTCCTGGTCTTGCGGGCGGCGGCCTTGGTCTTTTTCTTCTTAGGTCTTGTTGTCATCCGAATTGTTGTCTCCGCCGGACGAGCCGAACGGCCGATAGGTTATCGGCTCCGCGTCAGGACCAGCTGATGAAGCAGGTTCGCTCGGAGTTGACGGAGCCGACGGCTGCTGTGCAGAACCAGATCTCTTTGGCGCGGCTTTCTTCTTCGCTGCGGCTTTCCTGGGCGGCGCTTTCTTGGGCGCTGACCTTTTCGGCGCCGACTTCTTTTTTGTCGCAGCCTTCCTTTTCTTCGCGGGTGGCCTGCGCTTTGGACTATAGCGCTTCGCGCCTTTTTTCTTTTTCAGCGGGGCAGCCTTACTTGCTTTCTTCTTCGATTTCGATTGTTTCGCTTTCTTCTTGCGAGCAGCCATGTCGTCCCTCCTCACGGTTCATCGCGCGGCCGCGATGGCGGCAGGGGCCAGCCATCGCATCGGCGACCGTGCGGCATTCTACGTCGCGTTTGCGATTCGCCGCGAGTCATTGTCTCCGAATGCGCACATGCTTGAGCGCGTCCGGCACTGGTCCGCCGTAGGCCCAATCGAGCAACTCGACCGTGTGCACGATCGGAATGGCGGTCGCGGGCGCGATGTGAGTCATGCAGCCGACATTGCCCGTTGCTATCACATCCGCCCCGGTGCGCTCGATGGCGGCGACCTTGCGGTCGCGCAGCGCACGCGCGATGTCGGGCTGCATGATGTTGTAAGTACCGGCTGAGCCGCAGCACAGATGCGCCTCTGCGATGTCACTCACGCTGTAACCCGCCGATGCCAGCAACTCCTTGGGCTGTTTGGTGATTTTCTGCCCATGCAGGAGCGAACAGGCAGACTGGTAGGCGACTTTCAACCCGCTCGGCTGCGCAGCCGCGCCGAGCCCGAGCCGCGCAAGATATTCGGAGATGTCGAGCGCGAGCGCGCTGACGCGCGCGGCTTTTTCCGCATAGGTTGGATCGCCGCGCAGCATGAAGCCGTAGTCCTTGATGGTTGTCCCGCAACCAGACGCCGTGATTATGATTGCGTCGAGAGCGCCGTTTTCGATCTCGCGCGTCCACGCATCGATGTTGTTGCGCGCCTGCGCGAGCGCCTGCCGCTCGCGTCCCATGTGATGCACGAGCGCGCCGCAGCAGCCTTCGCCCGGCACCGGCGCAACCTCAATGCCGTGGCGCGTGAGCAGGCTGACCGCGGCCTCGTTGATCGACGGCGCGAGCACAGATTGGGCGCACCCTTGCAGCACTACCACTCGTCCCTTGCGCGGTGTCGCGGGACTGAGCGCGCCAGACGTCGCATGGGCTGAACGGTTCAGCAGCCGCGTCGGCATCAGGCTGAGCATGGCCGAAACGCGCCGTGCCAGACCTCCAGTGCCCTCCCCGACCGGAACAGCCTTTCGCTGCGCCGCCGAGCGATTTGAAAAGAGCGCCGCCAGTCTCCCTGGCAGCCATCCGGCGGCGAGCGCGGCGCGAAAGCGCTGCGGATAGGGCAGCAGGTTTGCCAGCACGGTGCGCATCGCGCGATCGGGCCACCGCCGGCGATAGGTTTCCTCGATGTGCACGCGGGCGTGATCGACTAGGTGCATGTAGTGCACGCCCGATGGACAGGTCGTCATGCATGCAAGGCACGAGAGGCAGCGATCAATGTGCTTGACGACCTCAGCCGTGGCCGGCCGATCGTTCTCCAGCATGTCCTTGATCAGGTAGATGCGCCCGCGCGGAGAATCGAGCTCGTCGCCCAGCAGCACATAGGTCGGACAGGTCGCCGTGCAGAACCCGCAATGCACACACGCGCGCAGGATTTTGTCGGCTTCCGCGACGTCGGGATCGGCCAGTTGTGCGAGCGTGAACGAGGTTTGCATTACTTACCGTTTTTGTTTGCGCTAGACGCCTGCGTACATCCGGCCGGGGCCGAGCAAGCCGTTTGGGTCGAAACTTTCCTTCACGCGCCGGGTCAAGGCCGCAAGGCCCGCCTCCTGCGGTTCGAAAACCGGAACTGCGGCACGGATTGCGGCCGGCGCGCGGATAAACGTCGCATGCCCGCTCGGGCCGATGGCGCGCCGCACGCGCGCGGCCCCGCCGTCATCCTCCGCGGGGAGCGCAATCCAGATAAGACCGCCAGCCCAGTCGTAAAAGTACTCCGCCCCCCCGCCGATCGCGGCGGCGACTTCGTGCCCGCGCGCCGGCGCGACCGCGATGCGCCAGAGCGCGCGCTCACCTTGGGTAAACGGTCGCACTTCGCGCACGGCCTTCCACAGCGCCCGCGAATCCTCTTCCGCGAATACGGTGATTTCGCCGAACGGCTTTAGCAAGGCTTCGAGAGCGTGGCGGCGATGCGTGACCGAGGGCGCGACCCCCTCCAGACGTAACGCCGTGATTGCCTGCCCGGCCTCCGCCTGCACAGTCGCCCCGAGCGGCTCAGGAAAGTGCGCCGCCCCTGAGACATCGTTCGACGAGCCCATCGCGATGCTCATCGCGCGCGCGGCTGCCGCGTCATCGAGCCCGAGCACGAGCAGCGTTTCCTCGGTTTCGGCGCGCGGCAGCACCTTCACGGTGACGTCGGTCAGCACCGCGAGCGTGCCCCACGACCCGGCCAGCACCTTGCACAGGTCATAGCCGGTGACATTCTTCACCACGCGCCCGCCGGACTTGAAGGTCTCGCCGCGTCCTGACACCGCGGTCACCCCAAGGAAATGATCACGCGCGGCGCCAGCCTTGATGCGCCGTGGACCCGACAGGTTCGCGGCGAGCACGCCGCCGACCGTGCCGCGGCCTGCCGCCCCGCCGAACACCGGACCGTAGTCGAGCGGCTCGAACGCAAGCTCCTGATTGTGTTTCGCCAGCAGCACCTCGATGTCGGCGATCGGCGTGCCGGCCTTGGCGGAGAGGATCAATTCCTCCGGCTCATACAGTATGACGCCGGAGAGGTTCGAAAGATCGAGGCTCAGGTCCCATTGCGCTGCGCGCCCGATGCCGCGCTTCGAGCCGTGGCCGAGGATCTCGAGCGTCTTATCCCCAGCAAGCGCCCACTGCACGGCGGCCTCGACGTCCTTCGCGTCGCGGGGTTTGAGCGTGTCGGTCACGGTTCAGAACCGCGGGATATCCGGGAACGCCACGCGCCCCGCGTGCACGTGCATGCGACCGAGTTCGGCGCAGCGATGCAGGATCGGAAACACCTTGCCGGGATTGAGCAGCCCTTTGGCATCGAACGCGCACTTTACCCGCTGCTGCTGGTTGAGATCGATCTCGGAGAACATCGTCGGCATCAGGTCGCGCTTCTCGACGCCCACCCCGTGTTCGCCGGTCAGTACGCCGCCGACCTCAACGCACAGCTTGAGAATTTCTGCGCCGAATTCTTCCGTGCGCTCCAGCTCGCCCGCCTTATTGGCATCGTACAGAATGAGCGGGTGCAGGTTACCGTCGCCGGCGTGAAACACGTTGGCAACGCGCAAGCCGAATTTTTCCGACAGTTCGCGCGTGCGCTTCAACACCAGCGGCAGCTTGGCGCGCGGAATGGTACCATCCATGCAGTAGTAATCCGGCGAGATGCGCCCCACCGCCGGGAAAGCGGCCTTGCGCCCCGCCCAGAACAGCAGCCGCTCATCCTCGGATGTTGACACACGGCACTCGCTCGAGCCGCACGATCTCGCAATCTGTTCGACGCGCGCCAGGAGATGGTCGACTTCGGCCGCCGGTCCATCGAGTTCGACGATCAGCAGCGCCTCGACATCCAGCGGATAGCCGGCATGGACGAACTCCTCGACGGCATGGATCGCTGGCCGATCCATCATTTCCATGCCGCCCGGAATGATGCCGGCACCGATGATGCGGCTGACGCACTCGCCCGCGGCCTCGGATGAGCCGAAGCCAACCAGCACGGCGCGCGCTGTTTCGGGCTTTTTCAATATGCGCACCGTCACCTCGGTGACGACGCCGAGCAGACCTTCGGAGCCGGTGATCAATCCGAGCAGGTCGTAGCCGTCGCTATCCAGATGCTTGCCGCCGATGCGCAGCACCTCGCCGGTGATCAGCACGATCTCACAGCCCAGCACATTGTTGGTGGTCATCCCGTATTTCAGGCAATGCACGCCGCCGGAATTCTCTGCAATGTTGCCGCCGATGGTGCAAGCGATCTGCGAGGATGGATCGGGCGCGTAGTAAAAGCCCTCGTGCGCGACCGCCGCCGAGATCGCCAGATTGGTCACGCCGGGCTCGACAACCGCGACACGATTGGCAAAATCGATCTCACGCACGCGGTTGAACTTGCCCATGCCGAGCAGCACGCCGTCGGAGAGCGGCAGCGCGCCACCGGAGAGCGAGGTCCCCGCCCCGCGCGGCACCACGCGGATGCCATGCTCATGGCAATAGCGCAGCACCTTCGAGACTTGTTCAGTGGTCTCGGGCAGCACCACCACAAACGGCAGCTGGCGGTAGGCAGTGAGCCCATCGGACTCATAGGGGCGCATCTCGCGCTCGGTCGAGATCACGCCCTCGCCCGGCACGATCGCCGAAAGCTCGCGCACGATCTCGGCGCGGCGCGCCAGCACGGCTTGATCGGCCTCGGGCATTTTCAGCGCCATTCAGGTCTCCAGCTGCGCGCGGCTGTCGCGCCGAATTGTTTGTTGACACAAGGCGCCAACGCCGTCATTCGAACCAATCACATAGCACGGACTTGACCGCTTGACGCCCGCCATCCCGGCGGGATGAAGGAGCTGAACGCATGAAGGCCTTGGGTTTTTCAGCCATGGTGATCCTTGCAGCGGCGGGAAGCGCATCCGCGCAAGACCTTGCCGCCGGCGAGACTTCATTCAAGAAATGCCTGCCCTGCCATTCGGTCGGTCCGGACGCCAAGAACAAAGTCGGGCCGGTGCTTAATGGGCTCGAGGGCCGCAAGTCCGGCACCATCGAGGGATACAGTTATACCGAGGCGAACAAGAATTCGGGCATCACCTGGGACGAGGCGACATTCAAGGAATACATCACCGATCCGCGAGCGAAGATTCCCGGCACCAAGATGGTATTCGCCGGCATCAAGAGCGAAAACGAGAAGGCCGCACTCTGGGCCTATCTCAAGCAGTTCGATGCCAAGGGCGAGAAGAAGTGATCAGCTGACCTGCAAAGACCGGCACGTGGAATGCATAGTTGATCGTTCGGAGCGTGCCGGTTTCTGATATCGCGTTGATCTTTCGCGCGGCGGCGACCAAATCCTGGGAATGACACCCGACCTCGACGCGCTCACGCGTCACGATGTGCTGCCCGACGGCACGCGCGTCCTGGTGCGGCCGCTTCGCCCCGAAGACGCCGCGCTCTATCCGGAGTTCATCGCGCATGTGACCCCCGATGATGCGCGGCTGCGGTTCTTCGCAGCCGTCAAGGAATTGTCTGACGAGCGCATTTCCGAGCTGACGCATCTCGACTACACGCGCGCGATGGCCTTCATCGCCATAGACGAGGCAACGGCCAAGATGCTCGGGGTCGTGCGCCTGCACTTTGACGAGGATCGCAAGGGCGGCGAATACGCCGTGATCGTGCGCTCCGAATTGAAGGGCCATGGATTGGGCTGGCTGCTGATGCGGCGCATGCTCGATTATGCCCGCGCGATCGGGTTGAAGCGCGTGCACGGGCAGGTGCTAGCCGAAAACACCACCATGCTGCGCATGTGCACCGAGCTCGGCTTCCATATCGATGACGAGCCCGCCGCGCGGGAAATCAAGGTCGTGACGCTCGACCTCGCCAAGGCTTGAGCTAGAAGCCGAATACCTTCGGCAGGAAGGTCGAGAGCTGCGGGATATAGCTGATCAGGATCAGCACCACGATGTTGGTCAGCACGAACGGCCAGATGCCCGCGACCACCGCCTCCATCGGGCGGTTGAGCGTCGAAGCCGCGACGGCGAGATCGAGGCCGACCGGCGGCGTGATCATGCCGGTGCAGACATTCAGCGTCACCACCATACCGAAGTGTACTGGATCGATCCCGAGCGCAGCCGCGATCGGAAACAGTGTCGGCAGGAAAATCACCATGATCGAGTTCGGATCGAGGAACATGCCGGCGACGAAGAACACGACGTTCACGATCAGCATGAACACGATCCAGTTCGCTCCGATGTCGCGAACGAAACCGAGCAGCAACCGGTCGACGCCTGCGAGCGTGATGAAGTAGGAGAGCAAGGCGCCCATCGCCAGCAGGATGAAGATCACGCCGGTCGAGATCGCGCTGTCCTTGGCGATTTCGAATACCTCGCGCCAGCCGAAGGCGCGGAATACCAGCACTTCGACGGCGATGGCATAGACGACCGACACCGCAGCCGCCTCGGTCGCGGTGAACACGCCTGAGAACACGCCGACCAGCAGGATCACCTGCATCAGCAGCGCCCAGAACGCCTCGCGCAACGCCTTCCAGCGCGCGCCGCCGGAATAGCGCTCGCCAACCGCCGCGCCGACCCGCCATGCCTCGATCGCGACTTGCACCATGAATGCAATGCCGAGCACGATGCCGATCACCAGTCCGGCGGCGAACAGCGCCGCTATCGAGGTGCCGGTGAGCCAGCTGTAGACCACGAACGTGATGGACGGCGGGATCAGGAGTGCGCATTCGGCGCTCGAGGCGATCAGGCCGAGGCTGAATTTTTCCGAAAACCCCGCGCGCTTCAGTTCGGGAAACGACAGCCGCCCCATCGCCGCGACGGTGGCGGGCGCGGAGCCTGCCGCCGCGCCGAACACCATGCAGGTGACCACGGTTGAATGGCCGATGCCGCCGCGATAATGCCCGACCAATGCGCGAAACAGGCCGGCGAGCTGCGCCGCCATGCGGCCGCGCGCCATTAGTTCGGCGGCGAACACGAAGAACGGTATCGCCAGCAACGTCACAACCTCGACGCCGCCGACCACACGTTGTCCGATAATCAGGTCCGGCATATGCGGAAAGAAGGCGTGCTTTGCGAGCAGCGCCGGAATGCCGATGGCGAGGAAAATCTCCGCCCCGGCGATCAGCAGGCCGGCGGCGAGCGCCATCAGCAGGAGGACGATCATGGGTCAGACGTGATGCATCGGATCGAGCTCGATGGCGAAGCGGTCCGCCGGCGTGACAAGCTCGACAAGATAGCGCAGCGCGAGGAGACCGAAGCCCACCGGCATCACGATGTAGAGCCAGAGCATCGAGATATCGAGCGTCGGGCTGCGCTGGCCCGAGTTCGCCACGAACACCGTGATGTCGTAGCCGATCTTGGCCAGATAGGCCGAGAACACCAAGCCGATGAGATTGACCGCGATTTTCGCGGCGCGCTGGCTCTTGGGCGGCAGCCGGTCAAGCATCATGCGCATGCCGATGTGCCGCCCGCCTTCGAGCGCAAGACCGAGGCTGAGAAAGCTCATCCACACGAGGCCGAAGAGACACAGCTCTTCGATCCAGGCGAGTTGCGGCGCAAGCGACGGCGCGAGATCGCGCACCGCGACGTTGACCGTGTAGGCGAATGCCATCGCCAGCATGATGGCGCCGAGAAGCGCGCCCTCGATGCTGCGCAATGCCTTCATGGCGGATCAGAAGCCGAGCTTCTTGCGCTCCTCGTCGTAGACCGCGAGCACTTTCGAGCCCTCCGCGCCGGCGCGCTCGAGATAAGTGGCACGCGCTTTCGGCGCCATCGCGTCGCCCATCGCCTTGCGTTCGGTCTCGTCGGCGACCCGTACATTGAGCTTGGCGTTCTTGATCGTCTCGATCGAGGTCGCCTGCACGGCTTCCTTCATCTCCTCCACCTGCGCGCGCATCTCGTCGAATGCCTTGGCGATGATATCGCGCTGCTCGGGCGTGATCCTGTTCCAGAACGCCGTGCTGAACAGCACGATGTCTTCCATCGCGCCGTGCTCAGTCACCACCATGTGCTTTTGCACCTCATGGAATTTCATTGTCGTGATGGTGTCGATCGGATTTTCCTGTCCGTCGATCAGGCCGGTTTGCAGCGAGGTGTAGAGCTCGGAGAAATTGATCGCGATCGCGGTAGCGCCGACGGCGGCGAACTGATCGATCAGGATCTTGGAATCCATCACACGGAATTTCTGACCCTTGAAGGCATCAAGGTTGGCGAGCGGCTTGTTCGACGTGAGGCTCTTGCGGCCGTTGGGCCAGATGGTGAGCGCGTGCACGCCGCGGCTGGCAAAGCTCGCGAGCAACGCCTTGCCGAACGGGCCTTCACGCAGCTTCTGCGACAGCGCACGATCCGTCGGGAGGATGTAGGGAATGT
>Ga0126310_10001017_pt1 | contig 10416 bp, 8 predicted proteins | sample Plot60_FD_92540 | JGI IMG/M metagenome (GOLD analysis project Ga0126310, IMG submission 92540) | Serpentine soil microbial communities from UC McLaughlin Reserve, CA, USA - Plot60 | ecosystem: Environmental > Terrestrial > Soil > Grasslands | place: USA: UC McLaughlin Reserve, Lake County... | reverse complement strand
TGACCGGCAACCTGCTGCTCGCCCGCGACGGTGGGGGCAGGCCGCACCTGCGCGCCCGGCTCAGCCTCGACTCGGGCGAGCGGGTGCTGTTCGCCGACGTGCGCCGATTCGGCACCGGCGTGGTGCTGCTGGGCGGTGACGCGCTCGACCAGTACTTCCGGGCGCGCCTCGGCGTGGAGCCGCTCTCGCCCGACTTCACGGCCGAGGCGCTGCGCGCGCTGGCGCGCGGGCGCAAGCTCCCGGTGAAGGCGTTCCTGCTCTCACAGGAACGGGTGGCGGGCGTGGGCAACATCTACGCCGACGAGGCGCTCTTTCGCGCCCGCATCCACCCGCTGCGCCCGGTGGGCACGTTGAAGCGCCCGCAGATCACGGAGCTGCGCGACGCGGTGGTGGCCTCGCTCGAGGCCGGCATCGACGCCAAGGGCGCCACGATCGACGACTTTCGCCACGCCGACGGCGCCGAGGGAGGTTTCCAGGACCGCTTCCTGGTGCACCTGCGCGAGGGCGAGCCGTGCGTGCGCTGCGGCGCGACGATCATGAAGCTGCGCGCCGCCGGCCGCGGCACCTATGTCTGCGAGCGCTGCCAGCCGAAGCCGCGAGTCAGGCGGCCAGCAGCTCGGTGAGCGTGCCCTCGCGGTCGGCCTCGAGCAGCTCGCGAAAGCCGCCGATGGCACGTTGGCCGATCACGATCTGCGGGAAGGTCATCTGCCCCGTGAGAGCCACCAGATCGGCGCGCCCCTGCGGGTCCTTCGCCAGGTTGACCTCGGTGTAGTCGACCCCGCGAGTCTGCAGCAGCGCCTTCGCCTGGCGGCAGAAGCCGCAGGGATCGGTGGTGTAGAGGATGACCATGCTCTCGTCCGCCATGGGCGTGAAAGTCTAGGTATGCCCGGTTCCTTCAAGGCGGAAGCGGTAGTGCTCCGCTCCATTCGCTTCGGCGAGGCCGACCGCGTGCTTCACCTCTACACCGCGGAGCGTGGGCGGGTCGGCGCGATGGCGAAGGGGATCCGGCGGGTGCGCTCGCGCTTGGGCGGCCGGCTCGAGCCGCTCAGCCGGGTCAGGCTGGTGCTGCACGAGGGCCGCGGCGAGCTCTGCACCGTCAGCCAGGCCGACACCGTGCACCCCCATCCAAGCCTGCGCGAGCGGCGCGGGTCGCTCGAACGCGCCACCCAGGCGTGCGACGCCGTGCTGCGGCTGCTCGACTCGGGGGAGGCCAACCGGCCCGCCTACAACCTGCTCTGCAACGAGCTCGCCCTGCTCGACTCGAATCCCGGCGCGGCCACGCGCGCCCAGGCCCTGTCGTTCCGGGCCAAGCTGCTGCTGGCGGCGGGCTTCGCCCCGGAGCTCGGCTCCTGCGCCGCCTGCGGCGAGACCGAGCACCTTGGTGCCTTCTCGCCCAGCGCCGGCGGAGTGGTCTGCGCCGGGTGCGAGGCGGGCTCCTTTCCGCTGGGCCCGGAGGCCCACGCCTTCCTGGCGGCGGCCCTGGCGCGCCCGCTGTCGGAGTCCCCCGCGGCCCCGGAGCCCGCGCTCTCGCAGGCAGACCGCGCGCTCGCCGAGACGCTGGAACACCATGCTCACGTGCGCCTGCGGCGGGTAGCCTGACCCACCACGTGGGGGTCACAACCGGCGAAAAGCTCGTCTACGAGTTCTCCGAGGGCTCGAAGGACATGCGCGAGCTGCTGGGCGGCAAGGGCGCCAACGTCGCCGAGATGACGCGGGTGCTCGGCGCGGGCAGGGTCCCCGCAGGCTTCACTATCACCACCGAGGCCTGTGTCGCCTACATGGGGGCCGGCAAGCAGTTCCCCGACGGCCTGCAGCAGCAGGTCGACGAGGCGCTCGAGCAGCTCGAGGAGCGGGCCGGCAAGACGCTCGGCGACGACGAGGACCCGCTGCTCGTGTCGGTCCGCTCGGGCGCCCGCGAGTCGATGCCGGGAATGATGGACACGGTGCTCAACCTGGGGCTCAACGACCGCTCGGTGGAGGGTCTGGGGCGCGCCACCGGAAACGAGCGCTTCGCCTGGGACTCCTATCGCCGCTTCGTGCAGATGTTCGGCAACGTCGTGGTGGGCCTGCCGGGGGAGCGCTTCGAGGAGCTGATCAGGCAGGCCAAGGACCAAAGCGGCGCAGAGCAGGACACCGAGCTCGAGGCGAACGCGCTGCAGGAGCTCACGCGCGCGTTCCAGGAGCTGTACGACTTCCCACAGGCGCCCGGCGACCAGCTCGGCCAGGCCATCCGCGCGGTGTTCGACTCGTGGCTGGGCGACCGCGCCGTGCAGTACCGCCGCATCAACCACATCCCCGACGACTGGGGGACCGCGGTGAGCGTGCAGCAGATGGTGTTCGGCAACAAGGGCGACGGCTCGTGCAGCGGCGTGGCTTTCAGCCGCAACGAGGTCACCGGCGAGCCCACGCCCTCGGGCGACTTCCTGCCGAACGCCCAGGGCGAGGACGTGGTGGCGGGAGTGCGCACGCCGCGCGACCTGCACGAGATGAAGGAGGCGACGCCGGCCGCCTATCACGAGCTCCTGGACATCCTGCGCGAGCTGGAGCGCCACTACGGCGACATGCAGGACACCGAGTTCACGGTGGAGGAGGGCAGCCTCTACATGCTCCAGACGCGCAACGCCAAGCGCCCGGCCCAGGCGGCGGTGCGCTTCGCCGTGGACGCCGTGGAGGAGGGGCTGCTGGAGCGCGAAGCCGCGCTGATGACGATCGACGCCGCCGCGCTGGACGCCCTTCTGCACCCGACCTTCGCTCCCGACGCCGACTTCGAGGTGCTGGCGCGGGGAGTGGCCGCCTCACCGGGCGCGGCGCGCGGGGAGATCGTGTTTTCGGCTGCCGACGCCATCGCGGCGGAGGAGGAGGGCCGCGAGGTGATCCTCGTCCGCCCGTTCACCGAGGCCGACGACGTGGGCGGCTTCCACGCCGCCAGGGGGATCCTGACGTCCGAGGGCGGCAAGGCCAGCCACGCCGCGCTGGTCGCGCGCGGCATGGGCAAGCCGTGCGTGGCCGGCGCGGGCGCCGTGGAGATCGACCTGCACGCGGGAAAGCTCAAGGCGGGCGGCAGAGAACTGTCAGAGGGCGACGTGATAGCGATCGACGGCAGCCGGGGCCTGGTGACCGCCGACGAGGTGCCGCTCGCGGAGCCCGCAGTCAGCGAGCACTTTCAGACAGTGCTGCGCTGGGCCGACGGGCTGCGAAGGCTCGGCGTGCGCGCCAATGCCGACACGCCCGAGGACGCCCGCAAGGCGCGTGAGTTCGGAGCCGAGGGCATTGGCCTCTGCCGCACCGAGCACATGTTCATGGCCGCGGACCGCCAGCCGAAGATGCGCGCGATGATCATGGCCGGGTCCGAGCACGAGCGGCGGCAGGCGCTCGGCGCGCTGCTGCCCCTCCAGCAGCGGGACTTCGAGGGCCTCTTCGGGCAGATGCGCGGCCTGCCGGTCACGATCCGGCTGCTGGACCCGCCGCTGCATGAGTTCCTGCCCGACGCCGAGGAGCTGGCGGCGGAGGTGCAGCACGCCCGTGACGAGCACTCGAGCGAGCTCCAGCAGCTCGAAGCCGCCCTCCAACGCGTGCACAGCCTGGCCGAGACCAACCCGATGCTCGGGACCCGCGGCGTGCGGCTGGGCATCCTCCACCCCGAGATCTACGAGATGCAGGTGCGGGCCATAGTGCGGGCGGCCGGCGCCCTCGACGAGCCACCGATGGTCGAGGTGATGATCCCGCTGGTGGCCTACGAGAAGGAGCTCGAGCTGATGCGCGAGCTCGTGGAGCGGGTCGTGGAGGAGGAGCAGCCGGGGGGCGGCCTCCACCTGACCGTGGGCACGATGATCGAGCTCCCGCGCGCCTGCTTCGTCGCCGACCGCATCGCCGCGGTGGCGGACTTCTTCTCGTTCGGCACCAACGACCTCACTCAGACCGCGCTCGGCTTTTCGCGTGACGATGCCGAGGGGGGCTTCTTCGGCCAGTACATGGAGAAGAAGGTCCTCGACCGCAGCCCGTTCGAGACCATCGACAGGCTCGGGGTGGGCTGGCTCGTGCGCCTGGCGGCGTGGGTGGGGCGCGAGGCAAAGCCCGAGCTGAAGCTCGGGATCTGCGGCGAGCACGGCGGCGACCCCGACTCGATCGCGTTCTTCCAGATGGCCGGCCTCGACTATGTGAGCTGCTCTCCGTACCGGGTGCCGATCGCGCGGGTAGCTGCCGCGCAGGCCGCGCTCGTGGGGTAGTCTCGCGCCGCGGATGCGGCGTATCACTCTTGCATTGGCGGTGCTCGTCGGGGCGATGCTCGTGCCCCCGAGCGCGCTGTCGCACGTCGAGCGCAACTCCTACTGGCCGGACCCCGGGGCCGATCGTTCCTCGCTGGGCGGCAGGTGGGACCCGACGCGGGCCGGACGGCCGGCGGGGGGGAAGGTGCCCAAGGCGCGCAGCCTCGCCTCGGCCGTGCGCAGCAAGCCCGGCAATCGCGTGCGGGTGGTCTGCAAGCGCAGCTCGCTGCGCAGCGCCTACAGCTCGATCCGCCGCGCCCGCAAGCGGGGCTTCCGCTACCGGCCCACCGAGCCCTTGCGCAAGCTCTCCGCGCGCCAGGCGCGGCGGCTAAAGCGGATCAATCGCGCGCTGTTCAAGCGCTGCCACTACCGCAACATCCAGCGCGCGGTCCTTCGCTCGCGCAACAACGGGCGCGTGGTCGTGATGCCGGGCCTCTACACCGAGGGTCCTTCGAGGGCCAAGCCCACGAACGACCCCAAGTGCGCCCAGTACAAGGAGAAGTCCGACAAGGGTCAGGGCGCGGCCTCGTACCGCTACCAGGTCAAGTGCCCTAACGACCAGAGCCTGATCCTCGTCCCCGGGCGGGTGTTGAGCTCCACGCCTCCCCCCGACCCACCTCCCGAGAATCGCCACGGGATACCGGACGCCGGGCGCTGCATTCGCTGCAACCTCCAGATCGAGGGTTCGGGCGCTTCCCCCGACGACGTCCGCATCGACGGAGCAAAGGACCCGCGCCGCTCGCAGCTGCGCAAGCAGGGCGAGCCGGTGAAGGACGTGGTGCTGAAGGCCGATCGCGCCGACGGCTTCGTGATCCGCAACATGACGGTCGCCCACGCCAGGGAGCACGGCGTCTACGTTCACGAGGCCGACGGCTACCTGATCGACAACATGAAGCTCTTCTACAGCGGCGAGTACGGAACCCTCACCTTCGCCTCCGACCACGGCCTGACCAGCGACTGCGAGGCCGCGGGGCAGGGCGACTCCGGCGTCTATCCGGGCGGCGCCGTGGACACCGGCGAGCAGCGGGTCGAGCCCCAGCCGCGGCTCAACCAGGCCATCACCCGTTGCGACGTGCACCACAACACGCTCGGCTACAGCGGCACGATGGGCAACGCCACCCACGTGTACGGCAACAACTTCTACGACAACGGCACGGGGATCACCACCGACTCCTTCTACGCCGGCGGGCACCCCGGCTACCCGCAGGACAGCGCCGTGTTCGAGAACAACAACATCTACTCGAACAACTTCAACAGCTACCAGAAGGGGTCGGACGTTATCCCGCGCGTGCCGATCCCCGTGGGTACCGGGATCCTGATCGCGGGCGGCAACAACAACGAGGTGCGGGGTAACCACATCTGGGACAACTGGCGCCGCGGCGGCATGCTGATGGCCGTGCCCGATGCCGCCTCCGGGAACGCCGGAATCGGCAGCACCTCGAACCGCAACCGCTTCCACGACAACGTCATGGGCGTCGACCGAAGCGGGGCAAAGCAGCCGAACGGCGTCGACTTCTGGTGGGACCAGTACCCGGGCAACACCGACAACTGCTGGTTCTCCAACGGCAACGTGACCACCGACCCACCGCCGCCGTTCATGCCGTCCGAGTGCAAGAACACGAGCCCGGGCGTCTTCTACCCAACGCGCGGGCCGGAGCTGGGAGGCTGCGCCGCCGCCATCGAGCTCGGAAGCGAGACCCGGACCGGTAGCGGCTCGAACCCCGAGTACGACGAGAACCAGTGCGACTGGTTCAGGACGCCCCCGAAGCCGGGATCGTCGTCGTCCGGGCCCTCCCTGCCGGTCGCGCTGCCGCAGGCGAGCGTGGCCGATTTCGGGCGTGTGGTGCGCGACATGTGCAACCTGGCCGGCTCCACGACGCTCTCCTGCGAGGCCTTCCGCGGGAGGCCGTGACCGGCTTCCAGCGCGCCGCGAGCCTGCTCGCGGCCGCCGCGCTGGTGGCGGGCTGCGGCGGTGACCCTCCCGCGCGCCCGAGCGGCGGGCCGGTTGGGCTCAGCGCGTCCCAGCTGCAGGCCGCCAGCTGCAGCGATTGGAAGCGGCTCTCGATCCGCGAGCGCATGGCGGTGATCGACCAGCTCGAGGAGGTAGCGCGGGGACCCCACGCCGACGGCGCCACGCTTCCTGCGCAAAAGGCCTACGACACGATCGACGCCCGCTGCCGGCACTATTTCGCGCGCGGCTTCCTTCTCTATGAGATGTACAACCGCGCGGCCTCGTTCTATCCGCTGAGCGGCGAGAGGTAGCCTCGGGGCCGTGCCCCGGACCGCCGCCACATCGCCTGGCTCGTTTCGCGAGCGCATCGAGCTCCAGGAGGAGCGGCTCTCACCGCTTGCCGAACGCTCGTACCCGGCGCGCCGCGAGCTGCCCGAGCAGGACTCCTCCCACCGCACGCCGTTCCAGCGCGATCGCGACCGGATCGTGCACTCGAAGGCCTTCCGGCGCCTCAAGCACAAGACCCAGGTGTTCATCTCGCCCGAGGGGGACCACTACCGCACGCGCCTGACACACACGCTCGAGGCCTGCGGCATCGCCCGCAACGTCGCCCGGGCGCTTGGGCTGAATGAGGATCTCACCGAGGCGATCGGCCTGGGCCACGACCTCGGTCACCCTCCCTTCGGCCACATCGGCGAGGCGGTGCTCGACGACTGCGTGCGGGAGCGCTTCGGCTCGCGCTTTCGCCACAACCACCACTCGCTGCGTGTGGTCGAGCGAATCGAGCGCCTGAACCTCACCGAGCAGGTGCGCGACGGGATGCTGCGCCACACCGGCGACGAGCCGCCGGCGACGCTCGAGGGCCGCGTGGTGCGGGTGGTCGATCGCGTGGCCTACATCAACCACGACATCGACGACGCTCTGCGCGCCGGAGTGCTGCGCTTCGAGGACCTGCCCGCCGAGGAGATCGAGCTGCTCGGCTCCACGGGCTCCGAGCGCATCGAGACGCTGGTGGGCGACCTGCTCGAGCGCTCCGAGGCCGTGGGGGAGATCGCGCAAGGCGACGAGGTGGGGGGCGCGATGCTCAGGCTGCGCGAGTTCCTCTTCGACCGCGTCTACCTGGCGGCCGACGCCCAGCGCGAGAAGCCGCGCATCGAGCGCATGCTGCGCGCCCTGTTCGACCACTACGCGAGCGAGCCGCCGCCGGCGGTCGTGGCCGACTCGAGCCGCGAGCAGCGGGTGGTCGACTGGCTGGCCGGCATGACCGATCGCTTCGCCGTGCGCGTCTTCGCCGAGCTGTCGCTGCCGCACGGGTTCTAGGCGGCGATGGGCCGCTTCACTCCTGACACGATCGACCGGGTGCGCGACGCCGTGGACATGGTCGAGCTCGTGGGGGCGAAGACCGACCTGCGCCGGGTGGGCAGCCGCTTCCTAGGGCTCTGCCCCTTCCACGACGAGCGCACCCCCTCGTTCTCGGTCGACCCGGCGAAGAAGCTCTACCACTGCTTCGGCTGCGGCGAGGGCGGCGATGCCATCGGCTTCGTGCAGCAGACCGAGGCGCTCGACTTCCCCGACGCGGTGGAGACGCTCGCCGAGCGTTACAACGTCCGGGTCGAGCGCGTGGAGGACGACCCCCGCGTGGAGCAGCGCCGCCGCCGCCAGGAGCGCCTGCGCTCGCTGCTTGACCGGGCGGCGCGCTTCTACTCCGCCTACCTGTGGGAGTCCGGCGAGGCGAAGAAGGCGCGCGACTACCTGGGCGGGCGCGGCTTCTCGGAGGAGGTCCTGCGGAAGTTCCGTGTCGGCTACTCGCCGAGCGCGTGGGACCGCGTGAGCATGAGCGCCCAGCGCGACGGCTTCGCGCCGCCGGAGCTGCTGGCCGCCGGCCTCGCGCAGAGCGGGCGCGACCGCGGGGTGTACGACCGCTTCCGCGGCCGGATCATGTTCCCGCTCGCCGACGCCCGCGGGCGCGTGCTCGGCTTCGGCGCGCGCTCGATGGGCGACGGGCGCGGACCGAAGTACCTGAACACTTCCGAGAACGAGCTCTACCACAAGGGCCGCCAGCTGTTCGGCATCGACCTGGCGAAGCCGCACGCCGCCAGGGCGGGCCGCGTGCTAGTGGTGGAGGGCTACACCGATGTGCTGGCCTTGCACCAGGCTGGTGTGCGGGAGGCCGTGGCGATCATGGGCACGGCCCTCACCCAGGAGCAGCTGGCGCTGCTGGGGCAGTCCGCGCCGCTCGTGTTGCTCGCGCTCGACGCCGACCGCTCGGGCCAGCAGGCGATGCTGCGCGCTGCCCGCTCCGCCGCCGACCGTGGCCTGGAGCTGCGCGTGGTGGAGATGCCCGAGGGCAAGGACCCGGCCGAGCTGCTCGCGGCGGCCGGCACCGAGCAGTTCCTGTCGAGCCTGGAGCGGGCTGTTTCGGTGCTTGAGTTTGAGGTCCGGCGGGTACTTGCCGATGCAGACCTCGATACTCCCGCAGGCAGGGATCGAGCACTCGAGGAGGCGCGACCACTGATAGCCGCCACGCCTGAGAGGACGGCAACCAGGGACTCATTGGTGCGCCAGGTGGCGGACCGCTTGGACGTTCCCAGCGACTACGTGGTCGCCCATCGGGGAGCCGCGCCGCGCGCGCGGCAGCGGTCAGCGCCGCAGCGGTCGGGGCCCCAGCGGTCAGAGCCGCAGCGGTCGGAGCCGCAAGGGTTGGCGCCGCAGCCGTCCGGGACGCAGCCGTCCGGCGGCGTCTCCCCGCTGTCCGCGGAGCGGGCCTTCCTCGCCATGTGCCTGGGCGCCGGCGAGCTGGGGCGCCAGTACCTCGAGCGGCTCTCCCAGGCGCATTTCTCGTCGGACGTCGGCTACCGCGCCCTGACGCACCTGGCCGGCCACTTCGAAGACCCGCTGGCCGGGCTACCCGCGGAGGATCCAGCGCTGGCCGCGCTCGTGACCGGCGCGGCCATGGAGGCGGGCGACCAGGAGGCCGTGACGGAGCCGGTTCTCCACATGAGCTTCCTGCAGCTCGAGCTCCGCCGCGTGGAGCGCGGGCTGCGCCGGGCCGCCGAGCAGGGCGACCACCCGCGCCAGGCCGAGCTGGCAGGCGCGCGCCAGCAGGTGCGCCGCGAGATGGATGCGGTGATGGGACAGGCGGAGCCGCTCACGAAGCTGAAGGCTGAGCGCGCATGAGCGAGGAAGCGCGCCCCCCGGCCGAGGACGCCGACGAGCCGCGGGAGCTCGAGGGCGCCGCCTACCGCGCCGGGATCGAGGACCAGGACGAGGCCTTCGAGGGGCCGCGCGACCTCTACTACGAGGGCGGCGTGGTCACCTCCGGCCTGCCCGTGGTCACGCCCGGCCATGGTGGCGGCGAGGACGCCGTGCGGATGTACCTGCGCTCGATCGGCCGCGTGCCGCTGCTCACACGCCAGGACGAGGTGCGCCTGGCCAAGCGCGTCGAGCAGAACGACATGGCCGCGAAGAACGCGCTGATCGAGGCCAACCTGAGGCTGGTGGTGTCCATCGCCAAGCGCTACACAGGCCGCGGGCTCACGCTGCTCGACCTGATTCAGGAGGGCAACCTGGGGCTGATCCGCGCCGTCGAGAAGTTCGACTGGCGCCGCGGCTTCAAGTTCTCGACCTACGCCACCTGGTGGATCCGCCAGGCGATCACTCGGGCGCTGGCGGACCAGGCACGCACGATCCGCATCCCGGTCCACATGGTGGAGCGGATGAACCGCGTGGCCCGCACCCGCCGTGCCCTCATCCAGAAGCTCAACCGCGAGCCCAGCAGCGAGGAGATCGGCGAGCTGGTCGAGATGCCGGCGAAGAAGGTCGAGGAGATCCTCAAGCTCGGACAGGAGCCCGTGTCACTCGAGGCCCCGGTCGGCAGCGAGGAGGGCGACGCCTCGCTGGGCGACTTCATCGAGGACTCCGCGCTCGACCGGCCGCTCGAGGTGGTCGCAAACCGCATGCGCGACGCCGACCTCGAGCGCGTGCTCGGTTCGCTGCCCTGGCGCGAGCGCCGCGTGATAGAGCTGCGCTACGGCCTGGGCGGCGAGCCACCGATGACGCTGGAGGACATCGGCCAGGAGGTCGGCGTCACGCGCGAGCGCGTGCGCCAGATCGAGTCGAAGACGCTTGCCATGCTGAAGTCGTCGGGCGGCGCGGACAGCCTGGCGGGCACCGCTGACGAAGCCTGATTCCGTCCGGCAC
>Ga0126310_10001016_pt1 | contig 10417 bp, 10 predicted proteins | sample Plot60_FD_92540 | JGI IMG/M metagenome (GOLD analysis project Ga0126310, IMG submission 92540) | Serpentine soil microbial communities from UC McLaughlin Reserve, CA, USA - Plot60 | ecosystem: Environmental > Terrestrial > Soil > Grasslands | place: USA: UC McLaughlin Reserve, Lake County... | reverse complement strand
TACGAGTTCTACTGCCCGGTCGGCAACCACCGCGAGCAGGGCATGGAGGGGACGCTGACCGTCAGTTAGGGGGAGATGTGACCCCACGGCAATGCTCCCACACCGTGTGGGACCATTTTCTCTTCGGGCCAGGCGGCCGCAAACTTCCGCATGCGCAGAAGGTTGTTGACCGAGAACCCCCGCATGTCCGGGAACGCCGCGCGCAGGTCGGCCGACAGCCGCGGCACGATTCTCGAACCGCCGCGGCCCCTTCTGTTCCCGTCTTCTTCCTGCCGCCGCAGGATCTCCTTCCCGATGTACCAGTAGGCACCGATCAGCTCGGCGTTCGCCGCGTGGACGGCGCGTGTGCGGGCGAGATGCACCCGCGACTTGATGCCGGCGAGCAACTCTTCGTAAGTGGGCGACGTCGCCGCGGCATCGCCCTGTGCGACCAAGATCTCTGACATGGCGCGGACCCTAGAACCGAAACAGGGACCGGTCTACAGCGCATGCATTGGGTCGCCCTACGAACGCTGCCGCCGGGCTCTGCGCGTCGTCCGCCACTCCGCCAACGTCCGGTGTTCGCCCATCCGATAGCAGGTGCGGTCCATCGCGAAGGGCGTCGGGGCGCCGCGGTCCGTCAGCAGGATCGCGGGCAGCCACAGCCCGTTCGGCCCGCCGACCGGCTCGTCCGGGAGCGGCCGGCCCTCGATGTGGTGCTCGATGCGTGCCCCGAACAGCGTCAGGTTGACCGAGCCGGCGACGTCGAGCGCGGCGCTCGGTGACAGCACCCCGCGGTAGCCGGCGCTGCGCAGCTCGCTCGCGAGCGCTTGTGAGCGGACGTGGTCGCCGACGGCGATCCTCGGGTCGAGTCCGCACGCCTCCCACGCGTCGAAGGTGGAGAGGTCGGCGATCTGGTCCGCCGAGACGCGCAGCTGCCACAGGCTGCGGTGATCCGCCAGCCGGTCCGCCTCCGTGCGCAGCGATTCGTAGCGGACCCGCTCGGCCCAGGCGCCGTCGCTCGACAGGGCGAGGTACTGCACGAACGACTCGCCCTCACGGTGCCAGCGGCCGGACTCCTGGCGCAGCGTCGTACTGCCGGCACCGTTCCACAGCGGCGGAACCCCACCCGCGACGTGGCGATACGCGACCCAGCGTCCGGCGACCGCCGTGGGCCTAGACGTCCAGCTGGGCACGTCCGCCCCGCGCGAGCGGCCGCAGCTTCTCGGCTGCATCGGTCACGTCGGCGTCAATCAGCTCGCGCGGCGTCCTTCCCCCAAACTGCTCGCGCGCGCGGTCGAACCAGAACAGGATCCCGTGCCCCGTCATCGAGTTGCGCAGCTCGTAGACGAGCTGGCCGATCAGCGTGATGCGGTCTGGATTGCGCTTGATCTGCTCGACGCGCCCCTCTCGCCAGTTGCGCACCGACTTCGTCGTCGCTCCAAGCAGCCGAGCGACCTCACCGACCTCGACGTTTCTCAGCTCCTCGGCGACGAGTCGCGCGGCGAACGTGGGATCGTCGATCGCGGCGTGATCATGCTCGCGCAGCATCGCCTGCACGACGACGTGCATGAGCTTCATCGCGTAGCGAACCTTCCAGCCCTCATCGAGCGCGTCGCGGTCGAGCGCGATCTCGGCCCGCACGTCCTCGAGCGTGAGCAGCAGCTCGATCGTGAGGGCGTGGTCGCGCCAGTCGGGATCGCGCGCGAGGCCCAGGATCTGCTCGCGCACCCGCTCGAACCAGCGCTCCCGCTCCGTGACGCGCCGCTTGCGCGAGACCGGGTCGTTGCGGAGGTCCCGTGTGCTGGGCTCCTGATAGGGCTTGAGCGCCCCGAATACGTTGCGTTCGAGTGCCTCGATGCGCTGACGCAGAGCGTCGCCGGTGGTTGGGGGAGCTTCAGCCAATACGGACATGGCAGGATGACCTCCAAGTCTGTGATCTTTCCCACGGTGGGAAAGATCTGCGACCGAGTCTAGCGCGTTCAGCCGTCGAGCTCCACGCGCATCGCCGCCGCCAGCCCACCGCCGAGCACGTGCTCGGCCTCCGCGAAGCGCACCGTCAGCGGACCGCCGAACGGCTGGCGGCCGACGACCTCGAGCGTGTCCCCCAGCCGCACGCCGCGCTCGTCGAGGTAGCGCAGCATCTCCGGGTCGGAGTCGGAGATGCGCACGAAGCGCCCGGACGCGCCCGGCTCAAGCTCGGCGAGGCGCTGCGTCTCGCCCTCGTCCACCACGAGGTCGGCGTCGGGGATCGGGTCCCCGTGGGGATCGTGCGTGGGGTTGCCGAGCTTCGCCGCGATGCGCGCCTCCAGGTCCTCGGAGATCACGTGCTCGAGTGCCTCCGCCTCCTCGTGGACCCGGTCCCACGGGACGCCCAGCTGCTCGGCGAGATACAGCTCCAGCAGCCGGTGGTGGCGCAGCACCTCCAGCGCGACGCGCTCGCCCGCGGGGGTGAGCACCACGCCCTTGTAGCGCTCGTGGACGACGAGGTCCCGCTCGGCGAGCTTCTTCAGCATCGCCGAGACGGATGCCGGGGTCACGCGCAGGCGTTCGGCGAGGTCGTTCGTCGAGACGCCGCCCTCGCCGGCCGCGCGCCGCTGCAGCGCGTAGATCGCCTTCGCGTAGTCCTCGATCGCCTCGGAGGGACGATGCGCAGGCAAGGCGCCCATCAGACGCTCACCAGCAGTCCGGTCGCGAACATCACCGCCATCCCGGCCAGCAGGCCCGTGACAGCCGTCGGGTGCAGCATCCGGCCCCGCTCGTCGCGCAGCGTCGGCGCGAGCTGAACGATCACCTGGGCGATCGCGCCGGCGCCGAAGCCGAACAGGAAGGCCGCCAGGCTCGCATCGAACGCGGCCGCGCCGATCCATGCGCCGAGCACCGCGGGGCCGCCCGCGACGAGCCCAAGCAGGGCGAGGCGTCGCAGCGCCGGGCGCGCCTGCGCCACCGGCGCGACGACGGCGAGTCCCTCGGTCGTGTTGTGGATCGCGAAGCCGACGACGAGGAAGGCGCCGAGCGCGAGCGCCCCGGCGGCGTAGGCGGCGCCGATCGCGACGCCCTCACCGAGGTTGTGCAGGCCGATCCCGACCGCGACCAGCAGCGCGATCGTCTCGCCCGCGGCGCCGGCGCCGCGGGCGCGCTCGCGGCGGCTCGCGAGCCACGACGAGAGGCCGGCCAGCAGCAGGTACGCGACCACCGCGCCGAGCGGCACGAGCGCCGCGCCGCCGAACGCCTGCGACCCCTCCCCCGCCAGCTCGAAGCCCTCGAGCGCTGCGTCGATCGCGAGGAACGCGAGCAGTCCGACGGTGAGCGCCATGATCAGGCGCATCGCGGCCGGCGGGACGCGCCGGATCCACGGCAGCCACAGCATCCCGAGCGCGATCGGGATCACGCCGACGTAGACGCCCAGCAGCGCCATCAGCGCGAAGAAGGAGCCGTCCTCCTGCGGCGTCTCGACCGCGACGGCGATCTCGTGTGCGATCGTGCCGCCTGTCGAGGTCATCAGGACGACCTCGTACGCCTCGCCCTGGATCCACGGCTGGCGAAGCGTGACGACCGCGCTCGCGAGGTGGCCGATCGGGTCCCGCGGCCCGTCGAACTGCACGAACGCGTCGTTGACCTGCGCCTGTGCGATCGCGACCGCGTCCGCTCCCTCGTTGCGAACCGTCACGGCGATCGTGCCGGGCTTCAGCACCGTCCGCTCCACCACCAGCTCCTCCGCCGGCGGTCCGCGGCGCTCGCCGAGGCCGGGAGCGCCGAGCGCGGCGAAGGCGGCGATCGAGGCGAGGATCAGCAACAGCGGGCCGACGCCGAGCAGCCACGTCGGGGTGCGCGAGCGCGTGGGCGCGGCCGGCGTCTGCGTCGCGGTCATCCGCTCACCCGCTCACGTCGAAGAAGCCCTGCCAGCCCAGCTCGGTGAACTCGGACTGGTGCGCGTGGAACATGTATCTGCCGGCGTGCGGGAAGCGCCATTCGAGGATCCCGCGCTGCCCCTGGCACAGCATCACGGTGTCGGTCAGCTCACTCGGGCGGCTGCCCGTCCCCGTCGGGAAGTAGTCGAACAGGTTCCCATGCAGGTGGAACGAGTTGACGAGGTCGTACTCGAGCATGTTGACGAGGTAGACGCGGATCAGCGCGTCGCGCGCGACCGCGATCGGCGTGTGCATGTACGCGAACGGGATCGTGTTGGCGGCGTACAGCTCGTTCGCGCGGTCGAAGTTCGTGTCGAAGCCGTTCATCACCATCACGAGCTCGTCGGCCTCCTCGCGGCCACCGGCCGGGTCCACGACGAACGCCCCGTAGAGGCCCTTCGCGATGTGCTCGGCGAGCGGGCGGACGTGGCAGTGGTAGAGGTGCAGGCCGGCCGGCAGCGCGTCGAACTCGTAGACGGTGTGCTGGCCCGGGTCGATCTGGCCGGCGCCGAGGCCGGGGACGCCGTCCATCTCGGCCGGGTGGATCCCGTGGAAGTGGATCGTGTGCGGGTGGGCCGAGCCGTTGTGGAGCGTGATCCGCAGCCGCTCGCCCTCGCGGCAGCGCAGCGTCGGCCCCGGGATCCGGCCGTTGTACGTCCATGCAGCGAAGGAGACGCCCGGCGCGACCTCGATCTCCCTGTCGACCGCGTACAGCGTCCATTCGCGGACGACGCGCCCGGAGGCGGTGCGGTGCGTGGTGCCCCAGTCGAAGTCGCGCAGCAGCTCGTGCGGGTCGAAGCCGTTCTGCCTATGGTCGACGGTCTTGCCGTCCGCGAAGGAGGCGTGGCCGTCGTGGAGCGTGTCGGGCGCGGAATGGCCGCCGTGGCCCCCGCTCGCCGCCGCCTGCGCATCCCACGGGTGGGTGTGCGGAATTGCGCTGTGGAGGATCGGCAGCGTTCCCGCAGCGACGGATCCGGTCAGCAGCTTGCGACGCGTGAGGCGAACCACGCGAGAAATTGTGGCATATCTAGAAGACGTCTCGCGCCGCAGGCCGCGGCGCCATCCGCGGCGCCGCGGTCGCTATCTGATCGCGTCGTAGACTCTGAACAGCGGCATGTACATCGAGATCACGATGAAGCCGACGATCCCGCCGACGACGATGATCATCAGCGGCTCGAGCAGCGACGTGAGGCCCTTGACGGCGGTGGCGACCTCGTCCTCGTAGAAGTCGGCGATCTTCGAGAGCATCGTCTCGAGCGCGCCGGTCTCCTCGCCCACGCCCACCATCTGGACGACCATCGCGGGAAACACCGCAGCGTCCTTCAGCGGCGCCGAGATCGTCCCGCCGCTCTTGACTGACTTCGTCACGTCGTCCATTACCTTCTCGACCACCGTGTTGCCCGCGGTTCTCCCGGTGATCTCGATCGCCTGCAGGATCGGCACGCCCGAGGCGACGAGCGACGACAGCGTGCGCGACCAGCGCGCGAGCGCGATCTTCTGCACGACCGGCCCGATCTTGAACGGGAAGTGCAGGCGGAAGCGGTCCCACTGCGGCCGTCCCCACGACGATCTCTTCCATCTTCTGAACGCGACGACGACGCCCGCGACGATCGCCATCAGCAGGTACCACTGGCCGGTGACGAAGTGCGACATGCCGACCGTCAGCTTCGTGATCGCCGGCAGCTCGCTGCCGAAGTCGCTGAAGGTCTTCTCGAAGACGGGGATCAGGAACGCGACCATCGCGAGCAGCACGATCCCCGCGAAGCTGAAGATGACCGTCGGATAGATCATCGCCGACTTCACCTGGCGGCGCAGTGCGTCGTCCTTCTCGAGCTGGTCGGCGACACGCAGCAGCGCCTCGGCCAAGCGGCCGCCGCTCTCGCCCGACTCGACCATCGCCACGAACAGCGGGCTGAAGACCTTCGGGTAGCGCGCGAGCGCATGCGAGAACAGCAGGCCCGCCTCGACGTCCTTGCGGACGCCGACGATCGCGTCTCTGAGCGGTCTCGACTCGGTCTGCTGCTCGAGCACGTACATCGCGCGCAGCAGCGTCATGCCGGAGGCGATCATCGTCGCGAGCTGGCGCGTCATGACCGTCAGGTCGGCCGGCTTCATGCGCTCGAAGAGCGCGATGTTGATCTCTTTCGACTTGTGCTTGTCGGAGATGTCGACGACGACGAGGCCGCGCGACTTCAGCTGGTCGGCGACCGCCTGCTTGGAGGGAGCCTCGACCTCGCCCTTGGCGTTCGCGCCGGCGATGTCGATCGCCTTGAAGACGTAGGTAGCCACCGTCCGCGCTCCCGCTTACACCGTCGCGTATGTGCCGTCAGCCGGCATTCCCGCGCCGGCGGAGCCGAGCAGGCGCCGCAGCTCCTCCGGCGTCGTCGAGCGCGACTCGGCCAGCTGGCGCGTGATGCGCCCGTTGCGCACGAGCCCCGCCAGCGAGGCGTCCATCGTCTGCATCCCCTGCGCGCCGCCGGTCTGCAGGACGGAGTAGATCTGATGCGTCTTGCCCTCGCGGATCAGGTTGCGCACCGCCGGCGTCGGCACGAGCACCTCGGCGGCAACGCAGCGGCCGGCGCCGTCGGAGGTCGGCAGCAGCTGCTGCGTGACGATCCCCTGCAGGCCGACCGCGAGCTGCGTCCGGATCTGGCCCTGCTGGAAGCCCGGGAAGACGTCGATGATGCGGTCGACCGTCTGCGGCGTGTCCTGCGTGTGCAGCGTGGCGAACACGAGGTGGCCGGTCTCCGCCGCGGTGATCGCGGTCGAGATCGTCTCCATGTCGCGCATCTCGCCGACGAGGATCACGTCGGGGTCCTGGCGCAGCGCGGCCTTCAGCCCGTCGGCGAAGGTCATCGCGTCCGAGCCGATCTCGCGTTGGTTGACGATGCACTTCTTGTGGCGGTGGAGGAACTCGATCGGGTCCTCGATCGTCATGATGTGCTCTTCGCGCGTCTCGTTGATCACGTCGACGAGCGAGGCGAGCGTCGTCGACTTGCCGGAGCCAGTCGGGCCGGTCACGAGCACGAGCCCGCGCGGGCGCGTCGCCATCTCGGCGACCGCGGGCGGCAGCCCGAGCGACTCGAGCGGCGCGATCTCGAACGGGATCAGGCGAAAGGCGGCGCCGAGCGCAGAGCGCTGGAAGTAGGCGTTGACGCGGAAGCGCGCGCGACCGGGGATCTGGTAGGCGAAGTCCAGCTGCCAGTTGTTCTCCAGCTTCTGGCGCTGGTCGTTGCCGATGATCGAGTAGACGATCTCGCGCGTGTCGGTGGGCGTGAGAGTTGGATAGCCGTCGACCGCGACGAGGCGCCCCCGCACGCGCACCATCGGCGGCGCGCCGGCGGTGAGGTGGAGATCGGAGGCTCGTCGGTCTACGACCTCGAGCAGCAGCTCGGCGAAGTCGATATCCATCCCGTCCCGTATCGGCAGGTCGGGACGGGAGCGTGAGCCTCACACCTCGATTGGCACTGCTGCCGTCTCCTGCGCCCGCCGCTCGACCGGTTGCGGCATCGCCGGCTTCGTGCGCGGCAGGAACAGCGCCGGGATCGCCGCCAGCACGATCAGCACGAACGCCCACATGTACGTCCGCCCGAACGCATCCGCCACCGCGGGCGCCAGCTGCGCGCGCGCCTGCGGCGGGATCGCCTGCGCCGCCTGCAGCCCCTCCCCTGCGTTCGCCGCGCCGGGCAGGCGGTCGGCCAGCTGGTTGGCGAGGATCACCGACGTCAGCGCCACGCCGAGCGCGCCGCAGCCGCGCTGGACGATGTTGAACGCGGTCGTCGCGCGCGAGACCTCCGCGCGGCCGAGCGTCTGGTAGGCGGCAGCGATCGTCGGCATCATCGTCGCGCCGATCCCGAGGCCGGCGACGAACGAGGCGGCGCCGAGCAGCAGGTACGACGTGTCTGCTCCGACCTGCGTGAAGACGGCGAAGCCGAGCAGCACGAGCACGAGCCCGGGCAGCACCACGCGCGCGGCACCCGTCCGGTCCACCATCCGCCCGGCGATCGGCATCATGATCGCCGCGCCGACGCCCTGCGGGATCATCAGCAGGCCGGCATCGAGGGCGGACTCGCCCCGCGCCACCTGGTAGTAGAGCGGCAGCAGCAGCATCGAGCCGAAGAACGCGGCCGCGAACAGCGCCATCGTCAGGCCCGAGACCGCCGGCGTGCGGCGCGCGAACAGGCGCACGTCGATGAGCGGATCCGCCGTGCGCAGCGCATGCCGGACGAAGGCGGCGATCAGCGCGATGCCGGCGATCGTCGGCACGATCGACTTCGGACCGTCGAAGCCCCCGTGCGAGCCGGTCTCGGCGAGACCGTAGACGAGCAGCGCAAGGCCGGGCGAGAGCAGCAGCAGGCCGTGCGCGTCGAGCTTGTGGCGCGGCTGCGGTCTGTCGGGCTTGAGGATGCGAGAGGCGAGCACGAGCGCGACCGCGCCGATCGGGATGTTCACGTAGAAGATCCAGCGCCACGAGACGTCGTCGACGAGCCAGCCGCCGAGCACCGGGCCGAGGATCGGCCCGATCAGCATCGGCGCGCCCACGACGCTCATCACGCGCCCCACGCGCTCCGGCCCGGCCGCCTGCGTGAGGATCGTCATGCCGGCCGGCATGATCATGCCGCCGCCGAGCCCTTGCAGGATGCGGAAGGCGATCAGCGAGTGGGCCGACCACGCCATGCCGGACAGCGCCGAGCCCGCGAGGAACAGCGCGAGCGAGGTCATGTAGAGGCGCTTCGTGCCGAAGCGGTCGGCCGCCCAGCCGGTGAGCGGGATCACCGTCGCGAGCGCGAGCAGGTAGCCGGTCGCGACCCATTGGATCGTCGGCAGCGGCGCGTCGAAGTCAGCCGACAGATGGTTGATCGCGATGTTGACGATCGTCGTGTCGAGGATCGACATGATCGTGCCGAGCACGACGACGGACGCGATCGCGAGCAGGCCCCGGTCGAGGCGCTCGCTCGCGGGCGGGTGCAAGCTTCCGTTCGCGCTCATGGCGCCGCCTTTCTCTCCTCGGAGTCCCAGTGGTCGAAGACCGCGTTCAGCGCGCTTGCGAGCGCCGCGCGCTCGCGCTCTCCGAGCGTCCCGGCGAAGCGGCGCAGCCCAACGAGGCGGGCCTCGGTGATGCGCGCAAGCGCGGCCTTCCCGGCGGCGGTGAGCGCGAGCCGCTTGATGCGCCGGTCGATCGGATCCTCGCTGCGCGAGACGAGCCCGTTGCGCACCATCCCGTCGACGGCGCGGCCGGCGGCGGCGACCGAGAGGCCCATCATCGGGGCGAGCTCCGTCAGCGCGAGCGCACGGTCGGAGGCGTCGAGCACGAACAGGCCGCGCATCTGCGGCATCGTCAGGTCGAGCTCCGCGACCAGCGCGAACAGCTCGCCCTGGTCGCCCTTCATGACGCGGGCGAAGAAGCGGTGGAGGTCCTCGGCGAGCCGCCTGGTCGTGACCGTCTTAGACGTTTGCATGGACGCAACTATATTCGCTCGCGATATCTTCGCAAGCTTGCGTCCTTTGCGTGTCTGCGCGCTTACGCGGTGCCGGTCACGCGCGCGACCTCGGCGAGCGAGGTCAGGCCGGCCTTGACCTTCTCGAAGCCGTCGTCGCGCAGCCGGCGCATCCCCTCGCGACACGCGACCACGGCGATCTCGTCGGCGGCGGCGCGCTGCAGGATCAGCTTGCGGATCTCCTCGCCGACGACCATCACCTCGTAGAGGCCGAGGCGGCCCTTGTAGCCCATCCCGCCGCAGCGTCCGCAGCCGACCGGCTCGTAGGCCTCGAGGTCGAGCGTGACGTTGAAGCCGCTCTCGCGCAGCGCCTGAGCCGGAACGATCGTGCGCTTCTTGCACGTCGAGCAGAGCGTGCGCGCGAGCCGCTGCGCGACGACGCAGTCGATCGCCGAGGCGACGAGAAACGGCTCGATCCCCATCTCGGTCAGGCGCGTGATCGCCGTCGGCGCGTCGTTCGTGTGCAGCGTCGAGAGCACGAGGTGGCCGGTCAGCGCCGACTCGACGGCGATCTGCGCGGTCTCCCCGTCGCGGATCTCGCCGACCATGATGATGTCGGGGTCGGCACGCATCATCGAGCGCAGCCCGGTCGCGAACGTCAGCCCCGCCTTGGGGTTGGTCTGGACCTGCGTGATGCCCTCCAGCTGGTACTCGACCGGGTCCTCGATCGTGATGATGTTCTTCTCGGTCGTGTTGAGCTGCTGCAGCGCCGCGTAGAGCGTCGTCGACTTGCCGGACCCGGTGGGGCCCGTCACCAGCACGGCGCCGTGCGACTGCGAGAAGCCGTGCACGAAGCGGTCGCGCTCGTGATCCTGCATGCCGAGCTTGTCGAGATCGACCTTGACGTTGTTCTTGTCGAGGATGCGCATGACCATCGACTCGCCGTGCACGCTCGGCAGCGTCACGACGCGGATGTCGACGTGGCGCCCGTCGATCGTCAGGCTCACGCGGCCGTCCTGCGGGATCCGCTTCTCGGCGATGTCGAGCTCGGCCATGATCTTCGTGCGCGAGACCACGCCGGCGACCATG
>Ga0126310_10001015_pt1 | contig 10420 bp, 10 predicted proteins | sample Plot60_FD_92540 | JGI IMG/M metagenome (GOLD analysis project Ga0126310, IMG submission 92540) | Serpentine soil microbial communities from UC McLaughlin Reserve, CA, USA - Plot60 | ecosystem: Environmental > Terrestrial > Soil > Grasslands | place: USA: UC McLaughlin Reserve, Lake County... | reverse complement strand
TTATCAAAAATAGCACTATTATCAGTTTTCAAATTTTCTTTCCAATATCTAACCATTTTTTCAAATTGTTCTTCCTTAGGGGAATATTCTCGATTACGTATATATTCAAAGGTTACATCATCAGGAGCAATTAATCCAGCCCTAGCACCAGCCTCTATTGACATGTTACAAATGGTCATCCTTTTTTCCATTGAAAATTTCTTTATAATATCACCGCGATATTCAACTACTGCTCCATTACCTCCACCTATACCTATTTTGCGAATGAGTGCTAATATCATATCTTTAGCTGATACTGCAAGTAAATTTTTTGGTTCACCAATAAAATTTATTTCCATGGTTTTTGGTTTAGTTAGCCATAGACATTGAGTTGCAAGTACATGTTCTACTTCACTAGTACCAATTCCGAAAGCAAAGGCTCCAAAAGCTCCATGAGTAGAAGTATGGCTATCCCCACAAACTATGGTAGTACCTGGAAGAGTTATTCCTAGCTCAGGGCCTATTACATGAACAATACCTTGATTAGGACTTTTCAAATCAAATAAACGTATACCAAATTCTTTACAATTTTCTACTAGTGTATTAATCTGTATAGCAGATATTTGATCAACTATTGGAAGATTTCTGTTTGTAGTTGGAACATTATGATCCATGGTAGCAAAAGTCAAATCAGGTCTTCTAACTTTTCTATTATTTGTTCTCAGACCATCAAATGCTTGCGGTGAGGTAACTTCATGAATCAAATGCCGATCTATATATAGTAAATAAGAATCTGGATTTATTGACTCATTTATAGTTTTAGAATTAGGATATACTATATGATTATTCCAAATTTTTTCAAAGAGAGTATTTGACATTATATTATTACATTATATATTAGTAAAATATAATTATATATAATATACTAAGAATGAAAAAATACTTATGTAGTAATCAATTGAGTATCTTTGATTAAGATGCACGTACAAGATAATAGATATTCTGAGTCTATAGCAAATCAGATTAAAAAAGGAACAACTACTTGTGCTCTTTCATGTTCTGACGGTGTTGTATTGGCTGCTGATACCCGTGCCAGTGCGGGTTTTTTTATAGCTGATAGACGAGTAATGAAAATTCAAAAAGTTGATAATCATTTAGGAATGACTATTGCAGGCGGTGTAGCTGATGCTCAGAATCTTGTAGATACAATGCGATATAATGCCAATATATATAGAATATCTAACAAAAGAATCATGCCAGTTCAATCTGCTGCAAGATTATGTTCTAATATTTTGTTTAATCAAAGATATTTTCCATATTATGTTCAGATTATCATGGCAGGATATGAAGGTAAGGGAGCTGGTCAAATTTATAATATTGATTTATTTGGATCATTAACTGAAGAAAAGTTTATTTCTACAGGTAGTGGATCTCCTGTAGCTTATGGTTATTTAGAAGGTGAATTCAAAGAAAATATGAGCGTAAATGAAGCATATAAAGTAGCTTTGCAAGCAATAGCTGCAGCAATTAGAAGAAATGCGGGCACAGGAGATGGAATAAACGTAGTCATAATAGATAAAAACGGCTATAGAGAACTATCAAAGGAAATAAAAGATGCAGTAGGAGTAGTATTTTAAAATTAAATCTATTTTCTTAATTTTGAATTAAAGAAGTTTTTTAGATTAATAATACTACTATCCTATTTTTTATTTGTAATTTTAGAATTTATAAATTCTTTATATATTGAAAGAGCATCGTTTTCATCTTTTGCTCCTACTATAGTTGCTGCACCACTCGTCATAAAACTTACAGATAATTGTTGTGATAAATTACTATTATTAGTGGTTACAGTTATTCCCAAAGATCCTCTAGTTTTTAGATTATATCCTAACAATTCTGCATTTTGTATTATTTTATTTAAATTAACTGTAGAAGTTATTTCTACTGGCGTCACTGTATAAGTTCTTTTACCTCTATCTCTTCCACACAGTTCTTCAATAATAAGATCTTGTTCTTGTTGTATTTCTTTTATTATTACTTTTTCTTTTCCACATGCGGAGCATTCATCATGTCTAAACATTTTAATGCGCTCAAATGATAGCTCATTTAGATCGATATACAATAAAGTATTTACCAATGAGGGTTTTTGCCCCAATAATATTTTTACTGCTTCAGATACTTGAATACCGCCCACCAAATACAAAATAGAAGGATGAACTCCTTCTGTACTACATGTTGGCATATCATCCTCAGACAAAGCAGGAAATATACAACGAAGACATGCAGAATCATATGGAAGGATTGTACATACAGAACCAAGCATACCTAAAGCACCTGCATAAATAAGTGGAATATGTTGCTTAATACATGCATCATTTAAAGCATATCTTGCATCAATACTATCTAGTGCATCTATTACAACATCAAATCCTTTTACTATATTTTCTGCAGTATAGGGAGTAACTGAAATAGGAAGGGCTTCAATCTCTACATCAGTATTCCTTCTTTTCAAATGTTCTATTGCTGCTTCAACTTTGACTTTTCCAATATCTTGTTCAGTATACAGATGTTGTCTATGTAAATTAGATATTTCAATTACATCTCTATCTACAATACGGATCTTTCCAACACCCATAGCATTTAATTGGGTTACAACTGGATTTCCAATTCCGCCCACTCCAACAACACAAACTTTGGAATTTCTTAGTTTTTCCATTCCAATAAATCCTATTTCTTCTAACATTATTTGTCTAGAATAACGTTGGAGATCTTGACTAGTAAGTTCTATACGTTCAATTTTTGTCTCATTTGCTCCTCCCGCTACTGCAGGAAGTATATAAATGGAATCTCCCTCTTTAAGTGATGTTATCATTCCTTCTTTGTTAAAGCGCATATTTTTTCCATTTATATAGATATTTATCAAAGCACGAGGTTTGCCATTAAGATCTAATACTCTACGTTTAAAGTCATCACCTAAATTATCAGATGCTTTATTAAAGGCATCCTGTAAATCTTGTGCATCTAATAATATTTTTTTTTCTCCAGAACCTTTATTTAAAACAGATGGAATTACAAATTCAATTTTTGCCATTTATATTCACTTTTATTTCACACATATTATTCATATTATTTTTATTATTATCTAATTATTGCAGAAACCATTTGAACATCTGGTTTAACAGTAGATGGTTTTGGAAGCATTTTTACTATAGCTTCCGTAGACTTGAGACCGTTACCAGTAACATAACAAACTATATTCGCATCTCGATCTATTTTACCATTTTCAACTAACTTTTGAAGAACAGCTACAGATACACCTCCAGCAGGTTCTGTAAAAATTCCTTCAGTTTTTGATAATTTAAGTATCCCCTCAATTATTTCTTGATTTGTAGCTGATTCAGCAATACCATGATATTGTTTTAATCTTTTTAAAACATAAATTCCATCTCCGGGATCTCCTATAGCAAGACTTTTTGCAATAGTATCAGGTTTTTCTACAGGAAATATCTCATTGCTATTGGATTTAAATGCATCTACTATTGGTGAACATCCATGAGGTTGTGCAGCAATAATCTTTAAATTGGAAACATCATTAACCAATCCTATTTCCTGTAATTCCTCAAAGCCTTTACAAATTGCATTTAACATTGCACCACTACCAACAGGAATTATTAGATAATCAGGTATTTGCCAATTAAGTTGCTCTGCCACCTCATAAGCAAGGGTTTTAGATCCTTCAACATAATATGGTCTCATATTAATATTCACAATACCTATTCCTTTCGAGTCTCCAATTACAGATGCTACCCTATTAGCATCATCATAAGTTCCATCTACAGCAACAAATTCTGCACCATAAGATAATGCTTGAGAGATTTTTACATGTTCTATATCAGCAGGTGCAAATATATAACAGGGAAGTCTAGCCACAGCAGCATGTGCAGCAGTAGCAGATGCAAGATTTCCCGTTGAAGCGCATCCTACAGCTTGTAGATTAATTTCTTTTGCCCTAGATACAGCAACCCCAGCAGGTCGATCTTTGAAAGAAAAGGTTGGATTAACAGAATCATTTTTAATATGTAAAGATTTTAATTGCAAGTCTTCACTAAGATTAGTAGATTTTTGTAAAGGAGTAAAACCTGAATTAATGCTAACTATATTGTTTTTATCTCTTATTGGTAATAACTCGAAATATCTCCAATAAGTTTTTTCTTTTCTAGATTCAAATAGTTCTTTTGTTATATTGTTAGGATAGATATAATTTACATCAAGAGGTCCAAAACATTCTTCGCAAATGTATCTAAACTGAGGTTTATATTCTTTTTTACATTCTCTGCATATTAAAGACTGTATTATTCCCATTTATAATAATGCAGTTAAAATACATTGTGAATAAGGTTCTCTAAACATAAATTTAGTAATACTATAATTTTAGATTATAAAAAAAATGTAATACTAAAACTAAAATATATAATATTAATATTTTATATACTAGTTATATAAAAATTTTATTAAATATAACATTTATTTTAAGAAATTTTTATTTTAGAATGTTATGGAAACAAGATGTATTTCCAGTATGACAAGCAGGTTTACTAGAATTTACAATATATACCAATGCATCAGCATCACAATCAACTAGAATTTCTTCGACAGGTTGGATATTCCCAGATTCTTCACCTTTCATCCATAATTTTTTATGAGAAGTACTCCAAAACCATGCATTACCAGTTTTAATGGTATTCTTGAGAGCATCTTTATTAACATATGCAAGCATGAGAATATCTTTAGTCATTTTATCTTGAACTATCACTGGTAACAATCCATCGCGTTTTGTAAAATCAAGGTCTCCCAACAATTTAAATTGCATAACATCTTTCTATTTTTATATTCAATATAAAAAAGTAATTATACAATAATAATTAATATAATTTATAATTTCTCTCTAGTATTTCAAAGTAGAAATTAAATTTATTTAATGATTTGATTCTATTAGAAATGTTGATGAGTACAAATACAAATGAAAATAATATTTTGCATATTGGCTTTGATGATACTGATTCGAGATTTGGAAGATGTACTACCCATTTAGCTTTCAAACTTGTTTCTTGTCTTAACAAAAAAGATGTAAAATTTTTAGATTATCCTCTCTTAATAAGATTGAATCCAAATATTCCTTGGAAAACTCGTGGAAATGGTGCTGTTTGTTTTAGAATTATGATGACTAAAGATAGCAATATTGAAAATATTTTTGATTTTATTAAAAATGAGATAGAAAAGAATTCTGCAATTGGTAAAGGTGCTAATCCAGGATTGGTTTGTTTGCAAAGCAAAGAGATTCCTGCTGAAATTAAGGAATTCAATAGACTTGCAATGTTTGACATACTGAGTAAACAAAAAGCAATAGAAATAGCACAGAAATATAATTTAAAATACTTTGGTTTTGGAAATGGTCAAGGATTAGTAGGGGCTATGGCCGCCATTGGATGTTTATTAGCTTCAGATCATACATTTGAGATATTAGCATATAGAAAAATTAAAAGTTGCGGAACTAGTAGAATAATTGATCCAATAAATGTTATTCATCTCCATGATACAACATTTCCATATACATTCAATAGCTATGATCACATAAATAAACGAATTCTTATACTACCACATGGACCCGATCCTGTATTTTGTGGAATTAGAGGAGAAGATCCTCAAGTATTATATAATAGTTTAAAAATTTTGAATATCAAAGAAGATCTAGAAGGATATATGATTTATCGTTCCAATCAAGGAACTGGAATGCATTTACAAAATGAATTGAAATTGTCTAAGATAAAATCTTTTACTTCAGGATACACTAAATGTGCAATAGTAACAAATCCACAAGTTATTCAAGGAGGACATATATTATTTACAGTTGAAGACGATTCAAAAAATACTTGTTGGGCAGCAGTATATGAACCAACAGGACTAACCAAAATCGCTTCACAATTGCATAGCGGAGATCAAATAGAGATTGGATTTGGTGTTAGAAAAGCTACAACAAAAAATCCAAAGGTATTAAATATTGAATATATTTTTATCCATCAATTAGTACAAATTCATAATATTGTTAACCCAATTTGTAAAGATTGCAAAAAGAGAATGAAATCAGAAGGAAAAAATAAAGGATATCAATGTAAAAAATGCAAAAGAATCGATAAAACCAGTAAAAAAATATCATTAGTAAAAACAAGATTAATTAAAGAAGGATTATACATTCCTACATTGAAAGCGCATAGACATTTAACTAAACCTCTCCACAGATATGGAAAGGAAAAGCCAAAATTCTTTGAATCTAGAAATGTTAAATTATATCCAAAATGGTTTGAAAAATTTTAGATAATCCAAACAAATAGCGGGGGGTTGATTTGAACTTACGGCTACCATGTAAAAATATTTACTTTGGTAGAAACCGCTCTGCGGGTTATGAGCCCGCCGGGATAACTTTGCCTATGATATATCTGGCTTCCCCACCCCGCTGATTCCTTTTTTAATTTTACACTATATATCTCTGTCTGTTGTAATTTAAAAGATTTTTATATAATTTTTTTATGTTTTTTTTATTAATATGAGATATTTTTAATAAGGTTAGTAATCTTTAATATTATTTGTAATGTTTGTTCTATATTATACCATCTAGATTCAAAATTCTGAAATTAGAATTATATAGAAAAAATTTTTATATTATTACGATATGCGGAAGGTGGGATTTGAACCCACGAACCCCTAAGAGATGAGGTATCTTAGTCAAATGCTAAACTTCTGAGCTTCATGTCAGACTTAGTCCGATCTCACGCCTTTGACCATGCTTGGCAACTTCCGCTTTTCATTATAAGAATTTCAAAGCGGAGTAATAAAATTTTTCATTAAAAAAATACTTTTTACTTGAAAATATCAGAGAAAATTATGAAATATAATTAAACATTAAAGGCTCTACTTAACATTATTAATTCAGGACCACTAGTCATATTTCCAACTACAGCTGATTTCGAATTAGCAATAATACCCGATGATAAATAAGGAATTCCACCATTAATTGTTACTGGTTCTACATTAACATGCAATATATCAGAAATTGTCTTAATTTCATCATCTGATATGTTAGGATAAGCTGCAGCTCCCTTATTTGTTGCAACTAGCATTGCACCCGTTTGAATAAAATCTGAAATACTCATAGAGATAACAGACACTCCCAAAATATCTTGTATTTGTGATTTTACATCGTTACATAATGGAGAAACTATCGCTCCATGATCATTTGTAGCTATTAAATTACCTATTGCAGTATACTTAGTTTTTAAGCGTTCAACATTTAATTGACTTTTTTCTTTTAATACAGCAATCTCTTCATCTGATGTAATGTAAGAAACTAGTATCCCATTGTTATTCATTACCATCATTGGCCCTAATAATCGTGTGTCAGCAATTGAAACATAAATATGATCTGTAACTTCTAAATATCGTGATAAGATAGTAGTTTTTGTTGAAGCAAATCCTAGTGGAAGTATTATAATATTATCATTACATTTTACAAAAATGCCAATATTTGGACTTTTATAGAATGCGTATTTGTAAATTCCCAAGATCTAAGAATTATTATAAAATAATTAATATGAACTTATTGGAATACTTTTAACAAAAATGCCTTTCACGAAATTCATTTATCTATAACCTGTCCAAGACCAAGTTTGATTGTTATCGGATCTGATAATGGCTGCGTTTTTTCTAAATTAGTTAATTGTATAACTGCTGTAACTGTTTCAATAGATTTATCTGCAATATTAGTAGCAAGTTTGACGGATTCTGAGCTATTATAATTAAAACCAGATGGGAAGGAAGTTGTTTTTAGTAACGTTCCGTTTGTAGAATATACTTTCATTACAGCATTCATGGATTGATTATTATTATTATTATTATTATTTGATCCAGTAGCATCATTTGTAGTGAGAGATTTTAAAAGTACTTTTACTTGATTATCTTGATTTACAGAAGATATAAAATGAGCATAATCTACTCGGAGAGGAAACTTTTGTATAATGCTATAAGAGTCTTTAATTAAATTATATTCTTCATCTAAGGAAATGAAGTGGGAAAAAAAATAAGTTAATGACATAGATACTAATACAACAAACAGAATAGATTTTTTATTGAATTGATTTACAAAATTGAAATTGTTCATAGATCGTTACTTCAGATAATATCTTTAAGAATAATGTTTATGTTAATTTTATTTGACAAAATACTATTATGAGTTATAATGCTAAAAGATAAAATTCATAAAAATTAAGTTGATTGTGCTATTGTGAATTTTCCATCGATGATTTGAATAATATATTTATTATTTTTAAAAAATAATTCAATTTTATCTTCTGTTTCTTTAATATCTACTAATTCTTGACCTTTCATATCTGTAAATTCCACCATAAGGTTTATGACAAAGTACTATTATTTAGATTATTTGGATTCATTAATAAATATATATTAATTGAAAATAAATACTAAACAATTGCTGGCAATTGAAGCATATAATTTATCAAAAATTTATAAAGGAACTAGTTTGCCAGCTGTAGATAATATATCATTAAAGATTGATCAAGGACAAATTTTCACACTATTAGGAAGAAATGGTGCAGGTAAAACTACGTTTGTAAGAATGTGTGCAACTCAATTACTACCAACTTCAGGAACGTTAAAAGTATTAGGTTATGATGTAATAACTCAAGCAGAAAATATAAGGAAATTCATATCTGTTGTTCCTCAAGAAGGAAGACCATTACGAGCACTTACTCCTTGGGATCATGTTTATAATTGGCTTAAGATTAGAGGAGAAGATAAGTCTATTGCAAAAATAAAGACTGAAACAATATTACAAAGATTTGAATTGCTTAAAGTAAAGGATAAACCTGCAATGAATTTGTCTGGTGGAATGAAACAAAAGATTTTGGTAGCAATGGCTACAGCTGTTGATGCAGATTTATTATTTCTAGATGAACCTACTATAGGTCTTGATCCTGTTTCAAGGCGTCAAGTTTGGACTTTAATACAAGATTTAAAAAAAGAAGGTAAAACTATATTACTTACAACTCATTATATGGATGAAGCAGAAATATTATCTGATAAAATAGTTATAATAGATAATGGTAAAATTGTAAAAGAAGGAAATATCAATGATTTACGAAAAATTATTCCCCAAAATATTCGTATGGATATATCTAAAAAAATTACAAATATTGATAAATGGAAAAAATATGGAAATGTCGTAGAAATAGGTACAGATATTATCAGATTATTCACTTTTGAATCGCATATAGGAGAATTATCCGATCTAGCTATAAAAAATAATGTATCCTTTAATATTTCACCTATAACGCTGGACGATATATTTGTCTATTTAGTAGGAAATACTATAAAAAATTGATTAAATATAGATATGTATAGAATGATATTCATTATATAATCCCTCAAAATATTAAAAAAATAAATGGATAAATAGAAAGAAAATCTATGTAAATTGAATTTTTATCTTATTTAATTCATCGAAAGCTTTAGCAAGCTGTTCTTCAGTTTCGTTTCCATAAATTACTAACAAACGATCATTATCATTAATAACATAATCTGAAATAGACTCAGTTGAATTTCCGTTAATAAATGTTCTTAGTTGATTATCATTATTATTACAATATTGCGTCCCATTATTTGTAAAAACTAGACAATTATTTTCTTCATCCAGATCCATTTTTACACTTTTTAGAAAATCAGCAAAAGTAACATTTGTTGCATGTCTATGTAAAGTAGTACCATCTCCATTCTCAACATGAATATAATCAGATACTACTTGATACTGTGGTTGCCTAAAATCGATATTCTCTCCATTTACTTTAACTAAAAATGCAGCATGTTGATGTGCAGAACCTAAAGCTCCAAAACCAGCAGGTGGAAGATTTGGGGAATAAAGAAATATTGAAATCACAGCAATAATAGCAATTACAGCTATAATAGGAAGAATAACTGTTTTTATGCTTTTCCTCCTTTTTTTTCTTGTTACATCTAAATAGCTCTTTTTCTTTTTATCATCATCATTTTTATTGTTCTTTTTATTTTTATTAGACATGATAAATGTTTGGTTTGAATACTATCGTACAATATAGCGCTTTCGGAATTCTTAAATAATTCCTATATTTAACAATACAATTTTAATTTATAAAAATATTTAATCTTTTACAATGAAAATCTTTAGTATAGAAATTTATACCATAACAAAATGAAAATATATTAAAAAAAAGAATTAAATATTTTTATAGTCTTTTCTATATAAGAATAGCGTCGATTATACAATTCTAGCAAATTTTATCATCCTCTAATTATTATTTAATGTCTATGTAAACATTTGTCTCTAATATAGAGGTAT
>Ga0126310_10001013_pt1 | contig 10426 bp, 9 predicted proteins | sample Plot60_FD_92540 | JGI IMG/M metagenome (GOLD analysis project Ga0126310, IMG submission 92540) | Serpentine soil microbial communities from UC McLaughlin Reserve, CA, USA - Plot60 | ecosystem: Environmental > Terrestrial > Soil > Grasslands | place: USA: UC McLaughlin Reserve, Lake County... | reverse complement strand
GCCCTGGAGGAGCCTCCAGGAGCACCTCGCCGGCTACCTCGCGGCCCGAGCCCGGGGATTCCTCGCGTCGGAGTTCGTCCTCTCGAGCCGGGACGGCGAGGTGCTCGGCAGGCTGCGCGTGCACGGGCCGCAGGGCGCAGACCTCGAAGCCGGGGATATAACGGCGGCCATCGAGCGTGGTACGGGTTCGCGCTACAGGATGCTGGACGGCGACGGGAGGGTTATCCTGGAGGAGACCGCAGGGTCAGGTGACGCCTCGGAGGTGAGGTGCGGGGACCGCGTCTACGAGGTCCGGCTCGCCCTCCTGCGCAACGCCGCCGTCGCCCGCTCCTCACGGGGCGGGGAGGTAGCGCGCGTCGCGGGCGGCCTCACCAACCGCAGCTACGACGCCTTCTTCGACGCTGGGGAGGAAGGAGCGCTGCCCCTGGCCATCTTGCTCCTCTACCGCATCATCGCGCAACGCCGCCGGGCCTTCCTTATGGACGCCGGGAGAGGCGAAGCCTCGAACCCGTAGGGGAGCAAAGTCGCAGAGACCACGGAAGGAGAGACATGCACGAAGACCAGAACTACGGTAGGCCGCCGGAGCCGGGCGACACGACGGGCGGTCCCGCCGGTAATTACCCCTCCGGCAGCGCGATGAGCCCCCAGGACGAGCGCACCTGGTGCGTGCTGGCGCACCTGAGCGTGCTCGCGGGGCTCGTTGGCCTTATGCCGTTCGGCGCCCTCATTATCTGGCTGCTCTACAAAGACAGGTCGCCGCGGGTGGGCTTTCACGCCCTGCAAGCGCTCTGGTACCAGGTGGCCTGGCTCATCATCCTCGTCGTAGGCTGGTTCGTGACTTTCGTCCTGAGTTTCGTCCTGATCGGGCTGCTGTTCATACCGGTGATGCTCATCGCCTCCCTGGCGCCATTCATCCATGGATGCTATGCCGCCTACAGGGTGAGCCAGGGCGAGGATTACCGTTACCCCTTTATCGCCGACAGGATAGAAGGCGCCCGCAGAACCCTCTAGAGCTGCGGCTGGCGATAGTCCTCGGGGGTGGCGTAAACCGTGATCGTGGAGCCTCTTGGCGCCAGGGTGCCGATGGCGGGGTCCGTGGCCCACGTCACGCCGCGGCTGGCGTAGCCTTCCTGGTAGTCGTAGACGAACCTGACCTTGAAGCCCATTCCTACCAGGGTCTCCTCGGCGAAGTAGTCGTAGAAGGCCCGCACGTCCGGCACGCGGACGAGGTTGCGGCGGGCGGGCGCCTCGTCCGCGGAGGCCACCGCCGGGGCGTCTCGGGAAGCGGACTCCTCGGGCGCCGCCGGGGGTTCTCCGGTCTCTATGGGCTCGGCCCGGCTCAGGGCACCTGACCCTCCAGCCCGATCCAGCAACGGCAGGTCGGCGGGCCCGAGGCCGGAGGCAAGGGCACCGCCAGCCAGCGCCACCAGCAGGACGAGCGTCGCGGCGAGATCCAGCCACCTGCGGCCCTTGCCGGAGCGAGGAATCTCAGCCGTCCTCTCGATCCTCGGGGAGGGCTCGACGTCTATGGCGTCGAGCATCGCGACCGCCGAGGGGTAACGGTGGTCCGGGTCCTTGGCCAGCGCCTTCAGGATAACCGCCTCCATCTGCGGCGAGATCTTCGGGTTCAGCTTGCGCGGCGCCGTGGGATCTTCGTGGATGTGCTGCTGAGCGAGGGCACGTACGTCACCGGAGAAGGGCGGCCTGCCTGTGAGGCAGTGGTAGAGCAGGACGCCGACGGAGTAGACGTCGCTGCGCGGCGTCGCCTCCTTACCCATTAGCTGCTCCGGGGACATGTAGCGGGCGCTGCCCACGATCTCGCCCGGCTTCCCGACCTCGGAGCCGTCTTCCTCTTCGACGATGCGGGCGATGCCGAAGTCGGCTACCTTCACGGTGCCGCCCGCCGTCACCAGGATGTTGGACGGCTTTACGTCCCGGTGGATGACGCCCCGCCTGTGGGCGTAAGAGAGCGCCCGCAAGAGCTGCGCCGCCATCCTGCGGGCGAACCTCTCATTGAGGGTCCCGCCGCGGTGCCCGGCGAGGACCTTGCCGATGTCCCTGCCGGCGACGCACTCGGCCACAATGAAAGGCACCTCGCCGTCCTGGGAGATGTCGTAGACCTTGACGACGTTCTCGTGGTCGAGGCAGGCCATTGCCCGCGCCTCCTGTGTGAAGCGCCGGCGGAAGGAGGGCATCTCGGCGTAGCGTCGGTGCAGCGTCTTGAGCGCGACGGTTCGCCCGAGGATGGCGTCCTCCGCCTTGTAGACGACCGCCATCCCGCCGGAGCCCAGCGTGCTCTGTACCCTATAACGTCCCCCCAGGAGGGTCCCGACCGAGGCTTCCAGCGCCTCACCACCTTCGACCGCGCGTGCCCTGGAATACAATTATATAGTCCCGAACGTGCCCCAGGTGCGGTCCCACAGGGGCAAGCGTGACGGGCCCAACATGATGGAGCCAGCCGAAATCGGATGCCACATATTGTGTCCGGGTCCGGCGACGAAACGGCTCGCTGGGGGATCTAGTTGACTTCCATGACCCAGGCGGCGACCCAACCGGTGTCGGACCTGACGTAGTCCCCCCGCCAGGAGACGCCCTTGAGCCGGTCGAAGAGCCGGGCGGCCTCGATCCCCTCGAGCCCTATCTCCGCCCCCATAGCCTCCACTTCGCTCCTCTGTACGCGGACCGGACACTGCTTCAGCCTCGTCCTGATGACCTCGCGCATCAGGATCTGCCCCTGCCTGTCGGGGGTCCGGTACCTTCCCTCTCTGATCACCGATCTCCTTTCCTGGTACCTCCACTCAGTTTGCGCCCGGCTCCGGCGCAAAACTGTCGTATAAAACACTCAACGTTTATCGAGCTTCTCCGGGATCACTTCGCCGGCACGTTTTCCCTGGTAGAACCCCTACCTGCCCTTTTTTCTGCGACCGCCCATGAGCAGCGAGTAACCAACGGGCACCACGAGAAGCGTGAGGAAGGTCGAGGTTATGAGGCCGCCTATCACGGAGATGGCCAGACTGCTGGAGATGAGGGCGCTCCCGCCGCCTCCGATGCCGAAGGCCAGCGGCGTGAGGGCGAAGATCGTCGCGAGAGCGGTCATCAGGATGGGCCTAAGACGCGTCCTTCCGGCCTCCACGATCGCCTCGTCGAGCGACGCGTGCCTGTCGCGGGCGTTCTGGATAAAGTCCACGAGCAGGATGGCGTTCGAGACGACGATCCCGATCAGGAGCAGCACCCCGAGCAACGACGGGACGCTCAGGGCCGCGTCCGTCAGTAGCAGCGCCCCGAAGGCGCCGATGATCAGGGGCACAACCAGCGACCCGAAGAAGACGACCAGGATGAGGTAGACGAGCCCGAGCGCCACGGCGATCGAGAGTATGGCGCCACCCGCACCGCCAAGTAAGCTGAGACCAGGATCAGCAGCGCCGCCAAACCCACCGCGACCACGAGGAAGACCGGCGAGCCGGTGTCCACGCCCACAACCGGGCCCACCACGGCTTCGGCGAAGCCGCTCAAAGCGTCAACTACGCCCGGCGGCACACCGGGTATCCCGCCGAGCAAGCCCGCCCGCGCCGCGACAACCGCCCCTGTGGTGAGGGCGACAAGGAGCACGAGCAACCCGAAGACCTCCCGTAAGATTCCCCTCCGGCCGTTCCTGGCCCGTCGCAGGCGGCGGCTCTCCGCCTCGAACAACTCGTCGTCTTCCTCGCGAGAGTCGCGGTCTTCCGCTTCCTTGGGGGGCCGACGCTTTATGAATGCGCTGGCGAGGACAGGGATGATGGTAACCGCGACGAGCAGGGAGGCGAGCAGGGCGAAGGCGACGGTCAGGGAGAGCGGAAAGAAGAATTTGCTGACTATCCCACCTACCAGGCCGAGGGGCACGAAGACGGCGGTCGTCGTGAGGGTGGAGGAGGTGATCGCGCTCGCCACCTCCGTCGATCCCCTGAGCGCCGCTTCCTCGGGCCCGTAGCCCTTCTGGACGTAGCGGTAGGAGTTCTCGAGCACCACGATGGCGTCGTCCACTACCCGACCTATGGCTATCGTGAGCCCTGCGAGCGTGATGATGTTGAGCGTCAGGTTATCCGCCCACGAGAAGAGCAAAGCAGCCAGGATCGAAGTCGGCAGAGAGACGGCCGTCACGAGCGTGGCGCGCAACGAGCCCAGGAACAGGAAGATGATGAGGATCGCCAGAACACCGCCGATGAGCGCCTTGTCCACCAGCCCGCTCACGGACTCCTCGACGTCCTCTGCGGAGTTGAACAGCACGAGCACTCTGTCCTCGCCGAGGTCGTCGCGGACGTCCGCGAGCGCTTCGTTCACTCCGTCTGCAACCTCGACGGTGTTGGCGTCGGGCTCCTTAGTTATGTTGATGCCGAGGCTCGGCTCGCCGTTGGTCCTCGAGACGCCCGAGATGTCCGAGGAGACCTCCCGCACCTCCGCCACGTCGCCGAGCATAACCGGTGCGCCCACCGGCGGAGCACTTGCCATCCCCGTGGGCGGTGCGCTCGCTGCAACACCGTCCGGCATAGAGGCAAGCTGAGCGCCGCCGGGGACGGCCCCGGTGGGCGCACCGGTTCCGCCTGAGACCCCGACGGGTAGCTCTGCGAGGGCTCCGGCGTCGGCGAGGCCGCTCGTGGTGCGCACGGGGGTGGAGAGGCCGTCTATCTCTACCTCGCCAACGGGCGTGTTTACGCCGGCGGCTCCGTTTATTGCGCCGACGACGGCGTCGGCCGACAGGTCGTTCTCCTCGAGCCTCCGCGGGTCGAGCTCAACTTCTATCCGACGCTCGGCGCCGCCGACGAGGTCGGCGCTCGCGACGCCCTCGACATCCTCGATGAGCGGCACGGCCTCGTCGCGGGCGTAGTTTGTGAGGTTGGAGAGCTCCCCTTCCTCGGCCGAAAGCGAGACGTTCATAATCGGGAACTCCGAGGCCGACTGTGTCTGTACCTCGGGTTCTTCGGCCTGTTGCGGAAGCGTTATGCCATCGAGGGCGCTGTTGAGCTCCGCCTCAGCCTCCTTTGTGTCGGTGTCGAGCGAGAACTCGATCAGGATCACCGAGAAGCCCGCTGACGAGGTGGACTGGATGCTCTCTATCCCCTCGACGTCGTCCACGGCGGCCTCCACGGGCTGCGTGACCTGCTCTTCCACGAGATCCGGCCCCGCGCCAGGCACCGGCGTCGAGACAGTAACGATGGGGAACTCTATCTCCGGCAGCAACTCCTGATTCAGGCGCGTCGTCGCGTAGACGCCGCTCGCTATGAGGATGACGGCCGCGAGGAGGACGACGGACTTGTTCTTGAGGCACCAGCGGACGACTGCTTCCATCTAGCTCTCCTCCCCCTGCGCCACGCCGAAGCCCTCGGCCAAAGATCTCAGCCCTTTCACGAACGCCAGAGCCTCCTCGTCGGTGAGCCGCGCGAAGGCCTCGGCCACCCTGCGGCGGCGGACCTCCATGAGCCCGAGCGCCACCTCGCGCATCCGCGGTGCGTAGTCCACCAGCACGACCCGGCGATCAGCCGTCCCGTGCCTGCGCTCGACCATCCCGTGCTCGACCAGCCTGTCCACGAGCTGGGTCGCGGCCGGCGGCGAGACACCTAAAGCCTCGGCCAACTGGCCCACGGAATGAGGCCCCCTGGAAAGCGCAATCAGGATCTGCAAGTGCCCAGGTGAGACGCGCACGTCCACCGGTATCCCCCGACTCGCGAACTCCGCCATCTCGGACGGGTCCGGCCCCCCTATCGCCCGCATCAAGGTCGGCATCAGCATCAAGACCTCGTCTATGAGCCGCTCCAAGTAATGTCTCCTAATTTATTTTAAAACGCTTAAATTCTCGATTATTGAATTAAATAGCTTGATCGTCAAGGGTTGGGGACTCTGCTGACCAAGAGCGGGTACGATCTAGGCGATCTAAAGTTTCCTCGAGCGGAGGGTGTGGGTGGCTAGACGGAGAGATGCGCTGGTGGTTGCGGGGGCGGTTGGCGGGCTCGCGGCGCTCAACGGGAGGCTGGAGCGGAGCGGCGGGCTGCTGTCGAACCCGCTCGGTGGCGAGACGTGCTACTACCGCTGGAGAGGTTGGGACCTCGCGTACGCGGTTGCCGGAGAGGGAGAGCCGCTGCTGCTGGTGCATGGGATCTACGCTGGGGCTTCGTCCCTCGAGTTTCGCAAGAACTTCGCGGAGCTCTCGCAGAGCTTTCGAGTATATGCGTTGGACCTGTTGGGTTGCGGCCTGTCGGAGCGGCCCCGGCGGCGCTACGGGCCCGAGCACGTGAGGGCGCAGGTCGAGGATTTCGTGCGGGAGGAGATCGGGGACCCGTCCCACCTCGTCGCGAGCTCGCTCTCCGGTGCTTTGAGTGTGCCGGCGCTGGTCAAGAGCCCGCGGCTCTTCAAGAGGGCGGTTCTCATCTGCCCGACGGGGTACGGGAGCTTGGAGAGGCCCTCAGGATATCTGGGGGATGCGATCTACGGTCTCTTCCTCACCCCAGTGCTCGGGGATACGCTCTACCACGCGATCGTCTCCCGGCGCGGCATTCGCTACTACCTCGAGAGGATGGCGTATTACGACCCGCAGTTTGTTACAGAGGAGCTGGTGGAGGGCTACTACCGCGTGGCTCACCAGAGGGGAGCGAAGTATTTGCCGGCGGCCTTCGTATCGGGCAAGCTCAACCTCGGGGTGGCGGAGCACTGGCCCCGGGTACCGCACCGGACCCTGATCTGCTGGGGACAGGAAGCCAGGACCACGCCTGTCTCAGAGGTCGAGGAGTTCGTGCGGCGCAACCCTCGCAGTGAGCCGCGCGTCTTCAGGGACGCCGCCCTCCTCCCCCACGACGAGCGCGCGGAAGCATTCAACAGGGAGGTGCGCGAGTTCCTCTCGCGCAAGCGGGCGTCGCGCGGATCCTGAGCGCCCGGAACGGTGCTGTCAGAACGGGGGCGCGATATGCTACCCTTCATCGTCGGTGAAGTCCTCCACTGACACGAAAAAGGGATACGTGAGGTGGGGCGTGGTCCTCGCCGGCGCGGGAGTCTCCCTGTTCGTGTTCGTCCTGTACGTGATGACGCTGGCGCCGACCATACTGCCCTACGACTCACCCTACCTCCTCGATGTGCCGATGCTCCAGATGCAGGTCTGCGTGCTCGGCATGACCCACCCGACCGGCTATCCGTCGTACCTGATGCTCTCGCACCTCTTCACGTACCTGCCGTTCGGCGACTGCGCCTACCGCTCCAACCTCGCCTCCGCATCCTATGCCGCGCTGGCCGTGGCGGCGGTCTTCGCGGCGGGGTACCTGCTCAGCTGGCGGGTCGTGGCGGCCGCGGCCGCGGCCCTCGCCTTCGGGCTCGGGACGACCCTGTGGTCCCAGGCCGTCATGGCCGAGGTCTACACGTTAAATGCCCTTCTCATAGCGCTCACTGTCCTCGCGTTGCTCCTCTGGCGAGAGCACCAGCGTGACCGTCATCTCCTGCTCTCCGCCTTTCTCGTCGGATTCTGCATGACCAACCACCTCACCAGCGGACTGCTCCTGCCGGCGAGCGTCCTCTTCGTCGCCCTCGTGGACTGGCGCAAGCTCGTGGACGTGAAGCTGGTGCTGAAGGGGGTCGGGCTCTTCCTGCTGGGGCTCGCGCCGTACCTGTACCTCCCTTTACGGTCGGCGATGGGCCCGCCCTTCAAGGCGAACGACCCGACGACCTTCGAGCGTTTCTGGTATGTGGTCAGCGGGGGTAACCTGCGTGGCGGGTTCTTCGCCTTCGGCCCGGCGGAGCTGCCGGGCCGGCTGTTGTTCTACCTGGGCCACCTGCTCGACAACGTCCACCTCGGACTGGTGGCCGTCAGTGTGACCGGCTTCGTCGTCCTCTACTTGCGGGACCGCGTGGTCGCGGTGTTCCTAGGCTTTATGTACTTCGGCTGGCTCTTCCACGCCGTCGAGAACGACATCCCGGACATCCAGCTGTATTTCATCCCGACCTACCTGGTGCTCTGCCTCGCGATGGCCGTGGGCTTCGCGTTCCTGCTCTCGGAGGCGGAAAGCCTCCTCGAGAGGTTCGAGCGGGTCCCCAAAGAGGTGGCTGTGGGCACTGTCTCTGTGGCGTTGGTGCTCATGCCGCTGTTCGGCGTCTGGGAGAGCTACGCGAGCAACGACCTTAGCGGGGACTACAGGGGACGCCAGATCCTCGAGGACGTAGCCGAGAATGCCGCGCGGAACGCGACCATCCTGCACCACAGGAGCAATCTCTATTACCTTGTGCTCGTCGAGAAGCGCCGGCGGGACCTGACCCTCGTGGACCCCTTCTGGCACAACAGGGACATAGGCTACGCCGACATCGTCTGGCCCGCCGACGTCGACCTCGCGACAGCCAACCGTCTCTACGGCACCGACGACTTCTCAGGGGTCACCGCCGCAGAGAAAGCGGCGGAGAAAGGCCCCGTATACATCATCAACCAGGAGGACATAAACCCCAGCGGTCTCTACGAGGCGGGGTGGCGCACCTCTCAAGTCGAAGGCGCTCTCTACAGGCTGATCCCACCCAGCGGCCAAGCCAACCAGGGAGACTGATTTTAAAGCGGTATACGGAAGGATATCCTTCCGTATACCGAGCTTGTCAGCATTTCAGCCTGTCATATTTTTGCCCCGGAAGCCCGAAAGTGGTTGGATCATGCCGAGAAAGGCCATTGTAAATTGAGTCGCAGGCTCTAGGGCCCGGCGTCCTCGGCGGCGCGGCAGTCCTCTCCGGCGCAATCACGCAGCGCCTCGAGCCACCCCTCGTATCGCCAGAGGCTGTCCAGATCGGCGTCCTCGTAGGCGTTGTCGAGCTCGTGGGGATCCTTCTCCAGGTCGTAGAGCTCGCTCTCCCCGGTCTCGTACTCGACGTACAGGTGGTCTTGGGTCCTTACGGCATGAAGGCCGGGGCGGCCTGCGTCCTTAACCGAGGACTTCTGCAGCGGGGAGGCTCGTCCCACCTCCTCCGAGGGCTGCACATCGCCAGTCAGCAGCCGCGGCCCTGCCTCTTCGGTGACGGAGGCGGGTGCTACGGCCGATTCCGCCATGGCCTCTTCGAGGAAAGCCTGCCGCCAGTCGTCCGTGGGGGGCGGGTCGTCGCTCAACAGGGGCCTCAGCGTCCGGCCGTCCACGAAGTCCGGGATCTCGGCCCCGCCCAGATCGGCGAAGGTGGGCGCGAAGTCGTTGTTCAGAACCAGGTTGTCCAGCGTCTGGCCCTTCGGCACCCCGGGGCCGCGCACGATCAGGGGCACGCGGATGTCCTCCTCGTAGGCTGTCCACTTGCCCACGCTCAGGCGGTGGGTCCCAAAGTGGAAGCCGTTGTCTGAGGTGAAGAAGAAGTAGGTGTTGTCCAGCTCGCCGCTCTTTCGCAGCTCGCCTACGAGGCGCCCGATCATGTCGTCCACGGCGAGCATCGACTGTAGGCGCTTGCGGTAGAGGTCCTCGGCGTAGGCAATCTGCTCCGGGTCAAGAGGCGGATTGTCCCGTATCCAGGCCGGTTTGTCGGAGACGTCGTCTTCGTCGAAGGATGGAGGTCGCGGCATCGAGAGGTCAGGGAGGGCGTCCGCGTGACGGGGGGCCGGGTCTGCGGGCTGGTGGGGTGCAGTCGTGCCGAGCCACATGAAGAAGGGTCGATGCGGCAGCAGGAAAGACGGGACGTGCCCGTTCGGGTCGTGGATAAAGTCTACGGCCCTGTCGGTGAGAACGTCGGTCATGTAGTAGCTCCCAGGGTCGTAGCTGACGATCCTGCCGTTCTCGCTGAGATCGTGGCTCGTGTAGTTGCCGGACACCGCGTGCCAGTCGTCCCACCCCGGCGGCACCTGGGTCCCCTCGTAGTCGTTCATGTACTTGCCGATCAGCACGGTCCGGTAGCCCGCGTCTTGCAGCCAGGTAGCGAACGTCGAGGTCTGGAGGCCCAGAGAGCGGAATTTCTCGTAGCCGCCGTTCGGCGGCCCGTTCTCGAGGATCCTGTGGTTGTGGGCGTACTGGCCGCGCAGGATCGTGGCCCGGCTCGGGCAGCAAAGTGAGTCCGTCACGAAGGCGTTCTCGAAGGTGGTGCCCTGCTCGATCAGCAGGGACCGCAGGTTCGGCATGTACGAGAGGTCATCGACGGCCAGATCGTCGGTGAGGATCAGGATGATGTTGGGCCGGTCCACAGGCTCGTCGCTCGTCGCCGTCCCGGAGCCAGCCCCGACGTCCGCGACCTCCCTTTTGCTCGCCGAAGGACCACACCCGACCAGCAGGCATGCGGCGAGCAGCACGAGAGCCGCGCACATCTTTCCCGATAATGGGAGCTTTATTACCTGATCCACGGCGGCCATTATATTCACCGACCGGCGGCTTGTTTAATCGAGACTAACTCCTGCTATACACTCTTAGGCGTGAACGTATCCACCTTCAACGAGATCGGCGCGGCGTGCTACACGACCTGATCCGGG
>Ga0126310_10001012_pt1 | contig 10433 bp, 11 predicted proteins | sample Plot60_FD_92540 | JGI IMG/M metagenome (GOLD analysis project Ga0126310, IMG submission 92540) | Serpentine soil microbial communities from UC McLaughlin Reserve, CA, USA - Plot60 | ecosystem: Environmental > Terrestrial > Soil > Grasslands | place: USA: UC McLaughlin Reserve, Lake County... | reverse complement strand
CTCGGTTCATCCGACCCAGTCCGAGGCGGCAGAGAGCGGCAGAGAACTTGCCCGCAGGAACGGAACCGAGTTCTTCCTTCACGGGCAGGACGGTCGCGTAAGGGAACATCATGATTACAGGGGGGAAGAAACCTCGGAAAACGAGGGAATCCTGGACACAACGCTCGGTACAGTCGGCACCGTGGCCGACGCAGCAGATGGGATCACTTCCACCGCGGCCCACACCCTGGGTGCCGACGCCGGCAGGGAACCCGTGGCCGCCCGAGAGGGCGAGCCGGCCAGCGGCTCCGTTCGCCCGCCGGGGAATGCCGGAGACGTGGTCAGCCTGACAGGAGTAGAGCCCGGCGTTACGCCCGAAGAGCGGTATGCGGACTACGAGGTCTACGACCAGCACGGGCAGAGGATCGGGCCGATCAGCGACCTGTTCGTCGACGATACAGAGGAGCCCGAATACGTGGGGGTCGAGCCAGGCACGATCACGGACCGCTCGGTCCTTGTACCCGCCGAGGTCATCACCATCGACAACGAGCTCCGGCGGATGGTAGTCTCGCGCCCGATAACCGTGGTGGAGACGGCGCCGAGCCTGGGCTACGACGACGAGGTAACCCCGGACTTCGAGCGGCGGGTCCGACTGCACTACGCGCTGCCGATAGCAGGTGAAACCGAAGGCACGGCAACCCCCCTTGTGCCGGCGGAGCCGGTGGAGACGGGAAGTGCCGAAACGGTGTCGGGGGTAACCGAGCGTGAGGACGAGGTCAGGGTGCGGCGCTCGGAGGAAGAGATCCTGGTCGGCAGGCGCGAACGCGAGGCTGGTACCATGCGTATCCGCAAGCGCGTGCGCACCGAGACGGAGCACCTCGAGATACCCAAAAAGCGTGTCGAGGTAACCGTGGAGCGCGTGCCGGTGGAAGAGGGACGGTCCGGCGAAGAAGGCATTACCGCCACCCCGCAGATCGAAGAAGAAGAGATCGTCGTTCCCGTGGTCGAGGAAGAGATCGTGATCGAAAAACGGCCCGTGGTGAAGGAAGAGGTCCGCATCCGCAAGCGGGTCGTCGAGGACGTCGAGGTCGTCGAGGAGGACGTCCGCAAGGAGGAAATCGAGATAGACGACCAGACCCACCGCGAGAACGACCTGTAACCGGGCGATCCACTAACCACCCTGGCCTGGATGGTGGGACGCGAAGTTGGAAGCGCGTCGCCGGCTATCCTTTTTCGATACGGTCTATCGTCTCGCGCCTGGATGCGGTCTGGTCTGGCGTCGGCAGGCTCACGTCGGAAGGTAGCTCGACCCTGAGGTCTGCCTCCCGGTCGAGGCGGAGCTCGCCCTCGGCGAGCCGGCACTCGAGCACGTGTCCGCCCGCGTTCCTGTCCGCTGTTATGAAATGGAAGTGGTAGCCGGTCACGTTCAAGCCCTGGGCGTAATCGGGAAATCTGAAGCCCACGAGGCTGCCACTGACGTCTTGCAGCTCGAAGACGGGCTGGTTCTTTACCACCTCTACGAGCGGTGGGTAGGGCTTGTGCTGGCGGGGTACGCTCCGCGTCCTGACGTAACCAAAATGTCCGTCCACCCTGATGCCACAGCACAGGCTCGCATCATCGGCGAGCCTGTCAACGCGCTCACAGAGGGCGGCAAGGTTCGTCGCGCCGAGTGTTTCGGACAGCGCAGGCTCGAAGAAGGTCACGACGGCGAAGGGTGTCTTCTTCTGTCCGTCTACGGGATAGGCTCTTCCGTCGGACCTGATCTGGTAGAAGCTGCCGTCGAGCGCGACCATCTCCCCGTCAAGTGCATCGAACGTGCCGAGCCCGAAGTCGCCGTTGGCCTCTAGCTCTGCGAAGCTAATATCGCCGTCGTAGTTGCCGTCGACCAAGGTGTCGATGGTCGAGGTCTGGAACAGGGTGTGATGGAGAGGATCGTCGTCGGTAAGATCCTGTCTTCCAATGTAGTCTACATGCAACGCGCCGACCAGCGCCGTGTCTATGGGCATCTCACTCCTCCGTGGTTCCTTGAACTTTCGAACTACAGCCAGCCAGATCTCTTGAACCAGAGATAGAGGCTCGCGGAGATCAGGAACATAACGGCTAGCATCACCTCAAAGCCGTGATCGGCCTGCGTCAACCACGCGCTGTCGAAGTTCATGCCGAACACGCCCGCGATCAGAGACGGAACGATAAGTATGGCGCCCCAGGCAGAGATCTTCTGTCCCACCACGGTGAGGTTCACCTGCAGCAGGCTGGAGAGGAGCTCGCGCGCGCCGTCGAGCTTCTCCGTTACCCGCAGCGCCCGATGCCTGATGCGGGAGAGCTGCCTGTGGGCCACGGGATCGTCGCTGCCCGTGACCTGTTCCAACGTGGAAGCAAGAGGTTTTATCGCCTGTTGCAACCCCACCGCCTGGCTCGTAAGCGCGTGAATCCGTCGCAACACGTTGCGGGATCTTCCCTCCATCACCGTAACTTCGGCATCCCAGATGCGCCTGTCGATAGCCTCGACGGCACGCTCGTAATCACCGACGACCTCGCCGACCATCTCCAGAAGAACCGCCCCCGAATCGTGTGCCAGGAGATCCAGCCTCCCTTCCACCCTCTGATGCACTCTGTCCATCGCTACCCTTTCGCCATCGGTAAGCGTGACGATCGTGTTCGGCTCTTCCACGGCGAGGGCAAGTACCCAGTCGTACACTTCCGGTCTGAACCCGCCTTTGCCTGCAGTACCGTCCTCTTCGCCCGAACCCCGCAGGATCGGCAGCACGGCCACCAACCAGGTCTCGTGCCTCTCCACGGCAGACCGGTGCGGGAACCTTGCGGCCTCCTCCAGTAGACGCGGCTCCAATCCAAGGCTGCCGGCGATCACACCAATATCTCTCTCCCCTGGTTCGACCAGCGAGAACCAGGCCATGCTCCCCGTCTCCCGGCTGGCCCGACGAGCTTCCGCAAAGGACGCGGAGACGCTCCCTCGGCCCTGCACGTAAACTGTACTTTCGATGCTCAACGTCGCATCAACGGTAGATCCAGATTTCGCCCGCATGACCTCGCGGGGAAATTAAAGCTGCAGCAAAGATCCCTTATTCCACCATGAATTGCACAATCCAGTGACGGAAAGGTCTTCACGCAACCGTCTGGCATGGTGTCAAAACAAGATATCTTCACAGGTTGGCCGCTCGTTTTCGTGCGCCATCTCTCCATGCAAATCCAGCGTCCTATGCGGCGCGCCCGGCAGGATTCGAACCTGCGACCGGCGGATTAGAAGTCCGCTGCTCTGTCCCCTGAGCTACGGGCGCCTTTGGCTTACTCTTTCAGCCACGAGGAGCATTGTAACGCAGGTATGCCGGAGATCATGGAACCTTGTGGGTGGTAGCTTTCGCTCTGTTGAGAAGGGGCCTGAATAAGAGGCGAGGAGCTTGCGTGCCTGGTCCGGCGCGAAGGGGGCAGGTCACGGAAGGCGTCGAATACCCTCAGGGCGTTGGCTGCAGCGCACCATGGTATCGGAGTGTCGATTCCGGGCGTTCCCGTTCGTCATAATGGTGTAGCAACCAAAACCAGGAGAAACCATGCGCTACATGCTGATGATCTGCCAGGATGAGTTCACCGTGAAGGATGCGGAAGAGATGAGGTCCGATCCGGAGGGCTTCGCCTGGTTCGAGGAGATGGACGGTCGGGGGCTGCTGCGGGGCGGGACGCGCCTCAGACCGAGCGGCGATGCCACCGCCTCGCGTGTTCGGGGTGAGGAGGTACCGCCCTCCGAGGGTCCCTTTGCCGAGTCCAAGGAGCAGATGGGCGGCTACAACGTGATCGAATGCGCCGACCTCGACGAGGCGATCGAGGTGGCCTCCAGGCACCCCGTCGCCAAGTACGGGTCCATCGAGGTGAGGCCGCTCTGGGAGCGGGGCAGGCTGGTGAAGGTAGTCGGCGGTCGAGGGGTCTCGAAGGAAAGTTTCGAAAGGGGTCTTCAGTGAACGAACCTCAAACCTTGATGACCGGGATCGTCTTCGGCGAGTCGCCGCGTTGGCACGACGGCCGACTCTGGTTCTCCGACTGGAGCACGCAAGAGATCATCGCCGTTGATCTCGAGGGCAACAGCGAGGTCATGGTCCGGCTAAGCTTCCCTTCGTTTCAGCCCATCTGCTTCGACTGGCTTCCGGACGGCCGTTTGCTCGTTGTCTCGGCGAGCGACGGGCTCCTCCTGCGCCTGGAGCCGGACGGGTCGTTGATGACCCACGCCGACCTGAGCAACCTGGCCGGCGGCTTCAATGAGATCGTCGTCAACGGGCGCGGCAACGCCTACGTCAATGGCGGCGATTTCGACTTCGCGACAGGCGCGGGGGCGCACTCAGGAATCGTCGCGCTCGTCTGCCCCGACGGCTCGGCCCGACGGGTGGCCGACGACATCGTGTTCGGCAACGGCATGGCCATAACCGAAGACGGTTCTACGTTGATCGTCGCCGAGTCCTGGGCGAGGCGGCTGAGCGCCTTCGACATCGCCCGAGATGGTGGGCTGTCGAACCGCCGGGTCTGGGCCGACCTCGGCGACTCCCCGCCTGACGGGATCTGCACTGATGCCGAGGGGGCTGTATGGGTAGCTGACGTGCCGAACAAGCGCTGCACGCGGGTGCACGAAGGTGGCGAGGTACTACAGAAGATCGAGCTCGACCGCGGGTGCTTTGCCTGCGCGCTCGGCGGGACCGACAGAAGAACGCTGTTCATGGTCGCGAGGGAGTGGCGAGGCCCCGAGACTATGGCCGACAAGGAACGAACGGGTCAGATCCTGACATCCCGGGGGCCCGCACCAGGAGCTGGCTGGCCGTAGGTCAGTATCCTAGTGCCAGCACGACCGCCATGACCGAGAGTCCTATGCCGCTGAGGAGATCGGCCCGAATGGGGATGAAGCGGGCGACGAATCCCCCGAGTTGCAGGCCAAGAAATGTCGTGAGCGCTGTCATGGCGCCGAAGACCGTCGCCGTGAATACGGGGGGAAAACCCAGCATCCCCAGGCCGGTACCAGCGAGCAGGTTGTCCAGGCTCAGGGATAGGGGAATACCGAAGAGCATCCAACGCTCGTCCAGTTCCTCCGGTGCTTCGGTCTGCACGCTTTGCACGACGAGGTAAAGGCCGAACACGAGCAGCACGATCGGTCCTGCGTATTCCGCCACTGCACCGATTTTCTCCCCGAAGTAGCGCCCGATCAGGAGGCCTACCAGGGGCGAGAAGCCATCCCATAAGCCGAACACCAGCGCGATCCTGAGTGCGCGGCGCCAACTGAGGTCAAAAGCCCCGAGCGCAACTGCCAACCTGGCATTATCCAGGCTAAGGACGAAACCGAGGATGAGAAGCGATATCAAGGTCATGGCACGCTCCTTTCAGACCCTAGGCTGCCGGTGGGCGAGTGGTTGGTGCTGGTCCCGCGACCCGGAATGACACGGGGCACGAGTTCTGCTTCGCCCTTGTCTGTCTCCTGATTGGCGGCCCGTACGACCTCGGCCACGATCTCGTGATCGGGCGAGAGGTGGCAGACCGGATCCGTACGCGCCGCGTCGCTGGTAAGCTGGAACGCCTGGCAGCGGCAACCGCCGAAATCTACCTCGCGGCGATCACAACTCCTGCAAGGCTCGGGCATCCATTCCGTTCCCCGGAAACGCTGGAAGAGGGGCGACTCCTCCCAGACCCACGCCAAGGAGTGCTCGCGGACGGTGGCCCGGGGAAGTTCCAGGGTATGCGCCGCGGGGCAAGGAAGGACGTTCCCGTTGGGTGTCACCGTTAGCTGGTTTTTGCCCCAGCCGCCCATGCAGGGTTTGGGGAACTTGCTGTAGTAGTCGGGGATAACGTAGATGATCTCCATTTTCCCATCCAGACGCCTGCGCGCCGCGCGAACTACGTCCTCAGCCCGATCCAACTGGGTCCTGCTGGGCAGCAGGGCCGCGCGGTTGCGCTTGGCCCAGCCGTAGTATTGGGTGTTGGCCAGCTCGATCCTGTCAGCCCCCAAGTCCTCTGCCAGATCCAGGATTCGGCCCATTCTATCGATGTTGTGGCGGTGGATGACCACGTTCATAGTGAGCGGCCAGTCCAACTCCTTGACCATGCGGGCCGCCGCGACCTTGCGCTCGTACGAAGGAGTGCCTGCAATGCGGTCGGAGAGTGACTGCTCGTCGGCCTGGATGCTGATCTGCACGTGGTCCAGCCCGGCCGTCCTCAGTTCCTCAGCGCGCCGTCGCGAGAGTCCCAGGGCGCTCGTGATGAGGTTAGTGTAAAAACCCAGGTTCCTGGCGCTGGCTACGAGCTCCACGAGGTCGCGGCGCTGGAGCGGCTCGCCACCGGAGAGGTGGAGCTGCAGCACGCCGAGTTCCCGCGCTTCGGCCAGCACGCGCTGCCACTCTTCCGTGGCCAGCTCGTTGCTGTAATCTGCGAGGTTGAGCGGGTTGGAGCAGTACGGGCAGTGGAGCGGACAGGCATAAGTGAGCTCCGCCAGCATGCCGAAAGGTCTATCCATCGTCAAGCTCCACCCACCGTTTGTCAGCGAGCCTGCCAAGGAACTCCCCCACCTCGTCGCTGGCCACGCGGTCGTACCGTGCGCGCAACTCCTCCACGATCTCCACAACCGTCCGGTCCCCATCGCACAGACGGAGGATAGTAGCACCAGTCTGGTTCAAGACGAGCACACCCTCCGGTGCGAGCACAACGTGGCTTTCGCGCACAGGGTCCCAATCCAGTCGGACAAGTCGCGCCAGACGCGGCCGGTTCGTGGCCTGTACCGTGACGCTCATGCCGGTTCCTCCGTGCCCGAATAGGCCCTGTCGATGGCGTCCAACATGCTCCACAGCACGTCGTTCTTGAAGGACAGGGCGGCCACGGCGCGCGCCTGCTCCTCCGGCGTCCGGCAGTGCTCCATCACCACCTCCAGGGCGTGCTCCGAGTCACGTGGCGCCTGCGTGAGGCGGGAGCGGAAATATGCCAGGCCGGAGGGGTCGATCCAGGTGTACAGGCACTCGAACGCGGACAGACGCTCCGCCATCAGGTCAGGCGCAAACAGTTCGGTCAGCGAGGAGGCCACGGCCTCGACCCACGGGCGCGTGCGGGCGAAGTTGACGTAGGCGTCGACGGCGAACCGGACCCCCGCTACGACGTGCCGTTCGTCCCACATCTCCTCACGCGTCAGGCCCACGGCCTCTCCCAGGCGCAGCCAGGCCTCGATGCCACCCTCCCCCTCCGCCGTTCCGTCGTGGTCGTGGATGCGCCGGATCCAACGTCGCCGTACCTCCCGGTCAGGACAGTTGGAGAGTATGGCGGCGTCCTTACGCGGGATGTTCTCCTGATAGTAGAAGCGGTTTGCCGTCCAGCCCTGGATCTGGAGTCGGTCCAGGCTCCCCTCGTTCATCCTAACGTGAAACGTATGCAGGCTATGGTAGCCCTGCGACTGGGCGCGCAGGGATTCGACGAAGCCCTCTGTGTCGGATACCACCAACTCTAGATCTCCAATTCTAACCCATCGACGGCCACTTCCAGACCGTGCTCCTCGACGCTGCGCCGCTCGGGCGAGTCCTCGATCAGGATGGGATTGGTGTTGTTGATGTGGATATAGATCTTGCGCTCTATCGGGAGCCGGGCCAACTGCTTCAGGCTGCCGTCGGCATCGCCTATCGGCAGGTGACCCATCTCGCGCGAGGTTTTGTTGGCGATGCCGAGCTCTACCAACTCGTCGTCCTGCCAGCACGTCCCGTCGAAGAGGAGGCAAGCACAATCTTGTAACTGCTTGCGTACCGACGCCGTCAATTGCTGCGCGCCGGGTAAGTACACCAGGGCACGGCCCGTGCGTGCATCTTTAATCCGGTACCCCACCACGCTCTCGCCACTCTCTCCGGTCCCGAAACGCGCCCTCTTGTTGGTGGGAACCTCGAAGGCCAGGTAGGACAAACCATTATCCAGCGACATCTCTCTCCCCGTAGTAACCGGCTGCCACTCGACGCCGGTGTACGCGCCTAGTGTCCGCAGGAGTGATGTGCCGGTGAGGAGCGTCTCGTAAACCGCCTCGGTGCAATGTATCTCGAGGTGGTCGGTTTCCAGCAGAAATAGCAAACCGAAGGTGTGATCAAGCTCCGCGTCGGTCAGCAGCACGCTTCGCAGCGGAGAATCCCTTATACCGTCCGGGTGCAGGGCAGGGAAGGACTCGATCTGGGCACGAATATCCGGTGAAGCATTAAGCAGGAACCATCTCCGGTAGTCGGCGCTCACCGCCACCGAGGACTGCGTACGCGCACGGCAGGGCCGCGCGCCGTCTCGGGCGGCGCGACACTGGGGGCAACCGCAGTTCCACTGCGGAAACCCTCCCCCCGCAGCCGATCCGAGCACTCGCACCCACACGCTTGTCCTCCACCAACTCTCCGGATCTCTCCCTGACCGAACCTGCCTCCGGCAAAACGGAAGTTCAGCGATCAGCCACGAGCCCGAACCAAAAGCTGAAGGCCGATGGCTGACCGCTGAAAGCTAACAAAGACGCCGGACCAAAAGGCCCGGCGTCTTGAGTTCGGTCTACTCCGAATCTGGCCAGATGCCCGCGTAAGCGGTCACCTCAGCGCTAGTCCCTACTTCCTCGAACTCGGGGGTCTCCCACTCCATGGCTGTTGCTTCCATGGCTGTCACCTCCTCTCAAAACGACTTGCCGCCTTTGTACCGGGCGACGTACGCCACCCGGCACCGGGCACCTTTACCTTACTCCTCCGGCAGGGCGAACGCGAAGATTGCGGACCCATGCGGGCCGCCCATCAGGCCCGGGAGGAAGCCTTCGACCCACGCGCCCCAGCCGACGGGGACGGCTATGTACTGCCTTCCGTCCACGCTGTACGTCGTCGGGCTCGAGTGGTGGCCGCTTCCGCACTGGAATTCCCACAGGTGCTCACCGGTCTTCGCGTCGAGCGCGTGGAATACGCCCTGCGGCGACCCGGCGAACACGAGGTCGCCCGCCGTGGTGAGGACGGAGGCGCACATCGGGATCTGGTTGTCCCACCTCCACACTTCCTTGCCGTCGGTGTCGAAGGCGGTGATCCCGCCGCTTAGATCGGAGGAGTCCACGACGACCGCGGCTCCCCAGTAAGGGATGCCTTCCTTGAACTCCCTGCGACGGCGCGCGACCGTCGAGCCGGTGTCCTGCACCGGGCAGTAGAAGAGCTCTGTCTCCGGGTTGAAGCAGGCGTGCGTCCATTCCTTGCCACCGGCCGGTCCGGGGAAGAAGTGGACTTCCTCGCCCTCTATCTCGGGATAGATGCTCGGGGTCACGTTGCCGTCGGCGTCGATCTCGCCCCAGTTGATGCGGTCGACGAAGGGCGTCACGCTTACCAGATCGCCGTTGGTGCGGTCGAGGATGAAGAAGTACCCGTTCTTGTCGAAGTGGCCGAGCAGCTTGCGCCCATCCTTCTCGAAGAGGATGCACTCCATGTTCGAGTCGTAGTCCCACAGATCGTGCGGCGTGCACTGGTAGTGCCATTGCTTCTCGCCGGTATCGACGTCCACGGCGACGACGCTGTCCGTGTAGAGGTTGTCGCCCTCGCGGACTTCACCGTCGAAATCGGGAGCGGGGTTCCCGGTCCCCCAGTAGAGGTTGTTCGTTTCCGGGTCGAAGGTCCCCGTGACCCAGCAGTTTCCGCCACCACGCTGCCATGCCTCGCCGTCCTCCGGCCAGGTCTCCGACCCCGGCTCGCCGGGCTTCGGGATCATGTAGCAACGCCAGACGCGCTCACCGGTCTCGACGTTGTACGCGTCGAGGTGGCCGCGAGAGCCGAACTCGCCGCCCGAGCTCCCGACGATGACCATGTCCTTCACGAGAAGCGGGGCGACCGTCGCGCTCTCTCCGGCGCGAACATCACCGTGGACGGTGTCCCACACCTTCTCGCCCGTCTCCGCGTCGATAGCGACGACGTGCGCGTTCAACGTCGCCATGAAGACTTTTCCGTGTCCGACGGCGACGCCGCGGTTCACGTTCCCGCAGCAAAGTGAGACGTCGAAGGGGATGGCGTGCTTGTACTGCCAGAGCAGATTTCCCTTCTTTGCGTCAACGGCCCACAAGAGACCGTCCCAGCCCGAGACGTACATGACGCCGTCCACGATGATCGGGGCGGCCTCGAACGCATAGGTCGAAGGTCCGGCGTGAAGACCTTGCGAGCCAAATTGGAACACCCATGCAGGGAGGAGCTTGTTGACGTTATCCTTGTTTATCTGGTCGAGAAGGCTGAAGCGCTTGCCGTCGTAGTCTCCGTAGTACGTGAGCCAGTTGTGCGGCTCTTTTTCGCGGGCGTCGAGGATGCGCTCGTAGCTAACGTCCTTCGCCACCGGGGGCGCGCTCCCAGCTTGGTTGCTGAGATCCCCCATGGTTGTAGCGGGCGGCGCCGGTACGTATTCCTGCGTCACTGCTTCTCCTTTCCCCGTGAGCTACTTATGGACGCGGTTGTGGCGGG
>Ga0126310_10001011_pt1 | contig 10443 bp, 3 predicted proteins | sample Plot60_FD_92540 | JGI IMG/M metagenome (GOLD analysis project Ga0126310, IMG submission 92540) | Serpentine soil microbial communities from UC McLaughlin Reserve, CA, USA - Plot60 | ecosystem: Environmental > Terrestrial > Soil > Grasslands | place: USA: UC McLaughlin Reserve, Lake County... | reverse complement strand
TTGATAGTCTTAAAATCTGTTGTCCATGATACGTCTATGAACCGTTCAACTTCGCCATATCGTAGGATGGATACTGGATCTCTTACTATCACTTTGGTTTTAGTATCGTAGAATGTAGCAAAAGTGTAGATTCTATCTCCGGCTATAGTAAATGGGACTGGTCCTTCACCTGTTATTGCTGTAGTGGTTGAAGCAGCTACTTCTCTAGTCCCGTATTTTAGTCCTGTATTTTCTGTGGCTATAGTCTGATTACCTGAATGTAGCCACATTACTGTTTCAGCATCATTACGGGGCCCTACATATTGGAGAGATATCCAGCATTTAGTCCCAGGGAGTAAGAAGCCTATTCTAGATACCTGGGTAGAGAATACAGGTGTAGGAACACCTATAACAAGACGAGAGATATCCAGCTGAAAAGTAGCATAGATGTTGTTAAGGTTTGGTCTATTCTGTCCAGCTACATCTCCATAGATAACACCATTTACAAACTTTGATCTTAAAGGTCCAATCTTCTGGAGCATGACAGAAATCTTGGATATACCAGGAGTTGTTACATTGACTTGTTGGGCAACCTCTGTAGTGCCAAGAGGTGTTCCACTTGGATTTCCTCCTCCACCAGTTCCCATGGTAGAGCCTATAACTGTGGAGTTGGAGCCTGCTTTTGAAGGAGTTCCAGCATAAGAGATAAGAACATTACCAAAAGAGTCCTGGTCAATAGGAATAGTGTAATCCCAAGGTCCAAAGAAGTATGAAGGAGAATAGTTTCTATCTAGAACCTTCTGAGATGGTTTGAATGTCTTTACTATAACACCTGAGTGAGAGGAACCAGGATACCAGGCCCAGACTTGATCATAGGCGTTAACACCCCAGATACTACCGTCTCTCTCTGATAAAAAGTTCATGCCTGTTGCTACAGGATGATCTTTAATCGTCACTAGAGGCACAAATGTATCTAGGTCTTCAGATATGAGAGATAAATCAAAGTTGCCCTTATCCTTGACGGATGTTAAAGAACTGATAAGATGGTCAGTGTCAGAGAGTAAAGACTTCATTAGGTTCTTTATCTGCATTGTGTGATCGTTTGGATCAGCTTCAGCAGAACCTAGAGATAAACGAGTTGCTGTCTTTCTAAAGTTGGTTAGTGTTTCCTGGATTATGATGCCTGAGCCATAGCCACCGAAACTATAACGTAACCCATTCAGCTTATCCCTCTGGACTTTCATCTGTTCTACAAATCCGGATGAGATATTGCGCCAGGGCCCGTAAGAGTTCTTAGCTATGGAGATCAAAACCTTGCAGGCATTACCCACTTTTGTTCTATCTATAGTTCTCTCATTATCTCTTATCTTAAACGAGAAGGTTCCTGCTGTTCCTAGCTGTTCGCCTGTTGTTATACCTTCGACTATTAGATCGTTATCTGACTTAAAAGCATTGTATTCATGGAGCATTACGGCATTGTCTTGGTGGTCAAATATCTGTATGCGTGGCCTCCATACATTCATGTTTATATCTGTCCAATATGCATCAAAGTCCTCTGCTGTATAACCAGCCTGGGTATATCCAGCTTTAGTATACCCATACTTTGGGGTAGTCATTTATCTATCCATACACTCCAGCGTTGCTTAACTCTTGTGTGATGAGCTTTATAATCTTCTTGGTGAGTAAGGCTCCATCTATTTCTAGGGTGATAGGAACTGGTGTTTCATGTAATACTCTTGTCTGTGTTTGGTTTCTGGTGTTAGTTTGAAGTGATGTTCCTGATGTGCCTAGATTGTTAGTGCTGTTGTTGTTCTCTTCGCTTATGATGTTAGCAGCGTAGTTAGTCAATGCTGTCCCAGATCCAGGCATAGGAATGACATTGGAGCCTGTATTAGTATTGGTATTACTGTAATAGTTGTTCTGTCCTGGTCCACTAGCTGTTTGAGATATGGTGTTTATCTGGCTGATGATTTGTGAGACATCGTTATTGTTGTTGTTTCCACCGGTTCCAGAACCTCCACCTGAGCCACCTGTTCCTCCACCTCCTCCTGAGCCTCCGCCACCGGTTCCAGAACCTCCACCGCCACCAGCTCCCGTTTGTTCTTGGTCTATTCGACCAGGGAATTGAGTAAGTATGGGTTCACCAGCATGAGGATGACCTACAGGATAGAAACCATAGTTTTTCATGGATGGATTCTTGAGGAATCTGTCTGGTAGTGGGGTGCCACCGCCACCACCGTGTCCACCACCGTGTCCACCATGGCCGCCACCACCGTGTCCACCACCGTGTCCACCATGATGACCTCCTCCTCCAGGGAATTCACCATAGAAAGGCCAGCCTATTTTATGGAAGAGATCATCTATGAACTTGTTAACCCATTCAGAGATACGAGCGCCCATACCACCAAGACCGCCTAGACCTGAAGTAGTGCCCATATAAGAGCCACCTGATGAGGAAGAACCGCCAGCACTACCAGAGGCAAACTTTGCGTGTAGTTCTCGGCTTAGGTCTTCTACAAATCCCATTGTTCCAGGTGAGACTTTAACTCTCTCTTTACCAAACCCTTCTCCAGCTATGATGTGAGTGGGTTTGTCAACTAGAGTATTGATTCCATGTTGTGCAAATATCGTAGACTGTACTGTGACTATTCTATGAATCTCTGTTATTGTTATAGTTCTACTGATATTAGGTATAGAGTTCATAGCATTAATCAAGCCTCTAACTGCGCCTGTGGATGCATTGGCTGAAGATCCTATAGATAATACGGCACTGGCTGCGGCTCTTGCAAAGTTGGCTACTGAGGCAAATACAGATGCAGCAGTATTTCTAAGGGTATTTAGATATCCTGTCGCATCAGCTTCCGCTTGTCTGAAAGCAGTATTTACTCCAGAAGCTACAACAATCGCAGATCTTCCTATAGCAGAGAATACGGTAGCAGCATTGCTTTGCATGCTATTGAGGTATCCTGCTGCGTCTGCCTCTGCAGTTCTATAGGCCGTATTTACCCCTGTAGTAACTTGGATAGCAGATCTGCCTATGGCCAGAAATGCAGCGTTGGCCTCAGTTTGCATAGAGTTAAGGTAACCCATGGCATCAGCTTCCGCAGTTCTATAAGCAGTGTTAACACCAGTAGAGATAGCAATAGTTGCAGCACCTATGGCATTCCAAGTGTTGATTGAGATAGTTTGAATAGTGGTTAGATAACCTGCTGCGTCTGCCTGGGACTTGGCATAAGCTGCATTGACTCCAGTTGATATAGCCACGGTAGCAGCAGAGATGGCATTCCAGGTATTGATAGAAATAGTCTGTATCGTTGTCAAATAGCCAGCGGCATCAGCCTGAGATTTAGCATAAGCTGCGTTAACACCATTGGCTACTAACATGGCTAGTTGGCCTATTGTGGTAAATGTTTGCTGTGCCATGCTTTGCATTTGTCCGAAGATGGGAGTAATAGCACCGGGTAAAGTGCTAAAGACAGAGACGATAACTGTAACTCCAGCAGTAGCCGTTTGAGGTAGAACGACCCCAAATGTTTGTTGTGCTAGGGTTTGAATGAGTCCAAAGGTAGGAGCCACACCGGCCGTAATGGTAGCAAAACCTGCAACTATCATGCCTACACCAATGGCTACGTTTTGAGGTATAACTTGAGAGAATGTCTGTTGTGCCATTACTTGCAGAGTTCCAAAGACAGGGGCCATTCCCTGCAAAGTAGTGTTAAAGGCTTGAACTAGAGGATCAGAGGACTGAGCACCAGCACCCACACCTGTAAGAGCAGTTCCCGCTACACCAGCAGACACACTAGCGGCCTGTAATGCAGCTTGTGCTTGTTGTGAGGTCATACCAAGACCAGTCATAAACTCGATTGCCTGACTACTGCCCACACCAATAGATTGTAATGCGGCTACTATCTTGGCTGCTTCTTGTGCGAATGCAGGAGAGTTAAGAGGGTCAGCTTTTATGTTTTGTAGTGATGCCATGACTACCTGCCAGGCTGCTGCAACACTTCCAGATGAGTTTCTTACTCTTTCAGCAGCGATTGCCATGGCTGCATCGATTGAAGCACCTACGGAGGCAGCAGATTGTTCTCGGATTCCAGCTAGTGCCAAACTCATATCAGCCATAATCTTATCAGTAGCATTCTTGGTATTTGCCTCAAGAGTAAGGACAGTAAGCTCAGGTTTGGTTAACGTTCTACCAATAGCAGTTTCAATCTCTGTTAAGGCTTTTGTTACTTCATCTTTACCCTTATTCATGGCTTCAGATAAAGAAGCTACTGCATTACTGGAAAACTCGTTAAGCTTATCTATGAGACCCTGAACAGCGCTGGGTGATTGTCTCATTACACCTATGAACTGGGTTAGGGCTTCATTAGATAGGTGTGTTGCCTGTCCTGTTAGTCCATATTGGTTAGCTAGGCCCACTAAAACATCACGAGTTCCAACATATTCACCTTTGGCTTGCGACATTGCTACTACCATTTGAGCTGTTTCATTTCTACCCTTGACTAGACCCTCAGCATATTGGGCAGTAGCTTCTGCGGTGCTGTTCATGGCAGCTTTATATGTATCAAACTGTCCTGCTGCGTTGGCTGCTTCACCCCTCATCTCGATAAGCTTCATAGCTGCGTCTGCTTGTCCTGCTGCGAATTGAGCGGTTATCTCTCTTCCAGATGCGAGATTGGCAGAATATTGAGATACAACACCTAGGGTATGGGCTGTATTCCCCTGGAGCTCATTCAAGGCTTTATTAGCTTCTGCTTGTCCTGCTGCAAACTGGGCTGTTTGCATAGTACCATTAGCCAGTTGTGCGGCATATTCAGCATTAGTTCCTTGAAGTTTGGCAGTAGAACCTTGGAGCTCGTTTAACATTTTGTCCTGTTCTACTACTCCGCTGTTGAACTGGGCTGTTTGCATAGTACCATTAGCTAACTCTTGAGAATAGGCAGCATTTGCACCCATAGTATTATAGGTAGTGGCTATGAGTTCGTTGAGTCTACCCTGTTCTTCTACATAACCTTGATTTAGCTCAGCGTTTATGCCCTTGGTAGTTGTCAACTGTCTTGCGTATTCGGCATTGACTCCAGAGTTATGAGCGGTGACAGCTATCAGATTGTTGAGGTTATTTCCCTGTTCTATAATACCAGCGTTGTATTCTGCTGTTTGTCTTGTTCCATCGGCTATTTGCTGGTTATATACTTGTAGGGCGGCCTGTCCTTTGATGTTGGCACCCTCTAATGCCTGTTGAGCTATAACTTGCTCATACATTCCAGCAGTTCTTATTGATTCGATAGATGTAGCGTCATTTAAGGCAAGAGAGTTGCCTATTATCGTCCCTCTTAGTTTATCAGTATCTCCACCTAGTGTTTTAACTGCTTCACCAAGGAATCCTGTATTTTGTTCCATTGCTTTAGCTGTCTTTGCTGCTTGATCTGTTTGTCCTGCTGTAGTTTGAGCGGATTTACCAAAGTCCTGTATTGATTTGCCTGAAGATTGAGCGGCTGGCACAACAGCTGAAAACGCTCCTCTGAGTTGACCTAGTTGGCCTATTAACCCAGAGCCAGAAGTGCCAGGTATAGGAGTGTTAAAGAGGTTGGTAGCTCCCTGAGGTGTGGGCGGCCTTTGTTGCTGTTGTTGTGGAGTGGTTACCTGCTGTTGTGGAGATTGTCTTCCTGGTGTTGGCGTGGTTGCTACCTGTCCTTGTCCTGTTTTTAACTGGCCTTGAACTCCCTGAGCCGCAGTGTTGGATAGTGGTGGTGGTGCTGCACTGGTTTTTGTTCCTGGGGCTGCACCAAAGGGATTTGTAGAAGAGGGCATACCAGTTAACTCACCAGGTGGAGCATTTGCACCGGAGGAAGCTGGTAAAGCACCGCTTGCTGTCTGTTGTAGTTGTTGGCCTAGTTTAGCAGCGGATTCCCCTACGGGGGCTAGAGCTCCACCTATTGCGTCTTTTACCCTTTGCATTCCTCCAGTGATTGCTGCAACTATTGCGTTGATGATGTCAGTTCCTAGAGCGGCTGCAGATTGAACAAGATCCTGTAAACCTAGTTTGGTCCAAACCTGTTCTGCTACTCTTGAGACGAATGTATAAACGTTGGAAAGTCCTTGGGCAACTGTTGAGATGAATGCAGCTAGCTTAGAGAATATTCCTTCTAGAGCCCATTTTTGCCATACAAACTCAGCTACAGATTTGACACCAGCATATATTGTGCTTAGTCCTGCGCCTATCATTTGGACAAGTGGCACAATGTAAGAATCATAGAGAGTGGCTAGTCCTAGTTTCTCCCATACCTGGGCTACAACAGATTTGACAGTATCAGAAAATGTGTTAAAGCCTTGAACTATTGTATCTATAACAGGTTTGGCATAGGCTGTGTAAAGTGTTGCTAAGCCTAAAGAGTTCCATACCTGTGCTACTGCTGACTTGACAAAGGAACCTATGTTACTTATTGTTGTTGCAACTGCTGTGATCCATGAGGCAACTAGAGCAAACATTCCGGGAAGATTGAGGGAGGTCCATACCTGTTGGAAGCCTGCTTGGACAAAGGCACCTATATTGCTAATCGTTGTTGCTATCGCTGTAATCCATTGGGAAACCAAGCCAAACATTCCAGGTAAGTTAAGAGAGGCCCAAACTCTTGAGAACCCTTCAGTGACAAAGGCTCCAACGTTACTTATGGTTTGAGCTATTGCAGTTATCCATCGAGATACAATAGGAAATATCTGATCTAAGCGTAAGGCGGTCCATACAGCAGTGGCAGCTTCGTGTATGCCAGTAGCTATTCCGTTTATGGCCGTTTGTATTGGAACGACAACATATGTATTGACTAGTGCTTGTATTCCAGCCCAGGCAGCTTTCAAACCATCCATAAGTTGAGTTGCCATTACTTGACCTATTCCCAAAACTATAGGACCTACAGTATTACCTATTCCTATTAGAGTATCATAGATAATACGGCCAACATCTGTCATTATAGTAAAGATGATTGGAGGAATGGCCATGAAAGCCTGTTCAATCAGTCTAGTAGCTGTCTGATAATCTCCTCTACCTAAAGCATCTATGAACTGTTGTAATGCAGAGATGGATAGAGCTACTTGATTCTGAAAGTCTCCAAAGGCTTTAGCAAAGTCTGCACTTAAGACTGCTGCAGTATCCCCTACAGATTTTATGAGGACGTTGTTAGAAGCTTGCATATTGGCAACTGTATCATTCCAGAGCGTTCCCATATTCTGAAATCCACCAGTCATATTGGAGAAATGTCTAGCTGTTTGTTCTGCTGTTTCACCTGTAAGACCTAAAGCTCCAGCAATACCTACCAATCCCTCTAAGAATGGAGATAAGATAGGAACTGCAGCGCCTAAAGCTTGGCCTACCCCGTTGACAGCGTCTCTAAAACCCCATGCATTGGTTGCATAGGCAGCTATAGCGATACCACCAGCAGCAGCGGCTATACCCAGTGGTATGAGAGCACCAGCAAGTCCTATGCTGGCAAGTCGTCCACCTAAAAAGCCCTTTTCGACTTCTGCAACTTCAGTTTTTACAGCAGACATGTTCTTTCCACTGCCCTGAAGTGCGCCACCTAATGCATTTAGAGCACCAGAGAATATTCCAGCCTTTCCGGTGTTAGATACTACTGCGGATTCTAGAGTTTCAGCAGCGGCTCTGGATCTAGAGAATCTATCAGGTAGCAGACCAGAAGCATTAGCAACGGTAGTTAAAGCGGCTGTAAGTCTATCAAATGTAGCAGGAGCTCTTTCTAGAAGACCTTGGAACGTAGTCCATGCAGATCTTAAACCTGTAAGTGTTTGCTGATAATGAAGTAGTGCAGGTAATACAGAGCTTATGATCTCAACTGCAATCATAGACTGCATGAACATCATGTTATGAGTCTGTGCTGTTGCCTCACGCTGTTCAAATTGCAAACCTCTTACGGCCTGAGCCTCGGCTCTTGCTGCCTGTTGGTATTGTAAACTAGATTTACCGTGTTCTTGCTCTGCTTGTATTGTTCTTTCGTGTGCTTCTGCTACCTTTTCTTGCTGCATCTTTATGTTTTCTAAGACTAGAGAGTTATCAGACTGGGCATTAGTAAGCATCATGGTAGAGATGAACATAGTCGACATGTGCCTGACATTGGTCATCAGAGAATCAGCCATGTTCTTGTTAAAGCCTGTATTACGTTCTGTTGATGCACCAAGAAGATTATTGCCCTCTGCGGCCTGAGCTTCTGCTACTGTTGTTTCCTTTAGGACTGATGCGAATCTAACAGTATTAGATATGGCATTAGCAGTAAACTGGGTTTCTTTCTGTATAGCTGCACCTAGAGCATTGGCCTCCGTTGTAGCAGTGCCCATGCTTGCTCCTGTAGTTTGGATAGAAGGACCTAAGGTTCTAAACTGAGTGTTAGCTGTTTGTGCTGTTGTGCCAGCGGTTCGTAGTCCTGTTGAGAGAGTGTTAAGCTGTCCCCCAGCAGATGCCGCTGAAGAACCAGCAGATTGAAAAGAAGGGCCTAATGTCTTTACCTGATTGCCTGTTTGAGTAGCTGTGGTTCCTGCTACTTTGGCACTATCAGTGAATTGAGTTAGTCTGCCCTGGGTAGCCTGGATACCACTACCAGCAGATTGAGCGGATGGTCCTAGAGTCCTAATCTGGTTGCCTGTCTGTGTTACTACTGACCCTGTTTGTTTGGTAGTATCCATGAACTGGGTCATTCTTGTCTGTGTTTGTTGGACTGCCGTTCCTGCTGACTGTGCAGAAGGAGCTAACTGTTTAAGATTGTTAGATGTTTGAGTAATAGCGGTGTTAACGCCTGTAGAAGTTTGAGCAAAACGGGTAAAAGAAGAACCCAAGTTGTTCATTTGGGTTATCTGCGCTTGCATGTTTGACCCTGCGGTCTTTAACATATCTGCAAAGCGTGTCAGTTGGGAAGTAACTTGATCTAAGCCTGAGGCTGAAGCAATAACATTGATAGGAAAGTTTCCAGATCCACCACTACTACCCCCCTTAGCTGACATGATATATTATAGAGTAGTTGAAGGTATTTTTAAAGATAAGAGCTAATAGTAAAAGAGATAAAAAGATGATCCTTAGGTTATTCGCCTAGGTTTCCATCATGGTTGTAGGTTACCATAAAGTTCTTGATGAGTCCAAGCTTACAGGCATCTATGTGGGTAGCTGTTTCTGGGATTTGGCATAAGGTATTCTGGTAGTTCTGCATTACATCATGGCAGTATGTTATGGTGGAGACGTTGGTTAAGAGCAAGTTAGCTGTAGCACAGACAGGGAAAAACTTGCTCCATATCGTGTTTTGGTTCTCAAAGAATGTAGAGTTATATTGTTGTTGGGCATATGTGGGATAGATAGATATGGACAAGGATAGGATTGCTATCACTATAGAGAAGATAATAGCCTTATAGACCATATTTTTTCTCAAGTATCCTTTGTATAAATCTACTACGTGGTATGTCCCCCCGTTCTTTGTCTATCTTCTCTAGCAGTTCTTTAGTGAATGATATTCCTATTGGTTTATGTTTTTGTGTCATACAAGTGCATTAGTATTACTGATATTTATGTTGCATGTATGCACTGCACTCTTCTATCTTGAGCCTAGAGTTATACGTCTCATCTCAGATAGGATAAAGTTGTAGCCGTTAGATGCGAATGGTCGTGGTCTCATATGAATAGTGCCAAAGTTGACAAAACCAGCGTATTTGGCAGTTATGTTTATCTGGATTAGTATATTTCCTGATGCAGATTTGTTGAGAGTGATAGACTTTTTGAGGAAGCCCGTTCTAACTGGACAGTCTGACCTCATTCTGGTAGCTGATTGTTCAAAGATGCTTGTGAGTTGTATTATGATCTGTTGTTTTATGGTTGAAGCTAGTTGAGTGGCGTATAAGGCTAGCTCCTGTAATCCTGATATCTCTAGAGAGAAGCCTTGTGGCATAGTGCTATAAAACGGACTTTGTCTTATTAGATCTATTTTGTCCCATGTTTTGAACCATAAAGCTGTTAAAGTTGTCCTGTTGTTCCTTCATAGCATCTTTTTGCTTCTTTATAGTCTGTTTTTGGTCGTATAGGTTTTCCATGTGTTGTAGCATGAGCACCATATCCCTTGTTATCTTGCGAGAGTTGAAGAATGTCCAGGGTTTGACTTTGAACCGCTTGTAGGCAGCCCATGCATCATAGTATCTACGTTCTGTTGGTGTAAGTTGATTAGTGTATAAATCATAGAACTGATCTGGAGTCATCTTTGCATCATCCAAACCGTATACAATCACATCTAGTATACGGCTGAGTTTTTTGAGGTGTTGACTAAGCCATATATCTCTCTATAAAGACCAGCTTCTAACGCATTAGCAAGAGATGTGTTTTCTAGTTGGGGTAATAGGTCTTTATCAATACCATAATACCAGTAGGCCATCATCTCGGCTAGTTTCTTGTTGAGATTATCTATTTCTGTAGAGACA
>Ga0126310_10001010_pt1 | contig 10443 bp, 7 predicted proteins | sample Plot60_FD_92540 | JGI IMG/M metagenome (GOLD analysis project Ga0126310, IMG submission 92540) | Serpentine soil microbial communities from UC McLaughlin Reserve, CA, USA - Plot60 | ecosystem: Environmental > Terrestrial > Soil > Grasslands | place: USA: UC McLaughlin Reserve, Lake County... | reverse complement strand
GTTTTCAAGAAATATGGTTAAGTCTTGATGCCGGTGCACACCTTATCTGATAATGCTTGCATCTTCATGTAGTGACTATTTTTCAGATATATTCTAGTTCACAAAATTTATCAGGTAAAGACACTTGCAGGAACATTATCTTTCAGTGTGGCCCGGTATTGGACACAATGCAGGTTCATTCCTATTCTCTCCAGTAACACCAGAACTTAAAACGTACCTCGATTCGATGACAGTCTACCTAAAAGGAGTTCTCACTAATTCTAAGACTACATCCTCTTTCGAATAAAAGGATGAACCAGACTATCGATTGCCCTATCTCTCTATTTTGCTCTCTGGCTGCCAGCAGACTCCATTATCCGGAGTCCATTTTTTGAAGGTTTTTTTGGCGGGCCCAGAGGGTTCCTGCAGAAAAAACTTCAAAATTGGGACCAACTATGACTGAAGAGCGGGCCCAAGGGGCTTCGTGCTGATATCGGTTCTTTGAAAAGGTTCAAGATTAACAGATATGTGGCTAGCTAAAAAGTTTTAGTTCCTAAGCGGGCCCGTCGGGATTAGCAGTGATATCGCTTCTAAAAAAGGATTCTTTGCTAGTTTAATTAAAGTAAGAGAAGCTAAAAAGGTTTCTGCGACAATGCCGGAGGGATTTGGATAAAAATTCATTTGAATCCAATAACTAGGATTGGGCATTTATCAATGTAGTCATCTCTGCAGCATTATTGTCTTCGAAGTGGACTCAGTGGGATTAGAACTCTCGGTATAGACCGCTTCGGCAACCGAGCTTTAACGTTATCCATGCTAAAAATCATATCGGTACCGTCTGCACACTCTGCCCCGGCTCCGCCATATCTCCATCATCAGTACTGTCATCATTGTTTCATTTGATAAGTTAAAAATGAACGCTCAGTATTTGGGAAGCACTACACGGACAAATTCTGTGGATGATGACAACGCCGATGAAGATACTGAGGATGATGCTATAACTATAGTTATAAATAATTGAAAACCTTTCAATTTTTACCTGGACTCCTTTCGCGATGCCCTCCTCATCATACTAGACGATGAAAGTGCAAGAGCGAAAGTTCTCAAATTTGAAAAAAAAGCCACAGAATTTATAGATGAACTTGCCAAGCAGTTTATCGACGAGCTGTCTCGAGAGTTAGGAGATTTTGTAAAACTGCAAGCAAAGTTTAACCAATTAGAAACGCTGGCAGAAAAAGCACTCGCATCATCAGAAGATGCTTGCAATGTTATTGCTTATCTCCTCTATTTTACCGGTTCATTTCAGAACCCTTTTGTTGGTAAACAAGCATTGCAGTGGCTAAGCAAGGCTTATGAGCATTATCCAAGTTCCAACCTACTAAAGTTTCTCTATCTCGGGCAGTTGTTTTCCGAGTCTGTAGGGACGGATAATATCAAAACAATAAAAAAAGATTATGAGGAACTAAAAGCATCAATTAGAAAAGATCATGAGTTTTTTATTAACGTATTAGAAAGGGCTGAAAGCATTAGTCTTTATGCATTTCGACATGAAAACCTTCTCAAAGTAAATTACGATCTTTACCATGAAAGAATCTTTCCAGAAGTTACAATAGAAATATTTCCTCAAGCCCTAAGCTCGTTTTACCATTCAATATGCGCTGAATATTATAGAATAGCAGAGATAATAGAAGACCAAGAGAAGGAATCATTCAGAGCATTAGAGCTTTATGAGAATAATTCATTAGCTATAGCAGAAGTAGCCTACTTTAAGGTTGAGTCTAATACATTAGAAGCAGAGAATATGTTTAGAAAAGCGATAAAGTTGGCAGAGAGCCAATTTGCGAGTTCCCCAAAAGATAGACTCTTTATCAAGTCATTAGGATATTCTGGCCTTGGATATCTATACAATAAACGGGCGATCTATGATATAGCTGAGAAACATTACAATGAGGCTTTGGAAATCCTGCAGTCATCGAACTTTCAAAACCCTTTTGTAGATTACCTAAAAGATACAATTTTACTTAATAGAGGTCGAAATAGACTTGATGGAGACAGCAACATCAAAGGATCAATGAAAGATCTGACTGAAGTCATAAGAAGAAATGACGATTTGGCGGCGGCTGCCAAGACAAATCTGGGTTTAATATATTATAAACAAGGTCTGTATGAAAAAGCCGAAGCTGAATTCATTGAAGCCATTGAGAGAAAACCTGACCTGCCCCATCCCTATTACAATTTAGGGGTAGTGTATGCTAAAGAAGAGGGAGAAGGAGACCACGGAAAAATAGAAAGAGCAAAGAAACTCTTCCAAACTGCACTTGACATGGATGATAAAGGTGGCTTTAAGGAAGCAAGTGGCGCCCTGCGGGAAATAGAAGGATCTGGACCAAGGAAGAACATCCGAGACTGGTATAGTTGGTGGTTTGATGCTGCTGCATCGTCCTACAAGAAAGGGTTGGGTATAACGTTGCTGGCACTGATGCTATCTGGGATAGTTTTGATAATTTATCAAACGTTGATAAAAGATCAACCATCAGCAACAATAACAAATACAACAACGAACATGAGTAATAATTTGACATACTCAACCAGCCTTCCTAGCACATCATCAAACCCTTCTAGCTTATCTAGCTTGTCCAACTTAATACTTGGTAGTCTAGGAATCATAATCTTCTTTTTGGCTTTACCACTAGTGACTCACTTGAAGATAGGATCCATTATAGATTTGGAAATGGAATCTAAAGGTGAACGACCGCTGTTTTATGCGGGTCCTTCATTATCTTCAGTCGGGCAGACATGACTGAAGATAAGCACTCATCAAACAGAAGCATCTTTGTTTTGATGGACTTGTCTTCTACTATCGGTGCCATATCGAATCTAACCTTGACCAGAAGATATTGTATTGGCTCTCTAGCTTCATATCCCTTGATCCTCTGAAGAGTTGTTCTTGAGATATCTCTCGAATAATAGGCCAAGAAAGCTCGCGTACTGAATTTTTCATGTAAATGTTTAAAGCTAGCTTTTATCTACATTAATTTAGAATCTTCTAAAAGAACTGGTAATAGGGCGAGCCCGTCGGGTTCCGGCAGAAAAACTTCAAAATTGAGACCCAGTTCAATTAGAAGTTCGGCCCAAGTCAATGACCCCAACTTTGACCGCAAGCTTGATCTCATAACGGCCGGTGCCAAACCGTTCATAAAGAAGCACCTTTTGACCAAAATAACCAGAGAAAACTGTCTAATTATCATTAATTACGTCCTGGCCTTCCAGACTGAGGTTAACCCATCTGAGAAATATAGGCTCGAAGTCATCCACAAGTTAAAGCTGCTGGCGGAGTTTCATAACCCTAAATCGTTTCGCGAGATGACTCGACAGGATATACTAGAATACCTAGATTCCCTAAGAAAGCCCGAAAGCGTCGATCCGTTACACAAGTGGAAGGGAACCCATGAAGTTTCTCGTATCTTCCTTTTACGGTTTTTCAAATGGTTATATGCACCAGACAAAGAACCAAAAAATAGACCCAAACCAGACACTATGCAGCAGATTCCTAAGATCAAGCGCCTTGAAGAAAGCATATACAAACCGACGGACATGTGGACGGAGGAAGACGACGCGCTATTTTACAAGTATTGTCCCTCTATGCGTGATAGATGTTACTTGGCCGTCGCAAACGACACCGGTTGCAGAGTTGACGAGTTGTTAAAGCTGAAGATAAAGGACGTTGTTATTGAGAAATTGGACAGCGGCCATCATAGCGCAAGGATCAGAGTAAACGGAAAGACAGGCACAAGAGACGTAACGATCACTAACTCGTATCCATTTTTGAAGGAATGGCTCTCACACAGCCACCCTTATGGGAATAACTCCACTATGCCGCTGTTCTGTGGTATCGGCCGTAAAAACACCGGCAGAAGACTCTCAAGCTCTCGTATCATTCATTCGATATTCGTTTACCACTATCAGAAGAAATTTTTCCCAAAGTTGTTGGAAGATCCTCTAGTTCCAGAAGAAGATAAGCGCAGACTAAGGGAGTTACTACAAAAACCTTGGAATCCACACGCTAGACGCCATAAGATAGCAACAGAAGTATCGAAGGAGTTCAAAGACCGCGTTCTTATCAACCAATACATGGGCTGGAGCCCCAAGGGAAACACAGCTATCAAATATCAACACTACTTCTCTGACGACGCTCACATAGCAAAGCTCGAAGCCGACGGCTTTTTACCAAAGGGCAGTGGTTCCAAGGCCAAGAATAAGGGTTTATTGAGGCCAAAACCATGCCCCAATTGCATGGAGCCAAACAAGCCGGACTCCAAGTGGTGCGCTAACTGTAAGTTTGTGCTTTCGTTTGAAGCTTACAACGAAAAGATGCAAGACACAGAGAACATAAAGAAAAAAGTGTCTGAGATGGAGGCTAAACAAACCAAGCTTGAGCATGCTTTGAAGAAAATGATCTTGGATAATAGTGACCTCCAGGTCGGTGGCGAAGGTACAACAGAAGAAGAAAAGATTGATTCTCTCACTCTAATCTACGAGTAAAAACAACAACAAACAGCAATAACTATGTAGTTTATATGGTGCAAATTGAAAGACTCGACGGATGACGACACATGCAACGACAACCCCTGATGTTCGCATCATCTAATCATGACCGAACCCATAGAAGGGCAGGGTGATAGTGCTGGCAACGTCTCCTCTCAAGTACCGGATTTGGTTAAGTGATGCACTGTACCTGATTAAAGTCACTTACGGGCTGAGCCATGACCAGTCTCAAAAAATCTGGTTGCAAGCAAAAGCACAAGGAAAAGCAGAAGTGAAAGCGGAAATAAATAATAAAAGCAAAGCAACGCAACAAAAATACAAAATAAAAACCAGCCTCATCCCATTGGACATTAAGAGTGGCCCTTCACATACATGGCAGTATTATGCGCAGAAAAAGAACCTCTACATCTAAACTTTACTTTAGGACGGCCTAGGGAAAGGCTCACTGCGATTTATCCAAAGATAGTCAACACGAGTTCGTAGAGGAGTGTCCCAATCTATATGTAGCCTTAAGTTGATCCCTCCATCGAACGTAGAAATATTGTGGATCGTATACGTGGCAGCTCCAAAATTCGCTTCTCTAGGAAATAGCATACTTGTTTCCCTTTCTCCAGGAGGAGGCCAAACCTCAGTCGCTGATGCAAATACAATCGTATCAATGTTAACTGATTGATCCCAAAGTTTTAAATCCCACCATCCATTAAGCTCACCCCAATAAAACCTACACACTATACACTTGGCAGCCCTGAAATCATACCTATGCACCTCAAAAGGCTCAGACATTTTAATTACTCCATCTCAGTCTTCGAAAAACAAGAGTCTTTCTTATCAAACCTATCTGTTATTGTTTTCTCTTCTTCATTGTTCATCAGTTTTTTGCAAATGCAGTTTATAATAAACGCTACGGAACAAAGTTAGGAACAAAGTTAATCAGCCAATAAGCAGACTTGTTTCAAGTCCAAGTCTATTAAAAATTAGTATCCCATAGCCTCTTTCTATGGCGAGACGTAAAGACAATAGCAGTTATCGGAATCAAGGTACGATGAGAGCTCTGCAAGAAAGATCACTATTAGAGCAGAGAGGAGATTTTTATTTTCAAACGGCAGATAAAAATGCAGAGGTGTTTGGTCAGTATTGAAGGCTGCTAGAATCGTTAAACTAAATGAACCCCTACAAGTACAAGAACTTCAAACACCCACACCAAAAGGTACACAGGTTCTAATCAAAATTCAATCCTCCGGTGTATGTCACAGTGACCTCCAAGTGTGGGAAGGCTATTATGAACACATACTAGGGCAGCAGACAAAACAACAGATAGAGGTATAAGATATCCTCTTACACCAGGACATGAGATTGCAGGCATTGTGGATAGTTTTGGTGAACAAATAGATGAATTTAGTAAAAATGAGAAGGCTCTAGTATATCCTTGGATAGACGAGGGGACGTGCCCTGCTTGTAGGGTTGGTGAGGAAAATCTATATGATAAACCTAGATCATTTGGTATCTATACTGATGGAGGCTATGCAGATCATGTATCGGTACCAAGCTACAGATATTTAGTGAAAATAGGAGATGGGATGGATAGAGATACAACTAAAAATGCCAATCTGAAACCAGATGATAATGTTGTGATCGTTGGTATAGGAGGATTGGGATTAATGGCTATACAACTAGCCTGTTTATAAAAATCCGCAGATTTCGTCATCATGATCCCTATCGGTTTGGTCTATTCAATCCAAGACCCACCAGAAGTAGCCATTCAAAAAATGATTGACGCTAGTCAAAGAATGATAGCTGTGAACAGTGAGGTAGGAGGAGAAGCAAAAGAGGGTTGAGACATTAACCCTATTATGGAGAGACATTTTTAGAATTAGAAATAACGCAAGTAAGAATAAAGGCCATATAGAACACAATCATTATCAAATACAAGAGCCGAAGAAATTCAACAAAGACCATCAAATCGAAATAAAAAGAGAAAACGACTGTAACTGTATTTGAGTAGTATCACTTAAAAAATCCAACAGCGACAATATTTTACAACAGAAAAACCTTTGGCTATTGACCCGGCAGAAAATGGCTTCCTCTATCTATTCATGTATTATTTTTTTCCTGTTATTGTTTCTAATTTATTATAATCCGCTGCCGGTGCATGGAGTTTAATAAAAAAGTGCAACCTCACAATCCTAGCTAACAAGTTACTGGATACTGTTCCAACGTCTTTTTATATCTCAGGGATCTTCCGCCTCTATGGAGGAATATCCTTCACAAATTATCGTCGGCTTGCCACCTTATCAAGAAATTTACCACCTAAGGAGTGAACAACTGCTCATTCAGTTCAATGATGAGGTAGAAGATTCAGATGTCGAGCGTGTCTTGAAAGAATCTAAACTGAAGGAGTTCTCCTCTGTTGACTATGGGCTTGGGAAAATACCAGACCCTCAGCATGTTGCCAAAGTGAAATGGGTAGCAGTAGCATCGCAAGATGACTTCCCATCCCTTCTCGACTTTTCTGAGAGACTTCAAAAGAAATGGTCTGAATTGATAAAGATGATTACACCCGTGTATTATGAAGAAGGATTAGGGGCTGAAAGCGCTGCATCGCCGTTGTCTGATGTTGTTGTTATCAAATTCAAACCACAACAGTCCGAGAAGAAGATAATTGATAATCTTGAGCAAGAAATGAATCTAAAATATAATCAGGTAAGGTCCGATCTGCTAAAGCCGTTCCATTACTTTAGCGTAAGGCCGACAACTACCTCTGGTGAAGGTGTAGAGGAAACGACTTCGAGTTCAGGGCAAAGGTTATCGAATGCTTTCGAGATCGCAGATAATCTATTAAATAACCCCAATATTGAAATCGTAGAATACGAGTGGTTCAAGCTAAGGCCGTATCATGGGTTCGTTCCAAACGACACGCTCTGGACCAACCAGTGGAATATGACAACAATCGATATGCCTAATGCTTGGAGAACACAACGAGGCAATGCTGCAGTATCCATTGCTATAATAGATTCGGGCTTTGATCTTGCGCATCCTGATCTAGTCTTTACCCCAAATACAGCTCCGAATTTTACACACTTTAATGCAGCCGAATGGGCGGATGCCAAGCTGGCACCCTATGACGCTGGGCCATCTACGGCGCCGCATGGGACAGCAGTTGCAGGAATTGCCGCTGCAACACTAAATAACACTGCAGGTGTTGCTGGCGTTGCAGGCGGATGTCGGATAATGCCCGTCAAGCTTAGAGCTTTCCCGTTTACAGATGTAGATCTGGCTACCAGCCTCAATTGGGTAGCAGAGATGGATCCAAGCAGGAGGGCGAAGGTAGCTAACATGAGTGTTGTGGTTACTTCAGCTAAAAAAGTGGTAGACGCAATCGAGAATGCTTGGGCAAAAGGCCTTGTGTTATGCGCCAGCACCGGGAATGACAATAGGACGGCTGTGAATTTTCCAGCCAGCCATGCAAATGTAATTGCAGTCGGCGCGTCCGATCAGGCGGACTTTCGCAAATCCCTTTCGAGTGCAGACCGCGAATGCTGGGGCAGCAATTTTGGTACTGAACTAGATGTCATGGCACCAGGAGTCTTGTGTTGGACCACTGATGAGCGGGGAAGAAACGGATTCAACAAAACCAACGGAGGACCTATAACCGCGGGGAACCTGATGATGGGCTGTGCAACGGCTGGCGTCAGCTACCCAAGCTCAGGCGACGCTGCTGGAGACTATTTCTCCGTCTTTAGCGGCACATCAGCTGCCTGTCCACACGTTGCAGGCCTTGCAGCACTACTGTTCTCCCAATATCCCGCGCTGACAAACCAACAGGTAAGAAATATTATAGAGCGAACTTGCCAGAAAGTGAATCCTACGACGTATGCTTATGCTGATGATCCTGCTCATCCAAATGGCACTTGGAATCAAGAAATGGGTTACGGGCGGGTAAATGCATTTAGAGCTCTTGACTTTGCAGATGTCATGATAAGGGACTGGTCTGGCGACACAGGAATCGAGCCCTCGTCACCTCCGTCGGGTGACTTTTGGGATAACTCTGATATCGTCGTAAGGCCGTCTGACGATACAAAGTTTGAGCCGAGAGATCCAGAGCAATCAAGCAAAGTTAAGCGGGGCCAACGCAACATTCTGAAAGTACGTGTTGTGAACAATGGGCCGAATACCGCAAGAAATGTAGAGGTCATTACCTGTATAACTCCATTTGTGGGCCTTGAATTCGTGTATCCTACCGACTGGCTGAAAAATGACGCAGAACACGTCAGGCCTAGGCCTTTGAGTGCTCCAGTAGCAAAAATCCCTTCAGGTGGCTCTATCATTGCCAAATTTGAGATAACTTCGGCGCAGGTTGAAGAATTGAACGGATGGATATCCAGTAAACCTTGGCGTCCCTGTCTTCTGGCGTATGTGAAAAGTGAGAACGACTATGCCTTCCATTGGGCCCCTAAGGGAAGGCGACTTGTTACCCGCCTGAATAACCTGGCACAGCGCAACCTTAGCGTCATAGAATCTGCGGCAGGCCATTCCTTCTCTTTTCCCTTCATGGCTGCAAACTTGCAGAGTTCTGAAGAAATCATGGAGCTCGTGGTCGAAAAGAGCAAACTGCCGCAAAACGTTGAGCTCCTTCTTTCCATTGAAGAGGATGGAAAAGCATTCCCAAGAGTAGATTTCCGAGGAGCAGCAACTTCTAAAGAAAATACTCGAAGTAACGATAACGCTGAGAACATTGTATTTTTGGAGCGAGCAAAAATTGAAATGAATTTCAGCGCTATTCAGGGAGTGCTTACTGTGGAGAAAGGATCTAGATTCGATTTTCAAAAGTCGAAGATTGGCAGAATTGATATCAATGGAGGGGAGCTTATTTTGAGAGGTAACAAGAGATTGGTGAAGATTATGGATTCAAGTACAATCATCCGCATGGAAAAGCAGCCATATCAGATCTATCCCATGGCTCTGCAGGTAGCAGTCCCAGAGGACGCCCAGATGAATGATACATATGTAATTAGAGTCTCACAGAGGAATCAAAGAGGATTTACTATAGGTGGAGCGACGCTATTTGCACGGATAAAGTAGAGGGTCTCTGTAGTCAAGATGACCGGCAAATTGGGGATAACGGAGAATTTCTTTCGAAAGAAATTGAAAGAACGATGCTTTCTTCAGCACTAGGGGTCTAACCGACCGACTTTTGTATATCTGGCAACAATAAATTTAGTATCCCTAAAACGAAGATTTGTGTAAGTTTCTCTACGGTCATAGCGGTCTTTGTATTCTGCCAGAAAGGCTACTATATTATTAATAATCCAGTTTGGATCCTGCTTTTCCCTTTTCTACAAAGGTCCTGCAAAGCTCCTCGATATGAGAATCATTGTCATGATCCGTTAGCCCAATTTTAATAAAAAATATCGCAATCCTGTAGGATATCTCTCTGGTTACAGGGCTGTTCAATGCATAAAGGAACAGCTCATATGGATCAGATATTGTTGTGGTCTCATTGTTGCACTCTTGTTCTCCTTGTATTCTTCCGACTGATATCTTGCTTTCTCACCTTTTGTTTTGAGAAACCTGCAATGAAGCACTTCCAAAAGGGTGGCCCAAGGGGCTTCATGCTGATATTGGTTCTTTGAAAAGGTTCCGTATTAATAGACATAAGGCTAGCTAAAAAGGTTTTGTTCGCTTGTGAGCCGTTAGGATTCGGATAAAAATTTTCTTTGATCCACCAGTTGATATTATGAACTATTCCTCGCAAGACTATATTGTATATCTTCAGCGGCTTTATAGTGAAATTCAACGATAATAGTTCTTCACCTTTATCGCAGAGCTTGACGCCTAAAGAGCGAGGCAATTCATAATAGTTGAAAACATGTTTTTCTAAATGACGAAAACTAACGATGGCACTCTGCCATACTTCATAAT
>Ga0126310_10001009_pt1 | contig 10446 bp, 10 predicted proteins | sample Plot60_FD_92540 | JGI IMG/M metagenome (GOLD analysis project Ga0126310, IMG submission 92540) | Serpentine soil microbial communities from UC McLaughlin Reserve, CA, USA - Plot60 | ecosystem: Environmental > Terrestrial > Soil > Grasslands | place: USA: UC McLaughlin Reserve, Lake County... | reverse complement strand
CGCAATCGCGCCCGCGAGAGCGCTGGTCACATCGGAATTCGCGTACGTCAGCATGTGGCCGAGCTGGTGGAGTCCGACGTTGACGTAGGTCAGACCGGGGACCTTGTCTTCCTGGGCGAAGGCCAGAACCCACAACGCGCCAATGAGGACGAGGCCCGCGAGCCAGCGGACCGGAGACCCGAAAGACGATCCCTTCCCCACGGGGCATTCATCGGCGTGAAACGTCACGCGACATTACGTTCGCTCAGCGACTTCTGGACGCCGCTATCGTGGTGCGGCCAGGCGGATGTGGCGGAATTGGCAGACGCGCGGCGTTCAGGTCGCCGTGGGGGCAACCCCGTGGAGGTTCGAGTCCTCTCATCCGCATCAAAGGCCGTACTGCTCGAGGAAGTAGAGCCACAGCTCGCTGCGGGCCGGGAACGGCGGCACGGCGTGGGCGAGCTTCGCGAGCGGCACCTGGCCGACCACCGCGACGGTGGCGGCCTGGATGAAGTCGGCCACCTCGGGCCCGACGAACGTCACGCCTGCGAGGACTTGGCGGTCCTCGTCGACGATGAAGCGTGTCGTCCCCTCCGCGTTCCGGCCGTAGAACGACCCGCCCGCGGATCCCTCCGTCGAGACGTCGACGTGCCGCACGTTCAGCCCGGCCTTCTTCGCGGATGCCAGCGTGTGCCCCACCGCCGCGACGTTCGGATCGGTGAACACGACGCGCGGTGAGCGCACGCCGTCGATCTCGATCCGGTTGCTGCCGCCGGCGATGTTGTCCGCCGCGAGGCGCGCTTGGTACTTGCCCATGTGCGTGAGCGGCGCGCGGCCGTTCACGTCGCCGATCGCGTAGAGCCACGGGTGCTCCGGAACCTTGAGCGTTTCATCGGTGTCGACGTACTTGCCCGGCTCGAGGCCGATCGCGTCGACGCCCATGTCCTCCGTGGGCGGCTTGCGTCCGACGACGACGAGCAGCTCGTCACCCTCGGCGGTGTCGCCGCCGGAGAGCGAGACGACCACGCGCCCGTTCTCGCGCGCGACGCGTTCGGCCTTCGCCTCGATCCGCAGGTCCACGCCGGCCTCGACGAGGGCCGCGGCCACCTGGTGCCCCGCGAAGGGCTCCTCGCGCGAGAGCACGCAGTCGCCGGCCTCCAGCATCACGACCTCACTGCCGAGCGAGCGCCACGCCTGTGCAAGCTCAACGCCGGCGACGCCCCCGCCGAGGACGACCAGCGAGTCCGGCACCGTCTTCGAGGTCGTGCCCTCGCGGTTGGTCCAGAGGTCCACCTCGTCGATCCCGTCGATCGGCGGGATCGCGGCGAGGCTGCCGGCAGCCAGGACGACGGCGCGCCGCGCCTCGAGCGTCCTGCCATCCACCTCGACCCGCCGCTCCCCGGCGAGCCGTCCACGCCCGCGGACGAGCTCGATCCCGCGTTCCTCGAGCCACGGCAGCTGACTCGAGTCGTCAAGGTCGTGGACGACCTCGTCCCGCCTGCGCAAGACGGCGTCGGCATCCGGCCCGCTTGCCTCGACGCCCGGAATCCTCCCCGCCTCGCGGATGATCTCCTGCGGCCGCAACAGCGCCTTCGACGGCATGCACGCGTAGAAGGAACACTCGCCCCCGACGAGGCGCTGCTCGACGAGGGCAACGTCCATGCCATGGCGCTCGGCGAGCCGCCCCGCGGCGACTTCGCCCGCCGGTCCAGCGCCGATGACGATTACGTCGTGCGAGTCCGTGCGGCTCAGGCTACAGCGGCGGGCGCGGTCTCTGCACGGCTTTCAAGCTTCTCGCGCGCCCGTCCCCCGAGTGCGCCCAGCCCGATGCCGAAGACGGTCGTGATCACGACCAGGAGGATCTCGGGCTCCGGCAGGTGCGCCTGGCGCTCGAGCCCCGTCAGCGCGTGCGCGGCGAGGATGAAGGTGCCGAAGAGGATGCCGCCGGTGAAGCCGCGGAGCGCGCCCTCGCGCGCACCGATGTGCTCCTTGCCCGCGAGATAACCGCCGGCGATGCCGAGGATCGACAGGAGCAGGTAGATGGCCTCCGAGACCCCGAGGAAGATCCCCGTGACCGCGCCGAACACCGACGGCACGACGAGCGTGAGAATCAACTGAGTCTCCGGCGAGTGTGACTCGAGCAGGTCCGGCTGGCGCATCCCGGCGAGTATTCAATCACCGATCACGGCTCGGGGCGGCAGGTGTCCTCTCCGTGGCTGAGCGCGGCCACGATCGTGGCCGTGTTGACCGTCATCGCGCCCAGGTATGAGCCCGCGGCCGTGCCCGGCTCGTCGAGCGTGTCGGCCCACAGCTTCCTCCCCACCTTCGCGCCCTTGCCGTCGGGCCCGACGATCGTCTTCCCGTAGCGGTCGTTGAAGTAGGCGAAGCCGTCGTGCTGTGCGGCGAGCTTGCCGTGAGGGCGATCGACGAGCGACAGGCAGATCCTCATGTCGCGGTTGAGCTTTCGCAGGCGCGCGAGGAAGTCGGCAGTCGCGGCCTCGTAGTAGCCGGCACCGGGAACGTCCGCGCGCGCCATCTCGTTGCGGATCTCCTTCGCCGCCCGCTCGACTCGCACGGGGTCCTGCCACCAGTGCGGATCGTCCCCGAGCGGGTCGACGAGGGGCAACAGGCCGATCTCGCGCGCGGGCTGCTCGGCCACGGCCCAGCGGTCGATCGCACCGCCCGTCCACACGACGAGATCCGCGTCGCGCAGCTCCTGGCGCGCGTCGGCGTCCGGGCGCCACCCGTGAGGATCCACGCCCGGCGGCACGAGCGTGGTCACCCGGACCCGGCGCCCGCCGGCGTTGTGGACGATGTCGGCGACCGGCGCCAGCGTTGCGGCCACGTCGAGCGTGCCCTCGCCGCGGCTCGCGCGGTCGCTGCCGCAGCCGGCGAGCACGGCGATCGCGATGGCCAAACAGGCGAGTGCGGGGAGCCGGCTCATGTGAGCGATGATTCCAGGCCTCGTGCGGTCTAGTGCGTGCTCTAGCCTCCCGAAGCTGTGAAGCCGAGTCTCGTCAAGCGCGGGCCGATGCGCCGCCGCCTCCGCATCCTGCGGCGTCGTCGCGAGGCGATGTTGCTCGACCTCGGCGCGCTCGTTCTCGAGATGCACCGTCACGGGAGGTTCCTCCCGGACAGCCTGCAACGCCGCGCCGCCGAGGCGGTCGGGACGGATGCGGAGCTGCGAGCCCTGTCGCGCTCGCTCGAGGCGGGCGACGGCAACCCCGACCTCGTCGCGGCGGGCGTCGCGGGCAACTGCAGCCGCTGCGGCGCGCTTCATGCGATCGGCTCGTCGTTCTGCTCCCAATGCGGAAACGAGCTCGCGGGCGGCGTACTTCCGCGCAAGGCCGCGCTCGGCAGCGACCCCGAGCTCGCCGGCGGCGCACCGGTGCCGCGCCGGACGGTCGCGGCCGCCCCGGCCGTCACCGCGACCGTGGCGGAGACCACCGAGGCCACGCAGGTCGTCGAGCCGGAGCAGGCCGAAACCGACGAGACGGAGACCGAGACGACGCCGGCCGACGAAGCCGAGGAGCAGCCCTCCGCCGCCACCAAGACGGCCGCGACGAACGGCGACAGCCTGCCGCCGCTGCCGCCGATCTCGCGCCGTGCGCGCGCGACGCGCGTGCGCCAGCGCCTCGACGAGCCGGCTCGTAACGCGCGGGAGCTGCCGACCGGCCTGCTCGCCGGCATCGCCGCCGGCCTGATCGTGATCGTCGTCGGCATCCTCCTGCTCTCGAGCGGGGACGACTCGAGCGACGAGCCGAACCGGGCCGCGCAGGCGCCCGCTCAGGGCGAGCCCGAGCCGCCCCCGCCGGACGAGGCGCAAACGCCGGCAGCTGCGCCGACCGACGACCAGGGCGCGACCCCCACGGCGCTCGAGCCGGTTGCGAGCGTCACCGCCACCGCGTACGACCCGAGCGGCGACGACTCGGAGCACAGCGAGGAGGCGCAGCTCGCCGTCGACGGCGACGCCGCGACGTCGTGGCCGACCGAGGAGTACGACACCGGCTCGTTCCAGAAGGACGGCGTCGGCCTCGTCCTTGCGCCCGGCGAGCCCCAGCCCGCGCGCGGTCTCGATCTCCAGACGTCCACCCCGGGCTTCGACGTCACGATCTACGGCTCGGACGCCTCGGTCATTCCTGACTCGATCGACTCGGACTGGACCGAGATCGCGAGCGAGGATGCCGTCGACGGCAAGGGCCGGATCGACCTCGACTCGGCGGGCAGCGACTTCTCGAACTACCTGATCTGGATCACGACCCTCCCCGGCAAGGAGAACAAGGTCGAGATCCAGGAAGCTCAGCTGCTGCGCTAACCGCCGATCTCGATCCGCTGCCGGTACGGCGGCATCGAGCGCACCGAGATCACCAGCTGGTGCGTCCCGGGCGGGAGTCCTTCCGTCGATATCTCGAGCCGTCCGGCGCCCGCGGGGGCGTGCAGCTCAGTCTCGCGACCGGCGAACTCGACCGTGCCGTCCGTCGACGCTGTGAAGAAGAAGCGGACCACCACCGGCTCGCCCTCCGCGACGCGGGTGGCCTTGGGCGACGCGAACCCGCCCTCCGCCACCTCCGGCGCCGCCTCACTCTCGCGCTTGCCCTCCAGCTCGGCGCCTCCACCGACCGAGTCCAGCGCACCTTGGTCGGAAATCACGGCTACCTCGAGCTCCGAGGTGTCGCCGTCGTCGCCGCCGGAGACGGCGAGCGCGATGACGACCGCCGCGGCGCTGGCGACGGCTGCCGCCGGGATCCAGATCCGCGGCGACGTCAGGCGCCGGCGCGGGCGCTCGCGCAGCCACTCGGCGGCGCGCTCGTCGAGCGCGCGCGCGAACTCCGGCGTCGGCTCCGCGCGCGTCTCGCGCATCTCGCGCCCGATGTCGTCCTGCTCGTTCACCGCATCGCCTCTCTCAGCTTCGTCATCACGCGTGATAGCCGCGTCCCGACATTCGACTCGCTGATGCCCAGCACGGCGCCGATCTCCGCCCCCGAGAGCCCCGCCTCGAACCTGAGTGCGACGAGCTCGCGCTCGTCCCGCGACAGGCGCGCGAGTGCCTCGGCGAGCGCCGCGCGCCGCACGGCGACCTCAGCCGTCGTGTCGCCACTCGCGACGCTTCGCTCGTCCGGATCGGCGACGGGTTCGGTACGGCCACGGCGGCGCAGCTCGTCGTACGCGGCGTTGCGTGCGATCCCGAAGAGCCACGCCCGAGGGCTCCCGCGTGCCGGCTTGTACGAGGACCGGCGCGTGAGCGCGCGCTCGAACGCGGCCGCCGTGACCTCCTCGGCGCTCGCGCGGTCGCGCAGCATGCCCGCGACGTACGCGTAAACGTCGTCGCGGCTCGTGCGGTAGAGCGATTCGAAGTCGATTTCCTCACCGGCCGTTCTACGGGCCACGGCGAGGTGTCGTCACAAGCGCCCGGAGCGCACTAGCGCGCGGCCCAGGCGTCGGGATCCTTGGCGAGCTTGACGATCTCGCGTGGGAGCGACCCGGAAGCGACGTCCGCGACGGTGACGTGTTCGAGCACCGCCCGCAGGTTCGCGCGCACGGCGATCCAGACCTGCTCGAGCGCCTCGGCGGGGCCCGCGTAATGGACCTCTTCGGGCGGCTCACCCCTGACGTGTGCCAGCGGGCCCTCGACCGCCCGGACCACGTCCGCGATGGTGATGTCGTCGGGCTCTCGGGCCAGCCAGTAGCCCCCCTCCCGCCCGCGCTGGCTGCGCACGAGCCCGGCATGGCGCATCTCGATCAGGATGTTCTCGAGGAACTTCAGCGGGATGTCCTGCGACTGGGAGATGTGCTCGCCCTTCACGGGCCCGTCGGACGTTGCGAGCTCTACGGCCGCCCGCACGGCATAGTCCGCCTTCGCTGAGATGCGCACCTCCCCATTGTCAACTATTTCGCTGACGAAACATGAAATTGGCGTTGCCGCCCTGCTGGGCGTGGCGCTGGCTCTGCTTATGCACTGGCCGCTGCCGCTTCACATCGGCAGCGACATCCCCAAGGACCTGGGCGATCCGCTGCCGCAGTCGTGGCAGATCGCCTGGGGCGGCCATGCGCTTCTGCACCAGCCGCTCGACTACTGGCAGTCGAACATGTACTGGCCGCTCGAGAACTCCCTCGCGTTCTCGGACGCGCTCGTGGGCTACGCGCCGTTCGGGATGATCGGTGAGGGCTTCGAGGCCGCGATCGCGCGCTACGACCTGCTGTTCGTGTTCGCCTACGCGCTCGCATTTCTCGGTCCGTACCTGCTCGCGCGCGAGCTCGGGGTGAGCCGCCCCGCCGCGGCGGTGGCGGGGGTCGCGTTCGCGTACGCCCCCTGGCGGCTCGAGCAGGACGGCCACCTCCACGTGATCTCGAGCGGCGGCATCCCGCTGGCGCTCTTCCTGCTCGTGCGCGGGTACCGCCGCGGCAGTGCGTGGACCGTCTTCGCAGGCTGGCTGGTCGCGACGTGGCAACTCGCGCTCGGGTTCACGCTCGGGCTGATGCTCGCCTACCTGCTGGCGTCGCTCGGTGTCCTCCTCCTGCTGAGCTGGCGGAGGCGGCGTCCCACCAGACGAGTCGTCGTGGCGAGCGTCGCCGGCGCGGCGGTGTTCGCGACGATGGGTGTGCTGCTCGCGCTGCCGTACCAGGCCGTGCGCGACGACCACCCCGAGTCCGAACGCACCGCGCAGACGGTCGCGGCGTTCTCGGGCGGCCCCGACATGTTTCTCGCCGCTTCGGGACTGAGCACGGTTTGGGGCCCGATCACCGAGCCCGTCCGCGACGGTCTCGACTTCGTCCCCGAGCAGACGCTCTTTCCCGGCCTGCTCGTGCTGCTGCTCGCCGGGCTCGGCCTTTCGCGCGCATCGCCGTTCTCGAAACGGATGCGCGTCGGCCTCGGCGTCGCCGTGCTTGCTCTGGCCGTCCTCTCGCTTGGCTTCCAGACCCCCGCGCACGGCGTGCCGTACCCCTACCGCGCGCTCTACGAGCTCGCGCCGGGCTGGGATGCCATCCGCACGCCGGGCCGGCTGAACACCCTCACGTCGCTCGGCCTGGCACTGCTCGCCGCCGCGGGCGCGCACCGTTTGGGCGGCCGCCGGCTCGTCGCGCTGCTCCTGCCGCTGGTCGTCCTGATCGAGGGCGCAGGGTTCCCCTATCCCCACCCCACCGTCGCGAAGCCGCCGCCCGGCCTGGCCGAGGCGACGCCGCCCCAGCTGCACCTGCCGATGTACGTGTACGACTCGCGCCGCTTCCTGGTGTGGTCCACGAACGGCTTCCCTGACATCGTCAACGGCCGCGGCAGCTTCAAGCCGGCCGAGTTCGACCAGCTCGAGCGGGTGACGGCCGCATTCCCGAATCCACAGGTGGTCGGTTACCTGCAAGACCTCGGCGTCAAGACGGTCGTGCTCCACCCCGAGATCGTCGCCGGCACCCCCTGGGACGACTGGGAGAGCTGGCCTCTGCACGCGACGAGGACCGGTGGAGTGGTCCTCTACCGGTTGAATACGGGCTCGTGAGAGGCGTCGAGCGCCAATCCCAGATCTACGTCGGCGGCATCAGCGGCCGCCGGCCCCGCGTCCCGGTTGAGTTTGCCGAGCTCGAACGCCGCGCCGAGGCCGCGATGAGCGAGAAGGCATTCGCGTACGTCGCCGCCGGTGCCGGCCTCGAGGAGACGATGCGCGCGAACCGCGAGGCCTTCCGTCGCTGGCAGATCGTTCCGCGGATGCTGCGCGACGTCTCCGAACGCGACACGAGCGTGGAGCTCTTCGGCCGCCGAATTCCCTACCCGTTCCTGCTCGCGCCGATCGGCGTGCTCGAGCTGGCTCACCGCGACGCGGAGCGGGCCGTCGCCCCGGCCGCCGCCGCGACCGGTATCCCGATGGTCTTCTCCAATCAGGCCTCGACGCCGATGGAGGACGTCGCCGAGCTGCTGGGCGACAGCCCGCGATGGTTCCAGCTCTACTGGAGCGTGTCGAACGATCTCGTCGAGAGCCTCGTCAGCCGCGCCGAGGCCTCTGGGTGCGAGGCGATTGTCGTCACGCTCGACACCACCGTCCTCGGCTGGCGCACGCGCGACCTCGAGCTCGCCTACCTCCCGTTCCTGCGCGGCAAGGGGATCGCCCAGTACACGAGCGATCCCGTCTTCCAGCGGCTGCTCGACGAGGATTCCACCGGGGCGCTACCCGGCGCCGCGCCGCGACCGGGGCCAGCCGCTCTCGGAACGCTCTTCCAGCTGATCCGCAACTACCCCGAGCGATTCTCGCCCGCCCGCGCCCGCAAGGCGGTCGAGCGCTTCATCCAGGTGTACTCGCGCCCGTCGCTCTCATGGGACGACCTGCCGTTCCTGCGCGAGCGGACCAAACTGCCGATCGTGCTCAAGGGCATCGTGCATCCCGAGGACGCGCGGCGAGCGGTCGACGCGGGCATGGACGGGGTCGTCGTCTCGAACCACGGCGGGCGCCAGGTCGACGGATCGATCGGCACGCTCGACGCCCTGCCCGGCGTGGCGGAGGCGATCGACGGCCGGATCCCGGTTCTCCTCGACAGCGGCGTGCGGGGCGGTGCCGACGTCTTCAAGGCGCTCGCGCTCGGAGCGAGCGCAGTCCTGCTCGGGCGGCCCTACGTGTACGGGCTCGCCGTCGCCGGCGAGCCGGGCGTGCGCGAGGTCTTAAGCAACTTCATGGCCGACTTCGACCTGACGATGGGACTGGCTGGGTGCGGGTCGGTCGCGGCGATCGATCGCCAAACGCTCGTGCCAGCCGCCTGAGCGGCGTCGAGACCGCCACCGCCACAAGCCCCGCAGCGGCTGCTGCGGCGATCAACGGGATGAAGGGGTGGCTCTCCGGGCCGAGGTCGCGGCCGCGGTACTCCGGCAGCACGACGGCCAGGACCGCCCACAATAGGACGGCGCCGACGGCCATGGCGCGTTCGCGCGATCGCCACTCGACCGGACCCGTCGCGCGCGCGGCGAACGCGGCTGCCGCGAGCAACGCGGCCAGGAACGGGAAGAGTGCGAGCCAGCCGTTGTCGAGCCCAGCGACGCTGAGAATCGTGTGTTCGAACGACTCGAGCTCGACGATGTGCCCCCAGTAGCCGATGTCGTCGTTCCCGATCAGGGGCAGCGTCACGGTCGCCGTCGCCATCAGCACGACAGACGAAGCGGCGAGCCCGAGCGCCGTGGCGGGCCATCTTCGCCAGGCGAGCGCGAGCGGCACGGCCAGGAACGGCAGCACCGGAATGAGGAAGCGCGGGCCGGGCGAGCCGCCGCCGAACGGCAGCCAGTAGCCGGAGTTGTAGGCCAGGTAGACCAGGAAGATGCCGCCGATCACGTACGCCTCGGCGCGGTTCCCTCGCCGGTGGAGGAGCACGAGCCCGATCAGCCCGAGCGCGAGCACGGGTGCGAGCGTGATCAGGCCCTTGTTCGCAAACAGCAGGTCGAGCGCGATCTGGAAGTCGGGCGGGTCGATGCCGAAGAACCCGCTGTCGTTCAACCCGACCACGTCGTGCCCGGTATCGCCCTGGATCGCGACCGCGCCCGTGTACGACGAGTGGGTCACGCTGCCGAATGCCCACAGGTTGTAGACGATCAGGGGCGCGATCCCGGCGGCGATGCCGGCGGCGTACGCCGCGCCACGCTTGATCGAGCGGCGCATGGCGTACAGCCCGAGCACGATGGCGGCAAGCGCGAGCGGGTACTCGGTCACGACGGCGAACCCCGCCAGCGCACCGGCCGCTCCTAGGAGCAGGAGCCGTTCGGGCCCGGCCCGCTCGCGCCAGAGCACGGCGAACGCCGCAAACGCGAGCATCGCCGATAGGACGTGCGAGAAGAACAGCGTCCCGAACGGCAGGATCAGCGTGCCGGCACCGAGGGCGACGGCGGCGACCGTCCCGTATCCCGGCTCGATCCGCTCGACGACGGATCGCACCAGCAAGAGGAGCACGAGCGCGGGCAGCACGACGCCGATCAGGCCGAGCGCCCACACCATCGGCGTCTCTTCCTCGATCCGGGTCCGCACCCTGTCGGCGCGCCGCGGGTCGTCGGAGTAGAGGCCCTTCGAGGTTCCTTCGCGTGCCCATCGCGAGGCGCCCCCGTCGCGCGCGTTCCGCGCGAGGTCAGCCGACGCCTCGGTGCCGCCCACCGCGGTGAGCGCCTTGTAGGCGGGCGTCGTCACGAACGCGAGGCCGGGGGCCTTGACCGAATAGAAGTGCCCGTCGTTCCACGACTTGTCCTTCGTCTCCCAGTGCCAGCGGTCGATCTCGGGCTTGCCATCGGCGAACGCGCGCACGAGCGCGAAGTTGGACGTCTCCGCCCAGCCGAGCGAGTGCATGATCGTGGCGTACGCGATCCCGAGACACGCGATCGCGGCCAGCCCGTAGCGACGCTTCACGCGGTCGAGGATGCCAAACGCTCGGCCAGCCGGTTCATCCCGTGCTCGCGGACGGCGTCCGCGCCGCCGGCTCGGTCCGTCTCGCGGTCGGCCGGGCGTTCGACGT
>Ga0126310_10001008_pt1 | contig 10448 bp, 14 predicted proteins | sample Plot60_FD_92540 | JGI IMG/M metagenome (GOLD analysis project Ga0126310, IMG submission 92540) | Serpentine soil microbial communities from UC McLaughlin Reserve, CA, USA - Plot60 | ecosystem: Environmental > Terrestrial > Soil > Grasslands | place: USA: UC McLaughlin Reserve, Lake County... | reverse complement strand
GGCTAAAGCGACAGGTGATATCATCAGTATATCAAAGGCTGTGGTCAGGAAATCTATTTTGATGCAAACAATAAGAGCCGAAGCGGGAAATGGATTCCCTTAGACAGCGAGGCTGTCCCAAGTCCTAAAGCGATTGGAATGGAAAATTACTATAAGTGATGGTTGTATAGTGGTCTGTCACATTCTTTATTAGCCCAATTTAGACCCTCGAGTAATCTTTACTGTTTTATAACCCTCGTCAGATTCTATTCTAGGCGTCCGTTGTCCTAGCAGAAACTGCACGATCTCGTTTTTCGCCAGTTCTCTGTCTGTAAAGCCCTGCATCTTAAGTCCATCGAAAACCACGTTACTATCTATACTTGTGCCTACAATACGGTTAGCACGTCGGTATAACACACAAACAAATCGGTTGCCGTGATCTTTCAGCATGCGTCTGTCTCTACCGTATGCCGCAGTCATTTAATAGATAACCTATGCTAAGAATAGATGTCCAGCTGATTATATATTCTTGTCCAGAACCTCTGGCAGAAATCTTTTCTAAAATGGAGGAGCACAACCCTATCGATGATTGTCTAGCCTTTCACCCCATGCAAAGTTAGCACAGGTGCACTGGGATCTACAAGCATTGTCCTATTGACTACTTTATACTCAATCAGGGCTGAAAATATTCTTTCCAAATTTAATTGAACCATCTAACATTTCAGTTGTTTGTCCTTCTTTTTCCTGTGATGCTGTTTTATCAAGGTCTGCACGTATAGGATAGAATTTAGAATTGATTGTACTTCAGCAGCTTATTACCCTACGTCCTAAACATGGAATACAAATGAAATTAATAAATAGGAATAATGCCTGACATATTTAATTGGGGACACTATATACTATGTTGCTCAGAGCCCTTTTAGAAGTAACTGTATCTTTCTACCGTAACCTCTATTTCCACATCTGGTAACGTTATTCCAAGTGAAAATACCATGTCTGCATCTATTACCTTCGAAAAATTGAATCCTCCAACAATTACTTTGCAGGACCATCAAAGGAAACAGATTTATATCTTTTCTAGAGAAGCACCTGATGTCAAGCATGTGGTCGCATCCCCAGCGACATTAGCTGGTAATCCTTCATATAGACTAGACTAAATGGAAAACTTTGCAGACGAGTTTAAGAAAGTTATCAGTGTAAATACAATAAAAGATGGCAAATTATATCAAGTCAATTTTATTGGCAGCTCTGAAGCAATAGACGATCATAGAATCAGTAAAAATTTGATGACTAAAAATAAAAAAATTAATCTAGACTGTCTATTACTGTCTTCCTCCAACCATCATGAAATCCTCTACAGTACTAATCTAAATGTAGCATGGATAGGATATGCTACCATCCCAAAGCCTTTGCGGATTTTGCAGCTGCATCTTGTAATGCTTGTTTAGGATTTTTTAGACCGTGTTCAACCTCATCTAATGCTTGCCGTATATTGTCAGAAATAACCGGATATTCTGGAATGCTAGGCCTGCTTCGACCATCATGAACCATTGAAATCATCTGATCGTAAAATGGAAAAGATCTCCTAAGCTGTTCAGTATACGGACCTATGCCTTCGCCCAAGCTTATCTGTGTTGGAAGGTATGCTTGCTCAGCGAGCCAAGGCGATATTGTAGATGGTTCTAACATCATTTTAATGAGCTCCCATGCTAGGTCTTTGTGAGGAGATATTTTTGGAATACTAAATTCCCATCCACCCATTAATGTAGTAGTCTGATGACTTGGGTCTGGTATAGGAAACATTGGGATAAATCCTACATTACCAAGTTGTTGTTTTGGTAAGAAAGATGGCAACCAAGAGCCTTCGGTCATTACCGAGAAATTTCTATTGGCAAATTCTTTGCCTGCGTACCAATTCTTCTGTGGTTTTATTCCTGCATCAACCTGGGCCTTTATAAATTCCATAGCCTTAACTCCTTCGGTACTATTATAGCCTGGAAACCAGTAAGTACCTTTAGTTGGATGTCCACTTTTTTGTTTAACTATATCTCCTCCAAGCATCCAGAGATAAGGATACCATAGATCTTGGGATTGTTTAGCATCACTAAGGTACACTCCTTCTATTCCTTTAGGACGGAGAACAGAATTTAATTTCTTTGCAGATGCAATATACCCGTCCCATGTCATTAACGAATTGGGATCAACTCCTGCCTCGTTCAATAAATCTTTCCAATACCATATTCCTCTTACATCCGTCTCATACCAAATACCATAAATTTTACCTTTATGGACACCACCGGCCAAGTTTGTTTGATACCAATCGGACATCCTTCCCCATTTCATTACATAGTTTGATAGGTCTGCTAACAATCCTTTTTGAGCAAATTCTCCAAGCCATATTTGATCTAAAGCTACAACATCAATAGAGGTACCATTAGTTAATGCCTTTAGCATCTGATCTCGCGTAAAGTTATAGTCTGTGTCGATAAATTTTACATGGATATTAAGATCGGGATGATTAGATCTTAATTTGTCAGCAGCGCTATCCACTAGAGGTTTTGCGCCAGCAGGAGGATTAAATCGGTTCGTATATACTAGCAATGTTATATTCTCATTTTGCTGAGGTTCTGCCATAACAGGTGATACACTTTTTATTGAGGTGAGTGAAATCTCAGCTATTATTGTCGCACTGAATATAACAAATGTCAGAAGTGCATAATACATAATTTTTTTCATTCTCTAAGCATCATCATCCCATCTAGTTTGAATCTTGATCGTGTCTTGTGATAACTAAAACCTGCTCGTCTGGATTTAACATACCATCTATTTCGATGGTTTCCCCTTGATCTTCCTTATCAGTTATATCTATCGTAACGAGTTGAGGTTGTCTCTTCTTACCACAACCTAGAGGAGCCATTATATTCATAGTTAATGAAATTATCTATTTAAGAAATTCGGGGCAGTATCTACTTAAAATCAGATAAAGATAAGCATTGCATAAGTTCTCAGTACAGATCTCCTGACGCTGACCCCCGAAGTTCAAAGGGATGTTCCTTCAATTTCACAAGCTGGATCGGAGTCTTTGAATTCTTCAAGAGAAGGCCATGTTCTCATGTAAAATGCTTATGTCTTGACCTTAAACATTAATTTGTAGCCCTATGAGACAAATAATCTCACTACAGACAGGCTGCGGTCAGGAAATCTATTTTGATGCAAACAGCAAGAGCCAGAGTGGTAAATACATCCCATTAGACAAAGATATAGGAGAACCACATCAATGTCAATAATTTAAGTTTATTCCAACGATATACATGACTAGACTTTAATTCCAAAGCAAAGATAAATACAATAAACCAAAATATAGCAAACTAATATTTCATTATCCCTCCCTCTCGTGAAAGTGTATCATATATTATTAGTGAATTTTGTAAAGTATTTTCTACAACATGTCAACAACAATTCAAACGGAAGCATCAAAACCGCAAAAAAAGATGCAAGAATGCAACAAGTGTAAAGCAGCAGGGTTTCCTAATCAGATGATAGGTTTTGAAAAGATAGGAGAAGATCCTGCAACAGGTAAAATAATATGGAAATTAGTTAACGAGGATGGTCAACAGCATGAGCATAAAGGCAATATTCAACAACAACAACAAAATTATGACAAACCGTTTTTCAAACGTAGACGAGTAGTAGATATAGCAACTGTCACAGATGTACAAGAAGCAAAAAAGCTACTTGAATTAGGATGGGAATATAATACATCATATCCTGCCACGATTGCAAACATACCTCACTATTTACTAGTAAAGAGAGAGAAGAGTCAGTAATAATAATACAACCTATGTTATGGGCCACGGATTATTTTATTCACTATTGTACATGTTCAATAGCACTATGCGACAAAGGTGCAATTGAGGATTAGTAGTACGTAAAATAGGTAAGACAAAGGTATGAGTTTTCTTAGACAGTTATTTGGAATAACAACAAGAAGGAGTACTGAAGAACAGAAGCTATACAGATCAAATCGTAAAACTCTTGTTACTACCATAAATTATGAGAAAGAAGAAGGAGAGACAAAAGATGATTTCTTTGAATACATAATAGGATACAATGACATCAAAAAATTCCTTAGAATGTCAATAAACACGGAAGAACCTATACATATACTTTTGATTGGGCCACCAGCTTCAGCAAAGACAATGTTTATCAAGTCTATGATGATGAGACTTAATAATTCGTACTTTACTGATGGCGGTAATAGTACAAAAGCAGGAATGTTAGAGTATATTTTTGATAACAAACCCAAGTATCTTCTAATAGATGAAATTGACAAAATGTCAACTAAAGATCAGACATTTTTGTTGAATTTAATGGAAACAGGTATGGTATCTGAAACGAAACATGCAAAGACTAGAATGGAAGTATTAAAAACATGGGTGATTGCCAGCAGTAATGATATATCTAATATTATACCTGCATTGAAATCCAGGTTCTTTATAATAGAATTAGAACCGTATAGTTATGAACAATTCTGTCAAATTACGATGCGATTACTAATTGAGCAGCATCAGGTTAAGGAGGAAATAGCTAAAGCTACAGCACACATGGTATGGAATAGGTTAGGGTCCAAGAACATAAGAGATTGTGTAAGGATTGGCAGAATAGCAAAATCAGTAGAAGATGTAGACTTTATCGGTGATACGCTTAGGAGATATGGTCATCTATATAGCAGCTGAGCAATACGTGTTCTACTTCTCCCTAAAAATAAGGAGGTGATAAAAGAGTAAAAATGAGCTTGCTATGTAGGCCATGTGAAGATGACAATGATATGACAAGACACAATTGCAAAAGAGGTACCGTTAATTAAAATTATAATAGAAGGTGATCGCTCAAAGTTGTATAGAGTATTTCATAAATATGGTCTTAAGGTTAACCTATAACCAATTTTATACCCTGCGCAATATGAGTTTGAATGCTCAAGTCCACATTGATTGTTGTCAATCCCCTTCTTTGCGTCTATAAATCCTCGTGTCTCACCATCCCTCAATCCTGCTGAAGATCCACCATCATCTGTTGTACCTGGATCTGAAGGTGACGATTGTTGGGACTGTATAGAAGGCACTGATGACGATGACGACATGCTTGTTGTTTGTTGCTGCTTGCCTATAGGCATGTTAGCTGTAGTTATTGCATTGCTAGGATTTTGTTATTACTCCAAATAGCAAAAATTAGGACACCAGCTAAAGCTGAGAATATTGTAAAGATCATGCTCCAGTAATTCATATTAGATGTCTACATATCATATTTATTTTACTCAGATCTACTGGATATAGGCTTTGTAACTAGTGCAAAAAGAACCGTTTATCTATCTATTCGTACTTTGCCTTTTTTTATAAAATTATTGGAACAACCAAGAGTGCACCCGATCGGATCGAGTTCATCAAATAAGTATTGCGGCAGAAGAAAGCTAACCACACGCGACACCAGCTTCAACGGTGAACTTTATCAGTAGAAACTTTGCCAACATAGATGGAATTGTCTTGATGGTACAAGCACAAGATTACATCAGCGTTCCTCCCAGACAGAGACCTCACTGGCAGAAGTATGAAATACAAGAAAGCCAAATAAAATTTTAGACTCAGATTGTTCCTTGGTCGAAAGGTGCAGGTACTATATTGTTCTCATTATAGTTATTGTCATTGGTCGAATTGTTATCATTTGTATAAGTGGCATTCGATCTAATGGTATGGCATGGTTGATTAACTATGCAAGTCGTAGTCGTTGTAACACACTTATTATTAATGCATGTTGTGAAAGCTGAATTGGATTCTATTTGTGCAGAAGCCTCCATTGTATTGAAGTTCTGCAGCATAAACTCTGCAACGATAAAAATGATAGTAAATGCGACAACTATATAGCAATAATAATAACCCATTTTCATCGTACTGCAGTAATTTTATTTTGTTACTATTAAGGATAATTGCTTTTTTATAGCCATTACACTTGCAATGTTATTTTGGCTGCTCTGGATGGAGTTATTCGGCTTGGCAGGCCCAAACCGATATGAGTGCTTAATTAGGGTCCTAACCAGAGTTGATACCAGATGAGTTATTATTGATGTTTGTGCTATTGTTCGTATTCGTGTTTGATAGGCTTGAGGCAATCGCCGCAATTCCTGCATTGGCACACTGCTCATCGATTGTTCCACTAGGCGCACCACTTACGCCGATACCGCCGACGAGTTCACCACCTGCTTTGATGGGGAGGCCACCGGGTAGGACTGCGAATCGATCGATTGCAATTATCCCAGGATTGGTGGTCTTGGCCCGTTGTTCCATTGCTGATGTCGGTGACTGGAAGCCAGCAGCAGCGTATGCTTTCTCTCGTGCAACCTCGACTGTGGCGCCGGTCGTCCCGTCGCCCCTAGCAAGCAAAATATCAACTCCGTCGCGATTCAACACGGAAACGGTGACAGAATAGCCTTTATCTTTGCAGTAGATTTGTGTGGCCGTGGCTAACTGTTGAGCGACTCCTAGTGGAAGGGTTCGCTGAGTGTTTAGAACCGTCGAACCTGATTGATTATCTATTGCTTTGGCACTATTCGCCATGGATGACAGAGAAAAAACTCCCAGTCCAAAGAATATAAGTAGCATTATAAACCCACAATCCCAGCATAGGTTGGAATCTTGTAACTTTTCTTTCATTTAAGAAACAGGTTAATAAACTAATAAATAAATATAACTATGTAATTGAAATTATTTTGATATCTTGTTCGCCTCTAAATTCCTAATTTATCTAATATATTAGCCAACAAACAGGCTTGGATGTGTTATCCTATGTCATTGGATAAGGATGACATATCAGATTGTCATTCCAGCTGGTAACAGAATATGTGCTTGCGGTTGCGGAGAAATGATTAATGAGCTTGATAAACAAGGAAGGCCGCACCGATTCAAATACGGCCACGTAAATAAAGGACACAATCATCCTCTCTATGGAAAACACCTTGCTATAGAACATAAACATAGGTTAAGTCAATCTCATAAATGTCATGTTCCTTAGAATAAAGGCAAAAAAGTCCCAAAGCTATCAAACGATTATAATATGGTAATCAAAGAGTTTGAGAAATTATATGAGCGGACATCTGCTACAGATAGATATATTTGTGCTAGAATTGTTAGTGGATTGAAGAAATCAAAATAGATTTGGCTAAAACTCAGGCTGAATATGACAAGTTCAAGGAATATAAGACCAGGACTGCAATAAGCAAATGACCACTGCATAAAATCAGGTTTGGTCATAGTTGTAGTACATTAACAATAGATTAATAGCATTGGTTGCAAAACGCCCTATGGCCTCGAGCGCACACATAATGGTGGCATTACTCCCTAAGGGGGAGACTGTTTTAGCCACTTTCCTTTAACCGTTTGCGGCGAGCAAGTTCGGCCTCGCTAGGTGTTTCAAGCCCAAATGACCCCATCTTGACATCTCCTGAGCGCTCGTAATTGGCGATTATAACTCCGCTCGGCGAAATCCCACTTTCAAGAAGTTTGAACCCAGCTGGAATTGTACCTCCTGCAAACAAGCGCTTGCCGGCACCAAGAGTAACAGGAAATATCTTTAGCCAAAGCTCGTCAACCAAGTCATGCTTCAAGAGTGTCTGAACAAGATTGCTGCTGCCATGAACTTGTATTTCTGGCCCGTCCTGCTCCTTTATCCTTTTGATTCCCTCTGGAACATCACCATTAATCAGTTCTGAATTATTCCAGTCAAGCTTTGTCAGTGTCCTTGAAGCTACGTATTTCTTGGCGTTATTGAGTTTGGCCGCGAATGGGTCTTTATCTGCGTTCACGTATGGCCAGTGCGCTGCAAATATCTCATACGTTTTTCTGCCAAGTAACAAATCAAAAGGTTTACTCGTCTGCTTGATCATCACGTTAAGAAGAAAGTCATCAGAGTATCCAGCTACCCAGCCTTCGTGCTTAAACCCTCCAGTAGGATCTTCTTCAGGCCCACCCGGAGCCTGCATGACGTTGTCAAGGGCTATGAAAGATAGGACAATTAGCTTTCTCATTTATTTCCCCTCTTCTAAAATTTCCAACAGATATGATTTTTCGAACCTGCGAAATATACTATTACTACTTTTGAGCCTAAACGCAGGTATCCCATAGCATTGCAAGGTATACAGCAGTTGCAACAATCATTATAAATTTGAACTTCATTCTTTTTGCATAATAACATCGTAGTTGTAGTCTTCTTCATATTAATAAACTCACTATACATACAGCAGAAAAAATCTAGAACTAAAATCTAAATTACCTTAAGTGCAATATCTGTATCCAATAACAAAAGGATAAAGCTGACATTGAAGTTTTATCATTTTGAAGAAAGCGGTGAATCAGACTAAATTAGTAGTAGAGTACAAATTTGCACTATGCATAATAGTGATAAATGATCTCTTTATTGATTGGTTACATAGTTAGTAACAACTACTAACAAAGAGAATGGTAACACTAACTATAGTGTTTATTACAGACTAACGACGAGGATTTGTAATGAATGAGAAAGATAACTTTCATCTTCCATTTAATGTAAAAGCAATAACATTTGCTATGATTGTTATTATTATAAGCAGCATATTGTTTGTTAGCTCATTACTAATATTAAACCAAAATCAGACTGCGACAGCACAACAACGACAACCGCAGCAGCAACAAGAACAAGCTCTTGCTTCAAAAGGCATATCTTTTGGTATAGATAATGTGACATTTTCACATCATATTGCATCCGTTAACGGTATTCAACTTCATTACGTAATTGGTGGTCACGGAGATCCAATAGTCTTGCTGCATGGTTGGCCACAGACATGGTATGAATGGCGTCATGTTATGCCAGCTTTAGCTAAAAATTATACTGTGATTGCGCCTGATTTACGTGGATTGGGTGATTCTTCAAAACCACTTACTGGCTATGATGGTAAGACTACTGCAGAAGATATACATCAGTTAGTATCTCAACTAGGTTTTAGAGATATGTTCTTAGTTGGACATGATTTTGGTGTACAAGTAGCATATTCGTATGCTGCTGCTCATCCCAATGAGGTTAGACGTTTAGTTATCCTTGATGTTCCTATACCTGGTATAGGTCCAGGGCAAAATATTACAGGCTTATGGTGGGCCCAACTTCATATGGTGCGTGATATTCCTGAAATGCTTGTTGAGGGACATGAAAGGGAATACCTTACTTGGTTCTACAGATACACCTGTAATCCTACTGCAATCACAAAAGAAGATATCGACGAATATGTTAGTCATTATTCTGCTCCTGGTGGAATGCGAGCTGGATTCGAATACTATAGAGCTTTATTTGATGATGTAAAACAAAATAAAGAATATTCTAGGATTAAACTTCCTATGCCTGTTTTAGCTCTAGGTGGTAAGTGTAGTTTTGGCACTGCGGCATTGGATTCAATGCGTTTGCTTGCTACAGATGTGAGTGGCGGCGTAGTTCCTGACTCTGGACACTGGATTGCTGAGGAGCGCCCAGACTATCTTGTTGGACAACTTCTCAAATTCTTTACAGCTAGGTAATTAGTACTTGATTTCTATGCTTTTAGACTTGCACTAAAGTTTTACCAATTTAAAGAGAGCGAATAGGACAGCAACAAAGAGCCATGTGGCAATTAACAAATAGAACTCAAACAATGCAACACGACGAACATAGGGAAGCCTCTTGCTGGTTTGGTGGCTACTTCCATTCCCAAACCTTCAAATGGAAGTTACCTCCTTCGTTGATGTCCAACTCCCACACTCCCGGCAAGCTATTTAACCTTGCAAATTTCGGCGAGGAAGCCTGCCAGATAACTCCACCCCGCCAGCTCGCCTTTAGGCCACTTCCGGTAGGTCGCCCCCTTCCATGAGCCCACACACCTACATTGTCCCCATCTTTGGTTGTGCAGATTCCATTGAACTCTGCAATCAAGGTTCCTCCATGCGGGGTTGCGACTCCTGTATAGATAGATGAATAGTCTGCACCGAACAATTTGCCAGTTCCCTGATAGGTCGCTTCCACTTTTCCTTCTGGGAGTGCCCTTATTCCTGTGAACTTTCCAGTTTCTTCGAATGCTAAATCTCCTAGAGCCATGTGGCCGTAGAATCTATGACTGCTATTTATGCGTTCTCAGTTCCTGAAAGAATTTCGTCAGCTCTTTTGAATTCTTCCAGAAGCAGGAAAGTTATTTGAAAGGTTTGACGAACTGATAACATCGTTAAGGACCGCAGTAGATAATGATGGGACGTTAGAACTGAAAGAAGCTACATCCTGCAACGATATATTCGATGCCTTTAGGTTAGCGTTGAAGTTTTATAGTTTTAAGGATAGCAGTCTTAACCTTAAAGTTCTTAGTAAATACTTACAGTCTTTAAATTTAGCTAGTGATGAACGTATTTTATATGTAGACCAGTATGGCC